>Ga0137403_10000087_pt1 | contig 103477 bp, 97 predicted proteins | sample CZOMad2_1_16fung_FD_122057 | JGI IMG/M metagenome (GOLD analysis project Ga0137403, IMG submission 122057) | Vadose zone soil fungal communities from Angelo Coast Range Reserve, California, USA - CZOMad2_1_16fungal (Hybrid Assembly) | ecosystem: Environmental > Terrestrial > Soil > Vadose zone... | reverse complement strand
TGGTCGGGACGACTGGATTCGAACCAGCGACCTCACGCACCCCAAGCGTGCGCGCTACCAGGCTGCGCCACGTCCCGCGAATTGCTCTTAGTATCGCCGCAACAAATCAATTGTCAAATCAACCGATCTCAAATCTACTTCGCGGTGCCTTTTCTCTCTTTCTCGAGGAGCTCCAATAACTCGCGAAGCTCGGCTGCCAGGCGCTTTAAAGCCTGACGGTCGGCTGCCGTACGGGAAATGTCAGAACGCGGGACACTGCCACGTCTGGAGAGCGCTTCTTCTACTACGTTATGCAAGTCCGCGGCGCTTTCTTCGGTGGCAACAACTTTAAGTTTGCCGCCACCGCGCAACTCATTTGCCAGGCGCTTCTTTGCTCCGGCGATCGTGTATTGATCTTCGTAGAGTAGTTCCTTGATCCGCAGGGCCATCTCGACATCACGCTTGCGATAGACACGCTGCCCGGCGCGATTCTTTTGTGGAGCAAGCATGGGAAATTCAGATTCCCAGTAACGGAGGACGTGGGCCTGCACGCCGGCCAATTCGCAAACCTCACCAATCTTGAAAAAGAGTTTTTCGGGTATGGCTACAGCGGGAGGCGTCATTGAATAGTGTCGATACTGCCGTCGGGTAGATTAAAAGGATAAGTACGCAGGATTACAGCCAGCCCGGGTACAGGTCATGTTACAAGCGCGGCATTTTACGTGTCAACACTTATATTTAGCCGCGATGACTTAAAACTAATTCTTTAACGTATCATCTGAGGTTTTGACCCGCCGAGCGTTGCCGGATCAGAATTCATACGCACCAACCGGTGTGGTAGACGGCCCCCATCGGGCAGGCTATAATCCGCGCCGGTTCCCGCTCAAAAGCCGAGACGCATTCTGGAGGTCAGTCTAAACAGTGACGACGTCGCCGACCGTTTTTCGCCTGGCCGCCCGCCTCGATGACATTGGCTTTTCCGACATCGTAAATATTCGCAACCGGGTGATGGAATTGCGCGCCAGCGGCGCGACGGTTTACCAGTTTGAAGGCGGTGAACCGTACATGAATACTCCGGAGTTCATCAAAGATGCGATGGTGCGCGCCTTGGCGGAAAACAAGACGCGCTATGCTCCCTCGTCGGGTATTCCCGAGCTGCGCTCCGCAATCGCCGAAAAACTTCGGACCACTAATCAGATTCCCGCCGATGCTCAGAACGTGATCGTCCTCAATGGAGGAATGCAGGGATTGTTCGGCGCGTTTCAGTCGGTGGTAAATCCCGATGAAGAAGTTCTGGTGTTCTCGCCCTACTGGACGCCAATAAAAGATCTAATCGCCCATTGCCAGGGTAAAGCAGTTCTGGTCCCTACCGATGAAGCTCGCGAAAAAGGGTTCACCGCAACTCTCGAGCGCTACTCAACCAGACGCAGCCGAGCGATCTATTACAACACTCCACAGAACCCCACCGGTGTAGTGTTCACTCCGGATGAAGCGCGAGCAGTCGCTCAATTCGCCGAGGAGCGAGACCTGGTTGTGATCGCCGACGAGGCTTATGAAGATCTGGTGTACGACGGCGAGCATTTCTCGATAGCCTCTCTTCCCGGAATGTTTGAACGCACCATTACTGTCTTTACTCTTTCAAAGTCATTCGCAATGACCGGCTGGCGGTTGGGTTACACCGTTGCTGCCGAACCCTGGATGACCGGGTTGCGCAAGACGACTCTCTATTCATCGAACGGAGTGTCGACACCTACGCAGTGGGCCGGGCTGGCGGCGCTTAACAACGAGTCGGATATTCTGGAAATCAATAGACGAGCTTACCGCCAGCGTAGAGATTTGCTTCTGGATGGTCTGAACGAGCTTGGGCTGCATTGCCCGAGACCCGCCGGTGCGTTTTATGCTTTCCCCGACGTTACTCGAGTCAGCGCTAACAGTCGCGAAGCTGCGGAGATTCTGCTCGAACGGGCCCAGGTAGCCACCGTGCCGGGAATTGTTTTCGGCGAACACGGTGAAGGTCACCTGCGGTTTTCTTTTTCCACCTCAATCGAAATGATCGAAGCCGGGCTTGATTCCCTTCGCCGCAATCTCTGACCACCCCCAAGTATTAACTGTTCTATTTGTGTGATGCGCGTGGATCACATTCCACGGTAAGCAGGATGATCACGAAATCACAGGCCGCGGAGCATGAACGAATTCGATTTCATCAAACGAGTTAGAGCCCTGGCCCGCATCCACGGCGAGGCCACACAGTTAATCTGCGGCATTGGCGACGATGCGGCAGTAATCAGGAGCACTGCCGGCCATGAGCTGGTGGTCAGTACGGATCTACTTGTAGAGGATGTGGATTTTCGCCGCAGCGCAACGTCAGCACGGCTCCTGGGACACAAGGCGCTGGCGGTTTCACTCTCCGACATTGCCGCGATGGGTGCACAGCCTCGGTGGGCCCTGCTCTCGCTGGGAGTTACGGAAGATGTCTGGGGCGCTGATTTCGTCGATCAACTCTACGAGGGAGTATTTCACCTGGCGGATCGCTACCAGGTGAAACTGATTGGCGGAGACACCTCACGCACACCCGAGAAAATCGTTCTTGACTCGATTGTGCTTGGTGAGTGTGTTCAGGGACGTGCAGTATCGAGGGGCGGAGCGCAACCCGGCGACCATATCTTCGTCACGGGGGCGCTCGGGGCAGCCGCTGCCGGCCTCCGCTTATTGAACCGGGGCGCGAGAGTCTCAGAAGATCATTCGGCTGACTCAGAGGCGCAGTTAATGAAAGCTGTCCTCCTCCGTCAACTCGGTCCGGAGCCAAGAGTCGGTTGGGGGTTGGTACTCGGCGAAGAGCAACTGGCGTCGGCAATGATTGATTTAAGCGATGGTCTATCGTCCGATCTCCATCACATCTGCGAAGAAAGCAATGTCGGAGCATTGATTCGAGCTATGGACCTTCCCATCGATCGGGCGGTCGTTGAACTTTGCGGACGGCGTGCCCTGGATCCGCTGCAACTGGCCCTGCACGGCGGAGAGGATTTTGAACTTCTCTTTACTGTACCGCCTGTCAAGGCGTCCCGGCTGCCAAAGAGAGTGGATGGAGTGACGGTTACGTGCATCGGCACAGTGGAGCCACCAGGGCGAGGCGTTCGGATAGCCGAAGGCGCTCGCGTCTGGGATCTTGCACCGGGCGGATTTCAGCACTTCGCTTAGTGAAGGATGGGGACCTCTCAATGCAATCTGGAATAAAGAATCTTTTTTCCATTCATCATTTTCCATTTTTCATTTTCCATTTTTGATTCAAGTGTGTCCATAGTTTCGTCGTTTGCCTTTTGAGTCAGTAACTGGGATCCACGAACAGACACGAAATTTCGTGTTATTTCGTGGATCATGTCTTGGATGTGGCAAAGCTAACTCTAAATCAACCGCGCTCCTTGAAACCAATGACAAATGAAAAATGGAAAATGATGAATGGAAAATCTGCTTTTATTCCACTCAAGATGGGCGTGCCTAAACCGATTCGTTTGACTGGCCTCCACATTCTTTTCTAGACTCTTCTCGCGCGCGCCACAGATTCAGTGGCGCGCATCTTACTAGCGGCTATGATCAGATTCCATAACACCCTGAGCGGCCGGCTTGAAGAGTTTCGGCCAATGCGAGAAGGCGAGGTTCGCTTCTACTATTGCGGACCGACCGTGTGGAACTATGGCCACGTGGGTAACTTCCGTTCCACTGTCGCCGCCGACATCCTGCGTCGCTACCTCAAGTTCAAGGGCTACAAAGTAACCCATGTGATGAACATCACCGACGTCGAGGATCGCATCATTGCCAAATCGCAGGAGGCCGGTCTGAGCATTGACGACTACACTGCCAAGTACATCGATGCTCTCTGGGAGGACTTCGATGCACTCGGATGCGAACGACCCGAGGTGGTACCCCGCGCAACCCGGCATATACCAGAGATGGTCAATTTGATTCAGAGGTTGTTGGAAACGAATCATGCCTATAGATCTGATGGCTCGATCTACTACCGCATCAGCTCGTTTCCCGAGTACGGAAAACTGTCGAAGATAAACTTCGCGGGCAACATCACTGGAGCCAGTGAACGCATCGATACTGATCGATACGAAAAAGAAGATGCGCGTGATTTCGCTCTGTGGAAGGAACCGGCCTCACCAACAGAACCAGCCTGGGACACACCAATAGGCCGCGGCCGTCCTGGATGGCACATCGAGTGTTCTGCAATGTCCATGAAATACCTGGGCGAGACTTTCGATATCCACGTCGGCGGCGTTGACCTGATTTTTCCACATCACGAAAACGAGATCGCCCAAAGCGAAGGAGCAACCGGTAAAGAGTTCGTACGCTATTGGCTGCACTTCGAGCACCTTAAAGTGGACGGCGAGACTATGGCCAAGTCGAAAGGAAACTATTTTACCTTTCGCGATCTAACGGCCAAGGGCTATTCGGCGGCCGGAATTCGTTATTTCCTGTTGAGCGTGCCCTACGGCAAACAGTTGAATCTTAACTTTGAAGTACTGGCCGGCGCCGACAGGACGGTGCAAAGCCTCAGGGATTTTCGTGCGCGTCTGAGTGAATCTAAAACTCAGCCGGGAAGTAATGAGGAGTTGAAACAGGCTGCGCATCGAGCGCTCCGCGATTTTGAAGAGGGGATGGACGACGATCTCAACACCTCGATCGCGCTGGCGGCAATCCACAATCTAACGCGTGAGGTAAACACTGCGCTGGCTCGCAAGCAAGTGAAAGAAGACAACAAGCGCGAGTTGCTTGAACTCCTGCGTAGGTTCGACAGTGTGCTGAATATCTTCGGCGATGAACAACAGCAGATACTCGACAGTGAGATTCAGGCGTTGCTGGACGAGCGCCAGGAGGCTCGCCGCCGGCGCGACTTCATTCGTGGAGATGAGATTCGGGACCAGTTGGCTGAGCGGGGTATCGTCCTCGAAGATACGAAAGACGGCGTGCGCTGGAAGAGGAAGTCTTGATCCACGAAATCACACGAAATGTTCCTTGTGTTAGTTGTTGTATTTTCGTGGATCCTGGAACTATTTACTGCCATACTTCGGTGTCACACCCAGGTTATAAAGCAGAAACGAGTAAATATCCGCATTCTGCTCAATCGCTTTCGTCGTGCTGCTGGCCCCATGCCCGGACCTGGTGTCGATCCGAATCAGGATCGGATTGTCACCACCCTGACCCGCCTGCAATGCCGCCGCGTACTTGAAGTTGTGCGCCGGCACGACTCGATCATCATGATCCGCAGTGGTGATCAATGTCGCCGGGTATTTGGCGCCGACTTTTATATTGTGGATCGGTGAATAGGCGAGCAGCGCCTTGAACTCTGCTTCATTATCGCTGGAGCCGTAATCGGCGATCCAATTCCAGCCGATTGTGAACTTGTGAAATCGCAACATATCCATGACGCCTGCTTGTTCGACCACAGCTCTGAACAACTCAGGCCTTTGATTAGAGACCGCGCCCACCAACAGACCGCCATTTGACCCGCCCTGGATCGCAAGTTTGCCGGGATTCGTATACTTCTGTGCAATCAGGTATTCGGCAGCAGCAATAAAGTCGTCAAAGACGTTTTGCTTTTTGAGCTTCGTACCCGCCTCGTGCCATTTCTCGCCGTACTCGCCACCGCCGCGCATGTTCGCCGAAGCATAAACCACGCCCTGCTCCAGCAGCGCCAGGCGCAGCGAGCTGAAAGCAGGCGCGGTAACAACATTAAAGCCACCGTATCCGTAGAGCAGTGTCGGATTGTTGCCGTCAAGCACCAGGCCCTTCTTGAAAACGAGGAACATCGGCACGCGTGTGCCGTCTTTGCTGTTATAGAAGACTTGCTTGGTCTCGTAGTTAGTGGGCTTGAACCCGGGAATATCGACCGTTCGGAACAAAGTCGACTTTTTGGTAGCTATTTCGTATTTGTAGATCGTCGCTGGAAAATTAAATGAAGTGAAACTGTAGAAGATGAACTTGTCGTCGTGGTTTCCACCAAAGCCGCCTGCCGTCCCCAGATCCGGCAGTATGATTTCATTTTCCAACTCTCCATTGAGGTCGAAGACGTAAGCGCGAGTCGTCACGTCTTTTCGCCAACTGGCAAACAGTTTTCCGCCTGCGGTGCCGGCGCCCTGCAGCGGTTCGGCGCGCTCGGGCAAAATTTCCTTCCAGTTTTTCTCGTCGGGATTGTTGGGATCAAACAGGATCACTCGGCCGTTGGGAGCGTTCCGGTCCGTGCGGATCAATAATTTGTCGCCAATATTATCGATGACACCGTAACTGTCATCACCAATTTCCGCAACAATCGGCGTGAAAGTTTTTTCGCCATTTGCGAGATTGCGATAGAAGAGCGCGTTACCCTTCTTGCCTTTTCCGCGCTCCGAAATGCTCAGGATCGCGAAACGCTCATCTTCAGTCGTGCTGACAGAGTGGAAGCGCTGGCGATTCTGCTTGTCTTCATAAATGAGCTCATCGGCTGATTGTGCTGTGTGTACCTTGTGAAAAAACACCTGATGGTTCTCGTTCTTCGAGGTCAGTTCCTTTCCCTTTTCAGGCGCGGGATAACGACTGTAGAAAAAGCCTTCTCCGGCCCACGAAACACCCGATACTTTCAACCACTGCAGGTCGTCAGCAAGTGTCTGCCGGCTGGCAACATCCATTATCAAGAGCTCCGTCCAGTCAGAGCCGCCTTGCGAGATGCCATACGCCAGGTATTTGCCATCCTTCGAGAGTGAGAAGACGCTCAATTGCGAGGTGCCATCGGCGGAAAGCTTGTTGGGATCGAGCAAGACTTCCGGCGTTCCCTCCAATCCCTTCTGAATGTACCAGACGCTCTGGTTTTGCAGTCCGTCATTTTTTGTATAGAAAAAGTAGTCACCGACGCGAAAAGGAGATGAGTATCGCGGATAGTTGAAGAGTGTTTCCAACTTCTTTTTGATTTGCTCGCGAAAAGGAATCTTTTCGAGATAGGCGAAAGTGACTTTGTTCTGTGCTTCGACCCAGGCTGCGGTTTCAGGGGCTTTCTCATTTTCCAGCCAGCGGTAGGGGTCGGCGACTTTGGCTCCGAAGTAATTGTCAACAACATCGACCTTCTTTGATTCCGGATAAACAAGTCGCGCAGATGACGCTGCGCCACCCGTCGCTTGCCCTGAAAGCTTTTGCGCTCGCGCACTGTGGACCAGCGGAGAGATCGATGACGTTGACAGCAGCAGGGTCGCCAAAATTAGCGGCAACGATAGAAGTGACAGTTTTTTCATTGTCCAGTCTCCGACGGTGGGCGTTATTTGCGCGGTACTTTAGTCCAATAGCTCTGCAAAGTACAGATACGAAACCTCAAGACATTCTTCGTCAGAATGCCCGTCCCAAACTACCGAAAACTGTGCATCCTGACCGACATCCCAACTAGCTTCTGTAACGGCGGCAGCAACCCTACTTGCCCCTAAGTGTTAGCGTGTAAAGGTTTGAGTAAAGAACTAAAGGACTTGGTCGAGCAGGGAACATTACTTGCTTAGCTCAGTAGGCGATTGCCCTCAACGTCCTGGTCCATTCCTCTCTCTTGCCCACGCCCGATGATTCAGTTGATAAGGGGAACTACTTTGAGAAAACTCGAGCTGTCCGAAGTCACTTCGAATCTGTTGCTTGCTTCCTCAGTCGTTCTGGCTATCTCTCCCTTAGTCCTTGGGGACCGCCTGCTGTTGATTCTAATGACCGTGTTAAGAGAAGGCTCTATGCTTGTGGATGAGATTTTTACTTTCCTAACGACCCTTCTGAGTTAAAGCCTTGAAAACTCCAGAGTAATTCGACTATTGTCCCGACGCGTCAGTTGAAAGATCGACAACTCACGTTTGACGCGCAGGGACTCTCCATGTTTTTTCATCTACTGCCTCTTTCCCTGGCTTTGGTGTTCGTTATGAGCGCCGCGGAGCTCGTCTTGCGCTCCTCCACCATCGACGATGCACTCGATAGGGCCCTGATAGAAGCCATCGAGCATCACGACCGCCGGCAAGTCATAGAACTGCTGAATCGAGGCGCAAGTGTCAATGCCAAAGGCATCAATCTTACAGCACTACAAACAGCAGTCTTCGAAGCAGATGTCGAAATCGTGAAACTGCTCCTGCAAAAAGGGGCAAAGATTAACGACGAAGACCTGGTTGAAGCCTCGCGCGGAGTCCAGGGTAACAATCAAAAGTCTACGGTGATTGTGAAGTTGCTGCTTGCCGGCGGGGCCGCCATTAATGCCAACGGGGTTGATGCTCTGTCCGAAGCGGCGAAGGCAAACAACCTGGACCTGGTAAATCTCTTCCTGGCCAGGGGAGTAAATCCAAATGGCAAGACGCACGAAAGCAAAACCGTTCTCTTCGAGGTTGTAGAAACCGATTCAATCGATGCCATTCGCGCGTTGCTGGCTGCCGGAGCCGACGCGAAAGCGATTAACAGTGAGGACGGTCAAACGATCCTGATGCGCGCCGCGCGGGCCAGTCATATAAGCGATACTGCAGTACGGATTCGAGTACTGAAAATGTTGCTGGCTGCCGGCGCCGGTGTTCATGCCAGAGACAATGACGGCAGAACCGCCTTGCTCTACTCAGTACAACAATACATGTCTGAGGCGGGCGGGGTCTTGTCTCGACCGGAGATTGTTCGTCTTCTGCTTAAGGAAGGCGCGGACGTGAATGCCAGTGATAAGCAGGGCAACACGGCTTTAATACTAACGGTTCAAGTGTGGCGCACTCCATTGGGAATCCCGCAGCTGTTACTGGACAAAGGAGCAAACGTTAATCTGGCGAATGCAAATGGCCAGACCGCGCTGATGTTGGCAGCAAAGGACGGCAAGAACGAGATCGTCCAGTTGCTGCTGGCGAAGGGCGCCAAGCTCGAACTCAAGGACAAACAAGGCAAGACCGCGCTCGTTTATGCCATTGAAGAAGGGCAACCGGAAACAGTTGGTCTGTTGGCGAACAATGGCGCAGACCTGAAAACTTCGCCCTACAAGTCCGAGGCAGAACTGCGATCTGCCACCCACAACTACGGCTTGCTCAGGGCGGTTGCCTTTCACCAGCCGGCGGAAGTCAGAAAGTTTCTTGCGGCGGGAGCTGATCCAAACTTTCGCGGCCCACGCGGGCGAACAGCTTTGATTGTCGAAGCAGAGAATTCTTACGGCGATGAGGTGATTAATCTTCTGCTGGCAAACAAAACGAACGTCGACGCGGCTGATGATGAAGGCAACACGTCATTGATGCTGGCGGCAAAGGGCAACCGGGATGAGATCGTCAAGCTGCTGTTAGAACACAACGCGTCGGTGAACATCAGAAACAAAGATCAAAAAACTGCGTTATTGTTCGCGGCAGAGGACGGACACACTCAGGTCGCTGAACTGCTGCTCGCCAAAGGTGCCGACGTAAGCGTGCGGGACGCGAAGGGGATGACTGCGTTGCTGCTTGCTGCTGAGGACTCTTACGCCCAGGAGGATCTTGTAAAACTCCTGCTGGCCAAAGGTGCAGAGCCAAACGTGACGGATTCACAGGGTAACACCGCATTGATGCTGGCTTCCCGGGCCGGCGCCTTTCAAGTCATTGAGGCACTGGTCGCCGGGGGAGTCGATGTCAACGCAAAGAACAAGGACGGATGGACGGCGCTGCGTCACTTGAAAGAAAGCCCGGAAACCTGGACGAGGGACGAGTCAGCGTCGCAGCGGCGCGCTCTGGTTATGGCACGACTCACAAAAGGCGGTGCGAAGGAAGACTGAGCCTGGCGGCACAAAAATCACCTGAAACAGACCTTAGTTCGCATCATGTTCGTGTGATTTCTCGAATCGCTTCACACCCCTGCGGCATACTTTCATTTAGCGCAGGCTAATCCTGACATTAAAGCTACCGCCGTTGTCGCTATAGTCATCGTCATTGATAGCGACAATTAGCCGACCATCAACCGGCGCACTGACGGTTGATTGGCTACCAATGAGAAACGGCTGGCTAAATTGCCCGTCGGCCGTGCGGATATAGCCAATTAGTGCACCAGGACCGGCCGTAGGTATGGGCCGAGTCCCGATGACTGACCCCAATCCGGATACGCGTCCGCCCTCAGGGCCAACTTGCCCGATTCGTCTACCGGCGATGACTGTCCCGCTGGCAATAAACGATAGCTGATCGCCAGCCCGAACATCGAGGTTAGTATCAGTGCCTCGCGATGTGCCTGCCACATCAATCGTCACTTCACGTGGCCGCCGGCCGGCATCGCCTCCCCGTTGCCGGGGTCGAATACGTCCGGGTGGATTGCGTCGTCCGTAACCCTCGTCATTTTGCTCGGCGGTGAGATCGCGGTCACGCCGCACTTGCACGATGAAAGCACCACGGGCGTCAGAGTAGGAACCACGATTCGCAGTGAGATAAAGGCGGCCGTCGCGACTTGCCACGAATTCACGCGAAGTGCCAAGCTCGATTATTGGAGAATCAGGATCGTCCCCAATCGCTCCAATGAGCATACCTTCGGCTGCCTGCGGCAGTGGCGCGGTCGCATCGCTGTTGCGCAGACCATCTGGTGTTATCCGCGAGCGGCCCGCGACAATTGTGCCCGAAGCATTTACCTGCACCCGCTCGTTACGCCTTAGGTCCACACCGGTATCGACCCAGTTTGGCGCTAACGGCACCTCGATTGTTTTCGTCTCGTAGCGAAGGTCGTCGAGCGAGCGCCCGTCAATTTCAATCCGATCAACTTCGTTCGGGCGAAAGAAAACTATCTCGCTTTCATTGCGCCCGGAATTGGTTTCGAGTCTGCGATTGTCGACGCGAACGGCGAATCGGCCATTGACGAATCCCAGCAGAACACCGCGAACAGTACGTCCGTCTCGCAGGTATATCGTGTCCGCCGCAGTCAGGCTTGCCGCCCACAAAACTATAGTCACCGCCAGAAGAAGTTTTTTCATCTTAGTGTCCTTCTTGAAAAATATTGGTTTCTCAAATAGTTTCTGAGCCGGGGATACAGCGATCAATCGGGGCGAGGGTGGGTAAGGCTGAGGCAGGCCCAAGCTTATACCCAGGAAAGACTCATGAGCAACTATGAGCGGTAGCTTCGATTTCCTCGAGATGCTGATCCAAGGTTGCACCTGATGCTAGCCACTGGCATCCACGTCTACGACTCAATCGCGCTCGGCGATTATGAATCAGGGAAGCGCCATTAGCATCCTTCTAACTGTATACTTGTTCTAATCCGTGTTATCCGCGTTAATCTGTGGCTCATATTCGTAACCTGGGGGGCTACGGCTGGAAAAGGCGCCGCGGGAAGTGCTAGTATGGCTTCGCTACAATGTTCAATTCACACCCGCTGCACTTTCGACCAGTTGAATCCCGCGCGAATCTCTTCGCAGACTAGTACTCCTCTTTCTCTGACGTAGCTTGACTGACCGGCCCCAAACAGGTCGTGTTTAACTTCAGTGTCTTTGGAAATGGAGGAAATCATGTCGACAGCTATTGCGCCCAAAAAGCCAGAGATTCGGACGTCGCTCCCAGGACCAAACGCCAAAGCGATTATTGAAGCTGACGCCAAGTTTGTTAACCCAGCCTATCCTCGTCCCTCGTTCAAGCTGGTTGCCGATCATGCGTCAGGCGTCTGGGTGCATGACGTTGACGGTAACGTCTTCCTGGATTGCAACGCGGGAGTCGCAGTGTGCTCAACCGGCCACTGCCATCCTGAAGTAGTGAAGGCGATTCAGGAGCAGGCCGCTCAACTGATTCACATGTGCGGCACTGACTATTACTACCGGCACATGCCGCAGCTTGCCGAAAAACTGGACCAGATAGTCCCGGTCCCATCACCCACTCGAACCCATTTCGCTAATAGCGGGACCGAGGCAGTCGAGACCGCGCTCAAGCTGGCTATGCATGCCACCGGTCGTGAGAAATTCATTGCCTTCTTTAACAGTTTTCACGGAAGGACGCTGGGTTCTCTTTCTTTGACCTCATCCAAGGCAGCGCAACGCAAAGGATTCAAACGTCAGGCGCTCGATGTGGTCCACGTACCCTTTCCTAATGAGTTTCGCAACCCCTTCAATACGTCCGACTGCGGGGCCGGCGGAGTTGGACAAGGTGCGCTTACATGGATCGAGGAAAGATTGTTCAAGACGACTACGCCGCCGGAGGAGGTCGCTGCAATCGTGGTTGAGGTAGTGCAGGGTGAAGGTGGTTACGTTCCGGCGCCAAAGAATTTTCTGCTGGGGTTGCGCAGGATTTGTGACGAGCACGGTATCCTGCTAATCGTCGATGAAGTCCAATCAGGTATGGGCCGTACGGGGAAAATGTTCGCCTCGGACCACTTTGATTTAAAGCCGGATATCGTTTGCATCGCCAAGGGGATCGGATCAGGATTGCCAATCGGCGTTTGCGTGGCCCGTGCTGACTTGATGGACTGGAAGCCCGGCGCTCATGCTTCGACATTTGGCGGTAACCCTGTCTGCATTGCGGCATCACTGAAAACCATTGAGCTGCTGGAAAATGGATTAGTCCAGAACAGTGCCACCGTCGGAGCTTATTTGAAATCCGGACTGGAAAAGCTGATGCGTAAATACGACTGCATTGGTGATGTGCGCGGCTTAGGCTTGATGATTGGAGTAGAGTTCGTGACTGATCGAGTTTCGAACAAACCAGCTCCCGAGCTTCGCGATCGAGTTGAAGTGGCCTGTTTCGATCGCGGGCTTATTATTCTCGGCGCTGGAACAAATACAATTCGCTGGTCACCGCCTTTGATCTTGACGGCGGAAAACGTCGACGTTGCGGTGGAGATATTTGACGAGGCAATCGCCGCTTCGATCTGAGCGCTTCTTCAGCAGACGAAATGGGCCACAGATAAACGCAGATAAAACGGATCAGAGTAAGAGAAAATGCGATCCACGAAGTAACACGAAGTTCGTGTTACTTCGTGGATCGTTTATTTTCTCTTCTAAACCTATGCAATTGAAACTAACCGCGCAATTTCCGCGCAACCTGCACCACTCTTTCGCGCAGGTCTCCTTCGTCTACCGTCGTCACGCGGCCCTTGCAAAACACCTCCTTGCCCGCTACCACCGTCATGACAACGTCACGCCCGCCGGAGCAATTGAGCAGCGTGCTTAGCGGGTCGTAAGAAGGCTGCTGGTGCACACCCGACAAAGACAGAATCGCCAGGTCCGCCTGCAAGGCCGGCCGCAACTCTCCCGTGCGGGCGCCGAGATCCAGGGCACGCGCCCCTCCTGCGGTTGCCAGGTTAATCGCCGCAGCCGAACTCAGAGGTTCTCCGGTCGCTTCGAGGCGTGAAAGCAGCATCGCAAATCGAGCTTCCTCCAGGAGATCACACGTGTTGTTGCTCGCAACCGAGTCGCTCCCTAACCCCACCTCCACACCGTTGCGCAGAAACTCAAGCAAAGGCGCCCGCCCGTGCCCCAGCCGCGCGTTCGATTTTGGACAATGGGCCACGCGAGAACCCGATGCAGCCATTAAGCGAATGTCACCTTCATCGACGTTCACACAATGGGCCAGCAGCGGCCGAGTGGCGAGAACCCCGGTTTGGTTCAGGTACCTAATCGGCGACGTGCCTTCTGCTTTCCATTCGATCCCACGAGCGGCGAGACCATCAGCAAAGACGCCGGTGCCCTGTCGCAACAGCAAGTCCTCGGCACTAGATTCGGCTGCGTGCATCATTACCGGAAGGTGATCACTTATGGCGAAGTCGGAAATCAGTTTGAGCTGTAAGGCAGAAACGGTATAGGGTGCGTGCGGAGAAACTCCGGCCCGCAAACGCGAGTTCTCCAGCTTTCGCAGCTCAACAATCTGAGTCCGCAGCGCCACAAGATTTTCAGCTGCCAAACGGGGATCCGGCCCAAACGATTCCTGAAAAACTGTTCCACGCAACCCGACGTCTCGCAGCGCAGTCATTGACTGGAGCGCAGCACTGCTGGCATCGCCAACGCACGTCACGCCGGCCCGGGCTGCCTCGCAAGCGCCCCAGGCGGCTGAGACGTATAGATCGTCGGCCGTCATTCGTTCCAGCCGGGCCAAGGTCAGCTTTCTCAGCCAAGCCACGAAATCGCCTTCTTCACCATCGAGGAAGCCGCGCATGGCGGTGAGTTCCAGATGCGAGTGTGCGTTGATGAAACCGGGAAGGATTACACCTTCCGGAAAACTTTCGATTCTTGCTGCTGGAAACTGTTCCAGGAGCGGCGCACGAAGGCCCACAGCCAGTATCTGTTCACCCTCCACCACGACCGCCCCATCTTCAACGGGAATTGCGGACACAGGAACGACCCAGCGGGCGCAGTAAATGACTGTCATTTGCGGCCTGTAAAGCTATTCCGGATGTTCTCGAGTTGAGCTGCGCAAGTCTTTGCCAAGCTGATTCAGACTTTGCTGCAGGCGCCGATTGCCCCGAACGGATGTTATGCAGCCCAAACGGACCTCATGCAGGCCATCCTCAAGCTCGCGCACGTCAAAATCTTCCAGCCGAAGGTGTTCGTTTTCAAGCGTGTCCAGCAACTGTTCGAGAAACTCGGCGGGATCACGCGTCTTCAGCGTGTAGTGGAACAGGCGTTTGCGCCGCAGCACCTGGTGCTCCACGCGCCTCAAGAGCACGAGCACAACGATGATCAGGATGGTAGAAAAGGTCGCAATGCCAAAGAGGCCCTCGCCGATGCTGATCCCGATCGCACCGACCACGAAGATCGTTGCAGCGGTTGTTAAGCCGGTCACCGAGCCACGCGATTGCAGAATCACCCCGGCTCCGAGAAAGCCTATCCCTGCAACCACCTGAGCCACCAGCCGGGCCGGATCGGTGTACGCAGCGCCGCCGCTGATGTGACGCGAAACGATCATGTAGAGAGCAGCGCCGATGCAGATCAGCACATTGGTCCTCAGTCCTGCGGCTTTGCGGCTCAATTCCCTTTCAAAGCCAATCGCTCCGCCGCAAACCATAGCCATCAGCAACTTGAGAAAGATCTCAATGTCGGGCCAGTTTTGATTGAGCAGCGTTCGCATAATCTGCTAGTGATTTGAATTCCCCGGTTGATCGCCGGCGGCGCCTTTGGCGGCCTTCAGCTTCCGATAACGCTCCATGATCGAGCTGACGTAAGCCCGAGTCGAAGGAATGTCAATTCTGCTAATAAACTCATTTCCCGACATTACCTTCCCGCTCTCCGTAGAGTTGTTCCATTCCTCGGCCCTGCTCAGCCCCGCATTGTAAGCTGCAACCATGCGCGGCTCGGCTTCGGGCAAATCGCGATAGCGCTCGTAAAATTTTTCAAGATACCAACAGCCTATCTGGATATTGCGCTCGGGATCCCGCAACAGACCCTCAGGATTGCTACCCATCTGTCGTTCGAGATCGCGCATGCCGGTTTCCGTGGCCCATTCACGGCCCACTGCGGGCGTCACCTGCATCAAACCAATTTCGCCGTCGCGCCCGGTCTTCCACGGACTAAAGTAGGTTTCTTCATAAATGATGCTCCAGACAAGATCCGGATCAAGCTGGTAGATACCGGCCTGCCTGGTGATCAAAGCATCATACCGGTGAACCCAATATTGATTTGTGAAATAAGCAACTAGGAGGAGGATGAGGAGAAGCAGCCCGGCGACTAGAAGACGTTTCATCAAGTTAGGCAATCAAGGATCGGCACGGTCGTAACCACTCAAAATATGGTTGACTCTCCTAGTTTCTCCTTTTGAGTCCGGACCAGAAACTTGCATTTGAATAGGCCAGATCAACTCCCTCGTATCGCGACCGCAACGCCTGCTCGTCGAGCACATGTCCCTGGAGCCATACTTCGGCATCAAGCGTAGCGCCTATGGTGAGCGCTTCGCCACGCAGAGCTCTTCGATTGATCAGGACCTCGAGTTTGATGCGTTCCAGATCCAGGTGCACCCAGTAAAGCTCAGATCCGGAGAGCGGATTACGCAGAGGTTTGAAAGCGATCACATTGCCCGTGAGACACCAATCGTTCTCGTGGGCGGCTCGAGAGGGCGCCGCTTTTTCCAGCGGCAACCAGCGTGTTTTGGTTGCCCCTTTGCGAACCCGAGCGCGATACGCAAGTCCACAGAGGCCAACATGAAGTTCCTGGGCTCGAAAACCCGCCGGCCCAACTTCTGTCAGGTTTTGCAGTTCGAAAAGCACCTCGCAATCCGTTCCCTGCCGATAACCATGGATCACTGCCTCGCCTTCCTCATCATATTCGGTCAGCGCCCAGGGACTGATCGTTTGAATGTAGCGAGCGCGGAATCCGGGCCGGCAATCAGCATAGAAAACATCGCCGCTTCCAGACTCGTACAATACGGTCCAAACTTCCAGCCCTTGTCCCAGTTTCCAGCAACGACCATGGATTACGGCGCCGCGACGCGAAAGTTGCGTCGGCTCTCCCTGATCGCCTGCGCGCTCGGCAAGATAGTTGAAGGCCTTCTCGCTCGGCACTTCCAAACCGATGGTTTCAAACGTCGGATTCATCAAATGTCCGTGTCGATTTCCGGTTTTCAGCAACTGCCTTGGCTTTGACAGTCTGTGTTTTGGCACGTTGCCGGCGGTTGGTTGGCTTGGCATTCACTTTCTCGGCTCGTGGCGCGCGGCTCCTAAAGCCGCGGATGACCCTCTCTGGCCCATGCGAAGGACGCGCCCCGGAACGAACCATCTCGGCAAACAGATCAACATCATAATCGGCCTCGCGCGACATCTCTTCGCGGATTGCATGCAGCACTTCAAGAAACCTTGGTCGACGGTACATAAGAGATTTGCGATTGTCGATTGCCAATTGCCGAGTTCCCATTTTAGTAAGGCTTGATGATGGGTTATTTTCCCTTCGCTTGCTCTATTTGTCTCTTTAGATACTCAGTCCGATTAAAACCTTATATCGAAACTTGCCAATCGGCAATCTTCAATCGACATTCGGCAATTACACTTACGTGACTATCTCAGTAGCTTCAGAGACCAAAAACTCCGGCGTCACGATCATCGGAACATAAAATCCGGCAGCTGTATTGAACAACCGAATTCGCGCTTGTCGCCTGACATTCGCCAGGTGACCAAAATTCCAAGTCACTAAATAATCGATCTTGTGATAAGAGGCAATCGCCACGTGCAAGGCATCGGCAATATATTTGCGATGAAAAATGCCGCGGGAGATATATCCGTCTGCCAGTATCGCGGCTTCGTCCGTTAGTTCAACTTGTTCGAGAGGAGCAATCAGATTTAGATATGAACTTCGATGCGGCTCGGGGACGCGTTTGATTTCACTTGAAACCAGCGGAGAGATCACGGTGCGATAATCGGGCAACTCGCGTTCCCACCAGCGAATGGTAAGGTCACGCCGAAACGGTTCGCCATTATCCAGATAGGCGCCAATCACGGAGGTTTCCAGGTAAAGACTTTGCTTCATGAACGTCACATCTCTTTTGGTTTGACACTGTCTTCGTTCCTGGCTGTCTCGTCGAGTGGCTCGAGACGAATCACTCCGCGCGCAAAATCAAAGGAGACGCGAAAATGACGGAGAAAGTTGCCGCCCAATATTCCGTTTTGCGTGAAGCCGGCCGTTTCGTTTACGGGTTCCATATCCAGAACGGCGGCACTGATGCGTTCTCTTACCAGAGCGCCGAGCATTACCTTCGGCAAGAGCACCGTATCGACATTTTCGGTCACGCCCGCAGCGCCAAACACGCGCATTTTGCTGGGCTGAAGATATGCTGTGATTGTTTCAAATTCCGCGAGCTTCTGGGACACGACAGAGACGCTCGCACCAGTATCGATGATGAAATTCAATGGCTTTTCAAATCCCTCCAGTCCCACTTCGCCGCTGAGAAAGCCGCTGCAGGTAGTGCGCAGGGGAATCTCCTGCATCATCGAGGCAACGGCAGGTGCATTCCCTGCCTGGGACGCTATTGCTCGGTCGATCGTGGCCCACCCGCCTGCGTCGTCGTCCAACCGCTGTCGCACTAAAGTAAGCGTGCGCTGGCCGTAATCAAGCATCGCCACATACTTGGAAATCAACGAGAGACCGATATAGCCATCAACGGGGTTCTTTTCATCATAAAACCGGCGGATATAGACTGGGACATTTTCGACGCGCACTTCACCCAATTCCAGCGATGAAAGATAGCCATAAACGATTTCAAACTTGCCGCCACCCCCGACGGCCCGAGCCAGTCCACCTCGAGCGACCGGACGCAAGCCGAGGCGTTGGGCGGTCTCTTCGGAAACGACGGACATTCCCGATCCGGTGTCGAGAACAAACCGCAATGGATTCTTCTGACCGTTAACTCGAACCTTCAGGATTGGACGATTGTCGAAAGCCTCAAACGACACGACCGTCCGGCTCGCGCCTGCCGGCACATATAACGAACTCTGTTTGCCCAAATAGCGCAAAAAGTCAATCAGCCCGCGAATGCGCGCGCGCCGTTCGGCATCGGTCTTCGGCGCCACCGACAAGAATCGTTCATACGAGTCCGCCGCTTCCTTGTATCGTTCCGTGCGCGCGGCAGCCTGGGCCAGGTTGAAAATGTAGTCAGGCTCGGTTGAATCCAGATCTGCAGCATGCCTGAGTCCGCGAATCGCCAACTCCAGACGGTTCTCGTAGAAGTCGATCATCGCCAGTCCGGCAACAGCCATCGCATCGTCTTCATCAAGGGACAGTGACGTGCGAAACTCTTCGTATGAACTTCGAAAGTCTCCGCCACTCAGGATCGCCGATCCCAACAGCGCATGCGCTCGAGCAGAAAGCGGGTCCACGAGAATTACTCGCGCAGCATTGTCGTAGGCAGCCTGCAGATTTCGTTGCTTCAGCAGCGCCAGGCTCAAGCCGAGCCGCGCGCCTTTATCGTGGGCGTCCTTGCCCAGAATTTCGCGATAAATATTCTCTGCCAGCTGATAATCACCATTGCGCATCGCCTTGTTGGCGCGAGTGAGCAACTTCTCGTCCCTGAAGCCTGTGGCAGTTGCTGCGCCGGCGAGCACAAAACAGATGGCAATGGCGGTCAAACTTCCGACCGCCAGTCTTTTTATTGAAGTTTTGGTGGTGCGCGAAAACATAAAACCTGCTTTCATCTCGCGACTCGTGCGCATCTTCGAAATGCGCGCTCTTTTCAGGGTACTACTTCAGAATCTCTCCTGTTTTCATGGACCAAAGAACCAGGTCGAGCTCGTCAAAGTCGATACCGATCTCGCGCGCGAAGCGCTTCAGACTATCCTCTACTTGAAGGTAAACATTCCTGGAGGTCGGCGGTTTTGGCGTTCGCACCACTCCAGTATCTGCCAGGCAACGCAGGACATGCTTATCGAGAATGGCGTGTCCGGAAAAACCGATGTTGCGCAGAAAGTGGCTTGCTTCCTTGTACCCGAGGCCCTTTATCCGTCGTTCACTCGCCAGCCAATCGCGGCGCTCTGTGGCGTCGGTGAAACTGCTGAGTGTCTGACGCAATTCCATGCCGCAATGGTTGCGTAGATAGTTTCTCGTTTCCACGATGTAAGCCGGACGGACCACCGGAAAACGGTGCGCCCCGGCATTCTTCAGCGCTCGCGTCATCTGATCCCGCCGGCCCTGAAGCAAGAGCGGCCTGACTGCCTCGATTGCTCTCAAACCCATTCGAGCCGACGCACCGGCAGTAAAAATGCAGAACGCGAGTTCCTCCCAAAGGCGCGCATCCGATCCGTTCCGCCATACGTCCTGAAACTCGGCGAGTCTTGCTCGAATCTCCTTGCGTCGCGCCTTGTGCGTGGCGCGAATGCCTTCAACAGTAACGAGCTGACGATTGCGTTGCACTGTGATTTGTCAATACTCAGATTCTAGGTTCGCCTTTCTAACCTTGTCAACGCAAATGTCCCCGGAGCTTCAGCGTGCCCGGCTTCGTTTCCCCGGCGATCCATCCGCTAGCCTGCGCGCGGCATCGAAAGAAAACTTCGCCGCCTGCGAGACGTGCTATGATCGCTTGTTCGCCGCGCCGCGAATCACAAATTGATATGGGCAGCAAAGGAACAATATCGGTCGTGCGTTTGTTAGTGGTTTTTTGTCTGCTCCAGCTTGCGACTGCCTCGGCGCAACAACTTCCAGCCCCAGCTAAACCGCCCATTCCTCAGCCAACGGCCTCTCCAATACAACCGTCCGCCACGGGCCAGAGCGGCCAGGAGGACACCCAGACCAAACCGCTTTATGGGACCCAGGGAGTGCTGGTGGAAACGCTTGATGGACGAATTGTGGCGTCGCAAAACGCCGACGAGCTCTTCAATCCCGCTTCGTCTGTAAAACTCGCAACCGCGCTGGTTGCGTTGCGCACTCTCGGACCACAGCATAGGTTCACTACTGGCGTTTGGACCGATGGCACTCTGGACAAGACATCCGGCACGCTCAGCGGCAACCTTTATGTCTCAGGTCGCGACCCTTCATTGCACTATGAACAAGCCGTGGACATTGCCCGCCAGTTGAACTCGATCGGTATTCGGAAAGTGACGGGTGATTTGGTAGTTGCACCCAGTTTTACTCTGAATTTCAACTGGTCGGCTCGGCGCTCAGGAGAACAGCTTTATGACACGCTCGATTCGGAACTACGATCAAGCGAAGCTACAAACGCCTGGTTTTCCGTCCGTTCCACACTGGGCGACAAGTCTGTGCCAGCAGTAATTCCCAGCGTGGCTGTGATGGGTGAGGTGGTTGTCAACCCGGTGGCCGCCCAAGCAAGGCTGTTGCTAAGCTACAGTTCGAGCAAACTTACAGATATCCTGAAAGTCCTGCTTTGCTACTCGAACAATTTCATGGCTGAGCGGTTGGGCGAAATCCTTGGCGGAGCTGAATCCGTTCAGCGCCAACTGGTTGTTGCCTTAGCGGTTCAATCAGACCAGATCCGTTTAGCCTCCCTTAGCGGTTTGGGAGTGAACCGCATGAGCCCGCAAACGATGATGAAAATCCTCAGATTTTTGCGACAGGAGCTGACCAAAAACGGGCTCTCACTTTCTGACATTCTGCCGGTAGCCGGGGTTGACCCAGGGACGCTTGAAGACCGCTTCACCGCCTCTCCCTGGCGTGGCAGCGTGATTGCCAAAACGGGCACGCTTGCCCGCACTGATGGCGGGGCCAGCTCCCTGGTCGGGCAGATGAGAACGATGAGCGGGGAAGTTCTCCTGTTCGCAATCATGAATCAGAACGGGAGTGTCGCGCGGTTTAGAGAGAATCAGGACTCGCTTGTGATGCAGATTCAAAGCTCTCGGGGTGGGCCGAGGGCCTTCGACTATGTTCCCCTCACGCTGTCGATCAAGCTCTCAGACACAAAGAGTCGTTTTGGCTCGTCCGAGGAGTACGAGCCGAAAACGACGGTCACGAGCTCGCCTTAGACCGGATCGAACAGACCTAAAGGATTATGCGCCCCGGCGATCTGAGATCCCCGGGGCGCTTCACCGTCCAGAGCGCGCGGCGTGCGGCACCGCACGAGCGGACGATCTCTGAATTTCTCGCGGCCACTCCCATTGAACGGCTCGCAGTGGAGAGAGCGACCTGCCAGATATAAAACGTCAAAGGGGTCCTGATTCCGGGAAGCATGTCGCTGATAGTGAATCAGCGGACTTCTCCGCCCTCTCCGGGTGGAAGTTGGCTTCCTGTACCGTTACCGAATGTAACGCTTAGAGCCTGGTCCGGATCCGGCTGTGAGGGAAATTACTCAGCATATAGTCGATGCGAGGACTGGCACCGCCCTTGCACTTGGGGATGCGGCGAAACTCTTTCGCCTGGCCGATTTGATTGAGGTTGTTTTTGGAGGCTGATTATGAGGTTGCGGAAAACTCGCATTGAGCGAACACCAAGAGGCGCAGACAAACAGAGTGGCTTCTCCCTGTTGCAGGTACTGATCGTCCTGGCGGTGGCCGGGATAGTCACTGCCGCGGCCACCATGTCTATCCGCTCGGCGCGCCAGTCTTTTCGACTTTCTAATTCGGCCCGCCAATTTGCGGGTTACCTGGAGAAGGCCCGAACGGACTCAGTGCGACGAAGAGCACAGGCTGGTTCTGAATCAACCGTGCAAGTGCTCAACACCACCACTTATCGAGTCACGATGGGTTTTGGTGGCAGTAACACCCTTACAACTCGAGACTTCGATCTTGAGAGCGGCGTTGTATTCAGGACAAATCCCACGACACTCACGTTCAATTGGCGCGGTAGGCCAACCACCGGAGCCGAAAGCACTTTCAACTTAGAGAATTCATCGGGATTTACGCAGGTCGACGTAACCGGCTCGGGTGACGTGACCCTCGGGAGCGAACGCTTTCAAGATGCCTCAATCCCCAACGTCAACCTGAATACAAACGTGTCAGGAGATGTCGTGCAGGACCAACCGGATCCAAACGGTACGCCCACTCCCACTCCGACTCCGACGCCGACGCCTACTCCGACCCCGACTCCGACGCCAACCCCGACCCCGACGCCGACTCCCACTCCGACTCCAACGCCAGATCCGTCGCCGACGCCGACCAGTTCGCCGACGCCGACGCCAACGCCGACACCAACACCAACGCCGACACCAACGCCGACACCAACGCCCTGCTCAGCCTCGGTGTCACCGTCTACACTCTCGATGCGGAAGAATGGCGGCTCTGATTCCGTAACAGTGTCGCTCGGCGGCAGTGCCGGCACGATTACACCCTCCGGGCCAGATAATTTGACCATCAATCCGTCAACTCCTGTCACCATATCAGGCGGTACACATGTCTTTACTATTACTTCGAATAACAACGCTCGCGGTGACTTTACAGTCACTTTTTCTACCACAACCTGTGGATCAACGAGCGTGGTTGTCTCAGTGACGAACTAGAAAGAGGAAGCTCTTATGTGGCACTCAGAAAAACATCCACTGGCGCTTGAGACCGACAAATTACCAATGGTGGAGCGCGGTTTCACCCTGGTTGAAGCCTGCATTGCGATGGTGATCATGATGATATCCGTGCTCGCGTCTGCTTCACTCTTCGCCTACTCGATCAAGAACAACAGCGGCGCGAGCGATCGCGAACTGGCCATGGCTGTGGCCCAGCAACAGGTTGAACAGTTACGAAATGTTGCTTTCACGGACGCTTCGCTGAATGCTACCACTTGGACCACGACAACTGTGACCCGCGCTGGACGCTCTTACACTGTCTTACTGACAATCACCGATTCAAACACGATTAGCGGCAACCCGACGCTTAAGACGATTACGGTCCAAGTCACGCCGGCAGGCAGCGCTCTGGGCGCAGTGGTACTCCGCACTGTTCGTTCCACCTTCAAGGATGGCCCATACCGCTGAGTGAAGCGCTCCGTGATTGGAAAAAGAGAAGGAAGATTGATATGAACCAGCACTCAAAAACCACAGCAGCAACGGCCGGCTTTTCGCTTCTGGAACTCCTAATCGCGATGACTTTGACCCTTGTGATGTTAGGCATCGCCAGTACTGCGCTTTCAACCGGCTACAGAATTCGCACCAGAGAAAACTCGGTCGCCGACGCCCTCGCCGATGTCCAACGGGCGCTCAATATGATCTCGCGCGAAGTTGCGAACGCGGGGTTCAATTTGAATACAAATGGCGTGGTCGCCGGGGATTCAGATGCAACCCACCTGCGAATTCGCTCGAATCTGAACAAGTACGACACTACAGCCAACAGCGCTTCGCGAACTGGAGTTATCGATGCTGGCGAAGACTTGAAATACTTTATCAATGGCGCCAGCAACACCGACTACCTGGTCCGATACGATGTCAACGCTACCAGTAATAAACTGACCGTGCTCGCCAACAAGTTGGATTCCCTGAGAATTCACTATTTCGATCAAAAGGTCACCTACTCGAGTGCAGTGACTGGCACCCAGGCAGATTGCGATATCTCCGCCCCTTCCAGTGCTGAAGTAAATCCCGCAGCCGCACGTTACATCGTGATCGCCGTCTGCGTGCAACTTCCGGCTTCCGGTTCACCCAACACGGCCGGCTACCAGCCCGCGACCAACGTGCTGCTGGTCTCTGACATTACCTTGAGGAATGCAGCGCTCAATACTTACTGAGACAGCGTGAGTAGATTAATCGATCACAGAGGTACTGATATGAACTCGATCTCAATGTTGACAATAACCGATGAGCACAGAAGGGATGAGCGCGGTGCGGCCCTGATTACCACCCTGCTCGTTTCTACGCTGATTCTAATCGTAGGCGGCGCGCTGATCCTGACGACCAATATGGCGTCAGGTCTGGCTATCGACTCGACTTCAGAGCTGCAAGCCTATTACTCCGCTGAAGCCGGCGCGAATGCCGCCCTCAACGTGCTGCGCGGTAATATCGACTCGAACCCGTCAGGAACAGCCGCGAACTTCCGGAATGCGGCCACCAATTCAACGCTGAGCAACTGGTTAAACTATGGCACGACCATCAACGGCACATCCGCCGTATCGCTCAGCACCAATCCGGTATTGGGTTATTCGATCGCAGTGATCGATCCTGATGGCGTGCTTGCGCCAAAGGTGCCAAGTCGTCTGCTCATGCGTGTCACAGGTTACGGGCCAAAGGGCGCCACCAAGCAGATGGAATTGCTGGTTGACCGCTACATCTTCGACTACTCGGCGATTGCGACAATCTTGATTCGCGGAAATGACGACAACAGCACCACCATGGGATTTGCTATTGGAAGCAGTAACTCCAAGTTTTACTCCGGCAACGACAATGCCTCACCTCCTGTCGCTGCGATCCCTGTGATCGGCACAACGCACACCAACGATTTCAACAAGGCGGTAACCGAGGTCAACAACGCCAAGCCAGGAACAGTAAATGGAAGTCAACAAGTGAAACAGTTTTCAACTTCTGAGCTTCCGACGTTCTTACAGACCGCGGACAATGCCCGAAGCTTCTTAACCGAGATGAAAACCGTGGCCCAAAGAGAGGGTCGATCCTATGGCACTACCTCCGGAAGCTTTGGCACAGATTCAGATCCGCAGCTTACATTCATTGATGGTGACTGCAATCTCGACGGAGGCGCAGGGCTGCTGATCGTTACGGGAACCCTCACGTTGAATGGCACACCCAACTTCCATGGACTTATTCTGGTACTGGGAACTGGCAGCATAATAAGGTCCGGTGGCGGTAACGGTGACCTCTTCGGAGCATTTGCGGTTGCCCGGTTTGCTCGCACCTGGCCCACCTCGGACAATGGTAACCCCCACCCGTTTCTCGCGCCGGCTTACGACACAAGCGGCGGCGGCGACGGGACGATCTCATTCGATTCCCAGAGAATCGATAGCGCGTTGAGTGCGATAGCTCCCCGCGTTGCGGCAATCCGCGAGAACTAGCAACCAAAACCAGTTACGCAGAACGCAAGCAGGTGCGCCCCGGAACTTATTGTCCGGGGCGCTTCTCTCGTTGCAACTGGAAAAGCAGATCCACGAAAATCACACGAACAACGGAAAATCTCTAATGGCGCTTTCGAGTGATTTAGTGGATCGGTTTTTCTTCCGTCCCTCAAGCCAATCCACGAAATCACACGAGAGAAACGGAACATCTCAATCGCTCGCTACCAAAACCATGCTTGACACCTCGCGTCCAAACACGAAATGATGAAAACTTTGATCGGCTGAGCCAAAAAATGTGAGACACTCTGCGTGAATCATCATTGAGCCCTTAATCCTGCGATGTCAGACATCCTTCTGGTCGAAGACAAAGACAGCTTGCGCCGGGTTTTGAGATTAACTCTCGAAAACGCCGGCTACACAGTCACCGAAGCGGTCGACGCCCGCGCTGGAATGAACGAGATCTCCTCGTCGCCTCACCGTCTGGTCCTTACTGACTTGCGGATGCCTAATGGCTCGGGCCTCGATGTCTTACGTTCTTCCCGCGCTGCGGATAGCGACGTCCCGGTGATTGTTATGACTGCGTTTGGTTCAATCGACGAGGCAGTCCAGGCCATGAAGGACGGCGCCCACGACTTTTTGCAAAAGCCTGTCGACTCGAATCACCTGCTGCTACTGGTCGAGCGAGCACTTGAACAAGCTCGCTTGAGAACGGAAAACATACTCCTCCGTGAGGAGTGGTCTCGTCGTTATGGTTTTCCGAGAATCATTGGCGAATCAGAAGCCATAAAGGCGACGGTCGGTGAAATACAGCGTGTAGCACAGACTGAGGCAACAGTGTTGCTATTAGGTGAATCAGGAACCGGCAAAGAATTATTTGCCCGCGCCGTTCATCATCTGTCGAATCGTCGCGACAAGCCGTTTGTCGCAATCAACTGCGCGGCCATTCCCGAAACCCTGATCGAGAATGAACTGTTTGGACACGAGCGCGGCGCATTTACGGGGGCGGGCGACCGCCGGCAGGGAAAATTTGAACTTGCGTCAAGCGGCACGGTGTTTCTCGATGAGATTGGGGAGTTACCCTTGCCGGTACAAGGCAAACTCTTGCGAGCTATTGAAGAGAAGGTGGTCGACAGAATCGGCGGGCGAGCGCCCGTCACAGTGGATGTTCGGGTCGTGGCGGCAACGAACAAAGATCTCAACGCCGCAGTCGAGCAGGGCGAGTTTCGGCGCGATCTCTTTTTTCGTCTCGCAGTCTTTCCCGTAAACATTCCGCCGTTACGCGAGCGCGGCGAGGACTTAATATTACTGGCCTCAAATTTTGCCGCCCAGTTTGGCAAAGAGTTGCGCGGGCGCGAGGCGAGCCTGGGTCCTGCCGCAATCCAGGTTCTGCGGGCGCACAACTGGCCCGGCAACGTACGAGAACTCGAGAACGCGATCGAGCGCGCTTGCATTCTTACGGATACGATGGAACTGGAGCCGAAAGACTTGGGTCTGCCAATAAACAGAGCGGGCGATTCTGAGGCTTTACAGTCTCTGGACTTGTCGGGCACTCTTTCTGAAGTTGCGCACCGCGCGGTGAGCTTTGTCGAACGCAGGAAGATTCAGGAAGCACTAAGGGCAAGCGCTGGTAACAAAGGAGAAGCTGCGGAGGATCTCGGTGTTAGCTACAAGACTCTATTAACGAAAATTAAGGAATATGATCTTTAACCGCAGATGAGCGATTCTTCCCATCCCGTAGACGCGCCCATCAGAACTGGAATTGACCCTAAGTCAGGGAATCAGGAATCTGACCTCGAAGATTCGTCGCCAGGTGTCAACGAAACCGCAAGTGAAATCGCCGCGGAAACGGTTGTCCAGGTCGGCGAAGCCGTAGTCGATGTGCCTCCGTCACGGTCCACTGATAAGGAACCACGGAGCACGGGCCGTTCGGCTTTTCTCGTCGGCGCCGGCATCCTCATCAGCCGCATCGTTGGCCTGATTCGCCAGCGCGTCTTTGCCCATTATTTTGGTACCTCTGCAGCTGGAGACGCGTTCAGTGCGGCATTTCGCATTCCTAATTTCCTGCAAAATGTTTTTGGCGAAGGTGCACTGTCTGCTTCACTGATTCCAGTTTACGCGCGCCTGCTTGCAAAGCACGACGAAGAAGAAGCTTCGCACGTCGCCAGTGCGGTGCTGGCGCTGCTCGCGCTGGTAACTTCAGTAATCGTCCTTCTTGGTGTCCTGACAGCCCCTTACCTGGTTGCGGTCACTGGTTTCAAAGGCGAGACGTATGAACTGACCGTGCGGCTGGTAAAGATTTTCTTTCCCGGCGCAGGCTTGCTGGTGCTTTCGGCCTGGTGCCTGGGAATCCTCAACAGTCATCATCGCTTCTTCATCTCCTACACTGCTCCTGTCGCCTGGAATCTCGCACTGATTGCGACACTGGTTTTCTATGGCCGCCAGGTTGGACAGTTTCCGCTCGCAGAGTACACCGCGTGGGGATCGGTTGCCGGCAGCGCCCTGCAATTCGCGGTGCAGGTGCCAACCGTCATAAAGCTCGTGCACAGACTGCGACCCGTTTTCGATTTTGCAAATGAGCACGTGCGCACTGTAGTTAGAAATTTCTTTCCAGTCTTCATGAGTCGTGGCGTGGTGCAGATAAGCGCGTTTGTCGATGCAATTCTCGCGAGCTTCCTGCCCGAAGGCGCGGTAGTGGCTCTTGGCTACGCACAAAGCCTCTACACCCTTCCAGTCAGCCTTTTTGGTATGTCGGTATCAGCAGCAGAGTTGCCGGCAATGTCACGCACACTTGGAAGCACCGAAGAGATCGCTGCAGCGCTTCGGAAACGACTCGATGCCGGATTGCGTCAGATTGCCTTTTTTATTGTTCCCTCCGCGATGGCATTTCTCGCGCTGGGAGACGTGATCGCGGCAGTTCTTTACCAGACCGGTCAATTCAAACACGATGCCGCTGTTTATGTCTGGGGCATCCTCGCCGGTTCAACTGTTGGTCTGCTGGCCTCAACGCTGGGCCGGCTTTACTCGTCGACCTACTACGCTCTGCACGACACGCGTACTCCATTGCGCTATGCCATCATCCGCGTCACGCTGACTACTATTCTTGGCTATCTTTGCGCCATACCGCTGCCGCCGCTGTTACATATTCATCCAAAGTGGGGAGTCGCTGGACTGACGGCTTCTGCCGGCATTGCCGGGTGGGTCGAATTTATGTTGCTCAGAAGAACACTTAATCGCCGTATTGGCCATACCGGTCTCCCCATCACTTTTGCGGCCCAGCTCTGGCTGGGAGCCGCTTTGGGAGCGGGGCTGGGCTGGGCTTTGAAGCTGCTTTTCTTGAACCTGCATCCCATTCCCCTGGCCGTCATCGTCCTCGGGGCGTATGGTTTGACCTACTTCGCTGTTACCTTCGCGTTGGGTCTCTCTGAGTCGCGTTCGCTCGTCCGCCGGGCTCTCAAAATGCTGAAATTGCCCAGTTTTTAGGCTTATTTTACTCCACCAAAAGAATTTTAAGAATTTTCTGGAAAGAAACGCTCATTGTCTATTTTCCTTTAGTATCCTGGAAAACCGGACGGTTGAACGCAGCGGCAGGTAGCGAAGGCGGCCAAGGCCGCCATTTTCGTGTTCTTTCCCCTGCTACTTCTGATTGACCGGGAATCTTTCCTCTCCTTATCATCCCAGAGTGCAACCCGTTGTCTCAGCCGAGCAAATGCGGCAGATCGACCGTCTGACCGTCGAGAACTTCCAAGTACCAGCCTTGCTCTTGATGGAGTCGGCCGCCAACGCCTGTTTGAGAGCCATTACGAGTCGCTTTCCTGAGACCTTGCCCCTTAAGAAGGTACGAATACTTTGTGGGCCCGGGAATAATGGGGGTGACGGTGCGGCACTGGCGCGGGTGCTTTGCGGGGCCGGCGTGCACAGCGATGTAGTTCTCTTCGGACGCGTGGACGACACGAAGGGCGACGCCCGCACCAACTTTGAAATCATACGGCAACTCGCAAGCTTCGAAGCCGGCTCTAGCGCGGCGCCTTCCCCCGTGAGTTTCGTCGAGTGCCAAAGCATCCAGGAATGGGAAGAAATTGCCAAACCGCGTCGCACCTACGATATTGTTGTTGATGCCCTCTTCGGCACCGGCCTGGTGAGACCGCTTCAAGGTATTTATCTTCAGGTTATCCAACACCTGTCGATGTTACGGGGGGCGCGCGAGCGCGCTCACAAAGGGAAACCTCTCATTCTGTCAATCGACATTCCTTCCGGGCTCAACGCAGATCTTGCGGAACCTATTGGTGAAGCGGTGCAGGCGGATCTCACTGTGACCTTCACTGCTCCCAAACCCGCAAATGTCTTGCCGCCAGCTTCGCTTTATTGCGGCGAATTGATCGTAGCAAACATTGGGTCGCCACCAACGCTCATTGAGGCAACCGCACCGAGACTTTTCGTTATGGAGGCGGAGGACGCGCAGCGGTGGCTTGAGAGCACTCGTTACAGTCCGGAATCGTACAAGAACACACACGGGCATGCTCTGATCATCGCCGGCTCACCTGACTACAGCGGCGCCGCGGCGCTCTGTGGCAATGCCGCTGCACGAGCAGGGGCAGGACTCGTCACCATAGCCACTTCCGCTTCTGCGCAAAACTCCGTTGCTAGTCGAGCTATGTCTGAAGTCATGACTACCGCCCTCAGAGAAACGGATCGTGGCGTAGTGAGTGATGAGGCTGTTGACCACGTGAATCGGCTGGCAGCAAAGGCAACAGTGATGGCCGTCGGTCCAGGTTTGACTGCCAATGACGAGCGCACCAGAAGATTCGTGCGACTCATTGTAGAAAAGAGAAGCACGCCAGTTGTCATCGACGCGGATGGCCTGAACTGTCTGGGACCATGGCCAGCCGAGCTGAAGGGCACGGCGGAGCACCCATTGATTATCACACCGCATCCGGGTGAAATGTTGCGTCTCTTGGGAACTGCGAACAAAGCCGCGCTTGCGGACCGGGTGTCCGTGGCGCGAGAGTTCGCGACAGCTCACAATCTGATTGTGGTGCTGAAAGGTTCACGTTCATTGATAGCAGCACCCGACGGACGCGTCCTTGTAAACGCGACCGGCAATCCCGGACTCGGGACCGCGGGCGCCGGAGATACCCTTACCGGAGTGATTGCAGGCTTTCTGGCCCAGGCATATGCAAGTGCGAAAGAACTTGCCAACGCATTCACAGCGACCTGCGCCGCAGTTTACATTTCGAGTCTTGCCGGCGACCTTGCCGCGCGGAAGCTCGGCATGCGGGGCATGGTGGCCTCGGATATTCGCGAGCACTTAGCGGCGGCTATGTGCTTTCTTGATCCGGAAGGTGAATTGCCAAAATAGTTGCCGATTTGCTGATGACAACCACTACCCAGAGAAACATCATTACGGGCGAATGGCTTACGGTTTCCGCTGATGAAACCTTCCGGTTAGGCATGAAGCTGGGCCTTCAGCTTACCGGGGGTGAGGTCCTGCTGTTGAGTGGTCCCCTGGGCGCGGGAAAGACGGTATTTGTGAAAGGCATTGCAGGTGCTCTCGGACTAAACCCGGAAGACGTCACCAGTCCCTCGTTTACGCTCGTAAATCCTTACGACGGTCAACTTCGCCTTTACCACATCGACTTTTATCGATTGAATGAGGGCGCCACTGCAGCGCACGCGGTTGATCTCGAGGAACTGCTCGCCGATGAGGATTCGGTGATTGTGATCGAGTGGGCTGAGCGCATAGGTGAATACCGTTTGCCCACCAACAGTTGGAGGATTACGATAAGCGGCGCCGGCGAAGAACCACGTAGAGTCGCTATCGCCAGAGCTGAAGGGTAAACTATGCTGAGAATCGTGACAGTTGTGGTGCTGCCGATTTTTCTGAGTTTGTGGCTTATCGAATGCCACTCAAAAAGTAAGCCGTCATCAACGCCTTCTATCATTGGGGTCTATCAATACTCAGCTTACGACAAGAACGGCAACAAGATTGGCGAAGGCCAGTTAGAAATCACCTCAATTGAATCGAACCGCATCAAGGGCCAGTGGCGGCTCAAAGCGGTGGGCAATCCACAGAACGTCGGGCCACAGGTTGGAAATGGTGCTTTTGAAGGGACGATCGAGCAAGATAGCGTAAGTATCAATCTCAATCCGAATATGGCTGACAATAATGTTACGCTGGATGGAAAACTGGAGGGTGCCCGTCTTCGCGGCAACTGGAGTTTTTCTGGTTTTGCTGGTGTGATCAGTCAGGGTACTTTTGAAGCAACGAAAAAATAGTTGAAGAGGACTAAAGAATGCCTTATCCCGAAATCATGATTCGACCGATGCGCGAGGAGTTAACGCGGCTCGGTGCTCGCGAATTGAAGACGCCGGCGCAGGTCGACGAAACTCTACAGAACAGCGAAGGCACCGTGATGGTGGTGGTGAATTCAATCTGCGGTTGCGCAGCCGGCAAAGCGCGTCCGGCCGTGGCCATGGCCCTGCAACACGAAACAAGGCCCGACCAGGTGGTTACGGTTTTTGCCGGAGCTGATATTGAAGCGACCGAGAAGGCGCGCGGTTACTTCACGGATTATCCGCCGTCCTCACCTTCCATCGCACTGTTGAAAGACGGCAAGCTGGTTTACATGCTTGAGCGGCGCCAGATCGAGGGACGGGATGCGCCCTCAATCGCCGAAGATTTGAAAAGGGCTTTTGATCTGCACTGCAGTCCGGTTGTTGCGGGAATCAATAATCGCTAACTTTCTTGCCTGGTAAAACTTTGATCCACGAAAATACACGAAGAGCCTGAATGCGCTTCGTGTGATGCGCGTGGATAGTTTTTCGTTGCGGTGCCAAACCCTCGATTCAATTAGCCGGCTGCTGACTCAACTTGGGCGATTTCTGCATCCGCATCTACCTGACTTCTTTGAAACACAGGGGCCGGGGTCTTGAGATTGTATAGTCTGATTCGGTCATTAACCTCACGAACGGCCACACGAAACTCGTTCTTTACTCGGTTCCACTCGCCAACTCTCGACTCATTGCCATAAAGCTTTTGTGCCCGCGACAAAATTTGCCGCCATCTTGCCAGTTCAGTCTCAATACTCTTTCGTTCTTCAATGAATGCCGGGGCAAATCCCGCGTTGCGCAGGAGCCGGTGCACAGTTCTCATCTCTGGATCTTCGAAGGGATTCTCGCTAAGGTCGATGGGCTCGCCTTTGCCTGGTAGATTATCAAATTCCCCCTTCTCCATCGCCTCGCGAATCTTTTTCTCCACCAGTTTTTCGAGCCTAGTCATGAGTGAGTCTCCTCTAGAGCAAACGACCAGAACCGCGCGATTGTTCCACAGTGGATTTGCAGGTTACGGATGAACCATCCACCAACTGCGGAGACTTCCGGTTGGTGGTATTTTCCAACTGCATCAGTACTCTGCCGGTACGGACACACGGACTGAGTCAGCCACATGCTATGATCCCGGCCAAATGGATTCCCCTCTGGCGCTTCACACCCGGATTGAAGATCTATACCGATACAAACTTGCGCGCCTCGGTCAGGTTACCTCTCGTAAGTTGGCCGCGGCGCTGGCAAGCTTCTCGGGAAAGAAAAACAGCAGTGATGCAACCATCGAAGACCTGCTGGGCTATCTGCCGATGCGATATGAAGACCGATCAAATCTCGCTCGCATCCGAGATCTCAAAGACGGAATGGAGGCTTCCCTCGAGCTCTACGTGAAGCTGTCCGGCGCTTATGAGGTCCGCAACCGTGCCCGTAGATCGAGGCTCTTCATGTTTGAAGCCAGTGCCACCGATCCGGAACAAAGCGGTAAGCCGGTCGTAGTCTGGTGGTTTGTATCCGGCGCTCGGGCCTACGACATTATCGATTACTACAAGAAGAAGCTACATCGTGGCGCGCACTTCATTACTTTCGGACACTGGGAATGGGATTCGCGGCGGCACACGTTTGCTCTGCGTCTGCAAAAACCCGCTGATGAACTGGAATTGCTAAGCGGCACTTTGGATCAGAACAAGTCTGATGACGATTCGGAAGTGGATAGCGATCCCAAAGTAGCGGCAATTCATGCCGGGCGGAGGGTCCCGGTTTATCGCAAGCTCGGGGATCTCACTTCGAAACGTCTGCGTGAAATCATCCATGCCGTTTTGGAGCGTTTGCCCGATAAGGCCATTCCGGAGACGCTTCCCGCCGAGCTGCGCCAGCGTCAGCTGCTGATTGACCGGGCAAAGGCTCTGCGGCAGATACATTTTCCTGCTGACGAGGTCGATCTGGATATTTACGAGCGAGCGCGCAGCCCAGCCCACCTGCGCCTCATTTTTGAAGACTTTTTTTGGCTCACGTTTGGTCTGGTTTTGAAACGGGGCAAGCGGATCCGGGAGCCAAAAGGCACAGAGATCAAGATTTCTCCAGAGCTAAAGAAGTCTGTTGCTGCCGTTTTGCCCTTCAAGTTAACCCGCGCCCAACGTCATGTGGTCGCCGAGATTTTCAACGATATGCAGTCAAAGGCACCCATGAACCGCCTGCTGCAGGGCGACGTCGGCAGCGGCAAAACCATTGTCGCGCTAATCGCCATGATGGCGGCGATGGAAAATGGGTACCAGACGGCGTTCATGGCCCCGACCGAGATACTCGCCGAGCAACACGCCCGCAACATAAAACGGCTGTTGGCAAAGACTCCGTATCGAGTGGAACTGCTAACGGGTTCTCAACGCACTGCCCAGAAGAAGCGCCTGCACGATGATCTTGGCGGGGGCCAAATCCATGCCTGCATCGGCACCCAGGCCCTGATTCAGGAATCGGTTTCCTTTGAAAAACTCGGCCTGGTGGTGATCGACGAACAGCACCGGTTTGGCGTCCTGCAACGGGCGGAGTTGCGCGCGCGCGGATTCAATCCTGACGTGTTGGTGATGACTGCCACGCCGATTCCTCGTTCGCTGGCGATGACTGTTTACGGCGATCTTGATGTTTCGATCATTAATGAGATGCCGCCCGGTCGGACCCCGATTGAAACCAGCGTCTATGGCGAAGATCAGCGGCAGGAAGTGAAACGATTGATCACGCGAGAGGTTCGTGCCGGCAGACAGGTGTACGTGGTCTATCCCCTGGTGGAAGAATCAGAAAAGATGGATCTGAAAGATGCAACCCGCCGCTACGAGTATTTGCGCGACACCGTATTTCCGAAATTCTCGGTTGGCCTCATACACGGAAAATTGAAGTCTGCTGAAAAAGAAGACGTAATGAAGCGCTTCGTCTCGGGCGAGATTCAAATACTCGTTTCCACTACGGTAATTGAAGTCGGGGTCGACGTGCCGAATGCCACCGTGATGGTCGTCGAGCACGCGGAACGTTTCGGGCTTTCTCAGCTACATCAACTTCGTGGCCGCGTTGGTCGTGGTGGGGAGAGCAGTTACTGCGTGTTGCTGACGTCGGATCGGAAGACGAGTGTCGCCGAAGAGCGTCTGGGCATCATGGCCAGAACGAGCGACGGCTTTGTAATTGCCGAGAAGGATCTCGAGATACGTGGACCGGGCGAGCTGCTGGGTACACGTCAATCCGGGCTGCCCGAGTTTCGGATAGGGAATCTTGTGCGTGACTTAAAGATACTCGAAAAGGCAAAGCAGGAAGCCGAATTCTATCTCGATAAGCGAGGTACTTCGACCGAAACTTCAGAGATGGTTTCACGAGTTAAGAAAGACCCGCGTCTTGGATTGGCAGCGGTTGGCTAAGTCTGAATTCGAAATCGGGACGGCGAACCGGACCACACCGCAGAGATTGTTGTTAGAAGGGCGCCAAGGTAAGCACAAGGCAGTTGGCAGAAGGCAGTTGGCAGAAGGCGCTCTGCTTTCTGCTTCTGCCTTCTGCTTTCTGCTTCCCAACGTAGATAGGACGGATCCGCTTGCGAATAATCGCCGGCAAATACCGGGGGCGAAAATTAAAGAGCCCGCCGTCTCTGGAGGTGAGGCCCACCTCGGATCGTCTACGCGAGACATTGTTCAACGTCATCTCGTCACGGATCGAGGGTGTGCGCTTTCTGGATCTTTGCGCAGGCTCGGGCGCAGTCGGCATCGAGGCGCTTTCGCGTGGGGCTTCCCATGCAACGTTTGTCGACCGCTCGCGGAAAATGTGCGGTTTGATCGAGGCAAATCTGGATTTGTGTCGCATCCCGGAAACCGAAACTGAGGTGGTTCTTTCGGAAGCCGTCGCCTTTCTGCGGCAGGTTAGAACCCGACAGTTAAAGCCCTGGCATTTTGTTTTTTTCGATCCGCCGTACGATGCTGAATACCAGGTCGTGCTCGAGTTGTTTGGCTCTAACCCAGGTGAACTGCTGACTGAAGGCGGCCTTTTGATCGTCGAGCACCATCACAAGAATCCGTTAGCTGACAAGGTGGAGGGAATCATTCGCAACCGCGTGCTCAAGCAGGGAGAGTCATCCTTGAGCTTCTACGAAAAACAAAGTCCGTAAAGATCGCCGTTTTTGCAGCGTCGTTTTTCACGGCGCACGGCAACAACGGAAAGAAGAATGATCCAGGAAATCACACTAAACCCTTCGTGTAGGTTCGACGTTTTTTCGTGTCATTTCGTGGATCAATCCTTGAACCCAAAAATGTGCTCAAGCAAACAGAGGGAATTTAGACTTATGGATGCTGAGTCACAGCACTGAACTTGGAGCGCACTATGAGCCGATCAACTCAACTTTCTCGTCGTGGCTTTGCCCAACTTCTGGGGACGGGCGCCGCCTACGCAGCTATGCACCGTTCTTTCGTTCTTTCAATGCCGCTTCGCAAGACGAGCGTTCCCGCTCCCACCACAGGAATAGTTCGTCTTAGTTCCAATGAGAATCCTTACGGACCGTCACCGGCCGCGCTGAAGGCAATGTCCGAGGCATTCAGTCTCGCCTGGCGTTATCCCGATGAGCATGCCGATATATTAGGTGAGAATCTCGCCAGGCTTCACGATGTGACATCCGACCAGGTCATGCTGGGCAATGGTTCCAGCGAGATTCTTAAGCTTGCGGCGGCAACCTTTACCGGACCCGATCGCCGGCTGGTGATAGCTGATCCAACATTTGAAGCAATCGCCCGCTATGCGAAAACCGCCAGGGCCGAAGTTATCAAAGTATCTTTGACACCGGATTACCGTCACGATCTCGCAAAGATGATGACTTATACAAAAGTTGGTCTGGTCTATGTTTGTAATCCAAACAATCCGACCGCAAGCATCACCCCCAAAAGTGAGATTCGGTCATTCCTGGCGCAAATTCCGCCTACTACTACAGTATTGGTCGACGAAGCCTACCACCATTATGTTGAAAGCCCTGACTATGAGAGTGTCATCGGGCTGGTGAAACATCACTCGAATCTCATTGTCGCGCGAACGTTCTCCAAGATTTATGGGATGGCCGGGTTGAGGTGCGGTTACTGCATTGCTCATCCAACTATCATTCGGCAGCTGCGAGAACAACAACCCTGGGACAACGTAAATATCATGGCGCTGATGGCCGCTAACGCAAGCCTGCCTGACAAAACGTATGTGGAACAGGGAAAGCAACGAAATAGTGACACCAGGAAATACGTTTATGGAGAGCTCGAAAAGTTAAGCCTTCGATTCATCCCCTCCCACGCAAACTTCCTGATGATCGACCTGCAACGTCCAGCCCGCCCAATTATTGCGGCGCTGGCTGAGCGCAAAGTCGAAGTCGGTCGAGTGTTTCCTTCGCTGCCCAACTTTCTACGCGTTACTATTGGAACCCGAACCCAAATGGAGACTTTCATTTCTGAGTTTCGGCAAGTGATGGTCTGAGATCCTCGAAACGAAATACTTCTTTGTATGATCTCGTGTCCCGTCATTTCACCCGCCTGCCAGAACATTGCTAGAATCAAAACTACATTGGTGGTGATTTATGCTTGTTTTGGGGATAGAAACTTCCTGCGACGAAACCGCGGCGGCGATCATTCGGAATGGTAATGAGATCGTTTCGTCGGTGATCTCGTCACAAGTTGAAACTCACAAGCGCTTTGGCGGCGTTGTACCGGAACTCGCTTCTCGTGAACATCTCGACAAGATCGTTCCTGTCGTTGAAGAGGCTTTTTCGTGCGCCAGGATTAAGGCCACGGATATTGATGGTCTCGCAGTCACGATCGGTCCCGGACTGGTTGGCTCTCTTTTGGTGGGTGTTTCCTACGCAAAGGCAATGGCTTTTGCGCTGCACAAGCCCCTGGTCGGGGTAAATCACATCGAGGGGCATATCTACTCGGTGGCTTTTGACAATCCCCCGGTAGAACACCCTGCCCTAGCGCTGATTGTCTCGGGTGGTCATACAAACCTGTTTTGGGTACCTTCCCCTGGAAAGTACAAGGTGGTTGCTCGTACACGCGATGATGCAGCCGGCGAAGCGTTTGATAAGGTGGCCAAGATGCTCGGTCTTGGTTATCCCGGAGGGCCGGTCATCGAACGGCTGGCCCGGGAAGGTAACCCGCAAGCGGTGAGATTCGCCGTGCCCCGAATGGGTGATGGTCTGCCTGATTTTAGTTTCAGTGGTCTCAAGACCGCGGTTACGAAATACGTCAGGGAAAGCGGATTGCAACCGGTGCAGAACGGCGAACCACCTTCGCGAGCAATAAAAGATCTTGCGGCGAGTTTCCAGAGCGTCGTGGTGCGATCGTTGGCTGGAACGATGGAAAAGATTGCTGAAGAGTATTACCCGAGAACATTGATTGTCGCCGGCGGCGTCGCCTGCAATGGCTCTTTACGCGAAGCCTGCCGCGCTGCAGCCGAACGATTAGAGGTTCCGGTTTACTTCCCCTCTCCTCATCTTTCCACCGACAACGCGGCGATGATTGCCGCAGCCGGGACTGTAAAACTGCAAGCCGGAGAACGTGCGGGGCTGGACCTCAACGCGGATGTAACCCTGCGATTGGGAAATATCGACGTTGAAGAGGATGCTCAGAGGCGGGCCGGCGCGCGCTACCGGCTATAGAGTTTCAGATACTATCCACGCGCATCACACGAAGAATGTTTCTGATTTCTTATACTACGCTGCTTCCACTCGTCGCAGCCCGGTCTTGCCCAACGCCTTCATCAACTCGGCAAAGCCAGGTAGATCCAGCGATTGGGGGCCGTCAGAAAGAGCACGTTCCGGACAGGGGTGCACTTCGATAATCAGCCCATCCGCCCCGGCCGCTACAGCCGCCTTAGACATAGGAGCGATTAAACTCCGTATTCCCGTACCATGTGAAGGATCTGCCACCACTGGCAGATGCGACAATTCTTTGGCGAGTGCTACTGCCGCCAGATCCAGAGTGTTGCGCGTCGCGGTTTCAAATGTTTTGATGCCTCGCTCACACAGCACCACATTCGGATTACCACCGGCCAGCAGATATTCAGCGGCCAACAACCACTCCTTAATTGTGGCCGAAGGACCGCGCTTGAGTAGAATCGGACGCGGCAGCGTGGCTAGCTTGCGCAACAACGAGAAATTCTGCATGTTTCTTGCCCCGACCTGGAGCATGTCCGCATACTCTGCCACTGTTTCTGCATCCGTCTCGCTCATCACTTCAGTCACAATTCCCAGCCCCGTTTCTTTGCTCGCCTGCCGCAACAAACAAAGGGCTTCGACTCCCAAACCCTGAAAGTCATACGGCGAGGTTCGGGGCTTATACGCTCCGCCACGCAACAAATTTGCGCCACTGGACTTCACCGCCAGCGCTGTTTCTCGTAACTGCTCGGCCGATTCAACAGAGCAAGGCCCGGCAATCACAGTCAGATCTCCGCCACCGATCTTGACTCCGGCAACCTCCACGACAGTACAACGCTGTCGCAGTTGACGGCTGACCAGTTTGAACGGATGGGCGATTTCGATCACGCCTTCAACGCCTGGCGCGGCCCTAAGCGCTTCGATTTCCGACCGGCGCCCGTTGCTGCCAACAGCCCCGATGACTGTCCGCTCAGCGCCCTGAATTAGATGCGCCTGATAACCGCATTCCTTAATCCGCGAGACGACGTGTTCGATTTCTTCTTCAGTGGCAGATTGAGACATGTTAACAATCATGACCTTATTCCTTCTTCCCACCTTCGTTGGCATTATTGGTGGCGACAAAAAACGAGCGGAGCGCCTCAGGTCCTTTCCTTTCAACATCCACCTGGTCAAGCACGAGTCGCCCCGCTTGACGGATGAATTCTGCTGAGGATAGGAGCAGGAAGCGCGTGTAGTTGTTTCGATCGTCCTGAATGTTTTCCTTCAGGATTTGGCCACCGTAAAGCTCGGCGGCTCGTTTTCCCGCAACAGCAGCCCGCCGGAGATCTCCACTCTCCAGCACCCGGGCAACACTGCCTGCCGTATCGTCAGCTTCAACTCGTCTGAGTTGCGGATGAGCGGCAAAGAAATGTTCACACTGAGCCAGTGCTACCGGGTGAGATTCGACACTTTCGATGTTGTCGAACGAGGCCCCGGGGACCGCGATCAGTTGTTGCGCGATAGGAATGATCACCTCACCGGTAATCACCAGAGAACTCCTGTAAAGCAAATCGCGACATGGTTGAATCGTCCCGGCGAGGCTATTCTCGATGGGTGCGACGGCATAGTCCGCGACCTTGTCATCGATACTCTGGAAGAGATCGCCGAATGTGGCCCTGGGGACAAGTTCTATGTCGTCACCCAGCAGCTTGATCGCCGCGTCTTCGCTGAACGCTCCGGGTTGACCTTGAAAAGCCACTCTCGGCCTTAAACGCACACTGCTCACATGTAGACCCCTCGCGATTCCGCTACGATTGTTTCCGAAACCCGGGCTTCGACCCGTCTTGATTCGCGTATGATTCGGCGAAAAACTTTGGCAATTGCGCGTTGATCGAGCGGTCCCGAATTGGCCTGCTGCAATCGGCGCAACACGCGAACCTCGCGCTCAGGATCAACCAATGGCAGCCCAGCGCTTCGCTTGAGCCTGCCCACCTTCGCCGCGAGTCGCGCTCTCCTATTCAAGAGGCGCAGCAATTCGCTGTCAACTTCATCGATTTCCGCACGCCAGTATTCGATGTTCATAGCAATCACCCCTTTCCGCATTCACCCGTATTGGCAAACAAAAAACCAGCCGCGACATTCCCGGTCGGGAGTCGCGGCTGGCTTGCTTGAAAGCTTATTGTGCTCTAGCTAGATCGTCCTTCGCACCTCATGCTCACAGTTCGCCAGTCCGCTCCTCCCAAACGAGAAGAAGCGGTAAGTAAAGGCGAAATAGAAGATTGAGCCCGTGCTGTTCATTTTCCTGGACGCTTTCTAACGCAGCGAGAACCTAATATAAGGACCAGCGCAAAAACTTGTCAAGGGTATTTTTGGAGTTTAATCCGCCAGTGCAGCTTGAGTAGCAGGAACCAGCTCTGCGGTCGCCAGTATGTCAAAACTCCGATTGTGTCTTGCTTTAAAGGGCTGCGTGCTTCTTCACTCCGTAGGAGTGAGATGTTTATAGACCAAAACCTAAAGAAGAACCACGCGCGGTTCGGAGGGGCGGAATGAAACTGGATTGGTACTTGTCAAGTTGAGTTCCGCCCCTCAGAACCGCGCCGGAGTTTCTCGGGCCTACAAGCTATAAACATACCACCCCTCCGGGGTGAAACCCGGGTCTCTTTGGGTCCGTGATAAACAGGTCGGTTAGCGCGCTAAAAAGTCTTTGTTGGTCTCGGCACGCGAGACCGGGGGTGGCCTTATCAACCCTCGATTACGCTCATCGCGCTTACGGCTTTTTTCTCGTAGGCCGCGATGGTCGCGATGTTGCGCTTTTCCACTGCCGTCAACTGCGCATCAGTAAAATCCGGATTCGGTTTATACCAGTCGAAGCTCGCGAAGTAAGTCTGAAACCATGGCTCTTTGAACACCTTGCCGCGCCGAGCATAAATTTCCTGTCGCATCTTGCTGGCGTCCTCAACAAACAGTCCTTCGAGCAAGCTGCGGGTGATGGGCCTGGTGCTAAGCTCCTGGTGCACGCGATTCTCGTAGGCGACGATTGTCTCGACGTTTTGCTTGTCAAAACCCGATAGCTCTTCATCCTTGAAGTTCTCGTCAGGGGTGTACCAGGCCTGACCGTAAAAATACTGCTGGAGCCATTGAGCCTGAAACTGTCGCCCGTGCCTGGCGTAAATCTCGTTGCGCAGAAGACGCAGTTCGTAAAGACTGAGTCCACGGAGCATCTGTTCCGATATGGGCTTGTTTTCAAAGAATTCCATATCGCCCGGCGAGAGCGCCAGTCCCCGCTTTAGTTTTTGAGCGGCGGCAATCGTCTCGAGATTCTTCCGCTCAATATCCGTCAGTTTCTTTGGATCATAATGATCGCTTGGTTTATACCAGTAACGTTCGTCGAAATACTGCTGGAGCCACGGCTCATCCTGGAAACGTTTGCCATGGATTGCCTCAATCTCTGATCGAAGCACCAGCCATTCCGCTGAGCTGTGCTGCCCCAGTTGTTTATTACTCACCACTCTCTTCCGCCAGTAACGCATGTCTCCAGGCTGGACGAAATCATGCTTGCTGGCTTCGCCATCCCGAACGAGATCAAGATTGCGGCGCTCTACATCATTGAGCATCGAGTTGTTGAATTCGGGATTGGGATGGAACCAGGTCTTGTCTTTGAGGTAGAACTGGATGTCAGCGTCTTTGAAAACGCGCCCGTGCCGGCCAAAAATTATGCCGCGCATCAGTTTCAGGTCCTGGAGTGGCAGTTTCGAGATGTCAGTCGATTTGAGAGCAGTTTGGGTAAAATCAAAATTCTCCCATCGCTGCATGGAATCCTGGGCGACTCCAGTGACAGAGGCGCCCACAATAAGAATGATCACCGTCAGGGCTGTACGAAACGGGGGCAGATTATTGATCATGGCTACTCCATTTGGTCGGGTATGAGTTGTCGGTCACAAACATAGACCGTAATTCCACGCTGCCTTTGCCTAAGTCTCTCCTTATTCTGCAACGTTCTGCAACGAAAATTCTCATGTAATCACTGCAAAGACGCGCCAGCCAGGATAAGCTTGGAGACCAGGCAGTTGAGAGCGGGGGAAGCGTACAGCCTGGGCTTGTGGGGCTGTGTCAAACCCTGCTGGTTTCACGCCGCAGGGGTGACATCTTTATAGCTCATAGACCCGGGAAACTGCGGTGCGGTTCGGAGGGGCAGAAGTCAACCTGACCAGTACCAATCAAGGTTGATCCCCTCTGAACCGCGCGTAGTCCTTCTTTAGCTTCTGGTCTATAGGCATTTCACTCCTCCGGAGTGAAGAGCTCGCTCTAGCCAAAGATGTCACGGACCTTATCGACTAGTCCCCGGTCTTCCAAATCCTGACTTTCGACTTCCGCAAGCTGCTCCAACAGTTTTCGCTGTTCCCGGGTCAAAGAGGTTGGTGTGATCACCGTCACTGCGACAAAGAGGTCGCCCTTCCCTCGTCCCCCTAGAACCGGCATTCCCTTGCCCTTCAAGCGAAATACAGTCCCAGTCTGAGTACCGAGTGGGATCTTTACCTTTTCCTCTTCGTCAAGCGTCTTGACCTGAATCTCGGCGCCCAGAGCTGCCTGGGCAAACGTGATCGGCACGGAAGCGTAGAGATTGCTTCCCTGGCGCTCAAACTGCTCGTGCTCGGCGACATGGATGACGACGTAGAGATCGCCAGCCGGTCCACCTTGAGTTCCGGATTCACCTTCTCCCTGAACACGTAAGCGTGACCCCGTCTCGACACCCGCGGGTATCTTTACCTCCATCTGCTTTTCACGCTCGATACGACCTGCGCCACGACAGTCTTCACATGGAGTACCAATCAGTCGACCGGCTCCTCGGCATGCATGACAGGTCCGAGCAACAGAGAAGAAGCCCTGCTGGTAACGTACTTGGCCGCTGCCTCCACAGGTTTGGCAGGATTCGGGCTGAGTCCCAGGCGCCGCACCTGACCCCTTGCACGTCTCACAGGATTCGAGCCGGGGAATTCGTAATTGAGCGGTGATTCCCCGCGCCGCATCTTCAAGCGTTATCTCCAGGTCATACCTGAGATCCGCGCCGCGTTGCGCCGTGGAGCGTCGGCTCCCTCCGCGTGAGCTGCCAAACACATCGCCAAAACCGAATAAATCTCCCAAAATGTCCTCGATACCGCCAAAACCCGGTGCGCCCCAGGTTGGGCCTCCCCCACTGGACACTCCGGCATGGCCAAATCGATCATAACGGCGACGCTGTTCGGTATCAGACAGTACGCTGTAAGCTTCGGCGGCCTCCTTGAATTTCTCTTCGGCGGCTGCGTCGTTGGGGTTTTTATCCGGGTGATAGCGCACTGCCAGTCGCCGGTATGCGCTTTTAACTTCCTGATCGGTTGCGGTTCGGCTTACGCCAAGTATTTCGTAAAAATCTCGTTTCGCCATTCGAGCCTTTATCTGTTACCTCTTGATTTAAATTTTTTGTCGAAAAAAGAAAAGCGGCACGCTAGAGCGGTTCCTCAGCTCCCTGAGAAGCGGCGTTGGCGGGATTCATCATTGCAGTAGTAAGTTGAGAAGCAACTCTCCCCAGTCCATTCAAAGCTTTATTGACGTCGTCAATACTTTCTGATTTCACGGCAGCCTGGGCCTCCACGAAAACGCGCTCGGCAAGCTCCTGATCGTTCTCCGACAGTAACCCGCCAAACTTAGTAAACGACTTCTGCGTATTTCGCAACATTGAATCGAGTTTGTTCAGGAGGATGACTCGCTCCTTTGCGCCCCGGTCGCTTTCCGCAAACCCTTCGGCTTCCTGGATCAGCCGTTCAATTTCATCGGGCGTCAGGCCGGAAGTCGGCGTGATGCGCATCTGTTGCTCTCGTCCGGTTGCCTTGTCCTGGGCTGATACCGAGACGATTCCATTCGCGTCTACCTCGAACGAAACTTCAATCTGAGGAACACCACGAGGACTGGGAGGAATACCGACCAACTCAAATTTGCCGAGGGAACGGTTGCCGGAAGCGACCTCGCGTTCACCTTGCAGGACGTGAATCTCGACCGACGATTGATTGTCCACTACCGTAGTAAAAGTGAGACTGTTACGCAAAGGAATGGTCGAGTTCCGCTCGATAATCTTAGTGAACAAACCACCTCGCGTTTCCAGCCCGAGGCTGAGCGGCAGCACGTCGAGCAGGACAATGTCCTTCACTTCGCCAGTGAGCACACCCCCCTGAATGGCTGCACCCATAGCCACAACCTCGTCAGGGTTGATTTCGGCTGAAGCTTTCTTGCCAAAGATTTTTTCGACTGTTCGCTCAACTATCGGCGATCGCGTTTGCCCGCCAACAAGAATCACCTTATCGATGTCTCCGGGCTGCAGTTTCGCGTCCTTCAGCGCTTTGGTGCAGGGTTCCACCGTCTGCTCGATCAAATCGGCAACCAACGATTCAAACTGCTCGCGGCTCAGCGACTTATTAAAGTGCTTCGGACCGGTGGCGTCCGCCGCGATGAATGGCAAATTGATACTGGCCTCGGTCGCCGATGACAATTCGCACTTAGCGCGCTCGGCGACCTCCTTCAAACGCTGCAACGCCAGTCGATCCTGGCGCAGGTCGATCTTTGTGTCCGCCACAAACTGATCGGCCATCCAGTTCATAATCCGCTCGTCGAGATCTTCGCCGCCGAGAAACGTATTACCGGAAGTTGAAAGGACCTCGAAGACACCGTCGTTCATCTCGAGAATCGAGATATCGAAAGTACCGCCACCGAGATCGTATACCGCAATCCGTTCAACTCCGGACTTTCCCAGGCCATACGCCAGGGCGGCCGCGGTGGGCTCGTTGATGATGCGCTCCACCTTTAAGCCGGCAATCTTTCCCGCGTCCTTGGTTGCTTGTCGTTGAGTGTCATCGAAATACGCGGGTACGGTCACAATAGCGTCTGTGACGGGTTCGCCCAGGAAATCTTCAGCTGCGGCTTTGAGGCGCTGGAGCACAATTCCTGACAATTCAGGCGGGCTGTAGCTTCGGCTTTGCACCCGAACCCGAGCATCGCCGTTGGGCGAATCGACAATTTCAAAAGGCGAAGTCTCGCGCATGCGCCCGACTTCCGGAGAACTGAATTTGCGTCCGATCAACCTCTTGACCGCGTAGACGGTATTGGCGGCATTTGTCACAGCCTGACGTTTGGCGATCTGACCGACCAGGCGTTCGCCCTTATCGGTGAAACCGACCACGCTGGGAGTGGTTCGTCCGCCTTCCTTGTTGGGCACGATCTGAACAGCCGCACCTTCCAGGACAGCAACGCAACAGTTTGTCGTGCCAAGATCTATTCCTATAGCTTTACCCATCTATTTAGGTCCCACCGCTCCAATAGTTCTATTTTCGCACCGCTACCTTGACCAGCGCGGGTCGTATCAATTTGTCACCGAGCCGGTAGCCGGTAACGATCTCCTGGACGACAGTGTCGGGTTCATATTCGTCTGTGGGCTCGGTCACCACCGCCTCATGTATGTGCGGATTAAACTGCTCGCCAACCGAAGTTATCGGTTTCACTCCGAGGGCCTCGAGGACCCCGTTGAGTTGCTTGTATATGAGATCCACGCCGCTGAGAAAATGACGAAACTCGTCTGATTCGCTTGCCTCGACCGAAGCCTCGGCATCGAGCGCTCGTTTAAGATTGTCCAGCACAGGCAACAGTTTGGCGGCAATGTCAGCCACCACGCGATTGAAGGTTTCTGCGCGTTCCCGCTCGGTGCGTTTGCGATAGTTCTCAAAGTCAGCCTGGCGCCGAGCCATCCTTTCCCGGATCTCGCTATTCTCAGCTTCAATCCTTTTCAATTCAGCGCGGGTCGCGACAAGCTCGGCTGTAAGGGGTCCCCCCAGTTCACCGGTCGACCTTTCCTGACCCTCGGTCGGTATCGTTTGAGCCGCGAGGTCCATACCATCTTCATCATCTTCCATGAGGTAATCTTCGTTTTCATCTTCAACCATATCCGAATCAGTCAGGTCAGGCTCACCATCGCCATAAGCACTGGGCCCTTCATCCTTTTCCGAGGCATTGTCATCCCCTTCCGAATCCAAAAATCTGATCGGAATGTGGTTCAAACCTTTTCGTTTGTTATCTTGCGCCATTAGCGAGTGTGCAGTAGCAAAAGTCGTTGTTTAAGGGGCGCTTTTGGTTGCAGGCAAATTAATAAGCAGCGTCCTCGTTCAGGCGCTGCTCAACGAGTCTCGCCATGTAGTTTACCATAGCCATGATCCGCGCATATTCAATTCTCATTGGTCCGACAACTCCGACTGTGCCAATGCTGTCGCTCGAGCCGATGCGATAGGGAGCAGTAATCAAAGCGCAGTTTTGCATTGACGAAGAAGCATGCTCCCGGCCAATCACGACGTGCACGCCGCCCGGGTAGCTGTGCGAAACACACTCGCTGAGAATTTTTACCAGTTTCGATTTTTCTTCAAACGTCCGAAACAACTCCTGCATTCTCTCGACATCGACAAACTCCGGCTTGGTAAGGATATTCGAAGTGCCATCTACGTAAACCTCGCCGGTGTTTTCTTCGCCCTCGAGACTGCGTTCGCAAAGCACCATAGCGTCCCGCAACAATTCGTCATATAGGGCTTTTTCCTGCTTCATCAATTCCAGGATTTCAGTCCTAATAGTCGTCAAGCTCTTGCCGGCAAACTCTGTATTCAGGTAACGGGCCGTTCGATCCAGCGCATCCTGCTTAAAGTTATCATCGATACGGATCACCTTGTTATGAATGAGATTCGAAGCTGAGACGAGCACTACCAGAATGCGTTTGTCCGGCAACAGAACGAATTCAATATGTTTCAACCGATTTTCAGCCAGAGAAGGCGATACCACAATGCCCACGTTTTCAGACAAAGAGGACAATGCATGTGACGCCGTCTCCATCAAGTAGTCTGAAGAATTCCCGGAATCTGCGGCGGCCGAAAACAAGCTTTCTATTGCTTTCAAGTCGGCGCGAGATAAGTGTGCCGTATCAAGCATGTTATCGACGTAATAGCGGTACCCCTTGTCGGTTGGCACCCGCCCCGCTGATGTGTGGGGTTGTTCGACCAGCCCCGCCTCCTCCAATTCAGCCATCACATTCCGAATGGTTGCCGAGCTCCATCCGAATCCATGGGCAAAACGATCCGAGAGCACACGCGAGCCAACTGCCTCGCCAGTCCCCAGATGCTCCTTGATTAAGGCCCCAAGAATGGCTTGCGCGCGAGAATCAGGTCTGTGCTTGTCCGGTGTTTGGAGGTTTGAAGTTCGACGGGGCATCAGATACTAGCGGATCTTTTTCTTCTAACGTACTCAACAACTACCCGGGGCAATGTCTTCAGGACCGCGGGCTCGGGAGGCTGCCTCCTCGCAGTATAGAGTATTGGTTAAATGCCTGCAAACAAAAGGCCAAATTGACATACTTCAGTTCAAATTGATGACCTCTTCAAGCCTCGCCCGGACAGATTGAGACGGTCCCATCAGCCGCTAATTTCATAGTGGAACTCGAAATGGGAAGATAAGGCGTGCACCTCGCCGTTCCACGATTTAGGACGACCAATGATCCGGCTAAGTCTTTGAGAAGAATGGGGTTACCTTTGTACCGGCCGGATTTCTGTTAGATCGCAACGAGGATTAGAACAACGAAATCAGGCATTTTGGCCGTTTCAGCCGGCAGCGCTCAAACGTTTGACCTTAGCGCAAAGCGTACTTAAGATTGGGGACAATTCAGACTGAGCCGGTCTTTAACGGTAGGCGTTTTCCAATCCAACTCAGCGTAGTTCCATTCTCTCTGCTGCGATGTCAGTGACCAGGCGAGCGATGAAGGATCTAAAAGAATACTTCGTGGATGCGTTTCGTCACTTAGCGAACGGCCGTGGCGTGCCGCCCGTCGAAGTGCGTTTCTATCCTTACGCGGGACTCCATCACACGATTCGCCTTCGCTCCGGTCGTGTCTATGTCCGCTTGTCCGACATCTGCAAGAATTCTCCACCGGAAGTAATGCGTTCGCTCGCTTTTCTTTTGGTGGCGCGCTTACTCGGCAGGCGGGTGCCAAAGCTGCACGAACGAATCTATCGTGATTACTCACTAACGCCGGAAATGATGCGTTCATCGGACATCGCGCGCCGTCGACGCGGCCGAAAAGTTCTTACCTCGTCTCAAGGTGAGGTTTATGATTTGGAAAAGATCTTTGCGCGCCTGAACAGGCGATATTTTGGTAACGAGCTGGCCAAGCCGACAATCACCTGGTCACAAAGAAGGACGCGAAGCATTTTGGGACATCATGACCGTGTTTACGACCACATCACGATCAGCAAGACTCTGGATTCAGTGGACGTGCCGGAGTGGTTTGTCGAGTACATCCTGTATCACGAGATGCTCCACATCAAACATCCTGCCCGCTTGATCAATGGCCGCCGGTATTATCACACTAGCGCGTTTCGTCTGGACGAGCGTCGCTTTCCGTATTACCAGGAGGCGCAGCAGTGGCTTGAACGAATCGCTCGGCAACGCCGAGCTCCGCGCGCCCGCGCCGCTTAGGTTCTTTTGGAACCGGCATCACCAAAGAGCGTTAACACAGACGAGGTAGGTGGGCTCCTCAATGAAAGGGCGGTCCGAATCGAAACGTGGAAGTTGTTTCGGTCAGGACCGCCTATTTCTATTAATCTATGTGCTCTTAGCTTGCGTGTGACTGCACCACGCAACCTGACAGGTTGCGTTACTGCCGCTGGACAAAAAGACAGCCGTCTGGCTAGACTACGCCTTTTGCTAACGTACCCAACTGGTTCACCTTAGCAGTTTCCCCTTAAAACAACTGTTTTCAGACGGAGACTAGAAAGCTCTTATGGCCATTAATGCTACGCAAATCAGGCGCGGAATGGTGATCGTATTCGAAGGCCAACCCTGCAAAGTGATGGAGTTCAGACACCACACACCAGGAAATCTGCGGGCGATGGTGCAGACCAAACTGCGGAACATACGTACCGGCTCCTCGTTTGAGCACAGATTCAGGTCTGCCGACACCATTGAACGCGCAACGCTCGAACAACACGAAATGGAATATCTCTATTCCGATGGTTCCCATCATCACTTCATGAATACTGAGAATTATGAACAAGTGGCCCTGAATGAGGACGAGTTAGGTGACGCGGCCCAATGGCTTTCGCCGGGCCTTAAGATCCAGGCAGAGTTTTATGAAGGCACCCCTATTGCCGTTGATCTTCCTCCCTCAATGGAACTAACGGTGACCCAAACAGAGCCGACGATGAAGGGCGCCACAATCTCCAACGTGAACAAGCCGGCAACTCTCGAGAACGGCGTGACTATCCAGGTTCCACCCTTCGTAAACGAAGGCGACCGAATTCGAGTCGATCCCACCGAAGGTCGATATATTGAACGAGCAAAGTAAAAACGCTCGATACATTGGTGGGTGATAGGTAATAAGGGAACGAGCGTGTTGTTTTCTACCTTGATTGCCAATCGTCGCTATGTATCACATGTACAGCTTGCTCCTGACGCTCGGATTCGTTGTCCTGCTGCCGCGATTTCTCGTTGATGCGCTCCGCCACGGCAAGTACGTAGCAGGCTTTCGCGAAAGGTTCGGATCTCTTGTTGAAACATCAACAAACAAACCCGTCATCTGGCTGCACTGCGTCTCGGTGGGAGAGACTCAGGCTGCACGACCTTTGGCTGACCTCTTGTCGCAAAAGTTTCCTCAATACTCGCTCGTAGTGTCGACCATCACGCTGACCGGCCAGAACCTCGCACGCGAAATCTTTCAAGCCAAAGCAACCAGAGTCTTCTACTTTCCATTCGATTGGCGCTGGTCAGTTCGCCGGACGCTGCGCGCCATTAAGCCCACGGTAGTTCTGCTGATGGAGACGGAGCTCTGGCCAAACTTTCTCCATGAATGCGACAGAGCCCATGTGCCGGTGGTCCTTATTAACGGCAGAATCTCAGCAAAATCTGAACGACGTTACCGAATGGTCCGGGGCTTTCTCAAAGAGGTGGTTGGCGACCTCACGATGGCTATCATGCAAGCAGAGGCGGACAAAGAGCGACTGCAACAATTAGGGATGCCCTCTGAGAAACTTTTTGTTTGCGGCAGTCTGAAATTTGATGCAGTCGGGATGCCTCCCTCCAGCCTGCTTGCCGCGACTTTCCGCCAACGATTCGGGCTAAACGACAGTGATGTTGGCCTCATCCTCGCCGCAAGCACTCACGCGCCGGAAGAGCGGATCCTGCTGGAGAGTTTTCAGATACTCGCGAAAAAACAAACCCACAAATTGAAGATGATGATCGCACCTCGACACCCCGAGCGTTTCAGTGAAGTAGCCTCCCTGATTCAGAGGTCGGGGCTGTCCTGGGCCAGACGCTCGAGCGCTGACTCTGATTCGGATCGCCGCGCGGATGTAATTCTGCTGGACACAATTGGCGAGTTGCCCGCTGTTTACCCGCTGGCGAAGGTTGTTTTTGTCGGCGGAAGTATCGCGAATTTCGGCGGGCACAATATTCTTGAGCCAGCCGCAGTCGGTGGTTGCATCATCACCGGCGCCCACACACATAATTTTCAGGCAATCGTGAAGGAGTTTGTGCAAGCCAGGGCAATACTTCAGCTCCCAGCCATGACTGATCGAGAAATGGTAGTCGAACTCTCGCGCACGCTGGAAGCCATTCTATCTGAACCGGACAGATGCGATGCCCTCCGCCGGCGCGCTGCTCTGCTGGTAAAGCAAAACCAGGGCGCAACGGAGCGTACAATACAACTCCTCGAGCCGTTGTTGATCAAAGCATTCGGCCAGAGTCACCCGGCAACTCTGGCGGCCGGACCGCGACTGAAATGAGCCCCTTTGCGCCGCTGGTTTTTCCTCCACTAAGCGTCCTGTACGGCGGTATCGCGCGCGCACGCGCGGCGCTTTACAAGCGCGGCACATTCCGCCGATCCAGACTCGACGCTCCGGTTATCAGCGTCGGCAACATCACGACCGGCGGAACTGGAAAGACACCGCTGGTCGCCTGGCTGGCGGGTGTTCTCGCTCGAGAGGGCCGCAAAGTCTGCATTCTCACACGCGGATACGGACGGCAAAATGCCAGTAGAATGGTAATCGTTTCAGACGGTAAAGAAGTACTGGCCACTCCGGATGAAGCGGGGGATGAGCCGTTCCTGTTGGCGAGCAAGCTGAAGGGTGTCGCTGCGGTAATCAGCAACGTCGATCGAAAGACAGCAGGTGATCTGGCTATCAGGCAATTCGCTGTCGACACCTTTATTCTTGACGATGGTTTTCAACACCTGCGACTACATCGAGATCTGGATATCGTGACGGTGGATGCAACGAACCCGTGGGCAGGCGGCTTTCTGTTGCCTTTTGGCAGATTGCGTGAACCACCATCGAGTCTGCGTCGTGCCGGCTGCATAATACTGACCCGCACAGAACAGGTCGAGAATTCAGAGGCAATCCTCAAGGTTATAGCGGATGTAAGCGACGAACGTCCTGTGTTTGTTTCCCGAATGCAAGTGTCCAGGTTCTCTGCTGCTATGGACGCCAGTTCTATTAAATCTCCGCAGAACCCCGTGGCTGCTTTTTGCGCTGTTGGAAATCCGCAAGCGTTTTTCAAACAGCTACAGAACGAGGGTTGCGAACTAGTACTGAAACGTTCTTTTCCAGACCATCATCGGTACAAAGAAAGAGAGGTTCGGATGCTGGTTGAGGAAGCCAGGCTGGGTGGGGCACGCAGCCTGGTAACAACGGAGAAGGACGCTGTCAAGCTCAACGCCTTCAAATTCGACCTGCCGTGTTATGTGCTGGAAATAGAGATCGCTATCACGCAGGAGCAAGAGTTGCTGCAAATGATTCGGAGTGTGCTGTAATAAGGAGCCTGTTCTAAAACAACGGACAATTCTTATCGCGGCGTATCTGCGGGAGTGGAAACTGACTCTGGACTTGCTGCCGGCGCAGGCGTTTTCGTTGAAGCAGGACTCGCAGGACTCGGAGGCGGCGGTGGCGGTTCGTTCACGTTCACCGGGTGGCTGGGGCTCGGCAGTGGTGGCGCTTTCCGATTAGAGTTCGTGTTGGTGTTGCTGTTGGCATTCTCGTTTACGTTCTCCGCCGCGCCGACACTGGGAAGCGGAGATGGCCCAGCTTCCGGACTTACATTGGCATTCGCATTTGCGTTGACGTTCGTCGGATTCGTCGCTCCGCCCGCTGGAATTCCCTCTTCGCTTTTTCCATTGGCTGGCTGGGCCGGCTCAACCGGCTTACTGTTTGGATCAGCGACCAGCGAAGGTCCCTGTTGAGACGCATTCGGTGTTTGCGAATTCTTCGTGAATGCGTAAATCACTGTGAAGATAACCAGCAGCGCGGCTGCGGATGGAATCAAAACTTTCCACGGATTAAAGCTCGAAGCTGGCGGTGGCTCAGTGCGAACCGTGATGGGGGCGCGCTGCCGCACGGGTTCTATACGCGGCCGGACAACGGTTTCCTCATCCAGCTGGTCATTTGTAGGTAAACTCCTTTGAGTGCCCGATATTACTGAAGCAGGCCGCCCACCCTTCGCTTCGTCCAGGCTCGAGGCAATTGCCAGGTCTTCAACGAGATCGCCTACGCGTTGATAACGATCCTCCGGTCGCTTTGCCAGGGCCCGCGACACAACTTGCCCGACAGCGACAGGCAAATCTGATCGCTCAGCCAGTACTGAGGGAGCCGGCTCCTGCATCTGCTTCAACATCACGGTGGTGGGGGACTCGCCGGCAAACGGCACATGTCCCACGAACATTTCGTAAAGAATAATGCCGAGCGAATAGATGTCTGAGCGCGTGTCAATTGACGCAGAGTGGGAACATTGTTCGGGCGACATGTACTGCGGCGTCCCGATCACAAGGTTGGGAGCGGTGAGCTCCGCATCATAGCCACCTTCGGGTTCATTGATTTTAGCAATGCCAAAATCCAGCACGGTGGCATAATCGGAGGCGACATTGCTCAGAAGCATGATGTTGTCGCTTTTCAGGTCGCGATGTACGACACCTTCATCGTGAGCTGCATTTAGAGCACCGCCAACCTGTCGAATAATCTCCCTCACCCGGGACAGAGCCATGGGTCCTTCGCTACGGATAATCTCCTTGAGAGTTCTTCCCTTGAGATACTCCATGACGAGAAAGACGCGACCATTATCCTCGCCGAAATCGGTAACGCTGAGGGCATGCGGATGAGAAATCCGGGAAGCAGCGCGGGCTTCACGCGAGAACCGCGCAACGATCTTTTCGTCGGCAGCGAGCGCCGGCCGCATCACCTTGATCGCCACAGTCTTGTCCATCAGGACGTGAGTGCCGCGGTAAACCTTGCCCATACCGCCTTCGCTCAGTACCTGGTCGATGCGATATTTGCCAGCGAGAGTTTGTCCGATTAAGGTATCTTCAGTTTGTTCCAGAGCGAGGCCATCCGCCGGACACAATGTGGTTGTGTCTGGATACTCGGTTCCGCACTTCGGACATTTCTTCATGCTAAACCATGCCTCGCTCGCTATTTGCGGGAGTAAAGCCAGCCTAACACACGGTTTGATCGCAGGCAAAGATGTGCAGAAAGCGTTTGAGGCAGAAAACGGCCAATTAAAACCAAAACGCAAAGGACGCTAAGTGAAGACGCGAAGTGGCGCCGAGCTTATCTCTCCGCGCCTCTTTGCGAACACCTTTGCGTTCTTTGCGTTTAAATGCCTTCTTTTGAACTTCTCAATCGCAAAGAAAGATGCGAGTGAAGCATGCGCCTCACTCGCATCGTCCGCGTTCAGAGTCCTTTGCTCCTTATACCTTCACAAATACGATGACCAAGGCAAAGAGCACCAGTGATTCAATAAGCGCCAAGCCAAGAATCATCAGCGTTTGAATACGTCCGGCGGCGCCCGGGTTACGAGCAGCGCCCTCGCAAGCAGCCGCGCCGATCCGCGACTGTCCCAAAGCGCCGCCAAAAACGGCGATCGCAAATCCGACCCCAGCGGCGATAGCCTTCAAGCCAGCGCTATTATCAGCAGCAGCCGGCGGCGCTTGCGCAAATACAGGCATTGCAGTCAGTAACACTCCAACTGCTGCAAAGAACAGTAGCCCAAGTCTTCTCATCTTCCTCTCCTTCGGTAATTGTCTCGGCAGCGAATACAAGGCCTGACAACGAGAACTGGTTGAATGATTTCGGCTGAATCCGGTATCCACCGCCCCTCTAACAACGGTGCTCCAGCGAGACAGCGCAGTAACTATTTATACACCGAATTCCCGATCATCCTTGCGCTGCAACTGTTGTATTGCGCTACAACGCGTACCGTCCGTCGCCGGTACCGCTCGCAAGCGCGTTTCATACTACGTCAAGACTGGAACAATAAACTCTTCACTCTCGTCTTCCGCATGGCCGTGCTCAGCGTGGCCGTTATGCGGTGGGTGAGAGACTTCGCTCAGATAAAGCTGCGAGAGCAGAATAAAAACAAACGTTTGGATTAACGCGACAAAAACACCCAATGGCATTAAGAAAACTGGAACGAACCAATGAGTAACCTTCGGATACAATCCGGCGACCGTTGACGCCACCTGTTCATCCGCGAACATATTGCCAAAAAGCCGAATGCCCAACGAGAAAGGCCGAATCAGGTTGCTAATGAGTTCTATCGGAAAAATCAACCATGCAATCCACCAGATCGGCCCGCCAAAGTGTTTCAGATGAAGAAAGAAACCTTTAACCCAACGAAAACTCCCGGACGCGCGTTGCGCGTTTTCACTTATCCCGATGTAGTTGTAGTAAAGAAACGACGAGAGCCCCAGAGCAAAAGTTACACTCGTTGCTGCAGTGGGAGACATGAATAGCGGAAACAATCCCATCAGATTGGAGACGAGAATCAGTACCGCAAACGTCATCACAACCGGAAAGTACTTGAGACCGTGTGGTCCAACAATGTCTGCCAACATGTCGCGCACGGCGAGGACGCTCAACTCCAGTGTTTGCTGCCCGGTTCCCGGTTCCTCCTCAGACAACTTACCCTTCAGGATCCAGATGATAATGACGCTCAAAAAGCAGGCAATTACAAACATCACTGTGTACCAGGGAATTGCTGTTTCCGGAGTGTAAGGACCAAAAACAGCTTCTGGAGTTGTGTGAAACTTTGCAAAGAATTTAGTCCAGAGCGGATAGGTATACTTCATCTCGAAGTCGTAAGCCCAGGGACCGAAGTAGTGATTAACAAGCTGAACGATGATGGGGCTAGCGTGTTCACCGGCAGCCTCCGCTGCCTGCCCGCCGTGTGCACCCGCCGTTTCAGTGGCTTCCTGCAACCAGAACATCAATTGATTCCCTCTCGACGAGTAATGATGAAGTAAAATTCTCTAAGCGCCTCGACAAACAAGCCAATAACGAAACTACTCAGCCCAATTACAGTGGCTGGCAAAGAAACAACATTCAGCTTGTAACCCGCGTAGACAACCGCCCCGATAATAAAATAACGCAAAACGTACTGCGCCATGCGAATTCTCGGCCTTGTTCCATCGGCGCTGCTGAACGCAGCGGCAACGGAACTCCTCATCCAATGAAGGTTCAGCAATGACAGCGTTCCGCCGAGCAATAGACCCGTCGTAACTCTCCAGGCAGCAAACGGCAGGCTAAGCACACCGGCAAAGAGCACCGCTGCCGCCATAGCACGAAAGAGTCGGCGGGCCAGACGAGCATCGACATCAGCCGGATGAGCGCTACTGTTTGAGTTATCGTTCATTCAACAAAGTTGGCGATTTTACACGGCGGATTCGATATTTGTCGAGCATCGCCTGCGGATCGTAAAAAGATGCAGAATCAGCCACAGATGAACGCGGATCACGCGGATAGAAAAGGCAGCGCTTTCACTCTCAGCCTCCAGGCCCTCTAACTCTTCTGATCCGCGTCATCCGCGTTAATTTGCGGCTAATACGTTCTTGAGCTGAGACGAAAGAATTCGAACAATCCGACTGTCGCCCCCAGTACGACGCCGCCGCCCAGGAACCATGGCGCGGTACCCAGCCAGCGGTCGAGTAACCACCCAAAGCCGCAAAAGACCACCACCGATGCAAACAGTGCAAGCGCTGCTGCATAGGCAATCCCGCTTTTCCGGTTGGTTTCTTCCTCGTCGCGGTCTGACATCCGGTGCCCTACCAGGCTTCCCGCTTCAGATAATTCCTGGGTACTTCGTAGAGCAGGCCACGCCGCGAGTGACGTAATGAGTCGTGAATGAAGCAGACGTGTGTGCACCAGCAGGCCTTGCCGCCATCAATCGCATTCAGTTCAACCTGCCGTTCCCTGGCGGCCCACAAGGCGTTGAAGTCGTAATCGTAATCCGGAAGGCTGGCAAATTTGTCGCGCAGCTCACAAGCACGTACATCGCCATTGTAATCGATTACTACGGTCGTCTGTCCGGCCGTGCAGGGAAAGGCCCAGGCCGTTGACTGTTGGAAGTTTGCGTGCTGCGTCCGATAGTGAGTGGTAATCGTGCCGACATAAGCAACGTTCTTCACAAATCGTTTGCTCGCGTCATCGGCCGCGAACATGCGATCGCCATAGCGCTTTGTCAGCTGGGCAACATACGAATAAAGGCGCGGTAACGCGGCGGGAGGGACTTGCTTGATCTCATCACCCACGAGCGTGTCGCCTCTGACAATGTTGAAATACTGTCCATCCAGGCGAAAACTCTGCCACATGAAGTCCGCAAGTTTTTCAATCTCGGTGTAATTGTCTGCACAGATTACAGTATTGACGTTCAGCCTTAACCGATCGCCGTACTCATCTTTCAGGGGATAGATCGCTTCTATGCACTCGAGCGTCTTCTGCCAGTGGCCCGGCACCCCGCGAATTTGATCATGAGTCTTGCCGTAACCGTCCAGCGCGATATTTAGATAAAGATCTATTTCCGGATTGAGGCGCAATGCCCGATCAACGATTTCAAAGACGCGGGATTTAATCAGCCCGTTGGTAGGAATAATGATTCGTTTGACTCCGTTATTACGGACAAACATGTCGATGATTTCTGACACGTCACGTCGCAACGTGGGTTCGCCTCCAGAGAGCCAAAGATCCGTAATCGCCGGCATTGTGCGCGAGAGCTTCTCGATTTGGGCGAAAGTCATGTCGCCTGGATGATTAAGTTCTTCGTGATAGAAACAAGTCTTGCAGAAAGCATTGCAGCGTGAGGTGACAAACAGTATCGCCGTACCCAGCCGCTTTTCACGCCTGGTTGAGCGAAGTAGTTGAACAAATTGAGTTGCTTTGTTTGTCATAAGGTTTGCTATTCACGCGAAATAATGACAGCTTCGGTAGGTGATTTCAATTCATAGCCAATGCCGCGCCAGACTATTCTTCTGGAGAACGCCGCGATCGTCGCGTTGTAAAGAAAGAGCAAGGACCCAAACGGCCACAACAAGATATGCGCAGGCAAGCTCCTTCGCATTTCCGTGCGGTAACCAGCCAGGGGGATCGAAACAGCATGCCAGCGAACATATGCCTTGGCGGCGCCAAGGATAAAGACGATGCCTAACAAAATGAGCAGAGTAAAGACAGAGTAGCCAAACACCATTCGGGCAACGACAAGGGCAAGACCGCCAAAAAAGAAGGAATTGAAAAGCACCCCTCCGGCCAGCGCCGATTGCCAAAACTGTGGCGCATACACACGCGTGATCTGCAATTGCCTTGTGGTGAACTCAAACAGTTGCTGAAAGTGGTAGTCTTCAAAAGATGCAGTCAAACATGCAGGCACAAACTTGATTGGCAGATTTGCTTCCCGCAGAACGCGCATGAGAGTAAAGTCGTCCGATACTGTTCCGCGCCAACGCTCCCGCAGCTTCAGCTTTTCAAATGTATAACGCCTGATGGCTGTCGAACCTCCCCAGCAGAAGTTTTTCTCGCTGCGCTCACCCAGGGCTGAAGCAATCGAGGCGTTCCAAACCGACAAGAGTTGTGAAGCCAAACCGCCCTGGCGTGAAAGGTACCAGCGATATCCCGTAGCGGCGCCGACCCGTTCATCATGTAAAGGCGCAACCAATGATCTGAGCCAATTAGTTTCCGGCCGCGCATCCACATCAACAAAAACCATGACCTCACTGCGAGGATTGATTCCGGTGACAGCATGGCGCAAATTGTGGACCTTCTGTCCGCTGTCAATTGCCTGACCCGCAAATACAAGGGTCGTCGGAATTTTCTCGTCAGCAAGACTGCGCCTGACCTCCTCAATCGCCGCAACTGAAGGGTCAGACTGATGGCCCGTTACAAAAACAATCTCGTAATTCGGATAATCCTGAACGAACAGCGCGGTCAGGTTCTCTTTCAAGCCGGGATCAAGACCGCGAGAGGGGGCGATGACCGAGACGAAAGGCGTGAACTCAGGAGGCGTGAGTGCGCATTCCCGTCGCACGTAAGAAGAATAGCGCAGGCCGCTCAACAGCGACTGTAGACCGAGCCAGATAACAATCGCTGCCAGGAAGTAGTAGAAAAACATAAAAAGGGCGATGCTTTCAGGCCAAAACATCGCCGTCTTTACTACTGGCTGCAATTGAAACACTATTTCGCTACCGACCCAATAGCGCCCAGCGGTGCAGTGAATTTCTGGGCCAGGCTTATGATCGGCTGAGGGTAGATGCCGACAAAAATAACCCCGACCAGGGCAACGACCAGCGCAGTTTGGAGGGCAGGGGAAAGACTCAACGGCTTGTCATCCGCAATGCGGTCGCCCAGGTACATCACCTTTATGAACCTTGCGTAATAGTAGAAGGAAACGACGGTGTTGATGATCGCCCAGATCGCCAGCCAGTAGTACCAGCTCTTACCGTCTGCGCTGCCGCGTTGAATCAATCCACCAAATAAAAAGTATTTACCAATGAATCCGCCGGTCACCGGCAAGCCCCCGAGCGATAGCATAAATATTGCCATCATGGCGGCCATGGCCGGTGATTTCTGCGCAAGTCCCGTCAAATCATCGACGTTATCACCTATTATTCCGCGTCGACGCAGGCTGATGATGATGGCAAAGGCACCCATGTTCATCAATGTGTAGACGAGCAGATAAACAACTAATCCAATGTAGCCGTAGCTATTCGCCGCGACCAGGCCAAGTAATAAATAACCGGCATTGGATATCGAGGAGTAAGCGAGTAGTCGTTTGGAATTTTCCTGGGTAACCGCGGCCCAATTACCAACCATTATGGTGATGGCTGCGACGAGTCCCAACAATGGGGCCCAGTCGGTGCGCATGCTTGGTAAAGCCTCGAAGAAGATTCTCGCATAGAGAGCAAAGCTTGCGGCTTTGGAACCGGTTGATAAAAAAGCCGTCACGGACGTGGGCGCACCCTCGTACGCGTCCGGGGCCCACATGTGAAAAGGCACAGCAGCTATTTTGAAGAAGAGGCCCGCGGCTAGCGCAATCATTCCCAACAAAAGCATTGGTCTGAGCGAAGACTCGCCAGGCGGCGTAGTCTGGACGGTCTGGACTGCCTCGGCAATGCCCCGGCCAAGCTCGCCAACATTGGTTGAGCCGGCAACTCCGTAGAGCAGCGACATGCCATAAAGCAAAATGCCTGACGAGAAGGCGCCGAGGAGGAAATACTTCATGGCTGCTTCATTTGAACGTTTCTCGCGCTTCGTAAACGCTACGAGCACGTAGAACGTCAGGGCCATCAATTCAAGACTGACGTAGAGCGAGATGAGATCATAGCCACAGGCCAGAAACAGCATCCCCACGGTGGCAAACAACACCAGTGCGTAGTACTCCCCATGCTGTTCGCCTTCAATATCGAGATAGCGTGTGGAAATGGCGATCGCGAGAGCGGCGGCGATCAGAAAAATGCTCTTAAAGAGCAGGGCAAAGCCATCGATGCGCACCATGCCATAAAAGCCGTCTAAAGGCAGGAGATCGCGGTTATACCACCACTGAGATCCGAGGGCGACCCCGGCAAGAAGAATTCCTATCAAGGCGAAATATGCGGTGAGTTTACTTTTGCGGTAAGGCAAAACCACTTCCATCACCAGCACTACGCAGGCGCACACGGTCAGGATCAGCTCCGGCGCGATTAGCTGAAGATCGGGGAGGTTAAAGAGCCCTGTAGCGTTAGCTTGAAGAAGCATTTTTGGTCAGATCCTAAATAGGTCCTATAGGTCGTATAGTTCCTACTTTCTTTCCACCGCTGCCTGCTGTGGCGCTCCCGGCACGGTTGGCATTGAGGGGATCGGGTATGTTGGTCGCACGTGTCTGACAATTGAATTGACAGGCCTTTGAATATAATCCAGGAACCCTTTTGGATACACACCTATCCATAGCGAGAGAATGACCAGCGGAGTCATATAAATCCATTCGCGAATATTCAGATCGCTTAGCTTTTCATTCTTTGGATTCTCGATGTTCCCGAAAAACATTCTTTGATAGAGCCACAACATGTATCCCGCGTTTAGAATGATTCCCAGCGCGCCGACCGCAGCCCAGATTACATTCGCTTCGAATGCGCCTCTAAGCGCCAAAAACTCGGAAATGAAAACGCACAGAAGCGGTAAACCGATCGCGGTCATGGCCATTGCCAGAAAGACTGCCGCATATCCCGGCATAACATGCGACAGGCCGCCAAACTCTGCCACGTTTCGTGTGTGCCGGCGCTCGTAAATTATTCCAACCAGCAGAAACAGTGCGGCGGAGTAGATTCCGTGGTTGACCATGTGCAATACCGCGCCATTCAGTCCATTCGGGTTCAGCGCGAATAGGCCGAGCATCACAATGCCCATCGATGATACCGAAGAGTAAGCCACTAGCTTCTTGACGTCGCCATCTTTCTTCACCACAAAATACATCGCGGCCAGCGCGCCGTAGATAATGCTGACGAGCGCCAGAAAAACCATCACGCTGCGCACGCCGAACGATCCGAAGAATCTTTCATCAGCCGAAGCGGCGGGAAACATCGGGATGTTGAAGCGGTAGAATCCGTACGTTCCCAGTTTCAGCAGCACACCAGCGAGGATTACCGAGCCCGCTGTGGGTGCTTCCACGTGGGCGTCGGGCAGCCAGGTGTGGAACGGCCACATGGGAACCTTGATTGCAAAACCGAGTGCAAAAGAGAAGAAAAGCAATACTTCCAGAGTAGAGACCACCTGGCCCGGCGTGGATAATGTCGACCCGAGGGCTTGGAGGTACACAATATTGAATGTGCCGGTGCCATTTTGTGCGGCTGCCTGAACAGTGCGCGATACTAATTCAGTAGCTTGCTGGTTCCCGGCAAGCAGGCCAATGGCGGTCTGCGAGATTCTTGCAATAAAAGCCGGATCTTGAGTAAGGAAATATACTTTCAGAATGCCGAGCAGCATCACCACTGAACCCGCCAACGTATAAAGGAAAAACTTAATTGCGGCGTAGAGGCGATTCTCGCCACCCCAAATCCCGATCAGGAAGTACATGGGCACCAGTCCAACCTCAAAGAAGAGGTAGAAAAGGAACAGGTCCATCGATCCGAAAACACCCAGAACAGCGGTCTGGAGCAACAACAGGAGGACGTAATATTCCTTCTCGCGTTTTTGAATGTAGTTCCAGGATGAGAGGGCCGCGATAACACCCAGGATCGTCGTTAGCGTTATCAGTAGTATGGCTACACCGTCGACGCCCATCTGATAGCGCGCCCCGATGATGGGGATCCACTGGTGGTCTTCGAGAAACTGCATTCCGCCAACCGCACTATCGTATTTGAACAACCACAACGAAGCGATGAAATCCAGGGCGAATAAGGCAGTCGCGACCCTCTTGATCAAGTCGGACTGGCCCTTTCTCAAAAGCGCGAGAATGACTACGGCGCCCACTGCCGGCAACCACGTAATGATTGAGAGAATGTAGTTGTTCATATTTGGTTAGTCGTCATTCGTTCAGTGGTCAGTAGCGTTGCGGACCATTCCGAGCAGAGTTCAAACCTGACCGCTCATCGACTCTCTTAGCGTCCTAGCGACACTTGTTTGATAATGTCAACCCCATAAAAGAGCGCGACCGCGACTACCAGTCCGAGCACCATCACCAGGGCATAATTCTGTGTAAGCCCGGTCTGGGCTGCCCGCAGCAATGGAGACATCAGCCTAATAATAAAAGCCGCCACTGTATTAACCAGACCATCGACTACATATTTGTCCGCGCCGCCCGTAAGCCGGCTTGTCAATCGCGTCAGCCAGGCGGAACCATTGACGCCCCCATCAATCACTTTTGAGTCAAATGCAAACACGGCGCGTGCAGCGTCCATCGTGCGACGCGTGATGGCCCATCCGTAGAACTCGTCAACCCAGTACTTGTTTAAGCTGGCTCGATAGAGCGGTCCGAGGCGGGTTGCCCAGATGTCAGGCAGACGAGGATCTTTAACGTAAAAGAGAAATCCGAGGCCTATACCGATGCCGGCTGCCGGCAGTGAAATAAGGATAAATACCCATTCGGCGGCTCTATGATTGCCAACTGCATTGGCCACGGTATGAGCCAGGTTAAAACCCGATGATGCAAGCTCGCTCTTCCCACCCGCAGTCTCGGCGTTCTGGGACGTCTCATGGCCCTCTGTCGCAGCCTGTGCTTCACCCGCACTACCTCCGAATTCACCCGTTGTCGGGTTCCAAATAATCGGCTCCAGAAAGTTGACGATGTTCAACCGGCCGCCGACGTGACGTCCCCCGGTAAAGGCGGTGCCGATGCCGACAAATCCGCCGATAGTCGCCAAAACCGCGAGCACAGCAAGTGGCACCCACATCGAAGGTGGCGACTCGTGAGGACGATGTGGGACATGTTTGTGATCAGCGTGCAATGCGCGATGCGGAACGGGGCCAACATGCTCGCCTGGCTCGTGCCTGGGTCGATCACCGGCTGATTCTGTCTGCGCATCGTGCGGTTCGATGTCAAGATCAAAACCGTGAGCGTACGCCTCGTCAGCTTCGCCACCAGCCGGTTTGTCCAGAAACTTCTCGCGGCCCCAGAAGGTCATTGCCATCAGACGGGTCATGTAGAAAGCCGTGCAAATTGCGGCGATCGTTCCCACCAGCCAGACTACCCAGCCTAGCGGGATCTGCGTCGTCGAAGCCGCGTTCCACAGGATTTCATCCTTGGACCAGAAGCCGCTGAATGGAATGATGCCGCAAATCGCCAGCCACCCGGCCATGAAAGTGAGGTAGGTATAAGGCATGTACTTCTTCAGCCCACCCATCCGCCTCATGTCCTGCTCGTGATGCATGCCATGAATCACGCTGCCGGCGCCAAGGAACATCAACGCTTTGAAAAAGGCATGGGTCATTACATGAAAGATGCCGATAACAAAGGCCCCGACGCCGCAGGCCATGAACATGAAACCGAGTTGAGACACGGTCGAGTAGGCCAGCACTTTCTTGATATCGTTTTGTGTTATTCCGATCGTGGCAGCGAAGATGGCGGTTGCCGCTCCTACCAAAGCGACAACCAGCATCATCGTTTTTGAGTGTTGGAAAATGACGTTCGTGCGCGTGACCATGTAAAGTCCCGCTGTGACCATTGTCGCGGCGTGGATCAGGGCGGACACCGGTGTTGGGCCAGCCATCGCATCGGGTAACCAGACGTGCAAAGGCAGTTGCGCGGATTTACCGCAGGCGCCGATGAACAAGCCGAGTGCAATCCAGGAAAGGATGCCCCAGTGCCCTAGCAGCTCCATCGGAAATGTTCTGGCTTGTGCAAATACGCTGGTGTACTGGGCGGTGCCGAAGGTCGCGATGACTGCAAAGATCGCCAAGGCGAATCCAAAGTCGCCGATGCGATTAGTGATAAACGCCTTTCGGGAAGCATCTGCCGCCTCCTGGCGGCTGAAGTAGTAGCCAATCAGGAGATACGAACAGAGTCCCACCCCCTCCCAACCGACGAACATCATCACGAAGTTCGACCCCATCACCAACACGAGCATGGAAAACATGAAGAGTCCCATGTACGCGAAGAAACGATAGAAGCCCGCGTCGCCATGCATGTAGCCGGTCGCAAAGACAAAGATACACAGTCCCACGCCGGTCACGACGAGCATGAAAATCGAGGATAGAGGATCGAGCTGATAACTCCACTCGACATTCAAAACACTGGAGTTCGGTATTGATCCGGGCGGACTATTCGCCGCGTGAACTGCCGGCCCGGCAGTTAGCCGAACCGCCCCCCCGGGAATCCAGGTAAAGACGCCTTGAGTAGTTACGTAGGGCTCTGGCCAAACGGAATTGCCGCTGAAAGCATAGGAATAGACGGCCCCGAGACTTAAGAGAAAGGCAAGAGCAACTGAGCCAACGGCAATTCCCCCGATCATTCGCTCGGAAAAGCGAAGCCAGCGGCCAAACAATCCATTGATGGCGGCGCCCAGGAGCGGAAGCAGGGGAACTAGCCAAATGTAACGATGCATATCTTGTTAGTTGGTGGTCACCATTTCAACAGATCAATTTCATCAACCCAGATCGTCTCCTTATTCCGATAGAGAGCGATCACGATGCCGAGGCCGATAGCGGCTTCGGCGGCCGCAACAACAATCACAAAAATCGCAAATATCTGTCCTGCAAGTGCATTCACATTGCCCGTATCCTGAAGATAACGCGAGAAAGCAATAAAATTCAGATTCGCTGCGTTCAGGATCAACTCGATCGACATGAAAATGACGATGATGTTGCGTCTGGTAAGCACACCGGCGACGCCAATAATAAAGAGCAGAGCGCCGATTACCAGAAACTTCGACAGATCCGGATGCTGCGCCTTGTTCAAGGCCGCAGCAACACGTCCCTGAGGGGCCATCTCCTGAAAAAGGAATGAAAGCAAAGGATAGGAAAAAGCGATTACTTGAGCGCTGAACATCAGGTTTCTGTTGGGGCGGTTATGCCCGACTCTGGTAAACGCCCGGTTGCCAGATCTTCAGGAGCAGCATCGTCCGCGGCGGCTTCCTGCTTCAACGTGCGCGCCAGCATGACAGAGCCAATTATTGCGACGAGCAAGAGCACACTGGCGATCTCAAAAGGAAGCGAAGCGTAACGATAAAGACTCCGTCCCACCCGTCCGGTTTCATCTGTAATTCGCGACGTTCCGGTTGCCGCCGCAGGTAACTGTTGGTCCTGGGAGGTACTCTGAGCGGCAGAATTAGCCAGTTTGGCGGCATCTCGTTTCTGCAAAGCATCAACGCCGGCGCCGATTGCCCCCAACAAGCCAAAGGCGAGTAACAAACAAAAGGCCAGGCTGACGGCGACTTGCTTGGGGCCGTTAAATATCTCATCACGTCCGCGCTCTTCGGCGCCGACGTTGACCAGCATGATCACAAACAGAAACAGAACCATCACGCCGCCGACGTAAACCAGTATCTGCACACCGGCGATAAACTCTGCGCGCAACAGGATAAACAGTGCCGCCACTGAAACCAGCGACGAAATCAGAAAGAGCGCGCTGTGGACGGCGTTCCGCGCCATAACGGTCAACAGCCCCGCCAGAATGGCGCCGAGCGCAAAGACCCAGAAAAAGATTGCCTCCCAACCGTGTAAGATCATTGCCGATTGCCGATTGCCGATTGCCGATTAGTTATTTTTCGCGAGGCCGCAGTAAGTCTGGACTTAGCCATTATCTTCGCTAGTTCTTTAGCCTCATCCAGCAGAGCTTCGACTTTCTCCTGCCTCAAAAGTTTGCCCTCTATTATGAGTTCCATCCAAAAAGCGCTCTCGTCTGCTTCCTCCTCGACTACACCAATCTTGGCGATAAACTCAGCCCTGGACCTGCCTCGACATGCCGCACGATAATTTGCACCGACGGATGTTCCAGCACGAACTAATTGTCCTCCAATGGCCCGGCCTATAACGGTATTCGGAAGAGCCGCAACCAGTCTAAGTATTCGCAATGCGAACCGCTTGGTTCGTTTCTTTAAATCTTCTGCATTCATGGCGTGAGGCCTCCAGATGAACGCGCTACTCTTTATAAACCCGATACTCTTAGCTAACTACCAATCGGTAATTACATCCGGCGTGAGGCCTCCAGATGAACGCGCTATATATAAAGCCGATTACTCTTCAGCTAAATACCAATCGGCAATCGGCAATTGGCAATCGACAATGACCTACCTCGTGTACTTAACTGTTTCGCGGCCTTGCTCGAGCATTTCCCGGTTCCAGACGAACCCGGCGCGGGAGTAAGTAGCCAGCTCGAAGTCCTGCGTCAGTTCAAGACAGGAGGTCGGACATGCCTCCTGGCATAAAGCGCAAAACATGCATCGCGAAGTATCAAAGATAAACTCGTCGAGCACCTTCTTCTTACGTGGCTTGCCCGCAACTATTATTTCCACGTCCATGGCCAGCACGTCTATGCAATCTTCGGGACAGGCAAGCGCACAGAGATTGCACGCAATGCATAACGTGTCATGCGTTTCCGGATCCATATTCAAGCGCGGCGCACCGTGGAATCGGGGGGCCACGTCGGGTCTTACCTTCGGATATTGCTCGGTATAGATTCCCTTACCGCCGACCGCGTCTTTATCTGACGCGGCGCCGATGTTGTACTTAAGCGTAAGGCCGAGCCCCTTCAACAGGTCGACCATGAAAAATCGCTTGAGTTTCTGTTTGAACGTAGCGTTTGGGACTTTTACTAAAGGCATAAGGTATTTCCGATTTTAGATTGCCGATTTCGTTGCGCCTAAGCTATACCCAGATTCTAAATCGGGAATGCTGCCGATTTCAGTTAGCTGCCACGGCGGGTTTACCCTTGGGAACATTAACCAACCGAATGCCGCGTCTTTGGCTCTTCAGATTGAAGTCGCGCGAACGCCAATTGATCCGCGATAAGAGCAAGCCGGTGATGACCAGGCCGACGAGGCCGAAAACAATCATTACCGCTTTTCCGGTGACCGTCAGGTTTAAACCCTGTCCGATCGAATCAATCGTCTTAATCTGCTTCCCCCCGATTGTCCAGCCGTCCAGCGCCTGAATCAAAAAGACCGCGATACCCGTTAGGGTGATATTGATCAGCGCGGAAGGTGTTAGCCACTTCCAGCCGATGTCCATCAACTGGTCATAGCGAAAACGAGGCAACGTCCAGCGCAACCAGAAGTAGACGTACAGAATAACCGAAGCCTTGATCAGAAAGACGAGCAGGCTGAGTATCACATACAGATTGTGAAATCCCTTAGCCTCGGTAAGCTGATAAACAAACGGGAAATACCACCCACCCAGATACAGGGTTGTCACGACTGCAGTGACCACAACCATTGCGGCGTACTCAGCCATAAAAAAGAGCGACCAGCGGAAACCCGAGTACTCGGTGTGAAAACCCGCCACCAACTCCGACTCGGCTTCTGGGAGATCAAAAGGGGCACGATTGTTCTCAGCAATGCCGCTGATAAGAAAAATGAGAAACCCAACGGGCTGGTAAACGATATACCAAATCGAATCGGAAGCTTGCGCGACGACGATTCCTGACAGCGAGAGCGTGCGAGCAAACATCAGCGCACCGATGAGCGAAAGTCCCATCGAAACTTCGTAGGACACCATCTGGGCGCTGGAACGCAAGGCTCCGAGCAATGAATACTTTGAATTCGAGGACCAGCCCGCCAGGATTAGCGCGAGCACCCCGACACTCGAAACCGACAAGACAAACAAGATTCCAATGTTCAGGTCGGTGATCACCGCCCAGTCCGGGCCAAACGGGATTACGGAAAAGACGATGAAGGCTGCGGCCACCGCGATATACGGAGCGAAGAAGAAGATCCAGCGATCGGCTTTCTCGGGAATAAAATCCTCTTTGGTCAAAAGCTTAAGGCCGTCGGCAATTGGCTGCAACAATCCCCACGGTCCGACACGCATTGGTCCCAATCGCGCCTGAATGAATGCAGAGATCTTCCGCTCCAGATAAGTTGCGTATGCTACCCAAGCTGCGACCAACGTCACCACCAGCCCGATTTGAATAAAGGGCCAGACAACGTGATTGATCGTCTCAGCGCTGAAACCAATCCTCAAAAGAAGATCGTTTATGAAATTGATTGGAGCAAAGATGAGCACCTAAAAACTTGTATCCCTTCTCTCCTGAATGCGCTATCGATCTATTTCACCCAATACGATATCGAGGGTGCCAATGATTGCCACCACGTCGGCCACCAGATGACCGATCGATAATTTCTTTAAAGCCTGCAAGTTGATTAGGGATGGCGGTCGCACGCGAACGCGCCACGGCTGCGCCGTGCCATCTGAAACCAGATAGCACCCGATTTCACCCTTTGGTCCCTCAATCGAGTGATAGTAATCGCCCACCGGCGGTTTGACTATCTTCGGCAGTTTGGCCGTAACTGGACCATCGGGCAAGTTGTCCAATGCCTGGGTGATAATGCGCCGCGATTGTCGCATCTCTTCAAGCCGCACGAGATATCGATCGTACGTGTCCCCATTCTCACCAAGGGGAATGTCGAAATCCATATCCGCATAGGCGGCGTAGGGACGCGCTTTGCGAATATCCCAGGCTACTCCAGAGCCACGCAGAGCCGGACCGGAAAGTCCGATCGCGACTGCGTCATCTGCTGAAATCACACCGATTCCCACTGTCCGGCTGAGCCAGATGCGGTTCTCTGACAGCACCGTTTCATACTCATCAAGCCGCCGGGGAAAGTTGCCGACAAAACGCCGCACATCGGTATCGAATCCTTCGTACGCATCATTGGGCAAACCGCCGATGCGCCAGGCATGACAAGTCAACCGGGCACCGAACTGGCGTTCAAAGATTTTCAGAATCTCTTCTCGTTCTCGCAGAGCCCAAAGGAGCACGGTAACTGCGCCGATATCGAGCGCGTGGGTGGCTAACCACAACAGGTGCGAAGCTATTCGGTTTAGTTCTGTAAGAATCGTGCGCATGTAATGCGCACGGGGAGGCACAGGCAGTCCCATCATCTGCTCAACGGTCTCGACCCAAACCAAACCGTTGGAAACTGCCGCTATGTAATCCAGGCGGTCCCAGTACGGCGCAATCATCGTGTACATGCGATTCTCGGCAATCTTTTCCATCCCGCGATGCAAATAGCCGATGTCGCAGTCAAGATCGATGACTGTTTCGCCATCCAGTCGCAAGATCACACGCAACACCCCATGCGTAGACGGATGCTGCGGGCCCATATTGAGCACCATCTCGGGGCTGTCGAGCAGTGTTTCCTGGGTGGTGGCGATTTCTACCTGGTGCATAAGCTGAACTGGATCTCAATCTCCGACGGCTTCATTCTCCTGCAATCAATCATAGAATAACATTCAGTGTTTATCAGGCCGCAGTCAACCGCGGCTCGCCGGGTTTATAACAACCGGTAACGCTCCATGGTTCGATTACTAATCCAATCTCCGCGGCTTCCCCTTTCGACCGTTTTGCCACCAGCTTTAGAATGATTGCATTTGCGGCGCTGGCTTTGTTCCAAACGTTTCTTGGCGTCTCGGTCTCAGTAATGATAAATCCCGCCGCTTTTGCCGCGTCGGGCGTGTCGAAGATCTTGGCCTGGTAGTGAGTGGCAATTTCTTTAGGGGTCATCTCGATGCATTGCCGATTGCCAATTGCCGATTGCCGATTTGTCTCGTCATTTCAAGTGAGTCTTTCATTTATCCAATCTCATTTATCAAATTCCTCAATCTATCGATAAAACTCGCCAATCGACAATTGGCAATCGGCAATTGGCAATGGACTTACTTGTCTTTCGGCATTACTTCCTTGCCGCCTTGAAGAATCTCGCGCATGACGCGCTCCTGTGGTACGGAAAGTAATTCCAATCCGTAAGCCCGGCGTTGCTCCAGTTGTTCCAGCTGAACATCAGTCATTTCCGGAAGGTGCTTCTTCGTCCACGCGTTTTCCACAAACTCGAGCGAAACATCTTTCCTCAGCGGATGCCCTTCCCAATCAGGCGGCAACAGCAAACGCCTGAGGTCAGGATGGTTGCGAAAGGTCACTCCAAAGAGATCATAGATTTCGCGTTCCATCCAGTTTGCCGCCGGCCAGACACCGGTGACGCTTTCTACCCCGTGTTCGGCAGTGGTCGTCACTTTAAGACGCAGGCGCTGGTTTGCTGGAATTGAATAGAGGTTATAGACGAGCTCGAACGGAGCTTCGTGTTGATCAGGAAAATGCACACAGGTGACGTCGGATAGATAATTGAAAGGCGTGTCCTGGTCGGTTCTCAGCGCTTCACAGACTTCAACAATCCGAGACTGCTCGATTCGCAATGAAACCTGGCCGATAAACTCCACGGCCTCAAGCAGTGCTCCAGCAAACGTGGCCTTCAGCTTTTGTGCCAGCGGATGAGCGGAAGCATCCGAGGGTTTGGGACCCTCTTCTTTCTTCTTAACCGGAGGTTTGGGACTGGCGCCGGCTGGAGGCGCGGCGGTCGCAGCTTCCTTCAGAGATTCCTTGACTGCGGCAACACGATCCTTGGCCTGTTCGACCAGCGAGGCCTTTTCAGCATCAGCGCCTACTCCGGCTGGAGGAATCGCGAAGGACGGAGAGCTTTCCGACGACTCGGTTTCCTTAGCACCAGATTCAGTAGCTTCAGTTTGTTCCGGTTGCTTCGTGTCTTCGGACATAGGCGGCTGCGACTCAATACTCACACGCCCTGCATCTGCGATCCCGCAATTGGCCAGGTCGCACACTTACGCGTCATGTGTTAATGCTAGTACAGTAAGGAAGCAAAACCGATTTAAGCATGCGAATTACCTGCTGTCAACCAGCTTAATCCGACCAAAATCTCGCGCTAAAGTGCCATCCCTTCAGCAGTTAACTTGACGATGGAATCGACCGCCTCTATCATAGGTTGTTTGAAACTAGCGGCAAATTGCCGTCTATGAGGTAAGGGGAAGAGAAAAACAGATGAAACCAGGAATACACCCGGAATATACAGAGATTACAGTCACTTGTGCTTGTGGTGAAACTTTTAAGACTCGCTCAACTAAAAAAAGCGACCTGCACGTAGAAATCTGTTCGGCCTGTCACCCATTTTTCACCGGCAAACAGAAGTTAGTGGATACGGCAGGGCGCGTGGATCGCTTCAACAAGCGGTACGGCAAGAAGCCCGCCACTGAGGGTTCTGCAACCGCACGATAAGCTGAAGGGGTTTTCTTGTTGTTGAAAAAACACTAGCTAAACCAGGAAACAGACGCCGGCCTGGCTGGCGGTCGCACTCGTGTCGACTGCCGCGAAAGCCGGCGTAGTTGTTTGTAAAAACAGACATGAGATCTGTTGCTTGAAAAGGAATTTTTCGTCCAAAGAATGACAGGCAAGGATGTCTGTCCTGCGAGGTCCACTTGAGCACTTCCGAGAGAGATTTGATTGTTGGCGGGCAAGCCGTGATTGAAGGCGTAATGATGCGAACTCCAAACGCCTATGCCATCGCCGTGCGCAAAGCCGACGGGACAATCGTAAATACCGCGGCTCGGCTCCCGAAATGGAGTGACAAATTCCCGCTCCTTAAACTACCTGTGCTGCGCGGCGGGGCAGTTCTGGTCCAGTCGATGGGCCTGGGGATCAAGGCGCTGAACTACTCGGCAAACGAAGCGCTCGCCGAGGCTGATGCGCAAGCAAAGGACGTTGAAGTCGTCCTGTCGCCAGCCGTGGTCGAAGGTGAAGGCGACTTTGCCGGATTAACCGGCGCCGTGCCGGGGTTGTTTCCAATACCCACTCAAAAGCGCCCCGAAGATGAGTTAAGAAAGAATACAACCGCGGCGGCGGCAGGCTCTATCATCTTTGCGCTCATCTTTAACGTGTTGCTGTTCGTCGCCGCGCCTTTGCTTTTGACTAATGCTCTTTTCATTGCCGCCGGATGGGCGCCGACACCAGCTGTCAGTGAAGCTGGCCCTGTCGTCCAGCCACAGTCTGGTCCGGACGCTCAGGCGGGCACACCCGCGAGTGACACATGGTATCGACGGGCTTGGGACACTGTGAGGCCCTATCTACATCCTGTCCGTCCTTCGATTGGTTTCAACTTGATCGATGGACTGATTCGCATGTCGTTCTTTCTGATCATGATCTTCAGTTTCTCTCTGCTGAAAGATATCCGCAGGGTTTTTCAGTATCACGGCGCCGAGCACAAAACGGTGTTCACCTGGGAAGCCGGACTGCCCTTAACAGTTGAGAATGCGCGACCGCAGCCGCGCCAGCATCCCCGCTGTGGCACCAGCTTCTTGATGGTCGTGATGCTGGTGGCGATTCTCCTGTTTTCAGTGATTAAGTTTGATTCGCTGTGGTTGAATTTCCTGGTGCGCATCGCGTTGATTCCGGTCGTCGCGGGGGTCTCGTACGAAATCATCCGGCTGTCGGCGAGGAAAGAGAGTGGCTGGTTTTTCAAGTTGATAACTCTTCCGGGAGTGTGGCTGCAAAATATCACGACCCAGGAACCTGATGATCAGCAACTCGAAGTGGCAATCGAAGCGTTGAAAGAATCATTAAAGCTCGAACCCCAGGCGGAAGAAGTGGCGCTTGCGCCGTTGTCATAAAACGACATAAGACTTAAGCGTTAGGCCAGCATGAACGAAGATGCTTGAGAGACTTGAACAAATTGAAGCTCGGTACGAAGAACTCAGCAATGAACTCTCTTCGCCGGAATTGCTGTCGAACCAGGCGGCCTATACAAAGGCCGCTAAGCAACATCGCAATCTTGGCGAGATAGTAGAGAAGTATCGTTCATGGAAATCCCTCAAAGAAGAACTGGCGGGCGCGCGTGAAATGCTCAATGGCGGTGACGACGAGGAACTACACGAGATGGCGCGCGCGGAGATCGACTCGCTGCAATCCCGGCTTGATAAAACAGAAGAAGAAATGAAGCTCCTGCTGATTCCGAGTGATCCAAATGACGAGAAAAACGTGATTCTCGAGATCCGGGCCGGCACAGGGGGAGACGAAGCAACTTTATTCGCCCATGACATGCTCCGGATGTATGGCCGCTACGCCGAGAAACAGCGCTGGCGCTTTGAAGTTCTGGAGGCGTCAGAGTCAGGAATCGGTGGCATCAAGGAAGCTATCGTCTTAATTGAAGGCGATAAGGTCTATTCGAAACTCAAGCACGAATCGGGAGTGCATCGCGTTCAGCGTGTCCCCCAAACTGAAGCGAGCGGCCGCATTCACACTTCCGCGATTACCGTCGCAGTGCTTCCGGAAGCTGAAGAAGTGGATGTAAAGATCGATCCGAAGGATCTGCGCATCGATACTTTTTGTTCATCGGGTCCAGGTGGGCAGTCCGTCAACACAACCTATTCCGCCGTGCGCATCACCCACCTGCCAACCAACGTCGTAGTCTCGATGCAGGATGAGAAGTCACAGATAAAAAACCGCGAGAAAGCGATGCGAGTTTTGCGAGCCCGGTTGCAGGAGATTGAAGAACAGAAGCAACATGACGCCCTGGCCAGCGAAAGACGCTCGATGGTTGGTTCCGGCGACCGCTCGGAAAAGATTCGCACTTACAATTTCAAAGAGAACCGCGTTACAGACCACCGCATCGGCCTCACAATCCACCAGCTGGATCTGGTAATGGAAGGTAACCTGGACGAATTCATTCAGGCCCTCGTAAGCCACGACCAGGCCGAAAAACTCAAAGCTGAAACCGAAGCGCAGAAACCCGTTCCGGCGTTGGCCGATTAACATTTTAAAAGGCGCTAATTTGGGGTATGGAATAGGATCCACGAACTAACACGAAATTTCGTCTTGGTTCGTAGATCCTCGTTCTGTTTGTCGTCAATATCTCATTCCGCTCTCGATCCCCAATCGCCAATCGGCAATCGCCAATCTAAAATGGCTCCATGACCACTCATGTCCTGCTGATTCGTCACGGCCAGTCTCAGGGAAATGCGGAAGGCCGGTTCGGCGGACATACTGCGACGCCGCTCTCATCTCGTGGCCGCCAGCAGGCTCGAGCAACCGCACGAGCGCTGGCAAGCGAGAAGTTCACGAGCATCTATTCCAGCGATCTACCGCGGGCGATTGAGACTGCTGAACCACTGGCAAAACTAACTCACGTTGAGATTCAACCTACAGAGGCTTTCCGGGAACGCAGTGTGGGCGTGATGGAAGGGTTGACGTTTGAAGAAGCTGCCGAAGCGCATCCGGAACAGTATGCGGCACTCCTGCGCCGCGATTTCGAACACATCATGAGTGGCGGCGAAAGCTATCGGCAACTACTGGATCGTGCATCACGAAAGCTGGACGAAGCAATTGCCAATAACCAGGGCGGAAGGATCGCCGTTTTTACTCATACCGGAACGATCTGCATCCTCGCTCTGCACCTGATGGGAGCGCTGGACTCGCCCGAGCTAAAACCAGTTTGGATTGCTACCTCCAATTGTGGCGTTTGTCGCTTTGATTTGAATGATGATGGCTTTGTGCGAGTGGCGGCGTTGAATGATACGAACCATCTCGTGAAGCCGTGATCCGTCATTAAGGCGAACTCATCCGGGCGCGTTCTGCCGCAGTCCAATCACACAGCACTTTTACATCTTCTGCAGACAACTTCGTACCGCGATGGATGAAAGTGTAGGAATTCAAGGGCATGTCACCCGCCCGAACCTCCCGGCACATGTCCCGGAGTTTGTTCGCCGCTTCGCTCCGGTCATATTGTCCCCAGTCGGAGAGATTCATATCCTTGCGGCCATGATTTACGTCGTCAACAACCAGCCAGGACACCGGCGCGACGTGACTGTACCAGGGCCAGCGAGTGCCGTTGGAATGACAGTCACGGCACGATCGATCAAGGATTGCCGCCACCTGCGGTGTCATCTGCGTACGCGCCGCAATCGTTTTTGACTGGTCCACTGGAGGATTAGTCTTTGCAGGCCGATAAAACTGAATCGCAACGAGCAGACCAAGCGCGACCAGAACACCCCACTTCAGGATCCTCGCCAACAGTCTCATACTCCTTTTTGCCTCCGAGCCAGTTTAACCAGCAGAATCGACAAGAGAGAAGCGGAAACGGCGACTAGTGACCAGTACAGTTCCTGCCGCACCTTTCAATCTTGATGTCGCGAGAGGCTCTCAGTATGCCATCGTTCCCACGCGTTAATTTGAGAATAGGAGAGAAACTGCCCTGGCCACTGAAACGTCTACTTCTTTCCCGCAAGTCCATTGATCCGACCTACTCCGCTGGTCCATATTCGTTTCCAGGCCTTGCCGAGGGAGCTCGACCCGGTCCAGGTTTTCTCCAGTTCGCTCTTCCAACGTTCGAGCATCTCCTGATTGAGTTGCATCACACCTTCGCGGGTCACGCCCGGCGGCGGCGGACTAAGATTCGTGAGCCGGTCGTAAACCGATACGCGATCTGCTCCCTGTACGCGAAACAAAAGGTGCCATAGTGTCAGACTGTCCCGTGGCCGCGCTTCGCTCAAGATCGTCTGAAGTGGCACTGTCGCATCGCCCGTCTCAAAGTCAAATTTCGTGAGGGCCATCCGAAACGACGTTGAAGCATCTTCAAAGTAAGGCGTACCGGGGCCAATGCCCGGCCGAGTCTGACAGGCAGCCCCGGCCGGGACCATCGATTCACGATCTTTCAGTTCGAGCGAGACCCAACCCGAAGTAACGTGCAGCAGACTCTCTCCCTGGTCATTCACTTCCAGTGTGTAAGCACAACCAAGATCCGCGGCCACGGCTGATGGAGTATCAACGAAGAATAGACGCGGGGGCGCCCAGATCCTGGCGCTCATTCTCCCCTGCGCAAGTTCCAGCCGATGCTCGGTCGGTCGCGTTTGCAGCAGTCGCACGCGTGTATTGGGATCTATTTCCACCTGTCCGATCGAACCAACAGTAATTTGTGCACGTGACGAGCCATCCGTTTCCAACCACTGCCCAACCGCCAGTAGCCCCTTCCCGCTAATCGTCGCAGAACCGATCCGCGGCGCTCCATCAAGTCGGGCGACTTCCCAGGAAGGCCGGGAAGAATTCTTAAGAAATAGGAATAAGCCTAGCCCAACTGCCAACAATACTAATGCTGCAATCGCCACCAACGGTCCCCGCCAAACTCGGGCCAACGGCTTGACTTGAGCAGGCTGGGAAGGCCCGGAACGCGTTTCCCAAAGGTGATCCAATTCGGGCCAAAGGGACTCGGGCGCGGAAAACTGGGGCAGTTGCTCGGCCAACTTAATACCCAATTTGATCTCGTCAAACTGGGCCCGGCATCGACTGCAAGCGAGCAAGTGCTCGGCAAACTTCCGTGCTTGAGCCGCCGGGAGCTCACCGTGACAGTAGGCTGAAAGATCTCTCGTCACATGCTTTGAAAACATCTTCAATCTCCCAAAACGATTTGATCGCGCAGGTGGGCGAGGCGGCGGGCCAGCTCTTTGTGACCACGATTCAGACGGGAGGCCACCGTACCTTTTGAGCAACTCATTACCGAGGCAATCTCTTCATACGAAAGCCCGTCAATGTATTTGAGCAGGATCGGGAGTCTGAATCTGGGCTTCAGTTCGTTAATGGCCCCTCTAACGGCATCCGCTATCTCAGCGCGGGCAACGTGTTTTTCCTGTGGTCGTTTTTCGGCGGCTCTGTTCATCGGCTCTGCCTCTCCCAAGGGCAGGAAGCGCCTGCGCCTCCGCTGCTCATCTATGCAGGCATTGATCACCAGCCGGTAAAGCCAGGTCGTGAATTCTGAGTCTCCACGAAACTGGCCGATCGACTTGATCAGCTTCAGAAAGGTTTGTTGTGTCACATCACTCGCAGCTGCCTCGTCGCCCGCGAAGGTGTATACCGCTATGGAGAACACACGGTCTTTGTAGGCCTCGAACAAGAGTCGAAAAGCCTCCCGGTCCCCCTGCTGGCAGGCCCTGATCACGCCCCCGTCAACCTTCGGTTCAACCATCGCAGCGCGCTGCTCCATTCCGCCTCCGTCCGCCACAGCAACGCATATTAGACGGCGCGGTTCACGATTCTCTTCCACGCCAGAAAGTCTGGAGTCTGGAGTCTGGAGTCTAGAAAGTCTAGGAGTCTGGAGAGTCTAGGAGTCTGGAGTCTAGAGAGTCTTCTGTGGGGACGAGAAGACCTTTTGTCTTGAATGGTTACGACGCGACGATTCCTCGTAGTCCATCAACAAAAGGCGTGTGCTTGCCAGCACCGCCTTTTGAAGCCTCAGAGTTTTTTTAAGAGAGTAAATGAGACTCGGTTCCGGCACTCTCCCCTATTCTGAACCACGCTTGTAGCTTGAGTGCGGCATCGCGAACTGAGCATTGCTCCATAGCCGCCACGAAATCCAAAACATTGGAAAGTCTAGGAGTCTTGGAGCCTGGAAAGTCTGGAGTCTGGAGTCGGGAGTCGGGAGTCTAGGAAGTCTCGGAGTCTAGGAAGTCTCGGAGTCTAGAAGTCTTGGAGTCTGGAAGTCCGGACTCCGGACTCCAGACTCCAGACTCTCAAGACTAAGTTATCGGGTGACGTGGATCAGCATTTCGGTCCCCGACTCGATCTTGAGTTCCTTACTGCCTTGAATTGCGAGGGAGCCTGCACCGGCGGCGCCACCCACAATCAGCCCAATCGCAGCGCCTTTACCGCCACCGGCAAGACCGCCGATTATGGCCCCCGTGACTGCGGCGATGCCGCCTCGTTTAACGGTTTGCTTCGTTCGGCTCCCTGATTCAACGCCGCCTTCATTGTCGGCTCGGCCCGCGCCTTCACCGTACACGCGAGTGACGTAACCATGCAGGATGCCGCGCCGGTTATCTGGCAATTCAACCGAGTCAAATCCCAGATTCATCGTAGTTCGACCCTTTATCTTTCCTGATTTCTGAATCGAGGCGATATGACCGGTAAGCCTGGCCTCACTAAAGCGCGCGGGATCGATCACGGTGGCTGTGAAACGATCGCCCACACGCGAGTCCTTACTCGAAAGAGTCTCGTTAATGCGGATTTTTAGATCGGTGCCGACCGGGATCAGGGGCGCCACAGTCGTGCGCCTCACAGTACGTCTGACTGGCCGGCGCCTTTGAGCGGCGGCGTCGAGTGGCAAGCCCAGACAAATCGCCGCAATGATCAAAAGACACAGTTTATTGATCGATGCTGTTTTCATCATTCCTCCATTTAGCTGCGCTGCTCAAAAAATCAGGGGGCAGTATTCCCAAAAGTTGAAGTCGCTTCTTGCGGTTGACGAAATATACTGGCATCGAGCACCGGCGGCAGGTCCATTCCTTTCACCAACTGCATATGCTTTCTTAGTTTAGCCGAAAGGTACAAAGTAACGCCAAAGAGGCATGCAAGACCAACCGCGCCATCCAGAAACCGCAACAACAACGAAATCAACAGAAAAAGCCCAATCACATTACCGGAAATCATATGAACGCGTCCGCGACCATTAATGTATTCCGAAAATGCGGCAGGCCATTTGAAAATCCACACAAGGTTAAGAAAAGGAATGAAATGCCTGCCCACCGCTTCGCCCGGCGTAATCCCATAAGATTTTGCCGACATTTCCCGCAAAATCTTGTGAAATCGGTGGACGCAGAAAAGCCAGTAAATAAAACCCATCAAGCCGATTGAGATGAGCAGCAGGTTTGCGCCTGCCTCGTCCATTCCTGTAAAGAGCACGACAAATTCACCAACAAAAAACGCGAAGGCAAAAATAAAGCCCACCCACACCCAGGGCTCGGAACTTTTTGCTGGCAGCTCTTCAAGCGAGCTTGCAGTGGTGATGGAATACGAACTGAGCAAAGCCGCACTCCTTATTTTTGAAGTAGGACAGACAATCCCGTCTGTCACATGGTGAGAGTCCTGTATTTCGTTTGTGTATGTCTGTCACTTCGTCAGAGTCAGTGCCGATTCTACCGGTGTCGCCGAAGCGGTCAGCTTGTTGAGAGAGAAGACGACGCCTCGGGCTGGTCGGCGGCAATTGCTTCATCGTCACCTTCAAGATAGCGTCGTCGATGAACTGCGCCGTCCGACGCGAAGATGTAGCTGGACGGTGCTTCGCGCATGATTATGTCCTGGAGCCTCATCAAACCGTAAAGTAAAGCCTCGGGCCGTGGTGGGCAGCCGGGAATGTAAACATCGACGGGAATGCAGCGATCGACGCCCTGCATGGTTGAGTAGGAATCAAACGGGCCACCTGTTGACGCGCACGCTCCCATTGCGATCGCCCACTTTGGCTCAGGCATTTGTTCGTAAACGCGACGCACCACCGGCCCCATTTTCAGAGTCACAGTGCCCGCAATGATGATCAGATCACTCTGGCGCGGGCTGGGCCGAAACACTCCGGCGCCGAACCGATCGATATCAAAGCGGCCGGCGCCTGTCGCGATCATTTCGATAGCACAACATGCCAGGCCAAACGTCATGGGCCAAAGTGCGGACTTGCGCGCCCAGTTAACGAAAAACTGACCCGGCTTGGAATCGATCATCGGCGCGGCTACCTTTTGCCGGATCGAGTTCATAATTGAGTCGACCGTTGTTAGTACAAAACCTTCCTGATGTTCAGCCATAAGTTACTGCCGATTGCCGATTGCCCAAATCATTGCCGGTTGCCGATTGCCTAAATCATTGCCGATTGCCAATTGCCGATTGCCGATTGGTGTGATTTGAAAAGATCAAATCGGCAATCGGCAATTGGCAATCGGCAATGATCCTAGGCCCACTCCAGTGCGCCTTTGCGCCAGGCGTAGTAATAACCGACGACGAGAATACCTATGAAAACCAACATCTCAACCAAAGCAAACGTTGTGAAAGAGAAATCATCACCCATAAAGATAATTGCCCAGGGCAGGAGAAAAATAGTCTCGACGTCGAATATCAGGAACAGCATGGCCACGATGTAGTACCGAACCGAGAAACGTTCGTGCGCCTCAGTTTTCGGATCGATACCACATTCATACGGGCGCATTTTGTCTTTTCCGTATTTGATGGGCCGTAGAAACCGGCCCAGAATGATGGGCAGTACAGGAAAAGCAATGGCCACGACGAAAAAAATCATCACCGGCCAGTAACCAGTAATCGGACCACCTATTGAAGGTGCAGTCGCAGTCGTTTGCAGCAGCATGTTACTCCGGGCAGGTTAGGAAACTGTGGCAACGAAAAAATTCTAAGCGTTGCGTTCAAGGACTGTCAAACTTAAGCCTCCTGATTTGCACGTCCGACTGTTCAAAGAGACCCAAGAAATCACGCGAAACGCCCGTTTTCATTTCGTCTGACTTCGTGGATCGGGTACAGCATTATCATCTGAACTGTGTCTGGTTTGGCCCGCCAGCAGGGCCACGGCATGGCTCAGGACCGGTCTTATTACTGCAAAGCTCTCCTCCACCGCCTTTGGTGAGCCCGGGAGGTTGACGATCAACGTATCCGAACGAATGCCACAAACCCCGCGCGAGATCATTGCCATGGGCGTATGTTTCAATGTTTCACTCCTCATGGCCTCGGCCAAACCCGGGGCTTCGCGCTCGATAACTTTTAACGTAGCTTCAGGAGTATTGTCGCGCGGTCCAAAACCTGTACCGCCGGTCGTCACAATCAGATTCACATCCTTTAGCTCGGCCTGCGCGCGTAATGTTTTGGCCAGCCCATCAAGGTCGTCTGACACGATCTGCTTCATCACAATCTCCGCCCCGATTTCACTCAGCAGCTGCACCAGGGCCTCGCCCGACGTGTCGATGCGTTCGCCGCGAGCGCACGCATCGCTGACCGTTAATACGACTGCCCTGATCACGACTGCCATTATTCTGGAAGAGGATCCTTATCGCCGCATGTGTTCCTTTAGCCAGCAACGATCAATTACCACCAACAAGCCCGCCTCTCTGGCCCGCTCGGCGGCGGCATAGTCAATTACTCCTTCTTGCAGCCAGACCGCTTTCGCGCCGATTGCGATGGCCTCGTCAACAGCTCGACCTGCTTCTTCGGACCGGCGGAAGATATCAACCAGATCAACCTTTTCGGGAACCTCGGCCAGTGAGGCGAAAGCCCGGTCCCCAAAGATCTCTGTTTCGTTCGGGTTTACCGCAATTACTCGATAGCCCGCTCGCTTCATGTAACCGGCAACGCCATTTGAAGGTCGATGCGGATCTGAGGACAGGCCGACAACAGCAATTGTGCGGCATTGGTCGAGAATCTGAGTAATCGTTTCCCGGCTATTGATTTCCACCGCTACTGGATCCTAATGAACGGCGGTTCCCACCGCGTGCAGTTCCTGTAGTGAGCGCACATTTATTGCATCATTGGTGGCTCGACTGGCAATCGCCTCAACAATCGCCTGGGCGCCAGTCATCGTCGTCAAACAGGGAATGTTGTATTGCAATGCCGCGCGCCGAATCGCCTGCTCATCAAAGCGCGATACGCGACCCAGGGGCGTGTTAATAATGAGGGCGATTTCGCCCGTCTTGATGGCATCGGCGATATTCGGTCGTCCTTCATTAACTTTGAAAACATTCTCAACTGACAATCCCACTTCCCTCAGACGCGCAGCCGTGCCTAGTGTAGCCACCAGCTGAAAACCGAGCCGGCTTAGCCTGCGTGCAAGCACTACAGCCTGTCCTTTATCGGCATCATTGACGCTGATAAATGCCCGGCCAGTGGAAGGAAGCGCTAACCCCGCCGCCATCATCGCCTTGCCGTATGCTTCCCCGAATGTGTCCCCTATGCCCATGACTTCGCCCGTAGAGTGCATCTCCGGCCCCAGGATGGGATCGACACCAGGAAACTTCGCAAACGGGAAAACAGGCGATTTTATAAAGAAGCGATCGACACTCAGATTCTCAGGAAGATCAAACTCGGAAAGTTTTCGTCCGGCCATAACCAGAGCGGCTATGCGCGCGATCGGCACCCCGGTGGCTTTCGAGACAAAGGGAACGGTCCGCGAAGCGCGTGGATTCACTTCAAGCACATAAACGCGATGGTCCTTGATCGCAAACTGAATGTTCATCAAGCCGCGAACTGCCAGAGCCTGGGCCAGTTTCCGCGTGTACAGACGCATTGTTTCAATATGCTCCGGCTCAATTCGTACCGGCGGCAATACGCAGGATGAATCGCCCGAATGAATGCCGGCTTCCTCAATGTGTTCCTGGATACCTGCTATCACGCAAGCTGTCTCATCGGCGAGGGCGTCGACATCAAATTCAGCCGCCTGCTCCAGGAACTTATCAATCAAGACAGGCCGGTCCGGGGTGAAACCAACAGCGGTGCGAACGTAGCGTTCCAGGCTCTCCTCGTCGTAGACAATGGCCATTGCCCGTCCGCCGAGAACATAACTGGGGCGAACCAGCACCGGATACCCAATGCGCCCGGCAACTTCTCTCGCTTCTTTAACTGTGGCCGCCATGCCATTTTCCGGCTGGGGAATTCCGAGCTGAGAAAGCAAGGCGCCAAATCGCTTGCGATCTTCAGCAAGATCGATTGAGTCCGGAGTTGTGCCGATAATGGGAACTCCTGCTTTGTGCAGGCGCATTGCGAGATTCAATGGTGTCTGCCCGCCAAACTGCACAATGACTCCAGTCGGCTTTTCAACGTCGACTATATTCATCACGTCTTCGAAAGTTAGAGGCTCGAAGTACAAACGATCGGAAGTGTCATAATCGGTTGAGACTGTTTCAGGATTGCAGTTGACCATGATGGTCTCAAATCCGGCGTCTCGCAGGGCGAACGAAGCGTGACAGCAGCAATAATCAAACTCGATTCCCTGCCCGATGCGATTTGGTCCGGAGCCGAGAATCATGATCTTTTCGCGATCGCTGGGGTTGGCTTCACTTTCAGTTTCGAAAGTCGAGTAGAGGTATGGCGTGAAAGATTCAAATTCAGCGCCACAGGTATCGACGCGCTTGTAAACCGGAATCAGTCCCAGCCGCTTTCGATACTCGCGCACTTCAGCTTCTGATCGACCGGTCAGATAAGCCAGCCTTCTGTCGGATAGGGCCACCTCCTTGAATTCACGCAGCAGATCAGGGGGGATGTCTTCCAATTTGTATCCCTCGACTTCTTTTTGGATCTGCATCACCTGTCGGAGCTGATCCAGAAACCAGGGATCGATTCGCGAAAGCCGGTAGATCTCAGGGATCGGAACCTCATGCTGTAGCGCATAGGTTATGTAGGAAAACCGCTGAGAGTTGGGCCGCGCCAGCTTGCGTTGTAATTCGTCTTCCGAGACGTCCTCCAACCGCAACGGTTTTACAGCTTCGAGCGAACGCAGACCCTTGAATAAGGCCTCCTTGAAAGTTCGGCCGATGGCCATTACTTCCCCAACGGATTTCATCTGCGTGCCGAGCACATCCTCGGCTTCGCGAAACTTTTCAAAGTCCCATTTGGGAATCTTGGCCACCACATAGTCGATGGTGGGCTCGAACGAGGCCGGGGTTTTTTTGGTTATGTCGTTGGGTATCTCGTCCAGCGTATAACCAACAGCCAACTTAGCGGCAATCTTGGCAATTGGAAATCCCGTCGCCTTGGAAGCCAGCGCTGAAGATCTCGAGACGCGCGGGTTCATTTCAATGACACGCACCTCACCGTTTTCCGGATTCACCGCAAACTGAATATTGGAGCCACCCGTCTCAACCCCTACTTTGCGGATCACGGTAATTGCCATGTCGCGTAGTTTCTGGTATTCGACGTCTGTCAGGGTCTGTGCGGGAGCCACCGTGATCGAGTCTCCAGTGTGCACCCCCATGGGATCGAAGTTCTCTATCGAACAGATAATTACAACGTTGTCTGCGAGGTCGCGCATGACCTCGAGCTCGAATTCTTTCCACCCAAGAATCGACTCTTCAATTAAGACCTCATGAATCGGAGAGGCTGCCAGTCCGCCGCGAACGATCTCCTCAAATTCCTCTGGGTTGTAAGCCGTCCCTCCTCCAGTTCCGCCAAGAGTAAACGACGGTCGGACAATTGCCGGGTAGGCAGTCTCTTCGACTATTTTCTGCGCTTCATCCCATGAGCGGGCAAATCCGCCGCGGGGCATGGGCAGACCGGCTTCGTCCATCGCCTGCTTGAACAGCATGCGGTCCTCTGCAATCTTTATTGCCTGGCGGTTCGCGCCAATCATTTCCACGCCACACTCTTCAAGGATGCCGGAATCGGCAAGCGCAATCGCGAGGTTAAGTGCCGTTTGTCCACCGACAGTTGGCAGCAACGCATCGGGCCTTTCGCGACGAATGATCTGGGCCACGGATTCGACGGTCAGGGGTTCGACGTAGGTTACATCCGCAGTTTCCGGATCGGTCATGATCGTGGCCGGATTCGAGTTGACCAGAATGATCTCATAGCCCTCCTGGCGAAGAGCTTTGCAAGCCTGGGTGCCTGAATAATCAAATTCACAGGCCTGACCGATGACAATCGGGCCGGAACCAATGATCAGAATTCTATGGATGTCGGTGCGTTTGGGCATCAGGAAACTTAAGGCCTTAGATGCGTGAACTGTCAAAACGTCGCTTGTCTAACCGCTTGCGATAGTCTTCGCCCTCAATGACCACCTTGTTGCACATTTCATAAAGACGGCTGCGCAGGCGAGTGCCGATGCGTTCCTCCAGTGTCGTCAAATCGTGAATGCGGGCGGAGAGTTTTCGATTGCCGCGGACAGGTTCGGAAGGCTGTTCGACTTGCGCCGGCACTTCGTCCAGGTAGTTGGTCGTGAAGATTGTTAGTTTCTTGTCGTTATAGCGAGTATTGATAATCTGGTAAATAGTATCGCGCACCCAATCAGTCGGTATGGTCGAGCCCAACTCGTCCATGACCAGGACTTCGGCCTGATAAACTGGAGCGAGCACCCGAAGTTCAGAGGTCTTCGAGACGGGATTGTAGGAATCCTGGATTTGCTTCAACAACGAACCGGACTCATAAAAAAGGCAGGGTACGCCCTTACCGATCAGACCTTTGAGAATGGCAACCGCAAGATGCGTCTTTCCTACCCCAACCGGGCCCATGAAGAGTAAGCCACGGTCAACGGCCGGGTAATCGAGCACGAGGCGGCAAGCATAGCGAAAAGCAATATTCTGTGAGCTATTGGGTTCACTCTTGAAATTGTCGAGCGAGCAGCCGGCATAGCGATGTGGAATCCGGGCCGCGGCAAGCGTCTTTCGCCTCGAGTCACTGGCCCGGCAAGAACATGGTCGCGCTCCCTTGCCTGCCAGAACCTCTACTCCGGTACCGAAGCAGATCGGACAAACCTCAGCCTGATAAGAAGCTTCTCGTTTGCCGTTGGCGCCTTGGGGATCGTCTTTGCCTTGTACCGGAAGGGCTTCGTTACTTGATTTATCAGAAGGCATCAAAAATCGCTGGACAGAAATCAAATGGATTGAAGACATCCCGGATTATAGCATTCAGCTTTGCTAACTCAATGAGAAGTAGCAACTGAAGACTGTAAAATATTGGCGCGGGTTTCTTGGAGTGCGGCAACTTGTTGCCGCTTTCCAACGCTGGCATCACACGAGCAGCAAATTTCAAAGTGAACTCTCACTTTACTCAACTGAAAAGCGCCGACTAGTCGGCGCACTCCAAAGAGGTGAGTGGCCGATCATATTCGCTGTGCTATATTTTCAGCTCGACTAATCACAAATGCTCGTAGAGGAATTGCGGCTGTCTGAAGGGTAGTCGATGACGATATGCACTGGTTAAATTCATTACTGGCTAAACTCGGACTGGCGAAGATTACAGCCGAACGCAGCCCGATCCGGGTTTTTCTTCTCGACGATGACCCTCGCCGGCACAAATGGTTTGCGGCTCGTTTCAGGGGGGACCAAATTGACTTTGCGCATAATGTTCGACAGGCGGAAGAGTTGTTGAATGAAAACGCCTACGACGCAATCTTTTTAGACCACGACCTCCATCCAGAGCACTACGAGTCGTCCTCACTAGATGATGAGCGAACCGGCTACGCGATCGCCTTGTGGTTGGCCTCACGTCCGGAGCTGCAACGGGCTTCCACGATCTTTGTGCACACCAGAAACGCAGACGGGGCCATGAGGATGGTGGAGGAGCTGCGGCGTTCTGGTCGAGCCGCGGAGTACGTTCCCTTCCCTTTATTAGCGGAACGAATCAAGCGCTACTGGCAGAGATAAGGTGAGTTTAGAGCGTGGCCAGGGACGGAATCGAACGCCGGCCTTTTCAGGTCTTGCGGCTGCGGTACCTTTTTCGCGCTTTCTACATTCCCTTCACCCCTTCGACGAATTCCTCTTGGTATTTTTCGCGAATGTCGGCGATGTCTACAGTCGGCTCAGGGCGTTTCATGCCCAGTCTTTCCATCGTCTCCACAATGATTTGCGAGATCACGAGATTACGAAACCACTTGCTATCTGAAGGAATCACATACCATGGCGCTTCGTCGGTGGTGCATTTGTTAATCGCGTCCTCGTAAGCCGCTTCGTAATCATTCCAATATTCTCGCTCCGCATAATCCGCCTCGCTGATCTTCCAGCGGCGGGCAGGATCATCCAGTCGCTCCTTGAACCGTTCCAATTGCTCTTCCTTAGTAATATGGAGAAAGAATTTTAAGATGTGGGTATTGTTTGCAACTAAGCGTCGCTCAAAATCATTGATCTGTTCGTAGCGCTTCGACCAGACACCTTTTGGCACAAGATCATGCACGCGGACGATAAGCACATCCTCATAGTGTGAACGGTTGAAGATCACAACTTCGCCACGCTTCGGCATTTGCTGCTCTATTCGCCACAAGAAATCATGCGCTAGTTCGTCAGACGACGGTTGCTTGAAACTAACGACCCGGCAGCCCTGAGGATTGAAGGCGGTGAATACGTGCCGAACCACCCCGTCTTTGCCGCCCGCGTCGGGAGCTTGAAGACAGATCAGCAACGAATGCTTCCGTTCGGAGTAGAGATGATTCTGTAAGTCATCCATCCGCTTTAGCAGTTTCCTGGTTGCGCGCTTCGCGGATGACTTCCCTTCCTGTTTGTCTGCAAATTGCGGGTCAACGTCCTTAAGCCGGATTCGATGTCCCGGCTTCACACGAAATTGTTCGGTGTAATTCATCGATTCAGTTTTGGACGAAGTGGCCATCCCTACATGGATCTCCTTTACGCTGTTAACTTTACCTACACCAATAGCAAACCCAACAAATTAAAGCCGCGCTTTCGAGAAAACTCCCGTTTCTGGGAACGGCTGCCGTTTTCGGATCGTACTTACTTTCAAGTGTCCTCAGACAGTGATAATTGCTGGTAGACACCAAGGAGAAGGAACAAATGAGCACAGGTTACATGTCTTCAACCAGGATCAGCGATCACGATGTAACTCTGGCAAATACCCGGTGACATCGAAAGTGTGCGGCTGCGCCTGATTAAGGCAATGCACACCCTGGGCTATAAAGTTCTCGGCGAGCGACCACTTTACGCCAAACGCGGTGGACAAGGCGCGACTTGCTCGGAATATTCTCTGAATGTTTTGGATTATCCTACCACGATCACCATCTCTTTGAAGCAAATGAATGAAGTCGCCGTTATTGCAACGTTCAGCTATGACATAAAGAGCTACATGCACATGACAAAGGGCGATCGGCAAACACTTGCCCGCGAAGCGGAAGCAATGGTTGCTCTGGCCACCGAACGACTGGCAATCTCGACGTGTGTTGCTTGTGGGACACCAGTTATTGATGAATCACACTTTTGCCGCCGCTGCGGCGCGCCACTCGTACGTGAGCTTGCAGAAGTGGAAGTGCTGCGTCTGACAAGAGGATCGCGCGCCAGCTATCACAATATCTTTGTCGGACTAGTCGGGTTCGTTATGGCAGCGCTCACGGTCTTGCCAGTATTTGTGGTTTCGGGAGTCAGGATTTACTGGCCGCTGATGTGGTTTGGAATACCACCAGCAAGTTATGCGCTTTTCGTTCTGCTTCAGGGAATCTGGGAATTACATCGAACACTGAATCCGAAGATGTTGAAGAGCATGAACGCGGGACCCGAACCGGCCTTCGCCGCTTCAGTGACGGCGGCTTTGCCTGCTGCGATGGTAAACGCTTCCGTGACAGAAGGAACAACTGAGTTGTTACCAACCAACGACCGTCGAATGCCCGAGCTAATTCGGCGAAAAGAAGCCGACACCGCCGAGATCGATACCGACCGTTTGATGTGATCGTGCCATCTTAGTATCAGCCTGCCTGCTTTCAAGGCGTCTGTTTCGTTTGTATCTAGCGCTTGTTGATTCGTTTCGCGACTAGCTAAGAGCAAGGCGCTGTTTCGAGGGCTCTCTGCAGTTGACCGTGTACACCCATAGCCGCTGTCCTGGAAGACATTTCGAAAACAGAATCCAGGCAGGTCATCTCAAGTATCTGTTGCACTAACTTGGGGACATTCGCGAGCGAAAATGTCATGCCCTTCGAAAGAGCGTGCTGGCGTAGTTCCAATAACAGCCCCAGGCCCCCTGCATCGATTCTACTCACTCGCGCAAAATCTAGAACAAGGGCTTTAGCGTTTACCCCTGAAAGCACCGCCTCCCGTAGGGTTCCAGCCTCGCCGGTTACCAGCCGGCCCTGAAGACACAGAACATCAAGTTCTCCCATTTTCCTCTTGTATACCCTCAGCATATCAATCTCCTGCGATAAGTTAGACACCCTGTCCAGCGCCAATGCTGATACCGGTCCCGTTTTATGACCAAGTGCGTAACACAAAAATACCTACGCTGGCGGCGAGTTAAAAGTTTGTGAAATCTGGCTCATTATCTTGTGAAATACCCGAAAAACAGGTTTCAGCCGTACCGATAAGAAGGTCCTTTTGCAGAAAGCTTACGATGGGGGAGACACCGGTACAGCGCTAGCCGTTACCGCCAAGTAATGATTTTGAGATTCGCCGTCGGAGAGAAGTGATTCATGTCGAGTCGGCAGCTTGCCTATGCAATCGTCAATCAACCTCATGAGATGCGGATTCGTCTTGTCTAAAGTGAGAGCCTCGCTGCTTCACGAAGTTAAGTTGACAATACCCTTAAGACACCACCCTGGATAGGATGATTGTATTTGCTTAGAGGACACCTGCCCGCGCTTCATCGGCGGTGAATTGAGAAATGCTAACGACGGGCGTTTTCACGAGTGGCAATCGCGGGGTGGGTATGTAATCCTCCGGAAGGTCGCCGTTGTCGGCGCGCAAAAACTGCAAATCTTTGGGCCTTAAAGTAGCGATCAGTTCCTTCCGTGTCTTCGAGTTCAAAAGCTTTCCGATATAGATCTTCCCAAGGCGATGAAGAGTTTTTTCTGAGAGTATTCCCGAGAACATCAATAGTGGCCAGGTGAAGTGCGGGCCGTTGATCCGCCGCAGCTTATAGAGCCACATTCCAATTGCACCGACGCGCCAGGCAAGCGGCCCCCACCAACTGTACTGCCCGGGCCGGAGATTCATCTTCCAGCACTTCATCATCAACTGCCATTGCAGTGGCGAGAGCTGACGCGTTTCGGTTACGCCCTTCTCTTTCTCCATGCGCGTGTCGTGCAAGGGCGTAAAAATCGAAGGAACGAGGAAGGCAAAAAGCCCGCGCCGCTCAATTTCGTATACAAGATCGAGCGTATCCATTACATCTTCGTCAGTTTCGCCAGGGCTGCCAACGATCAGGGTCATCGCCGGAAACCAATTGTTGTCATTGAGCACTCGCAAGCCTTCGAGAACCACACTCGGCCAGTCATCGATGTTAAATGGCACTCCCTTGCTCGACATGATCTGTTTTGCAATCCGGACTGAGCCGGTCTCGAGTCCGATCAGTGGCGCCAGCGCCTTCTTCTCGGGGTGATTGCTGAGTCGGGGAAAGTGGATGGGACTTTTCGGTAGTAGTAACTCAGAGAGTTGCTTGATGAGTAGAGGATCGACGACTGCGGGCGCGATGGTGCTGTGACTCAACACGTGCTGCTCGACGCCGGGCGTTCTGACGATCTCAGCGTAAAGGTCAAGAAGAGCCTCCCGATTTGGAAAATAGAAGGGCGTATCCGTGTGAACTTGTCCCCAAATGAACATGTCTTCGGTGGCCAGCGAGATCTGTTTGTTTCCCTGCCGCACGTTTGCGCGCACGGCGTCCATTATCTTCTCTTTCGGCAAATCGATTTGTGGGTTTAAATCGGGAACGCAGAATTTGCAACGACGCCCGCACCCAGTCGTCATTTCGACCACGCCAAACGTTGTGCGTGCATCAGGGAATAGGATTCCTTCCCGATCGACAGGATGTTGAACTTCAACCCGGCGCGGCAGTTCCTCGCGCCGGATTGCCTTGCGAAACAGTTCCAACATTTCGAATGATTCGCTGCGACCCTCGACCACACAGTCAACGCCTAGTTCTTCATACGTGTCGGTCTGGATGATCTGCCAGCCACCTGAACCACCTACGATCACCTTAAAGTCATCGCGATAAGGGCTAACCTTAATCTTGTTGAAGAGCTCGCGGGCATAGTGCGAGTTGATGGGCAATCTTGAAGAGCCAAAGATTGAGGTATAAACCCCGGCGGCGAAGGTCACTCCCAGCGGATTGTGGGTTGATACAGCCACCACGCGAGTGCGCGGACCTACAAACCTCGGTAGATCATCGGGATAACAGGCGACCACTTCATCTCGGCGATATTCGCGCAGTAATGACTTTTCCACCAACCGGACACCCGCCGGCATGTAGCGCGCTGAGCCATCTTCGTTACGTTCGACCTCGCGCCACTTTGGGTATTTCTTGTCGATGACCCTTTCCATCCAGATAGGCAAAGAAGCCAACGCCATCTGAATGAAGTAGCCGGCGTGATCAATCGACTCTGTGAGCGGTGCAGTCACAACAATTAGCCTGCCGCCATCCCCCGGCTCTGTGTGCAAGCGTTGCTGATTTACTTCTGGCTTTATTTCTCGGACAGCAGCACTCATGAAAGTCTCCATAGTAGGTTAGGGAGTAGAAATCAATACGTGTTCGACACGTACGAAGGACCAGGCGTTCCGGAAGATGGTAAGTACGGGAGTACTCGAATCGGACGTTCGCAACTTAAAAATCCTTCTTCACTCAGCTTTAGAAACTTATGAGGATCGCTTGCTCGATCCCCGCTGCGTCGAACAGCCGTTTAGTCGGTCGATAACACTAGATTAATGCAAAGGATTTTACAAGACATGTGATGTCTCCGCCTGACTCCAGGATAAGCGTCACAGAGTTGCGCTAACGCTGAAATAGGCGTAACGTTCGCCTCTTGCACTACGGAGAGAACTTATTTGTCAGCGCGAGCAGAAGCAATCATCACTGCAGGTCTAAGACCCGACCTGTTTTCGGAGCAAGGCGTTCTGTCTGGCAGCAGGACGCTTGTCGTCGCCGTTCTCATCACCCTCGTTTTTGTAGGATTTGGTTTCCGCCTTCCCGGCCTGAGCGCCGAAGGGCTCAGTGAAGACGAACTTAACAAACTATATGCTGTGGCTGATTACCGCGCTCATGGTTTGACAGGCGCCAATGGCGAGCATCCGATGTTGATGAAATCGCTGCAAACGGCCACCATTGTTTTTGCTGAAGAGTGGAACAAGCGGTCTTTTGTTTCGACGCCTGCTTCTAATCTCTACATTCAGCCAGAGACCGCGTTACGTTTGCCCGGCGTGGTATTTGGGTCGGCAACCGCAATCCTAATCTACCTGCTCGCAGCGGAGTTGTTTGGCGCTGAGGTAGCTTTAATCGCCGCGGCGTTATGGACCTTTGATCCAAACGCAATCGGTTTTAATCGCATCGCGAAGGAGGACACTTTTTTGCTGTTCTTCTTTCTGCTGGCGAATGTTTTCTGGCTCCGTGGACAACGCGCTGCTGAAAGTCGTCCCGAGCGAAATCCTCTGCGGTATTACCTCGCCGCGGGAGTCGCTTACGGGGCCATGATGGCGTCAAAATACGTGCCTCACTTGATTGGCATTAGCATCAGCTACTACTGGATGTTTCAGAATCTTCCGGAAACACGCTGGCGGCTGGGAAAGAAAAAGATGCTGATGTTTTTCGGTGTTATGGGCGTTGCGTTTGTCATCCTTAGCCCAACCATACTCGTGCCCGAGACATGGCACCAGATGGGCCTTTTTGCCAGTCAGCAACGGATCGGTCATGACGGTTATGAGTTTATGGGCCGGCTTTATCATCATCGCTGGTCGGATTGGCTTAAAGGAGTTCCGTGGTATTTCTATCTCGCTTTTACCTGGGTCAAGCTACCACTGCTTACCCTCGCCGGAGTATTTGTTGGTCTGCCTTTGCTTTTTCGCCGCAAGCTTGGCGACGGGCGTTACTTCATTCTCTTCTGGCTCTTCGTGTTCTTTTTTACCTTCAGCTTTGTCGGCGGAAAATTCACACGGTATTACACTGTCGTTCTGCCGGCAGTCCTAATCACGGCTGCGCTTGGGGTACAGTTTTTTGGTCGCTGGCTGGGGAGCGGAGTGCGGCCCCTGCGGACCTTCGCCGGCCTTTCGAATTATGCCCGTTCGGGAGTGGCCCTGGCGGTGGTTATCGGGTCTGTAATCGCGTCAACGGTCGCGACACCTTATTTTCGCTTCTATCTGAACAGACTGGGCGGTGGACCTGCGAATGCCGGCTACTACTTTCCTCATGATGAGTTTTACGACACCAGCATGCGCGAGGTGATGGCAGAGATTGCCAGACGTGCGAAACCGGGTGCGCGGGTCGCTAGCGCGACGCCGACGCTGGCAACATACTATTCGTTACGTGCCAACCGTTCTGACCTCGTTTGTGTTTCGCTCTCTGATCCCGAAAGCTTGAAGCAATTTCAGGAAGGCGACTTTCTAATCGCGGCGCGCGGTCGTCGTTATTTCAGCAATGACGCACTGCTAACTGCCTTACACCAGTCGGTTTCGCCCGACTTTCGCGTCGCGGCGGGTAATATACCTTCGGCTGAAGTTTATCGGCTGGACCAGTTTGGTGTTGGGATAGTTAACGGGACCTGTCGCGACTAGAAACTCGTTTCGACCAATAGGACTTTGAACGCAACGGTTTCAACTAACGCCAGATGTGTTCGAGAGTGCTCGTGGTACTTTGAGTACGCCTTCAAATGCGCCGCAAGGAAGATTCATTGAAGATGATAATGTGGTCCAGGCATTCCCGTCGCAGTGAGCCGATAAGCGCTCCGCAAAAGCGTTCAGGCAAGGACATCGTAGCGCTCTCAACTCTTCGTAGATTTCCATTTCCGCGACTCGCTGACGGAATGCCGCTCCGTAAATGCAATCTCGATCACGTGTTGGACTAATCGTCTCCCATTTTCTGGTGCGACTGCGACATAATAACCGTGGCTGGAATATGTCGTAGCCGAGAGAGTGTTCTCAGTTGGCGACAGTCGAAATACAAGGGTAAACTCGTTTTCTGCCTGACAGGAGGAGCAATGAGGAGTTCACTCGACAGCAAAGACTCGGTTGAAACGCGGAAGGACCATGCTCAAGTTGCCCTGACCATTCTGCGTCTTGGACTGGGGAGTCTTTTTGTTTGGGTATTCTTTGAGAATCTCGGAAAGGGTCTCTATAGTCCCTCAGGTTATTCCGGGCTGATTAATTACTACATCGAAAAAGGCCATGCGCCACAATTGTTGAAAAGCGTCATGGCACTCATGGCGAATCACGCTAACGTTGCTGGTCCAATGCAGGGCGTGACTGAAATCACGTTCGGGTTGCTTTTGTTCATCGGACTCTTGACAAGGCCAGTAGCACTCGCGGCTTTTTTGTTCCTGAGCACGCTCTGGATCGCTGAATGGGGAACCGCCTGGATCTGGGAACTATTAATGCCCATGATCGTCGCGTTAGTGCTGATGATTGGAGCGGCCGGGCGCAAATGGGGAGTCGACGCGGTGTTTTCGAGTCGTTACCCTCGATCCCCGCTTTGGTAGAATCTGAGCGACGCTTCTCGTTATAGATCTAAGATAACTCAACGTCTCAGTATCGCGATGCGCGCCAGTGTTATGAGAATGCGGGTCGCCGCCAACAATGAGCCGCGTACTGTTCCCGCGATTTTTGAATCACCTCCTGCCCGTCGCCGATAGTCCACCGGCACTTCCATTGTGCGAACGCGCGCGCTACCGGCCCGCATCTGCATCTCCAGTGGCCATCCATAGGTTTCTTCGCGCAGCCCCAGTCGATCCAACGTGTCGCGACGAATCGCGCGAAAAGGTCCCATGTCAGTGGACCTGACACCATATAAAGTCCAGAGAAAAAACCCCACCATGTATCCGGCAAAGATCTGATGAAAGTTCATGCTGCCGCGTTCACGACGGCCACGGGTGCGCGAGCCAATTACAAAATCACTTGTTCCTTCGATTATCGGTGTGACAAGTCGATCCATCATTTCGGGACAATCGCTACCGTCGCCATCCAGAAATACGACGATCTCACAGGTGGGTGATATTGAGCGCAGTCCGGCGCGAAACGCACGCCCATATCCAGGAATGGACTCCGTCACAACTCGAGCACCAGCCGCGCGCGCAACTTCTGCCGTTCGATCCTTGCTGCCGTTGTCCACAACGACGATCTCATCCGCCAGGTTTTTCGGGACGGAGCGGACCACGTCCGCAATCGCTGCTTCTTCGTTCAACGCAGCGATGATGACAGAGATATATGGCTTTCGTTGCCGGTTATTCATGAAGCTAAATGAATTGTGGATTTCTGCCGCAACAAGATCACTATCAGTCCAAGAATCAAAAAGGGCGCAAAGATGAAGGTCTTTAACATTAAGACGCGGTTGGACGTGTCATTGATCCAGGTCAGGTAGAGTAGGAAACTCGAGATAGTGAGGTAAAAAACCGGAATTGACGGAATGAAGCATAAGAAAGGTATCAGCCAGGCAAAATACCAGGAAAAATGAGGAGCCAGGAGAACCATGAACACAGAAGCGATAAGCATAGCGTTTCGTAAATAGACAATATCGCTGCCCTGTTGATTCTTGTTCATCATCCACAATGACAAAGTGCCAAGCACCGCAACCGCGAGAACCAGATAGACCGAAGTCGGCACATTTGCGTTAAAGAGTTGACGCGCCGCGACAAGAAGAAAGAATTGATCTCCGCTTACCATGCCTCGTTCACCAGCATAACCGGGTAAAAAGCCGAGCACGCCAAGTGGGCCAACGCTTAGGTATGGCAAATACGCGACTAATATGGTTGTCAAAAATGCGAACGGCATCTTCCAGCTGCCACGTATGTAGACGGCCGGGATTAACAGCGCCGGAAAAATTTTGACGCACGTCGCACACGCTAACAAGACGCCAGCTAAGGTTTCAGCGTGCTTGCGCCGGGCGAGCAGTGCCAGCGCGATAAAGGCAATCGCCAGCGCATCCACGTGCCCGCTGCCGGCAAACTCCCAGACCGCCAAAGGATGCCACGCGTAGATCAAAACTCTTTGGCGTGCAAATCCAAATGAGATAAGCAACTGAATGATGGCCCAGGTGGCGACGGCCTCAAACCCAACCATGACAGCTTTCATCCACGTCACCGAACCGCCAACGCGAGTTATCAAAAGAAAGGCGCCTTCAGCGACCGGAGGATACATTGTGCGCGCATACTCCCGCCTGTTGATATTCGGGTAGATCTTATCGTCGCGAAGGTCAGAAAGTGAGCGGTCGGCCGGAATGTACCGATAGGGATTTATACCTGCCGACTGCACTCGGCCGTCCCAGATGTAGCGATAGATATCGTCGGATAGATAAGCCGGAGAAAAAATTATACTCAAACGGAAAAGCGCCGCGAAGATCAATGCAAGCACTAATAGTAAACGAGAGTCTCTGCTGCGTACGGTAAGCCAAGCGGCGGCAAGATAGATGGCTATCTGAATGGCGACGAGTTTGAGAAACCAGACAATGTCAACGCCTTTCGAGTGAACGGCAATGCGATACAACACCAGCATTGCCAGACCAAGTACACTCAGCGTAATTACGTTTCGGTTGCCATTTGCAAGTTTGGAAGCCGAGGTCGATTGTTTGCTCATGTCGACATTCGGCTTGAGAGTTTAGGACAGATACGTTGGGGGCCTTCGCTATTAATTATTGCGTCCAGGAAAGCACGGGTGTGAGGAGCGGGATAGGACCCGTCCAAAGGCAGCGTGAAGAATAGCTCTTTACAAAGGCGATTGAGTGTTTGCGCATCGTCAACATCGTACCAGACCGGTAGCAATTCAACTTGTAGATCGATTTCCGCTGCGCGCTGCTTCGTGCGAGCCAGTACGTCCGAAGTGCTCCAGGCAATTCCGTCAAAGAGATTCCAATGCGCTTGCTTCAAGCCAATCAGATAATACCCACCGTCGTCAGCAGCTCCGAGCACCACCCGATCGCCCTCCGGCGCAAGTGCCTCAATGGCTTGAAGCAGGCTCGACCGCGGAAGAGTTGGACTGTCGGAATTAATGAGGCAGACGGCGCTATGACCTTCTCTCAAAAGATCGTCAGTGGCATTACAGAGTCGCTCTCCCAGCGACTTACCGCGCTGGGCCAGCAACTTGAATCCCTCGGGTAGGACGCCATCAAATGCTGACTCCGAACCAGCCGGTGTATAAACCACCAGACCCGACGCTGGTTCTGTCTCAGTGATGCTCTTTACGTTCGCCGCCATGTCGCGGAGAAAGCACACATTGAGAGCGGCGGCTTCTCGTAGTGTCAAGGGCGGCACGAGCCGTGTCTTTACCTCCCCGGCAAGAGGCGCCTTGGCCATGAGTCCAAGCGCACAAACGTTTGTAGATGTCCTGGGGTGCGTCATAACCGATTGCGAGTTGACAATTCCATCAAACAAGCTATCAATGTAATGTTAACCGTTTTGCGAGCGATATTAACAAAATTTTGGAGCTATGTGTTCTTTCGATTCCGGATATTCGTTTCATTCACTGAGGAGAACTCCATGAGAAAGTTAGGCCGTTCAAAGACGATCCGTTTCCTGGTTTTTGGGGTGCTGGTCCTTGCTGCAACCTCCTGCGCGCAGAAGCGCTCGTCCGTACCGGAACAAACTGCCAAGACCTCTGGCTCCGCTTCGGAACAGACTGCCAAGAGATCTGGCTCTGTTGCCGAACAGATTGCCAGGACCTATGGCCTTGATTCCTTCGGACAAATTGAAGCCATCCGTTATACGTGGAGCGCACAGTTCCCCGGTGTGAATGTCTCCCATTTGTGGGTTTGGGAGCCCAAGACCAACAAGGTCTCCTACGAAGGGAAGGATAAAGACGGCAAGCCGGTCAAGATTTCCTATGTGCGCTCCGAACTAAGCAGCCAACCCGACGCCGTTAAGAACGAAGTTGATCCGGCTTTCCAGAATGATAACTATTGGCTTCTGTTCCCCTTCCATGCTTACTGGGATGCCAGCGCCACCGTGACCGATCAAGGCATGCAACAGTTGCCGCAGGGCAACGGCTCGGCCAAGCTGGTCACAGTGAAATATCCAAACGAAGGCGGCTACACGCCCGGCGACACCTGGGACCTCTATGTCGGCAAAGACAACCGCGTCGAGCAATTCGTCTACCACCGCGGCGGGCCAAAGAAGCCGAGTGTAGTCATCGCAACGTGGGAGGGCTACAAGAAAGCCGGCCCTCTCCTTATCTCGACGGACCACCACGGTACAGCGGACGGAAACCCGTTGCGGATTTTCATTTCAGGTGTGTCCGTTAAATTGACCGGATCAGAAAACTGGATAAACGCACAATGAACATAGGAAAGGTTCGTCGAACGATTGATTGTCGTCTATCACGAATCAGTCGTTTGCCGTTCTGATCCAGTCGCTCGCCAGAACGTGGTCGTGTCGCAACGACGCTGTCCCCAGAGTATTTGGGGAAGCTGTAGAATGCACCCAATCCAATGAAGGCTGACATCGACCTGGAAGTTGGGCATAAGACTTTCGCGTCTGGCCTCTTGCCGGAGTTGATCGCTGTGCTGCGCCGCAGCCGGCCGGGGGATCTGGTCGCGGTGATTGGTGACGAAGACATTGGATCTGAGTTGGAAACGTGGGGCCGATTTACCGGGAATCCTGTGCTAGAGGCTACGGTCGAAAAGGGCCGTAAGCGGTGGCTTTTCCGTTGTGGGGCCGTTGCGGTGCATTCCGAGGACAATCGGCCCATGGGCTCGCGGCTTTGGCTCTACACGAATTTCGACTGTAATCTGCGTTGCGACTATTGTTGCGTGCGCTCCTCGCCAACCGCGCCCCGACGAGAACTCGGGCTCGCACGTGTACAGCAGATCGCTCGTGAAGCGGCACAGCTTGGCGTCAAAGAAATCTTCGTGACCGGAGGCGAGCCGTTTCTGCTGGAAAATATCGGCGAGATTCTGGTTGCTTGCGCCATAGCCGCCCCGACGACAGTGCTCACCAACGGAATGCTATTTACCGGACGACGTGCGGAAAGCTTGCGAGCGTTGCCCCGCGATCGAATTGTGCTGCAAATCAGCTTGGACAGCGCTAAGCCAGAGCTGCACGACCTCCATCGCGGCGCCGGCACATGGGCGCGCACACGCGAAGGTATTAAGCGCGCTCGTGAGCTAGGTTTTCGTGTTCGGCTAGCGGCTACCGTTTCGACAGATGCCGAGGCTGAGGGGTTCCGTCAATTCCTCGATGAGGAGAAGGTCGCGGCAGAAGACCGAGTAATACGCCGGATCGCCTTGCGTGGCTCTGCAACCAAAGGTGTCGCAGTTACTCGGGCCGATCTGGTGCCGGAAGTCACCATTACTGCCGAGGGTGTGTACTGGCATCCGGTCGGAGCAGAAGATGCAGACCTGCTGGTTACGCGCGACATTTTTCCTCTCTCCGAGTCCTTCGCGGCTGTCCGCCGCGCCTTCGACCGCGAAGGCGAACACGCGAATAAGCTGGCAAGAATCTTTAACTGCGCATGACTTTGGCGGGCGCCATCGAACTCTCGGTTTGTTAGACCCAGCTCGCCTCACCTCTCACGCCGACTTGGCAAGTACCTGCTTGAAAAATCCTTGTTGGGCGGCGGCTTGCCGCAATGCAGCGTAACCATCAACATGCGGCGGCAGCCAACGCTGAAGTCCTTCGGCGTCGAGTATGGAGCGATGAACCGGGTTGTCGTAGCTCATCCGCGAGAGTGCGTCAGCGAATAGACGCTCTCGCTCTGGGTCGAGATCGGGCCGCGCCGTGAACATGCAATGATTGTAGGCCGGAGAGGACCATACCTCACAAAGGCCGCCTTCGGGCACCAAGCGCTCGCTGCGCACAGTGTTCCAGAAGGGGCTGCCGATCGCGCCGGCATCGGCTCGCCCGTCGAGGACCGCGCGCACAACTTCAACTTCGCTGGTCCCGGTATCACCATGTTTGCCTACGTCGCTGTCGAAGCGCAGCGCACGATAGTCTCTGTCCTCGCGCATGCCCTGCTGTTCCAAGAAGTGAACGGGCAGAATAGCTGCGTGTCCGCTGTCTCGGCTGCCAAGGGCGAGCGTCCGACTTTTCAAATCCGCGAGAGTAGAAATGGGACCTCCCGTGACCGCAACGATCTTTGTCATCCAGCCGAGATCGGTGTCGCGCATAGCGACGGCGCGGCACGCATGGCCACTCCACTCATCGGCTTGTAGGTAAGCAAGGTTTGTATTCCAGGCGATATCAATATGCGGCACGGCATCGCCCGGTTGGGCGAGCAGCGCGAGGACCTGCACCTCGTAGCTCTGAAATAGTACGATCTCGACGGGAAGATCCGCTTCATCGTGAAAATAGCGCCGCATCCCCTCCCAAATCGTAACCACTTTCGGATTGTATGCGACAGCTCCCACCCAGATTGTGTTGCTCATAGTTCATCTCATCGCTCCTTAAAATGCGTCTCTCATTTCACTCACGTCTCACTCACGTCGATCGCTGAGATCATCAACCGTCTCGGGCCGGTGCGTGTGGAGATTACACCATAAGCGTTGCGGTGCAGCAATTAGACATTGGTATTGGTCCCGTGTTCGAAGTTCTCAAGGACATTTATCTAGTCACCGATCGTCTTCACTCTGTTCAGCTTTCGGGTAAATACGCTCTTCAGAAAATCTACCGCCTGCGATATCGCAGCGCGCGTGGGCGCAGCCTTAGCCAGCGCGTTCAGCATCACGAAATCGTGAATGGTGGCATTGTATCGCGTCGTCACAACTTCAACTCCGGCCTCGATCAACCATTTCTGAAATGGTTGCAGGGCCGTATGGCCTCTGGTACCCAACTGGTTTCGATTCTCGAGGCTTCTCCCGCCTCAAAAGGCATCCTTTTCGATCAACACCATTTGGGATCGGAGTCAATATCCCATGATCGCATGGATTTTTTCGGTGGTGACTTCTTCGAGGGCGTGCCGACAGGGCGGATGCGTACCTGCTGCGCTGGGTTCTTCATGATTGGGCTGAATTGGAGGCTGAGGTGATCCTTGGATCCGTTCGTCGGGCCATGAAGCCAACTGCGCGACTGATCGTGGTCGAGCCTGTCATTCCAGAAGGAGCAGCGTTTCACTTCGGCAAGTGGACCGATCTGCAGATGCTGGTCTGTATCGGAGGGCGTGAACGAACAGAAACGGAATATCGCGCTCTGCTCTCAACCGCAGGTTTTGATCTACAGGAAGTGATTCCTACAGAATCCGCTGAGTCTTCTTGTTGCAACGCCAGTATAGAGAGAATTAAAAGGCTCGACTTAGCTCATATCGGCGCAAAGCGTATGGCACATTTATGGCACAGGTAGTCAAGGCAGTCTCTCGGGCAGGGCCAAAGGAAATTTCCACCTGCCATCAAGAATTTCCGGGCGCGGGCGAAAGAGACGCACCGTGTAATTCCACCCGCTCATGATCGGGAGGCAATTGGGAATTTTGCCATTGCAGCCGCCAAACTGGACGGCGACCGAACCATCCGGGCCTTTTACCGCTGTGTAGCTATTGACTGAATAGGCATCGTACTTGTTCGGTTCAATATGACCCTCCCTGTTGTAGACGGTGAGCGACCAGAAACCGTGGACGGGCCCGCCTCTCACGATCAACTTGTAAATGGTCATTCCGTCATTCCTCTCGGGCGTGATGGGCAGATAAAGCGCGTCCTTCTCGGGGGCACCACCCCAAAGCATCGCGCTTCCGATCACGTGCCTTACGGGATCAACCTGACTCTCGTTGGCACCGTACATCCGCCGCGTATCTGAAATCGTTGTTCCGAGCTGCAAAAGAGCAGCTTGCACCTCCTTTCGACTTGCTTCATCCCAGTTAGGAATTTGGAACGTGCCAGGATTTTGCTGAGCCACTTTAATCGCATCTTGCAAAGAGTGAATCTGCTGGAGTTCATTCTTGTCCCTGGGATCGACCAATACGCGAACTGCGACACCGGCATAGCGGGTACCCATCATCTCGCGGGTCAGCGTGTGGCTGCCCGCGCCGTAGTAGACCGGCTGCGTGTATTGGTCTTCGTTGATTGCCTGCATCGTCAAGAAACGCTTGCCGGGATCCGGCAGCGTGATCGTCACAGGACCAGCATCCAGGTCAAAAACCGCAAGGGAATACAACGTGTCGCGGTTGGGCCGGATAATACCTCCCTGACCAATAGGCGCGAGGTCACGGCCGTGCCTGAACTTGCCAAATCCACCGCCCTTGGCGATAAGAGCAAAATAGACATCTGATTGGGCGCGATTGTAATTGTCGATCGTAACCGGCACAGTCGGGTCCGACAGTGTTTGCGCGAGTGCGATGGAGTTTATTGCTGCCAGCGATAGGACTATCCAAATGACCGTGTGGAACTTTTTCATCGTTGCACTGTCCTCAATGAATGAAGTAGTCGTTGATTTTTACCTCGTTGCATGACCCGCCGTAGGTTCCTCCTCTGAGTTCTCTCGAGCTATTTACTCAAAAGTGACGGGTAGCTGACGGATCTTTGAAAAGAAGCCCTCGTGAATGAGCTGGAAAGCGGAAACCGACCAGTCATTCACGGAGGGCACGCCATGCTTGACCTTAGCAATAAACTAGCGGCATCACACCCGGGTCATTCCGCCATCGACGACGACTTCTTCTCCCGTCATGAAAGACGAGTCGTCGGATGCGAGAAAGAGCACCACGCGCGCAATCTCGTCGGCCGACCCGAGTCTTCCCTGTGGGATCCTGGCTTCGAGCGAAGCGTGCACGGCTGCCGCGGCCTCTGTCGAGTAACCCGACTTCTCGACGATCCCTGTATTAGTAGGTCCCGGGCTGATGGCGTTGACGCGAACGCCCTGCTCGGCGAGCTCGGACGCCGCCGTCCGTGCAAAAGAGCGGAGGGCTGCCTTCGACGCGGCATAAGCGCTTGTCCCTGGCATCCCAAGATGTGCATTGATCGAGGCGTTCAGGACTACGGCGCCTCCGCGACGGAGCATGGGAATGGCCGCCTTCAACGCGAGCCAGGGGCCTTTCACGTTGACGCGGAAGACCTCGTCAAAGTCTGCTTCGCTCATGGCCTCGATGGTGCCTCCGCGGACGATTCCCGCGTTAAGGAACAAGACGTCGAGCCCGCCGTGTTCCTTGGCAACGCGGGTGAAAAGACTCTCGATCTCTCCTGCGTCTCCGGAGTCGGACGACGCGACCTTGGCGATCCCGCGCAAGCTCACGCGCGCAACCTCGAGCGTCGCCGGGTTTTTTCCCGTCACGATGACGCGCGCTCCTTCTGAGTGAAAGAGCCTGGCCGTCGCCAGCCCAATGCCGCTGGTGCCTCCGGTCACGAGCGCGATCTTGCCTTCCAACTTCTTCATATTCCCTCCGGAACAGTATGAGTCTGGCGCTCACCCTTCCCAAGATGCATCAACGGAAGATTACAAAGGGTGGCCACCGCCGACTTTCTGGGCTTTGCTAAAATCAGCTACTTCTTGCGGAATTGAGTAACCAGGAGAACGGCTTTTCAACTGACTCACAGGCGCGTTTCGTTTTAACAATTATCATCTGGATCAACTCCATCTTACGCAAGACACAGTGGAATTCAGCAAAGGAATAGAAGACCTGGATTCTTTCATGGTTCTAGTCTTTGGAACGAACACTAATATCGAGAACCTCAAACGGACCGAAGAGAAGTTGCGGCAAGACGAACGCGAATTACGCCAAATTACTGATTTTATTCCGCAAAACATTGTCATCCTAACCCCGGACGGCACTCCGATATACGCCAACCAGGCAGTGCTCGACTGTTCCGGCCTCACCATGGAAGATGTGATCACGCCGGACTTTCGCACACGAATTTCTCATCCGGAGGATCTCGAGAGGCTGCGCGACGAGCGCCAGGCTGCCCTTGCACGCGGCCACCCATTCGAAATCGAACAACCCGCCCGGAGGCGGGATGGTGAGTATCGTTGGTTCCTCGTCCGTTTCAACCCGTTTCACGACGAACAAGGACGCCTCGTGCGCTGGTATGCGACGGGAACCGACATTGATGACCGCATGCGGACGGAAGATATAATGCGAAGCGAAAATATTGTGCTGCGCGAAGATGAAAGGATCTCGCCTTGAAGGCGAAGTGAAGTTCGTGCGCCTCCTCAGTCCCGTGCTCGGCATGATGCACTCAAC
>Ga0137403_10000086_pt1 | contig 103547 bp, 104 predicted proteins | sample CZOMad2_1_16fung_FD_122057 | JGI IMG/M metagenome (GOLD analysis project Ga0137403, IMG submission 122057) | Vadose zone soil fungal communities from Angelo Coast Range Reserve, California, USA - CZOMad2_1_16fungal (Hybrid Assembly) | ecosystem: Environmental > Terrestrial > Soil > Vadose... | reverse complement strand
CCGGTGCCACCCGTGCCGCCGGTGGCGCCTGTCTCGCCCGTACCGCCAGTCCCGCCGGTACCTCCGGTCAGGCCGCTAGCGCCCGTCTCGCCGGTGCCGCCGGTTCCGCCGGTGCCACCCGTCTCACCCGTGCCCCCGGTGCCGCCTGTGCCACCAGTTCCGCCGGTACCGCCCGTGCCTCCTGTCGCACCTGTAAGACCAGTGCCACCCGTGCCGCCGGTACCGCCTTTGCCACCAGTTCCGCCGGTGCCGCCCGTGCCGCCTGTGCCACCGGTTCCGCCGGTGCCGCCCGTGCCGCCTGTCGCACCTGTCAGACCCGTGCCACCCGTGCCGCCGGTGCCACCCGTGGCGCCGGTGGCGCCCGTGCCACCCGTGCCGCCGGTCGGACCAGTAGGACCGACGCCTCCGTTCGAGCTCCAGTCGAGCTCTTCCTCGTTGCTCTCACACGCGAACGGCGAGTCGGCACTGGTGGGTGCCTGCTTCCTGCCCCAGAAGAAGTCGTTTCCGTTCGAGGTAGCACCCTGCCCCGGAGCGTTGACGTCGATGATGCGGATGGTCCCCCGGGTCAGGTCCCTGCTGCCGTCGAGTCGCACGCAAGCTGTGAGGCCGGTCCAGGTGCTGATCGTAGGGAACGTGTCAGTGTTCCCGGGATTATCCGGCGCCGGGTCTGTCAGCGCGCTCGCGGCAAAGAAGCCCGCGCCGAGCAGTACAGCTACGAGAATCAGCGGCCGCAGGAGCCTCTTCAATTATCCCCTTCCTTAACCCAAACGCTAATCACTTTAATGCCGCGTTAGCGGTGGTGAGGTGCAGCCGGGACCCTAAAAGAGGCTCGTCTGAGTTGTCAAACAGATTCGGGCCTGATTGAGAACACTAGACCTTTGGCTAGGACCTGGCCTTTTGTGCGCATGGTTGAGCCGTTTTCGGTCGTAGGCCGCCCCACCTGTTCGCGCTTTGACCGGCTTGAACGAGATTCGATTCCGGACCGCTACACCTGAAGCCGCCTCACGCGCCGCCACGCGTAGTTCGATCGCCTTCACGAGGACAGGTTCCCACCGAACGCCGAGCCGCACAGCCCCGCGGGAGCAGCGACCGCGGTTGTGCGCGGTCCATGACGTCGAAGAGCGCCTTGTCCCTTAAAGCGTCACGACAGCGCCTTCAGCGCGTCGTTGAGTCGCTGCTTCGTCGTCAACACCCCCTCGAACAGATCGCCGTGCTCGGCGACCCGTTGCTGGACGACCTCCATCGTGAACTGCGCCGGGTCGAGCCCGGGCTTGACCTCGTCCCAGCGCACCGGCGTCGAGACCGGCGCGCCGGGTCGCGGGCGGACCGAGTAGGCGGAGGCGATCGTCTTGCCCTCCCCGTTCTGGTTCGCGTCGATCAGAACGCCGCGGCGCTTGGCCTTCGACCACTGCGTCGTCGCGAGCTTCGGGTACGACCGCGCGATCGCGCCGGCGACGATCTCCGAGAAGCGCCGCGTGTCGTCGTAGGTGTGCCGCCGCTCGATCGGGACGAGCACGTGCATGCCGTCGGCGCTGGAGGTCTTCGCAAACGACGCGAGCCCGAGCGCGTCGAGCGCCTCCTTGACGTGCAGCGCGACCTTGACGGTCTCCTCGAAGCCGACGTCGGGCGAGGGGTCGAGGTCGAAGAGCACGAAGTCCGGCCGATCGAGCTTGTCGACCCGCGAATACCACGCGTTCATGTCGATGCAGCCCATGTTCGCCATCCAGAGCAGCGCGAGCTCGTCGTTGACGAGCGGCGCGTTGATCCAGCGCTGCTGGCGGGGCTTCTCTCGCGTCGAGACCTGGATCCGCGCGGTCGGGATCCAGTCGGGCATCCCCTTCGGCGCGTCTTTCTGGAAGAAGGCCTTGCCGTAGGCGCCGTCGGGATAGCGCCGCATCGTGAACGGCCGGTCCTTCAGATGCGGCACGAGCACCGGCGCCACGGCCTGGTAGTAGGCGAGCAGGTCGCCCTTCGTGATCCCCTCGTCCGGCCAGAACGGCTTGTCGAGGTTGGAGAGCTTGAGCACGCGCTTGCCGATCCGGATCTCCTCCTCGATCGGCCGCTCGCGGCGCACCTCCTCGGCGGCCTTGTCGTCGCGCAGGCCCTGGTAGGAGGGCGCGCGCAGCCGGCCGTCGTGCGTCCACTCGGCAAACTCGACCTCGCAGACGAGCTTCGGCTCCACCCAGACGACGTCGCCCTTGCGGATCTTCGGCATCTTCGGAACCTCTTTGAACGGCGGCGTCTTCCGCTCGAGCGGGCGGAGCTTCGCGACTAGTTTCTCGATCTCCTCGCCGGTGAAGCCGGTGCCGACATTGCCCACGTACTCCAGGTTGGGACCGCGGCGCACAGCGAGGACGAGCGAGCCGAGCGTCCCGGCGCGACGGCCCTGGCCCTTCGTGTAGCCGGCGATGATGAACTCTTGGCGGCCGTGTGTCTTGATCTTCAGCCAGTCGCGCGTGCGGCGGCCGACCGCATACCGGGAGTCGGCGCGCTTGGCCATGATCCCTTCGAGCCGCTGCTGTTTCGCCGCCTCGTAGAGTCCGTCGCCGTCCTCGAAGACCTCTGAAAGCCGCACGGTCTTGTTGCGGCGGTCGAGCAGCTTCTCCAGCCGCTTGCGCCGCTCGGTCAGGGGCAGATCGACGAGCGGCTCGCCCTCGAGCTCGAGCAGATCGAAGACGAAGTAGACGAGCGGCGTCCCCGGCTTGCCCTGCTGCATCAGCGAGAAGCTCGAGCGGCCTTGCTCATCGAGCGCGCAGATCTCGCCGTCGAGCACGCAGTCTGGGGTCTTGACCGCTTTCGGGATCTCCTTCGCAATCGTCGGGAAGCGCTGCGTCAGGTCGTTGCCCTGACGGCTCTTGAGGGTCGCTTCTCCTTGTGTGACGCGCGCGAGGGCGCGGAAGCCGTCCCACTTGACCTCGAACAGCCAGCCCGGTCCCTTCGGCACCTCCTGGTCGCCGAGGGTCGCCAGCATCGGGGAGTAGTCGCGGGCTCGTTGTTGCTGCTCCGCGCCTTCCTCCCGTTTCTTCAGCAGCAGCCAGTTCTTCTCGTCGCCGTCGAGGTGTGCCGGGACGAGCGTCCAGGTGCCGTCGAGCCGCTTGCCATGCAAGCGCACCGTCAGCCCGCCGTCCTTCTTCTCCTCGACGAGCTCGTAGGTGCCGCTGTCCCAGATCTCGACCGTGCCGGCGCCGTACTGGCCTTTCGGGATCTCGCCCTCGAAGCTCGCGTAGTCGAGCGGGTGGTCCTCGACGTGAACGGCGAGCGCCCGCTGGCCGGGCTCGAGCGGCACGCCCTTCGGCACCGCCCAGCTCGCTAGCGCGCCGTCACGTTCGAGGCGGAAGTCGTAGTGCAGCCGCCGGGCGTCGTGGCGCTGGATGACGAAGATCGGCTGCTTGCCGCGTTTCTTGGCTTTGCCGAAGGGCTCCGAGGTCTTCTTCGGGTCGCGCTTGCGGCGATATTCCTTCAGCTTTTGCGTCGCCACGGCCTGGGGGTTACCTGGTAGTTGCTTTTATGGGCAAACAATGCGCCAAATATCACTTGCGGACCTTATTGATAGGCGCAAACACGCTTGCTGACTCGTTTCTCGGGCTGTGTCAAGAGCGGGGATAACTCTGTGGATTCTGTGGATTTACGGGGCCTTTACAGGTTCCAGCGTCCCCAGCGAACGGAAGCGCGCGCGGCGGCGGCGGCGCAACTCGTCGCCGGAGAACCCGGTCAGCTCGTCCAGCGACTCCCCGATCGAGTCCTTGAGCAGCACGGCCGCGGCGTCGGCATCCATGTGCGCGCCGTCGGCAGGCTCGGGGACGATCGCGTCGATGACGCCGAGCTCCAGGCAGTGGACCGCGTCGGGCTTGAACGCGGCCGCGGCCTTCTGGGCCTCGCCCGCGTCACGCCAGAGGATCGCGGCGCAGCCCTCAGGCGAGATCACCGAGTAGATCGCGTTCTCCTGCATCAGCACGCGGTCGGCGACCGCGATCGCGATTGCTCCGCCGGAGCCGCCCTCGCCGATGATGCAGGAGACGATCGGCGAGCGCAGGCGCGCCATCACGGCCTGTGAGCGGGCGATCATGCCGCCCTGCCCGTGCTGCTCGGCGGCGACGCCCGGGTACGCGCCTGGCGTGTCGACGAGGGTGATCAGCGGGAAGCCGTGCCGATCGGCCAGCTCCATGATGCGCATGGCCTTTCGGTAGCCCTCTGGATAGGCCATGCCGAAGTTCCGCTTCGACCGCTCCTGGATGTTGCGTCCCTTCTGGTGGCCGATCAGGGCGACCGTCCGGCCGTCGAAGCGGCCGAGGCCGGTGACGAGCGCCTCGTCGTCTGCGCGACCGCGGTCGCCGTGCAGCTCGACGAAGTCCTCCAGCATCCGTTCGACGTAGTCCAGCGTGTACGGCCGGTCCGGATGCCGCGCGAGCTCGACCGAGCGCCAGATCTGCTCGTCGCTAGGCTCGGCGACGATGCGGTCGAGCTGCCGCTGCAGGCGCTCGAGCTCGCCGGACAGGCGCGCGCCGCGGAGGAGTGGCAGGCTGCGGAGCCGATTCAGCCGCTCGCGCAGTTGGAGCTCGGCTTCACCCGGCATTGCCGAAGAGCCGCAGGAGGCGTGCGACGTAGTCCTTGAGCTCGGGCCGCGCGACGATCGCGTCGAGGTGTCCGAAGCGGTAGTTGGACTCCGCGAGCCCGAAGTCATCCGGAAGCTTCTCTCTGGTCGTCTGCTGGACGACCCTTGGCCCGGTGAAACTCAGCAGCGCGCCGGGTTCGGCCACGATCACGTCGCCCAGGCTCGCGAAGCTCGCGAGCACGCCGGCCGTGGTCGGGTGGGCCATGATGCTGATCATCGCGCCGCCCGAGTCGTGCAGGTCCTCGACGGCGCAGACGGTCTTCGGGAGCTGCATCAGCGAGAGGATTCCCTCCTGCATCCTGGCTCCACCGGAGGCGGTGACGGAGACGAGGGGGATGTTGTGTTCGGCTGCGGCCTCGCACGCGCGCGTGAACTTCTCTCCGACGACGCGGCCCATCGAGCCGCCCATAAAGGCGAAGTCCATCACCGCGAGTTGGAAGGGAGCGCCGTCGAGCGTGGCGTGGCCGGTCACCATCGCGTCGCCAAGGCCGGTCGCGACCTCAGCCTCGGCGAGCCGCTCGGTGTACGGACGCAGGTCGAAGAAGCCGAGCGGATCGTCGGAACGGAGCTCGGCGGCTTCCTCGGTGAAGCTTCCTTCGTCGGCGAGACTGGCGATCCGCGCGCGCGCTCGCATCGGGAAGTGGTGGCCGCACTGCGGGCAGACGTTGAGGTGCTGCGCCAGCTCGTCGTCGCGGTAGTGCGAGCCGCAGGCCGGGCAGGTGTTCGGGTGCGGCTTTCCGTCCGCTTTGGCTTCCGGCAGCGCGTGTTTGTGCTCGATTGAGACGTCTATACGGGCCGCCATAAGCGCTTGAGTTTAGACTCGCCGCCCTGGGTCGCGGTTACACGGCGAGCGGCTTCTGCGACGGAGCGAATAGCCGGCAGACAGGGTCATGCCGGCGCAAGCTCGTCCAGGGTTTCCGGCAAGTGATCTAGATCACGAAGCTCGCGGGTTGGCCTGGGCTCTGGTAGCTCGCCGAGGCGGTTGATCCAGATCGAACGCAGCCCGAGCTCGCTCGCCGGCGCAATGTCGTGGAACAGGCTGGCGGCGACGTGGACGTGGCCCTCGCGCGCGACTTGCGTTTGCTCGACGAACCGCTCCCAGTGTCGGTGAGCCGGTTTGTAGGAGCCGATCTCGGAGGCGACAATCGCGAGCTCGAACGGGACGGCGAGGCGGGCCATCGACGCGTCGATGAAGTCGCGGTCGGTGTTGGAGAGGATCGCCAGCTTCCAGCCACGGGAGCGGGCTTCCTGCAGGGCGGCAGGCGCCTCGGGAAACGGCTCCCAGTTGGGGAGCGACTGGGCAAGCGCGCCTTGGTCGGTGTCGGGCGCGCCGAGCCGGCGCATCGCCTCGGTCAAGACCTCGCGGTAGCTGAGGGTGCCGTCGGCCTGAAGCTCAGGCTCGAACTCGTGGTAGCGGGCGAGCCGCTCGTCCGCACGGTCTTCGCCGAACACGCGCGCAAGCTCGCCGCGAATCCCGCCGTTCCAGTCGATCAGTGTTCCGTAGCAGTCAAAGGTCGCCCAGCGTTCCATGCGGCGAGCTTAGTCACGCGACCGCGCAGTTCGAGACGGTGATAGGGACAGTCCCGAGGGACTGTCCCTGTAAGGGACTGTCCCAACAAAGCGCTCGCGGAGACCTGTCAGGCCTCGAACTTGCGGACCACGATGCAAGCGTTGTGGCCGCCGAAGCCGAACGAGTTCGAGACGCCGACCGTGATGTCGGCCTGGCGCGACTCGTTGGGGATGTAGTCGAGATCGCACTCGGGGTCCTGCTGCTCGTAGTTGATCGTCGGCGGCAGCACGCCACGCTCGACGGCTAGCACCGTGAAGACCGCCTCGACGGCGCCGGCGGCGCCGAAGCAGTGGCCGGTCGCGCCCTTCGTCGACGAGACGCCGACCTTCGCCGCGTTCTCCTCACCCAGAGCCTTCTTGATCACCTTGGTCTCGCTCGCGTCGCCGAGCGGCGTCGAGGTCGCGTGCGCGTTCACGTAGCCGACCTCGCTCGGATCGACCCCGGCATCCGCCAGAGCCATCCGCATCGCCCGCGCTGGGTTCTCGCCGGTCGGGTCGGGCTCGGTCATGTGAGCCGCGTCGGAGGAGACCCCGTAACCCACCAGCTCGCCGTAGATCTTCGCGCCCCGCTCACGCGCGCCCTCGAGCTCCTCCAGCACGAGCACCGCTGCCGCCTCGCCCATCACCAGCCCGTCGCGGTCCGCGTCGAACGGCCGGGATGCCCCCACCGGATCGTCGTTACGCCGTGACAGAGCCCGCATCGCGTCGAACCCCGCGATCCCGACCGGCGTGATCGGCGCCTCGGTCCCGCCAGCGAACATGACGTCCGCGCGACCGAGCCTGATCGCGTCGGCCGCGTCGCCGATCGCCATGTTGGACGCCGCGCAGGCCGTGCACTCGGACATCAACGGCCCCTTCGTGCCGAGCTCGATCGAGACCCAGCCGGCGCCCATGTTCGGGATGATCGACGGGATCGAAAACGGATTGACACGATCGGGCCCGCGCTCTTTCAAGACGTCGTAGCAGTCCTGGAACGACTTCAGCCCCCCGATGCCGGTGGCGATCGAAGCGCCGATCCGCTCTTCCTGCCCGGCGACCGTGACGCCCGAGTCCTGCTCGGCCTGGCGCGCCGCAGCGAGGATCATCTGCGCGAAGCGATCCATCCGCCGCGCGCGCTTGCGGTCGATCCAGGTGGTCGGATCGAAATCCTTGAGCTCGCAGGCGAAGTGGACGCCGTAGTCGGCATGGTCGAAGGCGGTGATCTCGGCAGCGCCCGACTCCCCGTCGACAAGCGACTGCCACGACGACTCGACGTCGTTCCCGAGGGGAGAAACCAGGCCGAGGCCCGTGATCACCACGCGCCTGCGGCCGTTGAGTGAAAAGTCGGTACTCACATTCCTAGCCCGCCGTCGACGAGCAGCACCTCCCCTGTGATGAAAGCGGCCTCGTCGGAGCAGAGGAAGCGTACTGCCCCGGCCACATTCTCCGGGTCTCCGAGCCGCCCCAACGGCGTGTTCTGGAGCATCAGCGCGCGCATCTCCTCCGAGATCTCCTCCGTGAGCCTCGACGTGATGTACCCGGGAGCGACGACATTCGCACGCACGCCGCGGCTCCCCAGTTCGCGCGCCAGCGACTTGGTGAAGCCGATGATCCCGGCCTTCGACGCCGCGTAGTTCGTCTGGCCGGGGTTGCCGTGCAGCCCGACGACGCTCGAGACGTTGACGATCGCGCCGGCGCGCCGCTTCATCATCGGGCGAGCGGCCGCCCGGCAGGTATAGAAGACGGACGAGAGATTCGTCTCGATCACATCGCGCCAGTCCTCGTCCGGCATCCGGGCGAGCAGGCCGTCACGCGTGAGGCCCGCGTTGTTGACGAGGATGTCGACCTCGCCCGTCTCGGCGACGAGCTGCGCCGCCTGCTCGGCGTTCGAGACATCTGCCTGAAGCGCCCTGCCCCCACACTCGCCAGCCACACCCTCGGCCTCCTCCTTCCCCGAGTGGTAGCCGACGACGACCGAAGCGCCGGCCTCCGCCAGCCCGAGCGCGATCGCGCGCCCGATCCCTCGCGACCCCCCAGTGACGAGCGCGTTCTTGCCTTCCAGCGAAGCGAACTCGGCCACTCAGGTGGTCGCGAGCTCGTCCTCGAGCTTGGCCAGACTGGCCAGGTTGTTGACCGGGATCGCCTTGGCGGTGCTGTCGATCCGTCGCAGTAAACCGGAGAGCACGTTGCCGGGCCCGACCTCGACGAAGGTCCTCACGCCCTCCCGCGCGAGCTCGCTTGCGGCCTGCGTGAACTTGACCGGCGCGGTCAGCTGCTCGACGAGCAGGCCGGCCATGCGGTGGGCCGGCTCGATCTTCGCCGTCACCGTGGACATGAACGGCGCGGAGGGGTCGTTGAACTTGATCCGATCGACGGCAGGCTTGATGCGCTCGGCAGCGTGGGCGACGAGCGGGCTGTGGAACGCGCCGGAGACCCGCAGCTTGACGGCGCGCCGCGCGCCCTCGTCCACCGCCTGATCGCAGCACTCGTCCACGGCCGGGTTCTCGCCCGAGACCACGATCTGGCCGGGGCAGTTGTAGTTGGCAGGCCAGACTCCGATGATCTGACGGCAGAGCCTCTCGACGACCGGATCCTCGAGCCCGAGGATTGCGGCCATCGAGCCGGGGCGCTCGCGGGCCGCCTCCGCCATCGCGAGCCCGCGCTCGCGGACGAGGGCCAGCGCTTCTTCGGTCGAGAGCGCGTTCGCCGCCGCCAGCGCTGCGAACTCGCCGACGGAGTGCCCGACGACGTAGTCCGGCTCGATCCCGCGCGCCTTCAGCGCGGCGAGCACCGCGAGGCTGGTGGCAACGAGCGCCGGCTGCTGCACAGCGGTATCGACGAGCTCGTCCTCGTGCCCTTCGAAGCAGAGATGCTGAAGATCGAGGCCGGAGGCCTCGCTGCCGATGCGGAAGACCTCCATCGCCTCCGGGAACGCCTCCGCGATCTCACGGCCCATTCCGGCTTCGAGGGAGCCTTGTCCCGGGAAACAAAAGGCTATGGGGCCTCTCATCTCAATTCCTCCCGTTCGTCGTCCATTCGATCAAACCAGAGCCCCACGTGAGACCGGCACCCATACCGGTCATCAGCACGAGCGCGCCCTCTTGTAGGCGTCCTTCCGCCTGCGCGTCCACGAGCGCGAGCGGAATCGAGCCGGAGGACGTGTTGCCGTACCGTTCGACGTTGACCACGATTTTCTCCTTCGGGATACCCAGCTTCTCGGCGGCGTGGTCGATGATCCGGACGTTCGCCTGGTGGGGGATGTAGACGTCGACGTCGTCGATCGTCTTGCCGCATTCGGCGAGCACCTTCTCCGCCGAGGTGACAAGCACGCGGGTCGCGAACTTGAAGACCTCGCGCCCGTTCATCTGCACGTAGTGCTTGTGCTCGGCGACCGTCTCCGCCGTCGCGGGAGACCGTGAGCCGCCGGCCGGCAGATAGAGCTGGGGCCCGCCCGAGCCGTCGGCGCCGAGCTCGAAGCCGAGGAAGCCGCCCTCGGAGACGCGCTCGAGCACGACCGCACCGGCGCCGTCGCCGAAAAGGACGGCGGTGCCCCGGTCGCTCCAGTCGAGGATCCGGGAGAGGACATCGCCCCCGACGACCAGCGCGTGGCTCGCCAGCCCGGCGGCAACCATCCCGTAGCCCTGGGCTACCGCGTACATGAACCCTGTGCACCCCGCGGACAGGTCGTAGGCCGCTGCATCGGGCGCGCCGAGCTCGTCCGCAATGATCGCCCCGGCGGAGGGAAAGGCCATGTCGGGCGTGACTGTCGCGACGATCACGAGGTCGATCGTCTCGGGATCGACGCCGGCCTGAGCCAGCGCGTCGCGTGCCGCCGGCAGCGCCAAGTCGGAGAGCGCCTGGTCGTCCGCCGCGATCCGCCGCTCGTGGATGCCTGTGCGCTCGACGATCCACTCGTCCGAGGTGTCCATCATCTTCGACAGGTCGTCGTTCGTGATCACGTGCTCGGGCGCGTAGGCGCCGATGCCCGTGATCGAGATCGCCCCGTTTGCGGTTCCGATCACGACTGCTCCACCGCAAAGGTCAGCGTCCCGCGGGCGGCGAGCTGCCCGTCGACCGTCGCCCGCGCCTTGCCCTTGCCGATCGGGCCGCGCACCTGCTCGAGCTTGCACTCGAGCTGAAGCTCGTCGCCCGGCTCGACGATCCGCTTGAAGCGCGTGTCGTCGATGCCCGCGAAGAGGGCGATCCGGCCGCGGTTTTCCTCCTCCGAGAGGACGGCAACAGCGCCCGTCTGAGCCATCGCCTCGACGATCAGCACGCCGGGCATCACCGGCCGGCCGGGAAAGTGGCCGCGGAAGAACCACTCGTCCCCCCGCACGCGCTTGAGGGCGACCACGCGCTCGCCGGGCTCTAGCTCGAGCACCTCGTCGATCAGGAGGAAGGGCTCGCGGTGCGGCAGGATCGCCTCGATGGCGGCGCGGTCGAGGGGTAGCGCTGTCGTCACGCCACGTCGCGCTTCAGCCGTGTGCGCAACCCTGCACGCGCGCGATGCGCGTAGCACTTCGCCGTCCCGACCGGCATGTCAACGGCTTCGGCGATCTCCGCGAAGGAGAAGTCGAGCGCGTCCTTCAGCACGACGACCTTGGCCTGGTCGGGCGAGATTCCGGCGAGACCCGCATTGAGCTCCGAGCGGAGCTCGGCGAGACCTGCCTCGCGAGCGGGATCGGCGTCCTCAGCGACTCGCTCGTCCTCGTGCAGCGGCTCGCAACGGCGCACGCGCTGGCGCGCGGCGACGTCCCGGCAGGTGTTGACCACGAGCCGGTGGAGCCAGGTCGAGAACTGCGATTCGCCACGGAACTGGCCGATCCGCACGCACAGCTTGGCGAGTGCCTCCTGAGCAGCGTCGCGGGCGTCCTCGGGGTCGGAGAGCATGTGACCGGCGAGGCGTTCGACCTTCGCCGCGTGGCGCTCGCAGAGCGCCTCGAGCGCCCGCTTGTCACCGTCTTTTGCTCGCTTGACCAGGATCGCATCGCTCAGCTTCTCGTAGACGAGCGGTCGCTCGGACCGCGTTGTCTGCGGAATCTGACGGCGCTTGCGCAGGGAGGGTTGCACGGCGGCGTTAGTCTAGTTGTCGGTGGAGGACACGCCGACGCGCGAGGCGGTCGTTCCGCGACTGCGAGGCCGCTTCGGACGCGAGTATACGTACGTCGAGAGCTGTCCCTCGACGCAGCGCTTGCTGGCTCCGGACGCGCCGGAGGGAGCGGTTGCCGTCGCCGACGAGCAGACCGAAGGGCGCGGTCGCCTCGGCCGGCGCTGGGAAGCGGCCGCAGGCACGAGCGTCCTCTGCTCCGTACAGCTTCGCCCGGCGGTCGATGCCGCACAGTTCCCCGGGCTGACGGTCGTCGGCGCCGAGGCCTGCGCCGAGGCGATCAGCACAGTGACCGGACTCGAGCCGACCTTGAAGCACCCGAACGACGTCCTGGTCGGAGGCCGCAAGGTGGCGGGCATCCTCGGCGAGGCCGGCGAGGGCCGCGTCGTCCTCGGCACCGGCATCAACGTGAACGTCGCGGCAGACGAGCTGCCGGTCGACGTCCGAATCCCGGCAACGTCCCTGCTCGCCGAGACGGGAGGACCGGTCGACCGCATCGAGCTGCTGGTCGAGCTCTTGGCCGCGCTGGAGCGCCGCTACGACTCGTGGCTGGCGACCAAGTGACTAGCCGCGAAGCGCCGGCGTCTTGTTGCCGACCGCGTCGGTCGCGGTCACCGAGAAGTGCTTCGCGCCGCGCATGGAGGGCACGCTGAAGTAACCGGCCTTCACGCGCTTGGTCACGCGCCGAGTACCCCAGGTCGCCGTCAGCGTCGCCGGCTCGTTCGTCCAGAATTGCATCCGCGCCCGCGAGACGAGCCGTAAGCGCGGCGCCGTCGTGTCGACCACGACGGGCAGCTTCTGCGTCACGGTCGTCACCGAGTCCTTCGCCTTGAGCATGAGGTCGTAGCTCCCGTCCGCGACGCGCTTGCCGCCGACGGTTCCGTCCCAAACGACCTGCCCCGGCCCAACGCCGAGGGCCTGCGCCAGCAGCGTCCCAACGAGCTTTTGCGCGCGCCAGAGCTCAACGCGGACGGTTGCGGCGGCGTTGAGCTGAAAGGAGACCGCTGTCGAGTCGAAGAGCCCGTCGCCATTCGGGGACAACGCCGGTGCGGAAAGCTTCGGCTTCGCAAGCGTCCGATCGACGTAGAAAGTCGTCTTGGCCGTGACACGCTTGCCCGTCGGGGAGCCGGCCGTGATCGTGATCGAATACTTGCCATCGGGAATGCCGATCGGATTCCAGGCAAACGAGTGCGCGCCCTGGTCGACGATGCCACTGAACAGCGTCGCGAGCTGATGCCCAGCCGCGTCCGAAAGCGTGAGGGTGATCGGGGCGGACGCACTCAGGAAGTAGAGGATCCGTGCCGTGTCCCCGACCCCGTCCCCGTTCGGGCTGATGACGGAGGGATCCACCCGTAGCTGTGACACGGCCACGGTCGGCAACGTAGTTCCGATCGTGCCCGTCACCGGTCGAGCCGCCGCGGTACCCAGGCCGCCGGCCGCGATCGTGTACCTGTAGGCACCGGGCGCGGTCAGGGTGGCGTCCCACGTCCAGTCGATGCTGGTACTCGTCCCGGTCCCCGTCGCGACGGTCCTGTTGAGCGAGTCGACGACGGTGACCGTCCACGGAACCGCCGAGGAGAGCCTGGCCGTGAAGCGCACAGTGCCGCCGACCCCGCCGATCACGATCGGTGAGTAGATTTTCGGCAGCCCCGTCGAAGCGATCTGGCGGGTGATCGAAGGAAGCTGGGCATAGACGCTGTTGCCCGGGCAGCTTGTGTTGTAGGTGTCGCGGTGGCCCGAGACCGCGCGCAAGGAGACGGACGTCCCCTTGCTGTACTCGGGATTTCCCGCCGAGACGCGCGTCACCTTGGAGAGCGGGTCGAGATGGGCGAGGTCGAGCCGCCAGGCCAGAAGCTTGACGAGCGACGCGCGTTCGGCCGCCGTCAGGCCCACGCCGTTGTAGTTACCGAGCAACGCCACACCGACAGAGCCGAAGTTGAAGCCCATCGCGTGGGCGCCGACGACCGCCCTCTCCATTCCGCCGTATCGGCCCTCGAAGGCCTGGCCGTACTTGTCGACGAGGAAGTTGTAGCCGATGTCGTCCCAGCCATTTCCCCGCACGTGGTAGAGCTCGATCCCGCGGACGATCGCGGCCGACTGCGAGCGCGAGTAGTTGTTCGTGCCGGCCGTGTGGTGGACGATCGCGAGGTGCACGTTGTCGGCGAACTTCGGGCCTTTTTTCAGGTTCCTCCGGATCGCCTCGTTGGCCCCCCATTGCGCCCGCGTGATGATCGTCGGCGCGTTCGCGGCGAACGGCTTCACGTGCTGCGGCGTCCCGCCGAGCAACGGAGTGCGGACGAAGAAGGCCCGGAGCCGTGTCACCCTGTTGCCGACGCGGTACTGAATCCGTTCAGAGCGCCCGACCCAGAAGGGGTTGCCGAGATGCCAGCCGCGGCCTCGCTTCGCCTCGGCAGTGTTGCGGTCGGGGAGATCGTCGCCCTCCGGCGCCGAGAGGCGCCATTTGCTCCAGGCCCCGTCGGCGCGCTGCGTCCGGAAGCGGACGACTCCGGATCCCTTCCAGTGCAGACCGACGAGATCGAATGCGTTTGGCGCCTGGGCGACGAGGCCGCTTCGAACAGACAGGTCGCGGGCGACGACGCTCGACGCCGCCACCGCAACTGCAGGCGCGGCAAAAAAGACGGCGAGTGCGGCAAGAAGACACTTCACGCGCGGGCGACCCGCTCCCGAGAGTGGCAGAGCCCTGGCTGAGGCGCAAGGCCGGAGCGGGTCACCTTGCTAAAGTCTTTACAGTCGTGAAAGGGCGCGTTCTGCGGGCATTTCTCGGCTCGCTGGCCGTGGCTCTCGTGTTCGCTGCCTCGGCCAACGCAGCTTCGAGGCCGCGCGTCCTGGCGATTCACTTCGCGCTCGATATCAACCCGGTCACGCAGGACTACGTCAACCACCAGCTCGACCGGGCGCAGAAGGACCACTACGACGCCGCCGTGATCCTGCTCGACACCCCGGGCGGACTCTCGAGCTCGATGGAGGCGATCTACAAGAAAGAGCTCGCGTCGAAGATCCCGGTGATCGTCTACGTTGCACCGAAAGGTGCGGCGGCCGCGTCGGCCGGCGTCTTCGTCGCGCAGGCCGCCGACGTGCTCGCGATGGCGCCCGACACCAACATCGGCTCCTCGACGCCGATCGACCAGAGCGGCGGCAACCTCGGCTCCGATCTGAGGCGCAAGGTGATCAACCACTTCGCTGCGAAGCTGCGCTCACTCGCGGAGAACCACGGCCGCAACGGCGACTGGGCCGACAAGGCGGTGCGCCAGGCCTCCAACCTGACCGAGCAGGAGGCGCTACGGATGAACGTGATCGACGTGGTCGCCCCCGACCTGCCGACGCTGCTGAACAAGATCGACGGCCGGGTCACGATCCCGAACCACTACAAGCTGCACACTGCGAACGCGCAGATCACCTATACAAGCCCCTCGTTCTTCACCCGCCTGCTGAACACGCTGATCGACCCGAATCTGATCACGCTGCTGTTCCTCGCGGGGATCGTGGGAATCGGCTACGAGATCTTCCACCCTGGGGTCGTGTTACCGGGAGCGCTCGGCGCCGTCGCCCTGGTGACCGCGCTCTTCGGCTTCTCGGTGCTCCCGATCAGCTGGGCCGGGGTCGCGCTGCTGCTGCTCGGGATCGCCTTACTCGTGATCGACGCTCACGTGACGAGCCACGGCGCGCTGACGGTCTCGGGCCTGATCGCCTTCGTGATCGGGTCGTTGATGCTGTTCCGGAACGCGCCCTCGCCGTACCACGCGAACTCGTGGTTGATCGCCTCGATCGCGATCGTCCTCGGCTCAGCGTGGCTCTTCGCAATGACGAAAGCGGTCCAGATACGCCGCAGCCCGGTCTCGGTCGGGCCGCAGACGATCGTCGGTGAGATCGGCGAGTTCCGCGGCGACGGCCAGGTCTTCGTCCACGGCGAGCTCTGGCGCGCGAACACCCCCGAAGGTCTCTCCCTCAAGCGCGGCCAGAAGGTGCGCGTCGACGGCATCGAGCCGGGACTTGTCCTCGACGTCGAGCCGCTCGAGCCCACGGAAGAGGCCGCCGTCTCTTAGGAAAAAGGTTGCAGAAAGCATCTCTCATAGTGCCTCCGCTAACCGGGATTGGACGGACGCCCCGGCAAAGCCGGGACATCCTCCACGTCGGCGTCGCAAGCGAACGCCTTAGGATCGTGTTCCTCCCCGCGAAAGGAAGCCCATGGCCGCTGCGCTGATCATCATCATCGTTCTCGCCTTTCTGCTGGTCATCTTTCTGATCTCGGCGATCAAGGTCGCGCGGGAGTACGAACGCGGCATCATCTTCCGGCTCGGCCGGCTACTGCCCGAACCGAAGGGCCCCGGGCTCTTCATCCTGATCCCAATCGTCGACCGAATGGTCAGGGTCGACCTGCGAACGATCACGCTCAACATCCCGCCACAGGAAGTGATCACGAAGGACAACGTGCCGGTCCGCGTGAACGCGGTCGCGTACTTCCGGATCGTCGAGCCGAAGGCCGCGATCGTCCAGGTCGAGAACTTCATGGTCGCGACCTCTCAGATCGCGCAGACGACGCTGCGCTCGGTGCTGGGCCAGCACCAGCTCGACGAGCTGCTCGCCGAGCGCGAGAAGATCAACGCGATCCTGCAGGGGATCATCGACGAGGCGACCTCGCCCTGGGGGATCAAGGTCTCGATCGTCGAGGTCAAGGACGTGGAGATCCCGTCGGGAATGCAGCGCGCGATGGCGCGCCAGGCCGAGGCCGAGCGCGAGCGGCGCGCGAAGGTGATCAACGCTGAGGGCGAGTTCCAGGCCTCCGAGCGCCTGAAGGATGCGGCGGTCGTGATCGCCGACCACCCAATCGCCCTGCAGCTCCGCTACCTGCAGACGCTGCTCGAGCTGGGCGGCTCCCAGTCGACGACGATCGTCTTCCCGGCGCCAATCGACCTGCTCAGTCCCTTCCTCGAGAAGAAGAACGGCGGCGGAGCCTCGAGCTGACGGAAGGGGGGCGACGAGAGCTCCGGCAGGACCCGGTCACCCGCCAGTGGGTCGTCGTCGCGCCGGGCCGGGCCCAGCGGCCGGGAGCCGGCGCGCGGGCAGACCTCGACCTGCCGACCGAGGAGGAGCTCAGCTCGTGCCCGTTCTGCGAGGGCCGGGAGGACCGGACGCCGCCCGAGACCTTTGCGATCCGCCCAGGTGGCGGCGAGCCGGACACGCCCGGCTGGACGGTCCGGGTCGTTCCGAACCTCTACCCGGTTTTCGAGCATCACGAAGTCGTCGTCTCGACACCGCGGCACGTCCGCTCGTTCTCGGAGCTGAGTGAGGACGAGATCGCCGGAGTCGCGATCGCCTGGCGCGAGCGGGCGCGAGCCGCGCGCGAGGCGGGCTTTCCGTACGTGCATTCGCTCCTGAACGAGGGGCGCGAAGCCGGCGCCAGCCTTCCGCACAGCCACACCCAGCTGGTCTGGCTCGCCGAGCCGCCGCCGGCCGTCCGGGCCGAGGAGGACGGCGGCGAGTGCGCGGTCTGCCGTCACCTCGAGGCGGAGCTGGCGTCGGGCGACCGGCTCGTGCTCGAGCGCGACGGCCTGGTCCTGCTCGCCGCCTACGGCGGGCGGCTGCCCTACGAGCTCCTGATCGCCCCGCGCGAGCATCCGGGCGGGAACGCATTCGAGAGCGAGTTGCTCGCGCCGGCGCTCGGTGTGCTCTCGGAAGGGCTCCGCCGGCTCCATGCGCTCGAGGGCCCCGCGCCGGTCAACGCCTGGGTGCACGACACCGGCCACTGGCACGTCGAGGTGCTGCCGCGTCTGACCGTCTTCGCCGGCATCGAGCTCGGCGCGGGCATCTACGTCAACTCGCTCGCGCCGGAGGACGCGGCCGCGGCCTTGCGAGACGCCCGAGGGACTGTCCCCGTCAGGGGACTGTCCCCGAAACGGTCACAGCCCTAGAGCCATTTTAGGAACAGTCCCCTGCGGGGACAGTCCCTACGCCGACCCTAGGCTGGGGTCTTGACTCCAGCCTCGCGAAAACGCCGGGCGGCATCGATCGCGGCACCAAGGTTGAGACCCTTGTCCTTGGCCTGCTTGATCAGCATCACGGTCTCGAGCGCGTCGATGTCGTAGATCCGCTGCTTCTTGCCCTTGGTCGGGATCTGCGCCTTGTTCGTCCAGTAATCGAGCTGCATCTTGGAGATGCCGGCGATCTGGCAGACCTGACCGAGGTAGAGCTCAACCTTGTCGAGATGTTCGGAGAGGTCGATCGGCTCGAGGAGTTCCACGTTCTTGCTGTAGTTCATGATCACCTCTCCTTGCGGCTCGCCGCTTTTTGCGACTGGTTTCCTACTTTGAACGTATAGCGCCCCGCTTCCAATTTGGAAAGGGCCGCAATAGGTAACTATCGCAAAATCCGCGTGCTTCTACCAGAACCTATTCTTCAGGCGCCACAGAAGCGACTTCTGAAGCAGATTCTTCGGGCACAGCCTCGACCTCATCGGACTCGACGACCGGGGCCAGCGCAGAGACGCGTTCGTCGTCGGTCTTGAAGCGCATCACGATCACGCCCTGGGTCGAGCGCCCCGAGCGCTTGATGTCGTCCACCGGCATCTTGATCACGGTGCCGCCGGTCGAGATCAGCATCACCTGGTAGCCCTCGCGGACAACGCGGGCGCCCACGAGCCGGCCCTTGCCTTCGACGAGCTGGGCTGTCTTGACGCCAAGCCCGCCGCGGCCCTTGCGCGGGTAGTCGGCCAACTTCGTCCGCTTGCCGTATCCGTTCTCGGTCACGACGAGCAGGTCGCCCTCGTTGACGCCGATGACATCGGCGGAGATCACCTCGTCGCCCTTGCGCAGGCCCATGCCTTTGACGCCGCCGGTGTCGCGGCCCATCGGGCGCGCCTGCTTCTCGCTGAAGCGGATCGCCTGCCCCATGCGCGAGACCATCAGGATGTCGTCGTCGCCCGTGGAGTGCTGGACGGAGACGAGCTCGTCGTCGTCGCGCATCTTGATCGCGATGATCCCGTCGGCCTTGAGCGGCGTGTTGTACGCGGCGAGCTCAGTCTTCTTGACGATCCCGTCCTTCGTCGCGAAGACGAGGTACTTCGACTCCTCGAAGTCGCGCGTCTGAATCACGGCGCGCACCTGCTCGCCCTGACGGAAGGGCAGCAGGTTCTGAATCGCGCGGCCCTTCGACTGCCGGGAACCGAGCGGCAGCTCGTGCACCTTCAGCCGGTAGACCTTCCCGACGTTGGTGAAGAAGAGGACGTAGTCGTGCGTCGAGGCGACGAACAGGTGCTCGATGTAGTCGTCGTCCTTCAGGTCCATCCCCATCACGCCCTGGCCGCCGCGCTTCTGCTCGCGATAGGTCGTGACCGGAAGGCGCTTGATGTAATTCGAGCGCGTGATCGCGATCACCATGTCCTCTTCCGCGATCAGGTCCTCGAGCTCGAGCTCGTCTTCGGCAGCGACGATCTCTGTGCGCCTGCTGTCATTCTTGCCGTAGATCTGCTTGATCTCGAGCAGTTCTTCCTTGATCAGACCGTCGATCCGGGACTGGTCGCCGAGAATGGCGCGCAGCTCTGCGATTCGCTCTTGCAGGTCGGCGAACTCATCCTCGACCTCCTTCCGCGCGAGCCCGGTCAGTCGGGCAAGTCGCAGGTCGAGAATCGCCTGGGCCTGGATCTCGGAGAGATCGAACTGCTCCATCAGGCCCTCGCGCGCGGTATCGCTGTCCGCCGAGCCGCGGATCAGAGCGATCACCGCGTCGAGATTGTCGAGGGCGATCAGATAGCCCTGGAGAACGTGCGCACGATTCTCGGCCTTGCGCAGCTCGTACTTCGACCGCCGGGTGACGACCTCGCGCTGGAAATCCAGGTAGTGGCGGATCAGCTCGAGCAGCGAAAGTGTCTTCGGAACGCCGCCGACCAGCGCGACCGCGTTGTAACCGAAGGAGGTCTGCAACGGCGTGTGCTTGAAGAGCTTGTTCAGCGCCACCTGAGGCACCGCTTCGCGCTTCAGCTCGATGTAGATCCGCATTCCGTCCTTGTCCGAGTGATCCGCGAGCGCGTCATCGGTCATCGGGATCTCGTTCAAGACCTTGCTCTCGACGAGCTCGGCGATCTTCTCGATCACCCCGCCTTCGCCGCCCTTCTTCACGCCGTAGGGCAGCTCGGTGACAATGATCGCGCTCTTGCCGCCACGCAGCTCCTCGATGTGGGCGCGCGCGCGCATGACGATCCGGCCCCGCCCCGAGCGGTATGCGTCGCGGATGCCCGAGCGCCCGACGATGTAGCCGCCGGTCGGAAAATCCGGTCCCTTGATGTGCCGCAACAGCCGCTCGACGTCGATGCTCGGGTCGTCGATCATCGCGACGATCCCGTCGATCACCTCGCCGAGGTTGTGCGGCGGGATGTTCGTAGCCATCCCAACGGCGATCCCGGCTGATCCGTTGACGAGCAGGTTCGGAAAGCGCGAAGGAAGAACGCTCGGCTGCCGGCGTGACTCGTCGTAGTTCGGCTCGAAGTCGACGGTGTCGGCATCGATGTCACGCAGCAACTCGGTGGCCATGCGCGAGAGCCGCGCTTCTGAGTAGCGCATCGCGGCCGCTGGATCGCCGTCGATCGAGCCGAAGTTGCCCTGACCGTCAACGAGCGGGTAGCGCAGCGAGAACGGCTGCGCCATCCGGACGAGCGTGTCGTAGATCGCGGAGTCGCCGTGCGGGTGGTAGCGGCTCATGACCGTCCCGACCGTCGCAGCGGACTTCTTGTAGGGCCGGCCGGGCTGGAGTCCGTCCTCGTGCATCGCATAGAGGACGCGCCGGTGAACCGGCTTCAGGCCGTCCCGGACATCCGGGAGCGCGCGGCTGACGATGACCGACATCGCGTAGTCGAGGAAGCTCGACCGCATCTCCTGGTCGAGCTCGCGCGATTCGACGCGTCCGCCGGAAAGTGGATTGTCCGGAAGCAGGTCAGACATCCAGGAATCGCACGTCGGTCGCGTTCTGCTCGATGAAGTCGCGTCGGGGCTCGACCTGGTCCCCCATCAAGCGTGAGAACCAGAGATCTGCAGCAGAGGCGTCCTCGACGTCGACGCGAACGAGGACGCGCCGGGCTGGATCCATCGTCGTCTCCCAGAGCTGGCCGTGATTCATCTCGCCGAGACCCTTGAAGCGGCTGATCTGAACGCCTTCCTTGGCGAGGTTGATCGCTTCGTCGCGCAGCTCTTCGAACGTCTCCGCTTCGGCGCGCTTCTTACCCAGACCCAACGTGAACGGCGGCAGCCCTCCTGCGATCTCAGCCAGCCGACCATAGGTGCGGCGAACGTGGTCGTAGATCGGCGAGGCGAGGAGCTCCTTGGGGACCGCGACGTCTGTCGCAGCGCTCGTCTCGACCTCGACCATCTTCACGTGCACGCGATCGGCGTCCGAAGAGAGGATCGAGAAGGCGTAGCCGTTGTCCGGCGCCTTCTCGAGCAGCTCGGCCACGTCGTTCGGCACCGCTGCGTCCGTCTCGACAAGGCGATGCGCGATCACGAAGTCGGCCGGCTGCACGCCGAAGTCGGAACGTAGCCGGGCCGACCAGCCCTCGAACTCGGTCAGCGCGCGCTGGAAGCGGCCGTAACGTGACTCCGTCAGCTTGACCGGTGTGCCCTCGCGCGAGCGAATCTCGAGCTCGGGGAACTTCTCACGTACCAGCAGCTCTTCAAGCTGGACGTCCTTGATCAGGTAGCTCTCCCGGCCGGCGACCTTCGCGAGATAGAGCGGCGGCACGGCGATGTAGACGTGGCCGCGGTCGAACAGCTCAGGCATGTGCCGGTAGAGGAAGGTGAGGATCAGCGTCCGGATATGCGCGCCGTCCACGTCTGCGTCGGTCATGACGATGACGCGGTTGTAGCGAAGCTTCGAGATGTCGAACTCCTCGCCGATCCCCGTCCCGATCACCTGGACGAGCGACTGAATTTCGTTGTTCGAGAGGACCTTGCCGATCCGGTTCTTCTCGCTGTTGATGATCTTCCCGCGCAGGGGCAGGATCGCCTGGTTCGACTTGTCGCGTGCCTGCTTGGCGGAGCCGCCGGCGGAATCGCCCTCGACAATGAAGAGCTCCGTCAGCTCCGGATCACGGATCTGACAGTCGGCGAACTTCTTCGCCATCCCGCCACCGAACGCGCCCTTGCGCCGGGTGAGCTCACGCGCCTTGCGAGCCGCCTGGCGAGCACGGGCAGCGGAGATCGCCTTCAGGATGATCTGCTTCGCGTCTGTCGGGTTTTCCTCGAGGAACTCGGCGAGGCGCGCGTTGACGGTCTGCTCGACGAAGCCCCTGACCCAAGGGTTGCCGAGCTTCGTCTTCGTCTGGCCTTCGAACTGCGGGTCCTGGAGCTTCACCGAGATCACGGCTGCAAGGCCCTCGCGAACGTCCTCGCCCTCAAGGTTGTCGTCCTTTTCCTTCAGCAGTGCCTTGTCGCGGGCGTACTTGTTCAGCGTTCGCGTCAAGGCAGCGTTGAACCCGGAGAGATGCGAGCCGCCCTCGTGCGTGTTGATGTTGTTAGCGAATGAGAAAACGGACTCGATGTATTTGGTGTTCCACTGCATCGCGATCTCGACCTGGCCATCGTCGTTGGCTCCCTCGAAATAGACGATGTGCTTGTGGACGGGGTCCTTGGACTCGTTGATGTAGCCGACAAAGTCGCGGATGCCGCCCTGGTAGAGGAACTCCTGACTAGCGCCGCCGGCGCGCTCATCGGTGAGGACGATGCGCAGTCCGCGAGTGAGGAACGCTGTTTCGCGAAGGCGTTGCACCAGCGTGTCCGTAGACAGCTCAAGCTCCTCGAAGACCTCAGCGTCCGGCATGTACGAGATCGTCGTCCCGGACTCGCCCTTCGGAACCTTGCCGACGACTTCCAGGTCGGTGGTCGGGACGCCGCGTGCAAATTCCTGGCGATAGATCTTGCCGTCGCGGCGGACTTCCGCATGCAGCCACTCCGAGAGGGCGTTGACAACCGAGACACCGACGCCGTGCAGTCCGCCGGACACCTTGTAGCCGTTGCCGCCGAACTTCCCGCCGGCGTGCAGCTTCGTCAAAACGACCGTCAACGCCGGCTGTCCCTGCTCAGGCATGACATCCACCGGGATCCCTGACCCCTGATCTTTGACCGTCACCGAGTTGTCCGGATGGAGAATTACCTCGAGGTTGTCGTTGCGACCGGCGAGCGCCTCGTCGACAGCGTTGTCGACGACTTCGTAGACGAGATGATGGAGCCCCCGTGAGCCCGTCGAGCCGATGTACATGCCCGGGCGCAGCCGGACCGGCTCGAGGCCCTCGAGGACAGTAATGTCTTTAGCGGTATAGGAAGCTTCAGTCAATAAAAAAGCCCTGCAAACGGGCCACGTTGGACGTACCCACAGTCTACCAGACGGAGCGGTCGGAAATGCCCTTTGCAAGGCTCGCCGCGGCCGCTCGTGCAACGATTTTGCGCAGATTTTCGTCCTCGATTCCGGCGGCCAGCCGTGCCCCCTCTTGGCGAAGGCTCTCGGAGGGCTCCGGCGGTCTCGATTCGGCCTCTTTCGCGTCCGGTTCATCGGCCTCGGGAAGGCGTCCGGGGGCGAAACGAATGCGCTCGACCCCGACCCGCGTGGCAATTTCTTTGGAGCGGCTCGTCAGCTCGAAGGCCCAGATCGAGTCGACCGTATTGACGTGCAGCGTGCCGTCGCGGGCAACGCGCGCAGGCCACGCATTCCGGGCGATCGTCTCGCCGACCGCAGCCGGCCACGCCTCGACGAGCTCGCCGATGCCGCCTTCCGGCCCGAAGCGGCCGAGCTCGCGCTTGACCTCGTCGCCGAGGTGCTTCACCGCACCACCGTCCCGGCTTCCCCGGCCTCGACCTCGACCAGTTGGTTCGGCTCGACCGGCAGCGCGGCTGCGCTCGTGGTGGTGATCAGCGCCTGCCCGTATTCCGGCAGCCGTTCGGCCAGGATGCGGCGTCGGTCGGGGTCGAGCTCGGAAAGAACGTCGTCAAGCAGGAGCAGCGGTGGCACGCCGCGCCGTTCTCGTACGAGTTCCGCCTCGGCGAGCAGCAAGGCCAGCACTGCGAGGCGCTGCTCGCCCTGGGAGCCGAAGGCCCGGAGGTCGCGGGTGCCGGCGAGGATCTCGATGTCGTCGAGATGCGGCCCCGCACCGGTGGCGCCGCGGTCGAGATCGCGGTCGAGGCGAGTCTCCAACGACTCGACCGACGGAGGCTCAGCCTCGTACCGAAGCGCGGCCTCCGCAAGCCCGAGCTCGTCGGCGCGAGCGGCGAACAGGGGCTCCAGCGCAGCGATCACATCCCGCCGCGCGGCAACGAGCTGCGCTCCAAGGTCGGCGACCCGCTCTGTCCACGGCCGCAGTGCCTCGCGGGTGCTGTAGCCGAGTGAGATCCCGCGCAACGCCGCGTTGCGCTGCGCGAGTGCGGCCCCGTATTCAGCCGGCAGGGCAGCCTGCGTCGGCGCCCCGCGGCCGAGCGCGCGATCGAAGTACGCCCGCCTCGCCGCAGGCCCACCCTTGACGACGACGAGCCGGTCGGGCGTAAAAACGAGCGTCGCCACCTCACCGCGGAGCTGCTCGGCAGTCTGCAGCCGGGCGCCGTTCAGGCTGGCCCGCTTGGCGGTACCGACCTGGAGGACGACGTTCAGCTCGACCGGCGAGCCGGCGCGGTCGCCGTGCAACGCGATCCGGGCGCCTTCGCGGCCGAAGCGGATCAGGCTCGCGTCGTTGCGAGTCCGCGGGGAGAACCCCTGAGTACCGACGTGCAGCGACTCGAGCAGGTTCGTCTTGCCGGCCCCGTTCGGGCCGACCACGAGCACGAGCCCGGGCTCCAGCCCGAGCTCGAGCCGAGCGTACGAGCGGAAATCTCTCAGCGAAACCCTGTCGACGATCAGCCCGCTAGGCGGATAGGCATGATCAGGTACAGGAAGTCGTCGCTTCCGTCGGCCTGGAGCACGCAGGGCCGCAGCGGGCTGATCAACCGGAAGCGCACGGTCTCGCCGGCCACCGACTCGATCCCATCGCGGAGAAACTCGGCGTTGAAGCCGATCTCGAGCGGCTCGCCGGTAAAGGAAACCGGTAGCGACTCCTGGGCCTCGCCGACGTCCTGCGTGCGGGCCGACACGGTCAGCTCGCCTTCGGCGAAGCGGAGCCGAAGCGGCGAGTTGCGCTGCGCCATCACCGCGATCCGGCGAACGACGTCGAGCACCTCGTCCCGCGGCAGCGGCACCTCGTACTCAAAGGCCTCCGGGATCAGCTGCTTGTAGTTCGGGAACTGCCCGTCGATGCGGCGGGTCGTCAGCCAGATGCCGTCGACACCGAAGACGACCTGGTTCTCGTGCACACCGAGCTCGATCTGTTCGGCGCCCTGCCCGATGCGCGCGAGCTCCGTGAGAGCGCGCGCCGGCACGATCGCCTCCAGCTCCGGCACCGTCCCTTCGAGAGCCGTCTCCTTGACCGAGAGCCGGTAGGAGTCGGTCGCAGCCATCACCAGCTTGCCGGGCTCGAAGCGTACGAGGATCCCGGTGAGGACCGGGCGCGACTCGTCACGCGATGCCGAGCGGCCGACCCGGGCGATCGTCTCGAGCAGCGCGTCTCGATCGACGGTGTGGCGCTCGAGGCCCTCGGCGTCCGGCAGCCGTGGGAAGTCTTCCGCCGTATAGGTGTTGAGCCGCGACTCGAAGGAGCCACTCGTGATGTGAATCACGCCCTCGTCGGCGCGCTGCTCGATTGACACCTCTGTGTCGGGCAGCAGCCGCGCGAGCTCGACCAGCAGCCGGCCCGGCACGACGACCGCACCGTCGCCTTCGACCCGAGCCTCGAGCGAGGCGCGCAATGAGAGCTCCATGTCCGTGGCCGCCAGCATCAGCTGCCCGCCTTCCGCGTTGAGAAGGATGCCACCGAGGATCTGCACGGCGGTTCGCGTCGAGACGCCGCGCGAGACGACAGCGAGCTTCTGGGTCAGCTCTTCGCGCGAACAGGCGACCTTCATCGTCCCGGAACCAACCACGGTTTCTGCATCAAGCATTTAAATAAATCCTCTCGTAGAAGTCATAGGGAGTGTGGATGACGGGGACGACGCTGCCGAACCGCATGGTTGCACGGTTTAGGACGGGGACGGCTGTTGGGGAGAACGAGCGGTTTTCGACACGGTTGACAGCTGGATCGTCACACTTCCACACTTCTACCGGACTTGCTTGATGCGTGCGGTCAACTCTTGCACGAGGTTGTACACAGACCGGTCCTCGCGAATCATGCGTGCGATCTTGGAGGTCGCGTGGATGACGGTCGTGTGGTCGCGACCGCCGAACTGCTTGCCGATCTTCGGCAGCGAGGAATCGGTCAGCTCGCGGGAGAGGTACATCGCCACCTGTCGCGGGTAGACGATGTTCTGCGAGCGCCGGTCGCCGCAGAGCTCGTCGAGCGAGAGCCCGAAGCGGTCGGAGATGATCTCCTGGATCCGCTCGATCGTCACCTGGGGTAGGTCCCCTTGGGGGAAGACGTCCTTCAAGACGTCCTGCGCGAGCTCCTCGTTCATCGGCCGGCCGGTCAGCGAGCAGAACGCGACCACCCGGGTGAGCGCGCCCTCGAGCTCGCGGATGTTGGTCGTGACCCGGCTGGCGATGAAGGTCAGCACCTGCGGGTCGGGCACATTGATGTTGTCAGTCTTGACCCGCTTACGGAGGATGGCGATGCGCGTCTCGAGGTCGGGCGGCTGGATGTCCGTGATCAGACCCCACTCGAAGCGGGAGCGGAGCCGCTCCTCGAGCGTCGCGATGTCGCGTGGCGGCCGATCGGACGACATCACGATCTGGCTGCCGCTCTCGTAGAGCGAATTGAAGGTGTGGAAGAACTCCTCCTGGATCCGCTCCTTGTGCTCGAAGAACTGGACGTCGTCGACGAGCAGCAGGTCGTAGGTGCGGTAGCGCTGCTTGAAGCCCTCGATCCGTTTGTCGCGCAGCGAGTTGATGAAGTCGTTCATGAACGTCTCGCTGGTGACGTAGCGAACCGAGAGGCTCCCGGGGTGCTCGCCGACGTATTGGGAGATCGCCTGCAGGAGATGCGTCTTGCCGAGCCCGGTGCCTCCGTAGATGAAGAGCGGGTTGTAGGCCTGCGCCGGCGCCTCTGCGACCGCGAGCGCGGCCGCGTGTGCAAAGCGGTTTGAGGAGCCGATCACGAACGAGTCGAACGTGTATTTCGCGTTGATGCTGACTCCCGGGCGGGGCGCCTGCTCGCGGAGCTTCGGCTCCGCCTGCTCGGTCTTCGGAGAGCGCTCGGCGATCTGAAGCTTGACCGAACGCTCGCCGGCGACCTCCGCCAGGGCGGCCTCGATCAGACCGAGGAAATGCCCCTCGATCCACTCGCGCGTGAAGTCGTTCGGAACGCTGAGAACGAACTCGCCGTCAGTGATCCCGACGGCTTCGACCTCGGCGAACCAGGTCGAGAAAGTGTTCTCGTTGAGCGCCTCCCGGAGCCGACCCGAAATCTCGTTCCAGACGCCGTCCGCAGTCAGCTCGATTGGCTTCTCCACCCCGCCGGAACGCTCCCTTGCTCGACCGAAAAGAAGGGCGAGCATAGCAACGTCCGCCTCGGTACTCAACGCCCCCCTCCGGGGGGATTGGGGGTGAGGGAAAAGTGCCGTTTTTGCAGGCGATTAGTGAGTGCCCCACATAGATATCCACACCTGTGGATTTGTGCCTGAACGGGCGACGCAAAGTGCCATGGTTTGGCTCAGCCGCGCCGCTTGGCGTTCACCTGGCCGACACAATTATCTGTGGACAAGCCACCCTGAGTCGCTCGTCTATACTGGCCCGCAGCGCGTGAGCCAGGCGCGCTCTTTTTGGCCCTTTCAACCTCTCGTGAAGCGGACCTACCAGCCCAACGTTCGCCGCCGGAAGCGCAAGCACGGTTTTCGCGCCCGGATGTCGACGCGTGCCGGTCGCGCGATCCTGAAGCGTCGCCGCGCCCGTGGCCGCAAGCGTCTCTCGGCATAGGCGCGCCGCCGAAGTGCAGCGCCGCCACCGCCTCTCGCGATCGCGGGACTTCGATGCCGTCTACCGACACGGACGCTCGGTTTCGACCCGCTTCCTGACGCTCTACTGGTTCGCGCGCGAGGAAGGCGGCGAGCCGAGGCTCGGGCTCTCGGTGCCGAAGAAGGCGGTCGCGGGAGCGGTTGCACGGAACCGGATCAAGCGCCGGCTGCGTGAGCTCTGGCGCGCTCGGCTCGAGGCACTTCCTCCCGGCCGGGACTACGTGCTGATCGTCAGGCCCGGCCTGACCGAGGCGGCCGAGGAGCGCGGCGCCGAGTGGCTCGGCGAGCGCGTCGACGAAGTGCTCGGGAAGGCTGCAGCATGACCTCCGCGAAAAATGCTGCGCGTTTTCCGCGGGACCGGCATGTCCCATCGCTTCGCTCGGGAGGCATGAACTTGCTCAGTCGGATCTGGCGTTCTCCGCGGTACGCGGCAATTGCTCTGATTTGGACGTACCGCTGGACCGTGAGCCCGCTGCTCGGCAACCGCTGCAAGTACCACCCCTCCTGCTCGCAGTACGCGCTCGATGCGCTCCGTGAGTACGGGTTCGTGAAGGGCTCGATCCTCGCCGGCTGGCGGCTGCTTCGCTGCAATCCCTGGAGCCACGGCGGCGTCGATTACGCCAAGGACCAGAGGCTCTTCGCATGATGGTCTTCAGCCCGCTCACGCCGATCGAGCACCTGCTCCGCGACGTGCTCGACTGGATCCACGGGACGATCGGACTCCCGTGGGCCTGGTCGATCGTGGCGCTGACGATTCTCGTGCGTGTCGTCCTCGTGCCGTTGACGGTGCGGCAGATCCACTCGATGCAGTCGATGCAGGCGCACATGCCCGAGATGAAGGCGATCCAGCAGAAGTACAAGACGGACAAGAAGCGCCAGCAGGAAGAGCTGATGAAGTTCTACCGCGAGAACCAGATCAACCCGGCCGCGTCTTGCCTCCCGCTGGTGGCGCAGCTACCGGTCTTCTTCGCGCTCTACTTCGTGTTGCGCGAGTTCTCGAAGCACCCACCCGCGGGATCGCTGTCCTGGCTGCACATCGTCCCGAACATCGCCGACCACGCGAACGCGCACTGGTCGGGATACCTGTTGCTCGTCATCTACGCGGCGAGCCAGGTCTCCTCGACGTACTTCATGTCCGCGACGATGGACAAGACGCAGCGGTATCTGATGATGGTGCTGCCGATCTTCTTCATCACCTTCCTGCTCCGGTTTCCGATGGGGTTGGTCATCTACTGGGTGACGACGAACCTCTGGACGGTTGGCCAGGGCCTCGTGACGCGCCGCTTGACCCAGAAGACCCCACCGGCGGCGCAGTCGCAACGCCGCTCGTCGCGGACGCCTGCAAAGGAGGAGCCGGCCGGAGACGGGGCTGCGAAGGAGCCCGCGGCGGCAGGCGCCGCCACGCGCTCGCAGCCGCGCAAGGTCAAGCGCAAGAAGCGAGCGCGGCGGTGACCACGCTACGCGCCTGGTTTCGCCGGAGAAAGTGGGCCTTGAGAAACCTGCCCCCGTCGCAGAAGCTACCGCGGTGATGGAAGAGAGCGGGCGGCTCCAGATAGAGGCAACCGGCGAGACCGTCGGCGAGGCGAAGTGGTCGGCGTTGCGGGAGCTCGAGAAGCTCCAACCGGGCCTGGACAAGGCGGCGGTCAAGTTCCAGGTTGTTTCCGAGGGCGAGCGCGGGCTGCTCGGCGTCGGTTTTGCTCCGGCCCGTGTGATCGCGACCGTTGCCGCGGGCGGCGACGTGAACGGAGTCGGTGAAGCTGCCGACGAGAGCGAGCTTGCCGCCACCGTTCGCGAGCTCCTCGGACGGATCGTTCGCGAGCTCGGTGTGCACGCGCACCTGACGATCGAGGAAGACGACGAGACGCTGACGGCCGCGTTCTCCGGGCGTGACCTGGGTCTGCTGATCGGTAAGCACGGGCAGACGATCGACGCGATCCAGTACCTGGCGAACGCGATCGTCTATCGCGGCCAGGTCGAGGACCGGAAGGCGATCGTCGTGGACGCGGCGGGCTATCGCGAGCGGCGCAAGGTGTCGCTGGACGCGCTCGCGGTGCGGAGTGCCGAGCGCGCGGTCTCGACCGGGCAGCGCGTCGAGCTCGAGCCGATGACCGCGGTCGAGCGCAAGGTCGTGCATCTGCGGTTGAAGGACTATCCCGGCGTTACGACAGCCAGCGAGGGGACCGAGCCGAACCGGTTCGTCGTGATCGCTCCGGGTGGATGAGGGTGATCGTGGAAGCTTGGGGAACCTCCCGGTTCCCCCAGACCCCCTCCACTGGTCCGCTGACGCGGACAAGCGGCTTCGCCGCTGGCTAGACGCTCTTCTGGCGACACCCGGTCTGACGTCGATTCGCGACCCTGGCGAGGCGCGTCGCGTCCACGTGGACGAAAGCGTCGCGGCACTTGACGCGGTGCAACGGTTCGAGGGCCCGATCGTCGATGTCGGCTCGGGCGGTGGCGCGCCGGGGATTCCGCTCGCGGCCGTTTTGCCGGACCGCGAGGTGACGCTGCTCGAGGCGAACGGCCGCAAATGCGCGTTCCTGCGCGAGGTCGCGCGTGAGTTTCCGAACGTGACCGTTGTCCAGGGCCGGGCGGAGGAGCAGGAGACGGACCGCTTCGGCGTCGCGGTCGCGAAGGCGCTGGCGCCACCGCAGGTGGCTGCCGAGTGGTGCCTGCCGCTGGTCGCGCCCGGTGGCGCTGCGGTTCTGTACGTCGGGCCGAGCGCCGACGGGGCGGCGGTCAGCCAAGTCTCCGACCGTCTCGGGGGCGCCCCAGCCGAGGAGACTCCCGGTTTGCTCGTGCTCCAAAAGTTGCACCCGACGCCTGCAGGCTTCCCGCGCCGCCCGGGTGTGGCGAAGAGGCGGCCGCTTGCGTAAGCCAGGGACTGTCCCCAACGGGGACTGTCCCTGAAACGGCAGCGTTGCTCGGAACCTCTTTAGGGACAGCCCCCTTCGGGGACAGTCCCTGAACGTCCGCGGCCACCCGTAGGCTCGTGGCGTGAGCAGCCGTATCTTCGCGGTCGCAAATCAGAAGGGCGGCGTCGGCAAGACGACGACCGCGATCAACCTCGCCGCCTGTCTCGCCGAGGCTGGGGAGCGGTCGCTCGTTGTCGATCTCGACCCCCAGGCGAACGCGACGTCCGGACTCGGAGAGCGGGCCAACGGCAGCTCGAGCATCGACCTGCTCGACGGCGCTCCCCTGCGCGAGCTCGCCAAGCCGACCCGCTTTGCGAATCTCGATCTCGTCCCCGCGAAGCCGGATCTTGCCGGCACTGCAGCGGAGCTTTCGCGGCGAGGCGACGGCGAGCGCTATCTGAACGAGGCTCTGGCCGCGGCGAACACCGACTACTCGTTCGTTTTCGTCGATTGCCCGCCGTCGCTCGGCCCGCTGACCGTGAATGCCCTGGCCGCCGCGGACCGTGTTCTGGTGCCCTTGCAGGCGGAGTACTACGCCCTCGAGGGCCTGGCCCAACTCGTCCGCTCGGTCGAGCTGATCCGCGCCCGCTTGAATCCGCGGCTCGCGATCGCGGGCGTGATCCTGACCATGGTCGACCGGCGGACGCGGCTCGCCGCGGATGTGGACGCGGAAGTGCGCCGGCACTTCGGCAACCTCGTGTTCAACGCCAGCATCCCGCGCTCGGTGCGGATCGCCGAGGCGCCGAGCCACGGGCTGCCGGTGACTGCCTACGACCGCCGTTCGGCCGGGGCCGACGCTTATTGGAAGGTGGCGATGGAGCTTGTCGACCGCAGCTGAACAACCACGCCGAGGCCTGGGCCGCGGCCTCGAGGTCCTGATCGGAGGCGCGACCGAACCGGAGCTCGCGCACCTGCCCGTCGAGACGATCCATCCGAATCCGCGCCAGCCCAGGCGGCGGTTCGATGCCGAGGCAACGTCGGCGCTCGCCGACTCGATCAAGGCGCAGGGCATCGTCCAGCCTGTGCTGGTGCGGCCGCGGGCGGAGGGCGGCTTCGAGCTGATCGCAGGCGAGCGACGCTGGCGCGCGGCGCAGCAGGCCGGCACGCCGACGATTCCGGCGCTCGTCCGGGAGACGGACGACCGCGACACGCTCTTGCTCGGCATCGTCGAGAACGTCGCGCGCGAGCAGCTCTCCCCTGTCGAGGAGGCGCGGGCTTATGCGCTCCTGATCGATGAGTTCGGGCTCAGTCTCGGGGAGATCGGCGAGCGCGTCGGCCGCTCGAACCCGGCGATCTCCAACCGGGTCCGCCTGCTCGAGCTGCCCGAAGACGTACTCGGCATGGTCGAGCGAGGCGAGCTGACCGATGGTCACGCGCGCGCGGTTCTCGCCGTTCCCGACAACGAAGGCCGCCGCCGGCTCGCCCGCGAGATCGTCACCAAGGGCCTGACCGTTCGCGCCGCGGAGCGCGCGGCGCGTTGGGCCGGGGCGAAGCGCAAGCCGCGCCGGGAGCCGACCGGCAAGGTCGATCCCGCTTTGGCCGAGCGAGTGCGCGTCGCCTGCGAGCGCGCAACCGGCTTCCGCCCGCGCGTCACCGCGACGAGGGTTGAGATCCCGATAGCCGATGAACACGAGCTCGCGGAACTCGCGGAGGCGCTCGAACGGTCGAGTCCAGAGGGCGGTTAGCACCGTATCCCGTCCTTGGCGGGGGCCGTTGAACCTTTGATGCTGCGGACGTGGCTAGAAGACCTCGAGTCACTGGAGGCGATCTCCCAGGACGACGCCACCCGCGACCTGTTCCTGAGGATGGCCTGGCTGTCGCAGGAAGACCGCCTGCAGCCGTTCCTGTCCGAGCTCCAGCACGACGATGACCTCGACGATTCGACGAAGGGCATGGTGACCGAGCTGGCGGGAGACCCAACCTTCTTGCTCGCCGTCGAGGACTACGTCAAGAAGACGGAAATCGCTCACTGAGCCGGGCCACTCGTGCGGGCCTTTGCCCGTGCCGATTGGGGCAACGACCGTAACGGCCGCTGGTGCCGCTTGCAACGAAGTGCTTCCCTTGGTTAGCATCCGAGCGCAGTCAGTCACTGAGACAAGGGGGAAGCCATGCAGGCAAGGCGCTGGCGGCTGCTGCCGGTCCTCGCGATGGCGTTGGCTGCGCTTGCTCTCGGTGTCGGTGCTGCGGCAGACGTCGGCTCGGGTTCCGGCCCGCCGACCTCGATCGGTCACGGTGGCGCAGCCGCAAGCGTCGAGCGGATCGCTACGCAGGCTGCGATCGACACGCTCAAGAAAGGCGGCAACGCGATCGACGCGGCGGTCGCGGCGGCAGGAGTGCTCGGGGTTACCGAGCCGTTCTCGTGCGGGGTCGGCGGCGGCGGCTTCATGGTGATCCGCACCGCCGAGGGCAAGGTGACGACGATCGACGGGCGCGAGACCGCGCCGGCCGCGATGACGCCGACCTCGTTCTGGGAGAACGGCACGCCGTTGCCGTTCAACGACGCGAGATTCAGCGGCATGTCGGTCGGCGTGCCTGGCACCGTTGCGACCTGGGTGGATGCGCTCGACGAATACGGGACGATGCGGCTTGCCGACGTGCTCCAGCCGGGAATCCACGTAGCAAGGCACGGCTACCTGATCGACCAGACGTGGTTCGACCAGGCGAACGCCGTGCGCGACTGGTTCGACGACGTGCCCGCAACGGCGGCGCTCTTTCTCGATCCCGACGGTACGCCGCACGACGTCGGAACCGTCTTCACGAACCCCGACCTCGCGGCGACGTACGAGCGCATCGCTCATCTCGGTCTGAAGGGCTTCTACCGCGGTGCGATCGCGGACGCGCTCGTCAACACGGTCGACTATCCGACGGTCTCACCGACGGCGAACCATGTGTTCCGGCCGGGAGTGATAAAGATGCGCGACCTGCACACGTACGCCGCTCCCGAACGCGCAGCGACGCACGTGAACTACCGCGGCCTCGACGTCTACTCAATGGGGCCGCCGTCCAGCGGGGGCTCGACTGTCGGAGAGGCGCTGAACATCCTCGAGGGTTACCCGCTCTCGAGCATGACGCCCGACGAGGCGTTCCACTACTACCTCGAGGCTTCGCGGTACTCCTTCGCCGATCGCAACGCTTATCTCGCCGATCCCGCCTACTTCGACGTGCCCCTTAGCGGTCTGCTCTCGAAGGATTATGCGAAGGCGCGGCGTGACCTGATCTTGCCGACCGCGGCGAACCCGCCGGTCGTCCAGCCCGGCAACCCGTATCCCTACGTCACGGGAGAGGCCGCGGCGACGGTAAGGCAGTCCGAGACGACGACGCACGTCGTGACGTCCGACACATTGGGGAACGTCGTCTCCTACACCTTCACGATCGAGTCGACCGGCGGCTCCGCCCTTGTCGTGCCGGGCTTCGGGTTCTTGCTCAACAACGAGCTGACGGACTTCAATTTCGACTCGCTGACGCACCCGAACCGAGTCGAGGGCGGCAAGCGCCCGCGCAGTTCGATGAGCCCGACGATCGTCCTCGACCACGGCAAGCCGTTCCTCGCGCTCGGCTCGCCGGGTGGCTCGACGATTATCACGACAGTGCTGCAGATCCTCTTCGACCGCCTGGACGAGCACACGTCGCTTCCGGATGCGATTGCCGACCCGCGCGCGAGCCAGCGCAACACCACGCGTACGAGCGCCGAGCCGGCCTTCATCCTGAGCCCGCGGGCGACGCTGCTGTTGGCGCGCGGACAGCAGTTCGTTAACGGCGGCGAGATCGGGGCCGCGACCGGGATTGAGTTCCTCGCCGACGGTCGCGTGCTCGCGGCGGCCGAACCGGTTCGGCGCGGCGGCGGCAGCGCGATGGTCGAGTTCCCCGGGTAACCCGCCGGAGCCGCTCGCATGCCCTGACCTGGTCTAGCTTTGCTGGGTGAAGCTCCCGGCCCCCCAGAGCCCTCCACTGGTCCGCCGCATCCGCGACGGACAATGCCCTCGGCATGGGCGATCGTGGATTCGAACCACGGACCTCCGCCTTATCAGAGCGGCGCTCTAACCAACTGAGCTAATCGCCCGAGCCGGCGGATTGTAGCCGCCGATTGGGCCTCCGAACCGCACCGGGTTTGGCCCAAGAGGTTAGGGCTAAGATGCGAACGAGGCCGCTGTGATGCAAGAGATGGTCATCTACGGGGTGAGCTTCGATCTGGTCGGCAAGCAGCCGATCGTTCTGTTGAAGACCGCCGACGGCAACAAGTTTCTTCCGATCTGGATCGGTCATCCCGAGGCGGCGGCGATCCTGATGAAGCTCCAGGGCGCCTCGACGCCGCGCCCGATGACGCACGACCTCGTCACCGACATGCTGGGCCAGCTCGACGCCCAGGTCGTCCGGATCACCGTTACCGAGCTGAAGGAGAACACCTTCTTCGCGAGCATCACCGTCCAGCAGGATGGCTCCGAGATCGAGATCGACTCGCGCCCCTCTGATGCGATTGCCCTAGCCGTCCGCGCCGAGGCGCCGATCTTCGCAGCCGACGACGTAATCGAGGAGTCCGCGATCGAGTTCGAGGGCGAAGAGGTGAACGAGGAAGAGATCGTCTCGGAGTTCAAGCAGTTCCTCGAGCACGTGACCCCGGACGAATTCGCCGAGGCCGAAGGCGAGGAAGAGACCTAGCCCTTCCCCTCGCCGCGGCCGACCTCGCGCTTGGTCAGGTCGAGGACCTCGCTGAAGATCTCCTGCAGCCCCTCCGCCGAGAGCGGCCCGCGGTTCGCGCGCGTGAGGTAGTTGAGCATCCATTCCTCGCGCTCGGGATCGACGAAGGACATCCCGCGCGACTCCTTGTAGTCCTTGAGGCGGGAGACCAGCTTCAGGCGAACATTGACCGCCTCGATGATCGTCCGGTCGGCGTCGGAGATCTGCTCGCGGAGCTGACGGATCAGCGGATCGTTGTTTTGCTCGGCGGACATGTCTTCTAGTACGACGACAAAAACTCAGTCGATGTAGATCGTCGATCCGGGAGGGTCGTAGGAGTAGATGCGTGGTGCGAGCCAGACCGGCACGCGGACGCAGCCGTGGCTGGCCGGATAGAAGGGAACCGTGGGGTAGCCGTGGATCGCGAAGCCGCGGAGGAAGAAGGACGAATCGAACATCCCGTCGGGGAGCCAGCCGGGCACCTTGCTGTAGACCTGCCAGCGCCCAACGGGCGTGTTACCTGTCGCGCCTGTCGAGACATGGCTGACTAGGATGACACGCCCGCCGCGGACGACGAACAGAACCTGGAGCGGCTTGCTCACCTCGATGTGGTCGCCGGGATAGCGGGCCCTAGGGGCACTCGACGCGGAGAGCACGCGCCAGAATTGAGCGTCGACCGACCCGGTCCTCGGTAGCCCGTGCAGCTTTTGGAAGGCGACCACGGCATCGCGAGTATCCAGACCGAAGCTCGAATCGACGCTGCCAAGTGCGATGTGCAACCGGGCGAGCGCTTGGTTCAGGGCGAGGACGCTAGGACCGGCCGAGCCGACCTGGAGCTGCGGGAAATAGACGATCTTGCGCAGAGCAAGACGGCTCGGCGCGTAGTCCGTTGACGCGGGTGTTGAGAGCACGATCCGGTATTCGGCGGGGCGGCTCGAGCCGAGGCGGATTCTGGCGCCGCTGGTGTACTCGCCCTCGGTGACGAGCCGGCCGCGGCGTCGGATCTCGACTCGAACCGGCCCCACCGCGACTGGTCGAACCCGTAGTGCGAGTCGTAAGGGACGGCCGACCACGCCTGAACCGAGAAAGCCGGTCCGGAGCGCGGGCCGCACTCGCACGGCGATCGTGTTCGAGACTGCGCCGCCGAATCGGGCTTCATAGGTTGCGGGTCGCTTGACCGGAACCCCGATGCGGAAACTTCCGTTCCGTGCCGTGCGTCCCCTGGCCGCGCGCCTGCCGTCGGCCGTGTGAAGAGCGATCTGCATTCCGGGCGCGGCTGGGACGAGCCTGCCGGTGAAACGAAGATGCTGACCGAAGCCGACCACCGTCCGCGCCCTCAGCGTCAGCGCGAACGAGAGTACTCGCACGGATGCAGTCGCGCTCTCGCCGCCGGCGCTCGTCCCGGTCACGCGGGCCGTGAAGGCTCCAGCGCGGTAGACGTGCGCAACCGAGGCGCCGTCTGCGACGACGCCATCGCCGAAGTCCCAGCGGTAGGAGACAGCGTCGCCGGAGGCGGCGAAGACGACGGCGAGGGGCGCCGGGCCGGAGGTAACCGTGGCGGAGGCCGCAATCGTTGGCGGGGCGGCTGCTGTGGCCGCCGGGCTGAAGGTGAGGACTACCGCCACAACGATCGCAGCCCGCACGATCTCAGTGTAGTTGCCTAGGTAGTCACCGCAAGTATGAGTGCGGCGCCGTTGAAGGTCGCGTGCAGGATCATGCCCGGATAGATGCTGTTGGTGCTGCTTCGCAGGTAGGCGAGCCCCAGGCCGAAGATGATCAGCAGGGGGAGCGCTTCCACAAGCCCATGCCAAAGGCCGAACGTGATCCCGAGCACAACGATTGCCGCGGTCTGGCCAAAGCGCTGGAGTAGGTAGAAGCCGAGCCCGCGGAAGGTCAGCTCCTCCGCGATCGGGCCGACGATGGAGAGCGCGAACAGGTTCAGGGCGAAGGCCGCGGCGTGGCCTGACTCCCACCCCGAGGGCGTCAGCCCTTGCTCGCGCCCTCCGTGCAGCAGTGGATTCAGAACTGCGTTCGCGATCCCGATCAAGATGAAGACGGCGATCGCGAGCCTGGCGGCGCGCCGCCAGGAATCCGGCTGGCGGAGCGCAAAGGCCTCGCGTTTCGGCAGGCCTCGTGCGATCAGGAAGACGAGCCCGAGAATGATCGCGAACAGGACCAGCTCATTCGCCGCTGTGCTGTACAGGTAGAGGGCGTTCTTGGGCGGCTTGCCACCGGTGAACCGGCCGGCGTACGACACGGCGGACACTCCGCCGACGAGCACGAACCAGAAGAAGAGCTTCCTGCTCAGGTCCGGGGTTCGAGTGTCCTGCGAGCCGACCCCCGACCGAGCTTCGCTTCGTACGTCGAGATCAGCGAGCCGGTTCACTTCCAGAGAACATATAGCCGTGGCCGATCGCTACTTCACGCCGACGGAGGCGAACGAGCTGCTGCCGACGGTGCGTCCTCTCGTCGAGGGAATGGTCGCCCACCGGCGGGCGCTCGCCGTCGCGACCGTTCGCCACGCCCAGATCGCGACCAAGATCGCCGGCAACGGGGGCGGCGTTCGGCCGCACGAGGTGGACGAGCTGCAGGCGACGATCGATGACGAGGCAGTGGAGATCGTGCGCTGCGCTACGGCGCTGCAGGAGCTGGGCCTGCTCGTCAAGGATCTCGACGAAGGGCTCGTCGACTTCCCGGCGCTGCGGGGTGACGAGGAGGTGCTGCTCTGCTGGCGTCTCGGCGAGGACGAGGTCGCCTTCTGGCACTCGCTCGACGAGGGTTTCGCAGGACGAAAGCCCCTCCCAATCGAATAGATCGCCATGCCGTTCTGGCACCGGCTGGTGATCGTTGCCGTGGTCCTGCTCGTGACCGGGCTCGTGGCGCGTCTGATCGACCGCCGGATTGCCCGGCGGGACCTGGCGCCGGGGACGGCTACCCGCTACCGCGTTCTCCGCCGCAGCATCACGACCGCGGTGATCATGGTCGGGCTGCTCTCGGCCCTGCTCGTGATTCCGCAGGTGCGCGCGGTCGCCGGCGGCCTGCTCGCTTCGTCGGCGGTGCTCGGGATCGTGATCGGCTTCGCCTCGCAGCGGACGATCGGGAACTTCGTCGCGGGGCTGCTGATCGCGTTCACACAGCCGATTCGGCTCGGCGATCGCATCGAGCTCGAAGACACGCCCGGCACGGTCGAGGAGATCGGCTTGACCTACACGTTCATCCGCACCGACGACGGGGCCCGGCTCGTGATCCCGAACGAGAAGCTGGCCTCGGATACGATCCGCAACTCGACGATCGTCAGTCTGGAAAAAGTTGCCGAAATCACTGTGCAGGTTCCTTTGGACAAGGATCTCCGGACGGTTGTCGAGTTGTTGCGGGAAGCCGTCGCGGGGGAACGTGAGTCGGAGGTGACCGTGACGGGCTTGAACGGGAACGCGACGATCGTCGTGCGCGCCCGCGCCTCGGGCCCGATCGAGGCCGAGCGGCTCGAGAGCGAGCTCCGGATTCGCGCGCACGAGCGGCTGCGCGCGGCCGGCGTCTTCGCATGAATCCCCCGCCTCCGCGGGGCGGGCGCCGCCGTGGTCAGGACGAGCTCGATGCGCTCATCCGGCGGGCCCAGAAGCGCCGGCTCCGCGTTCAGAAGAAGCGGCGGCGGCACGCAGCGATCGTCGCCTCGCTGCTCGTCCTGATCGTCGGCGGGATCGTCGTCGCCGGGTTCGGCGGCGCCGCCGCGTTCGAGGCGAGCTGCAGCCTCTCGGAGCTTCGGCCCGTCTCCACGGGCCCGCAGGGCGGGCCGGCAAACACTTTCGTCTACGCCGCGAACGGCTCGCTGCTGGGGTCGATTCCGGCCGAGAAGAACCGCCAGCCGGTCGCGCTCTTCCAGATGAGTCCCTGGATGGCCAAGGCGACGGTCGCGATCGAGGACCGGCGCTTCTACAAGCACGGCGGTGTCGACTACAAGGGGATCGTCCGCGCTGCGGTCAAGGACCTCCGCGCGGGCAGGGTCGTCCAGGGCGGCTCGACGATCACGCAGCAGCTCGTGCGCAACCTCTACATCTCGCGCCAGCGAACGTTCAAGCGAAAGATCAAGGAAGCGTGTCTGGCGATCAAGCTCGCGCAGAACAAGTCGAAGGACTGGATCCTCGGCTCGTACATGAACGCCGTCTACTACGGCAACCACGCCTACGGGATCGAAGCCGCCGCGCAGACGTACTTCTCGCGGCGCGCACGCACGCTGACGCTCGACCAGTCGGCGCTACTCGCCGGCCTGCCGCAGGCGCCGTCGGTCTTCGATCCGCTCCACCGGCCGCTCGATGCGCTCGAACGGCGTGACGAGGTCCTGCGGGCGATGCTCGAGAACGGCGCCTTGACGCGGCGCCAGTTCGCCTCCGCGATCGCGGATCGCGACTTGCACCTCGTCCCCGGCCGGCTCTACTCGCGAATTCGCGAGCCCTACTTCTTCAGCTACGTGCGCGACCAGTTGCTCGCCGAGTACGGCGCGAATACCGTGCGGACGGGCGGTCTGAAGGTCTACACGACGATCGACCCGCGCCTTCAGGTCGCGGCGCGAAAGGCGATCATCGACACGCTCTCCGCGCCCACCGATCCGGCCTCGGCTCTGGTCTCGATCGATCCCGCCACCGGGGCGATCAAGGCGATGGCGGCGGTGACGCCCGGCACCTCGGGCAACCAGTTCAACCTCGTCGCACAGGCGAAGCGCCAGGCCGGATCGACCTTCAAGATGTTCGTGCTCGCGGCCGCCGTCGACGAGGGGATCGATCCGGAGAGCACCTACTACGTCTCGGGCCCGTTCCACTACCAGCCCGACCCCTACTCGCCGGCCTGGAACGTGAGCACCTACGACCACACGTACCTCGGCTCGACCTCGATCGCGAATGCGACCCTCCACTCGGACAACACCGTGTACGCACAGCTGACACTCGACGTCGGCCCGAAGAAGGTCGCTGAGATGGCGCATCGGCTGGGCGTCCGCTCCTCGCTGACGACGAAGGAGGGCGCCTACGTACCGTCGCTCGGCCTTGGGGCGATCCCGGTCTCGCCCCTCGACTTGGCCTCGGCCTACGCAACGCTCGCCGCGGGAGGGATCTACTCGAAGCCGATGGCGATCCGCAAGGTCCTGCTCGGCAACGGCAAGGAGGACACCGATGCCGGCTGGGGCGAGCCGTTGCGAACCCGGGCGATCAGCCCCGGCGTCGCCTACACGGTCACGCAGATCCTCGAGGAGAACATGCAGTACGGCACCGGGACGGGCGCTTACTTCGGGCGTCCCGCGGCGGGGAAGACCGGGACGACCGACAACTACGCCGACGGCTGGTTCTGCGGCTACACGCCGAACCTCGAAGCGACCGTCTGGATCGGCCACCCGCGCGGCGAGGTGCCGATGCTGAACGTGCACGGGATCGCCGTCTCCGGCCCCACGTTCCCGGCGACCATCTGGAAGACGTTCATGCAAAAGGCGGTCGGGCGGACCAATCCGGTCGACTTCAAGGTCCCCTCGGTGTTGCCGACCTGGCACTCGTTCACGCGGGGGCAATACGCGGTCGGCACGTACAGCCCGCCCCCGCCGACCTACTACTACGGCGGCGGGTCGAGCACTCCGCCACCCCCACCACCTCCGCCTGGCCCGACGCCGTAACGCCGCCGTTCTCGGCGCCGGGCTGCTGACGTTTGCCGGTGTCTGCGTCTGCATCGCCTCGGCCTGGCCGCACGATTCCCCGCTCGTCCCGCGCGACGGTGGGCTGCTCGAAGGCGACACAACCTGGGCCTGGCTCTATCTCGCGGGCGAGATCGCCGCCTTCGCCGCCTACGTCGTCGGCCTGCTCTTGCTGCGGCGCGCGGCCGTTCGACTGACGCTCGTCGCGGCGCTGGCGGTGGCGATTCAGCTCGCGCCGCTCGGCGCACCTTTGCTGATCTCCAGCGACGCGTGGACCTACTGGGACTACGGCCGCATCGCCTTCGTCCACGACGCCAACCCCTACACGCAGCCGCCGAGTGACTTTCCGGACGACCCGGCATACCCGTACATGGGCGGCGCCTACCACGACACCACGTCCGTCTACGGGCCGCTCTTCACGCTTGCGTCGGAACCGGTAGCGGGCGCGGCGGGATCCTCGGCGGACGCGGCAGCCTGGCTGTTCAAGTCGCTGGCCGCGCTTGCGATGCTGGGGACCGTGGCACTCTCGGCGCTGCTCGCCCGCCGGCGTGCCTACGCCGTAGCGCTCGTCGGCTGGAATCCGCTGCTGGCGCTGCACTTCGCAGGTGGCGGGCACAACGATGCGTGGATGGCGCTGCTCGTGATGGCGGCTCTCGCGCTCGGCACGAGCGGACGGCGCCAGTGGGCGGGCGCGGCCTGGGTCGCCGCGATCTTCATCAAGTGGATCGCGGTCGTGTTCCTGCCGCTGCGAGCGCTCGAGGCGCGAGCACGCGGGCGTCGCGTCGGTCACCTCGGCTTCGCAGTGGCGGCTCTTGTCCTCGTCGCCGGGGCGAGCGCTCAGTTCGGCTGGCACTGGCTCGAGGCCTTCGGGCCGCTCGCTCGCAATGCGAACAAGGAGACCCAGTTCGCGCTGCCGCACCGCCTGATGGAGCTCGGCGTTCCTCGCGAGGTGGCGCTGGGGCTGTTCGCCGGCGCGTTCGCGCTTGCCTATCTCTGGCTGGCGCGGCAGGCGTGGCGCGGCCGCGCGCGGCTGGGGCTTGCGGCCGGCTTGCTCCTTTGCGCCTCGCCTTACCTCGTGCCCTGGTACGCGGTTTGGGCGATTCCGGTTGCAGCTTCCGAAGACGACCCGCCGGCGCAGTGGCTCGCGGTGGCGATTTCGGCCTACCTGCTCAGGCAGCGCGTTCCGATTTAGCCCTCCTAATGCCTTCGAAAGATGAGCACGCCGTCTGCGGCGGCCACCAGCCGGAAGCGCGGGTCATGACGGAGCTGCTGGATTCGTTTCAGGCCACGCCGGTGGTCGTTGTGGTCGCCGAGGGACGGCTTTCGCTCGTCCACGATCACCCAGGTCGCGCCGCGGAGGTAGGGGAAGCTGAAGATCCGCTTGCGCTCGGAGAGGTGCGCGCCGAGCGCGTTGGTTGCCGTGACCGGTGCGGTGGCGGGAATCAACTTCAGCATGCGGGCGGCGATCCGGTCGTGCCGGGAGATATGGGCGCTCTTTGCCTGGAAGGTTTGTCCGCCTGGGACGAACCGCCAGACCGGGATCGGCCCGAGCCAGTAGTTGCCCACGATCGCTGCCAGGACGACGACGGTGCCGGCCGTTCCCGCCCAGCGGCCGAGTCTTCCTGCTCCGATCGCCGCGGCCGCGAAGAGGATCGGGATCTCGGCCGCGACGTAGTGGTAGTGGATCGAGCTCTGAGCGTCGACCGAAGAGAGCAGGTTCAGGGCAAGCTCCGGTATGAGGGCGACGAGCAGTAACGGCGCGAGCAGCGCCAACGCCGCCATCGGGAGCAGCAGATTGAGCAGGTAATGCGTGCCCCGGTGGTCGAAAGCGACCGAGAGCAGACGTCCAGGGTCGGTGAATGCCTTCCGAACGATCCCGGCGGCCGAGCCGCCGACGGCGTCGTAGCGACCGTAGAAGCTCGATTCGGCGCCATGGAAGTGGGGGATCACGACCTGAATCGCAATCGCCGAGGCCGCTACGCCCGCGGCGGCGATCGTTCCACCGGCGAGCCAGCGGCGTCGCCCGATCGCGTACCAGATCCCCAAGCCCGCGATCACGAGCGGGACTTCCTCGCGCGTCAGTGCTGCGAGCGCCGCGAAGCAGGCAAACGGCAGTAACCGATCCTCGTCCAGATACCAGATCGCAAAGAGCAGCAGCGGACAGGCGAGGGAAACCGGGTGGAACTCGTTCAGTGTCATCCACTCGGTCGCCGGGAAGAGCAGGTAGGCGAGTGAGAAGCCGAGCGCAGCCCGTTCCGAGCCGGTGTGCTTGCGCGCCAGCCAGAAGAGGGGCAGCGCTCCAAGCGCGACCGCCAGCGCCTGTGCGGTCAGGAGCAGGCTCGGGCTCGGCCAGATCCACCAGAGCGGCGCGAAGACGATGAGGATTGGGTCGACGTGCGCGGCCAGCCGCGAGATCTGAGCACCGTGCAGGTTCGTCACCTGGAGCAGGTGGCCATGCGCGGTCGACCAGACGGCCTGAACCATGTTCCCGAGGTCGAAACGGCCGGTCTCGAACGCTTCGTGCCTGAGCACGGAGAGAGCCGTGAACCCCGCGGCATAAGCGGCCATTGCCGCCCAGAGCAGGGGGCGGGCGCGAGGAATCCTCATCCGGCCCGCCGCTCGTTTAGTAGCGCGCGTGATTTCACAAGCCGGGCTTGGACGGCCGCACCGGCAAAGCCGCCACGGCCTCTAGATCGGCATCGCAAGCGACGCCTCAAGAGAGCCGGCTCTCGATCACCGTTCGCCAGCGCTCGCCGAGGATCCGTTCGGAAGCGCGGGCGCGATAGGTGCGCAGGCCGCCGTCTGCGAGGCGCTGTGCCAGCGCAGGGTCGTGGGCGATGCGCCGAACCGCAGCCGCCAGCGCCGACGCGTCGCCCGGCGATACGAGCTGCGCGCTCTCGCCGTCGACGAGCAGCTCGCGCGCGCCCGGCGTGTCCGCAGTGATCACGGGCACGCCGCAGGCGAGCGCCTGGAAGACCTTGTTCGGGATCACCCGGCCCGCCTTGTCCGAGGTGCCGAAGACACCGAGTGCGCAACCAGCGTTGTGGAGCTCCCGCGGCAGCCGCTCGTAGTCCACCCACGCTACGTGCTCGACATTGGGCGGGCGCTGTCGAAGCAGCGGCTCGAGCTGGCCGCTGCCGACGATCCTGAAGCGCAGGTCGGGGGCGAGTCGGGCCGCCTGGAGCACCGTCGCCACCCCTTGCAAGGGGATCAGCTTGCCGACGAAGAGCGCCTGGAAGGGCAGCTCGGGTTCCCAGCCGGGGCCGAACACCCGCTCCTCGGCGCCGACGAAGCAGACCTCGACCTTGTCTCGCGGAAGGCCTCCGAGCTCGGCGAGAAACTCTCCGTTCGCCTGGGTGTCTGCGACGACGAGGTCGGCCGCGCGGAGCGCGCGGCGGTCGATGGCCTCGAGCGCGCGTCCGGCAGGCGATTTCGGCCCGAAGCGCCGGCGATCCGCGACGAACGTGTCGTAGAGAGAGACGAGTGGGTTGAAGACGACCGGCTTGCCGGCGGCGACTCGCCGGGCGGCAGTTAGGTCGAGATGCCCGGGGTAACCGACGATCAGCGCATCGAAGTCCTCCCGGGGACGCCGGAAGAGGCGCGCCTCGGCGAGCGCCAACCGGGCCACCGTTCCCGCGCCTGCGCGCCACTTGTGCGCGTCTCGCTCCCAGACGGAGACGTGGCGCTCGCTGACCTCGACGCCGGCGCCGCGAAGCGCCGCGATCACCTGCGCGTTTCGCGGGTAGTCGCGCTCGTACGTGCCGAAGTAGAGGATGCGCACTTTGCTCGAATGGGCCTCGACACCACGCGCGCCCCTAATGGGTTCGCGCGCGCTTTAGAGGCACACCCAACCTCCTCCCCACGACGAGCCTAATCCGAATTTGCGCACGCGTGGGAGACGCGGGCGTGACGAAAGTGCGCCGCCGGCGGTGGCGGTCTCAGGACAGGATCTCGTCGACGTGGAATTCCGCCTGCTGACGGCCGACTGCGGTTTCCTCGTGCTGGCTCGTGAGCATCTCGCTGATCAGGCCGAGTGAGAAGAACTGGAGGCCGACCACGACCAGAAGCACGCCGAGCGTCAGCAGCGGGCGCTCGCCGATCGCGTGGCCGAGAGCCTTGACGACGGTCAGGTAGACGAGGATCGCGACTCCGAACAGCCCGAGGATGAGACCGAGTCCACCGAACAGATGCAGCGGCCTGTGCCGGTAGCGGCCGATGAAGGAAACCGTCAACAGATCCAGGAACCCGCGGACGTAGCGCTCGACGCCGTAGCGCGAGCGGCCGTGCTCCCTCGGGCGATGGTTGACGGGCAGCTCGGCGACCCGAAAGCCGCGGTACTGCGCAAGCACCGGGATGAACCGGTGGAGCTCGCCGTACAGAGGCATGCCTCGAACGACCTCCGCCCGGTAGGCCTTCAGCCCGCAGTTCATGTCGTGCAACCGCAGTCCCGACATTCGCCCCGTCACCCAGTTGAAGATCCGTGAGAGGACACGGCGGCGCAGTGGGTCGCGGCGGCGGGTCTTCCACCCGGAGACCAGGTCGAAGCCTTCGTCGAGCTTCACGAGCAGGCGCGGAATCTCCGCCGGATCGTCCTGGAGGTCCGCGTCGATCGTGACGACGATCTCGCCGCGGGCTTGGCCGAAGCCGGCCGCCAGGGCAGCTGCCTTGCCGAAATTTCGACGCAGACGCACGACCCGCACGTTCTCGTTGGCGTCATGCAGCCGCGTCAGCGCCGCGAAGGACCCGTCGACGGAGCCGTCGTCGACAAAGACGGCCTCCCACTCCTGCCCCAGAGGTTCGAGGGCAGCCTGGAGCTCGTCGTAGAGGAGGGCGATCGAACGCTCCTCGTTGTGGAGCGGGATGACGATTGAGATCACGGAGGCGGAGGCGGAGGCGGAGTCGGCGGTGGTGTCGTCGTGACCGGAATGGTGACGGTTGTCGGCAAGGTCGTGGGCGGAGGAGGCGGAGTCGACGGTGGAGGCGTCGGTGGCGGAGTCGGTGGCGGCGTCACTGTCGTCGGTGCTGTCGTCGTCTTCTTGGTGGAGGCTGCGGTGCTGGTACGCGCGGTGGGCGCCGTGGTGCTCGGCTCGGCGGTTGTCGTGCCTGACGCCGTCGTCCTGCTTGTTGTGGAGGACGGTGCCGGCGTTGAATCGCTGGAGTCGCTGACCAGGAAGGCGATGGCGACGCCCGCCGCTCCGGCTACGAACAGCAGCAGCGCGGCAAGCAGCACTGGAAGCGGCACGCGCCGGCGGCCATGGCCGCCGGGGCCGCCTCGGGGGATGACGCGCGTCGGCGCGTCGCTGAGCGTCGTTGGCTGCTCACCAGCCGAGAGCGCTCGGGCGAGTGCTTCGCCGTCCGGCGGTCGCGCCTCGGGATCCTTCGCGAGCGACGCCTCCGCCAGGGCGACGAGTGCCGGCGGCGCGGTCGGCCGGGCGTCGGCCAAAGGAAAGGGCCGCTCCTGAACGTGCATGCGAGCGAGCTCGATCGGGCTTTCCGACTCGAACGGAAGCCGGCCGGCGAGCATTCGGTACAAGATGACGCCGAACGAGTAGACGTCGCTGGCGGCCGTGGCGGGGAGTCCCTGAGCCTGTTCCGGCGAGATGTAGGCGGCCGTACCGAGGAGCGTCCCGGCCTCGGTCAGCGTTCCCGAGCCAACGAGCCGGGCGATGCCGAAATCCGCGATCTTGGCGACGCCTTCGTCGTCGAAGAGCACGTTGGCCGGCTTCAGGTCTCTATGGATGAGCCCGCGCGCGTGCGCGTGCGCGAGGCCGGCGGCCAGCTCCCGGGCGATTCGCTCTGTCTCCTCACGCAGATACGGCTCGCCCGGGACGAGCCGGTCCTCCAGCGTGCCCCCGCCGAGATACTCGAGCACCATGAAGGGGCGGCCATTGGCCTCGCCGTAGTCGTAGAGGCGACAGATGTTCGGGTGGCCGAGCGCGGCCACGGCCTGCGCCTCGCGCTCGAAGCGCGCCGGGTCGGCGTCCCGGGCGAGCAGCTTCAAGGCGACGCGCCGGCCGAGCTCGATGTCGTCGGCAGCCCAGACCTCTGACATCCCGCCGGCTCCGAGGCGGACGACGAGCCTGTAGCGACCCCCCACCAGTTCGTCGGCCACAGGGCTAGCTTATGCGGCTCGCATGGCGGATCTGCTCTCCATCGCCGAAGCCCAGCATCTTGTCCTCGAGCGTGCCAGGCCGCTTCCGGCCGAGAACGTGCCGCTCGAGGTCGCGGCCCGTCGTGTTCTCGCCGAGCCAGCCCGGGCGGAGATCGATCTGCCGCCGTTCGCGAGCTCCGCGATGGACGGCTACGCCGTCCGGGCTGGCGAGACGCCTGGACGGCTTGGCATCCAGGCGCGGATTGCGGCCGGAAATCCCGCAACCGCGGCACTCGAGCCCGGGCAGGCGATGGGAATCGCAACCGGTGGGGTCGTTCCAGACGGCGCCGATGCCGTCATCCCGATCGAGTATGTTGTCGAACGTGGCAACGCAATCGAGATCGGCAGCGCCGTCGAGCGCGGGGACAACGTCCGGCCGCGCGGTGGCGACATCCGGGCGGGCGAAGTCGTCGTCGAGGCCGGCTCTGTGCTCACGCCCGCGAGGCTGGGTGCCCTGGCGGCCGCGGGGATTCCGCAGGTTCGGTGCGCGCGCCGCCCGCGGGCCGCCGTCCTGCCCACGGGAAGCGAGCTCCGCCGTCCGGGCGAGCCGCTCGCCGCGGGCGAGATCTATGAGGCAAACGGACTGATCCTGTCGGCCCAGCTCGAGGCCGCGGGCGCGGCCGTCGAGCTGATGCCGGCGGTCGGCGACGACGAGGCCGCGCATCGTGGCGCGCTCGAGCACGCGCTCGACGCGGACGTCGTCGTCACCTCCGGGGGCGTCTCCGTCGGCCCCCACGATCTCGTCCGTCGGGTCGAGGCCGAGCTCGGCGTCGAGGAGGTCTTCTGGCGCGTGTCCGTCAAGCCGGGCAAGCCGATCGCGTTCGGCGTCCGCGAGCGGACGCTGGTCTTCGGCCTCCCCGGGAACCCAGTCTCGGCGCTCGTCGGCTTCGTGTTGTTCGTGGAACCTGCGATCCGCGCCCTGCAGGGCGTGCCTGACCCCCTGCCGCGGTTCGACCGCGGCCGGCTTGTCGCTGCCCGTCGCCGGAACCCCGAACGCGACGAACTCGTGCGCGCTCGCCTCCGCCGGTCCGAGGACGGGCCGCTGCTCGAGCCCTTGAGCGGACAGGAATCGCACATGATCGCCCGCTCGGCCGGTGCAGATGCGCTCGTGTTCGTTTCGCGAGGCGAGGGCGAGCTCGCCGATGGTGCGCTTGTCGACTACCTCCGGCTGGAGTGATCAGGCGCCGATCGCTCGCTCCCGCTGCTCCGATGTTCTTTTCCGGGCGCGCTGAGCGAGGTAAGCGCGGCGAAGTGTCGCCCGAACCGGGCCGAGGCCGCGATCGGCTGAGCTCGGGTACGGGGCGTATCGCCGGGCGGCGAGCGCGGCAAGCTGCGCGGCGGCTGCGAGCCATGCCAACCCGATCGCGAAGGTCGGGATCGTGACGTAGCGAACGGCGACAAGCTCGGCGAGGTACCACGGCGCATCGAGCCCGAGCCCGTAGCGAGTTGCAAACGAGATCACCAAGACCACCGGCCCGAGGAAGCCCAAGGCAAGGACGGATGCGCGCAGCCAGGCCGGCCGCGATTGCACCTGGGGCAGCCAGAGCCAGGCGTGCAGAGAGGGCAGGACGAGGATCAGCGCGAACGGATTGGTGGCGACGACCATCAGCCCGACGACACCGAGGGCCAGCAGCGCCGCGGTGTGGCCTGCGAGCTCGTCGTCGATCCCGACGGGCCGGCGCGGAACGAGACGGGAGCGCCCGATCACCCAACCGACCGCCGCGAGCGCAGCGAGTCCGAGCAAACCGAACAGCGGCCAGTGGCGCGCGGCCGCGCTGTGCGGCGCGAGCGGAAGGGCCGCCCCGCTGGGCCAGACGCCGAGCAGAGCGAAGAGCTCGAAGACGACCCCGACCCAGATCCAGAATGCGAGCCTGCTGCGGTAGCTGCGCAGGGCGGGCGCAATCGGTAACCGGCGCCGGCGGCACCGTGCGAAGAGATCGATCGTCGCGATCACGAACGGGAGCAGGGCCGCAATCAGAACGAGCTCGATCGCCCAGCCCCGGATCACCCGCGCGCCGAGGTAGATGTAGCTCGAGGTTCCCTGCACGAGCTCCGCGCCCTGATCGAGAGCGCGCAGAAGCTCCTGGGTGGTGCGGCCGATCTGCGCGAGGCGACCGCCGTTCAAGCGTCCTGGGGTGTCGGAGAACGCCGGCGGTCTCCGATCGCTCGCCGTGGTCAAAGTCAATGCCCCGACGTCTTGGGCAAGGAGGGGACCCTGCTCGTAGAGCGTGAATGGAAACGCGAGATCGAGCAGCTGAGCGAAGCTGCTCGGGCGCCGCGGCAGCGCACCGGCTTGTTCCTGAATTCTCGCCGCCGCAGTCTCGACCAACCCGGCCGCAGGGTTCCTGGCGGTGTCTCCGGCGATCACGAGCCTGGACGGGGCTTGCCCGGCGATCGTGTCGAGCACGATCGCGGTCACGATTCGATCGTGGAAGTCGGTCGCAAAGCGCTTCGCCCCCAGCCCGCCGAACTCGCCCCCGTCGGTGGCCACGAAGAACAACGTGTGCGCTGGGCTGACGATGGTCGCTCCGGAGGGGACGTTCCCCGAAACGGAAGTCGCGTACGAGCGAGCGAGCTCGATCAGCGCGGCGATCCCGGAGGCATTGTCGTTCGCGCCCGGCCCGGTACCGACATTGTCGAGGTGCGCGAGGACCGCGAGCGCCTGGGGCGAGCGACCGGGAATCGTGACGATCAGGTTCTCGAGCCGGACGCGGCCGCGTCCGGGAATCGTGGCCGTGAACGGCTCGCGGCGGACGCGAAGCCCCAGGTTCGCTACCTGGTCGGCAAACCACTGGCGCGCGCTCGCGGCTCCGGGCGAGGTCGGCGAGCGGTCGGGAAAGGTCTGCGCCAGATCGCGGGCCAGCGCGACCGCCCGGAGCTTGTCGAACGCAGGCGGCAGAGTGGGGACGGCCGCCCTTAGCGCCGGCGGCTTGCCGACGCTGAAAGCCGCGATTAGCAGCGGAATCCCGACGAGCAGCCAGGTTCCGCGGTAGAGGCGGCTGTTGATCGGTCGCTCGAGCGAGCCCGGGCGTGCGCGCGTGCGCGCTGGAGGCGGGTTCGCCGCCATGCCGTGGCTATAGTAAGGAGGCGAGAACCCGGCGCGGGCAGGCAGACTGGTAGACGATGCCTGATTCTTCGACCATCCTGCTCGTCGACGACGAGGATTCGGTCCAGAAGCTCCTCACGTACCCGCTCGAACGCGACGGTTTTCGCGTTGTGCAGGCGCGCGACGGCGAGCAGGCGCTCAGGATGTTCGGCGACGAGCGAATCGATCTCGTCGTCCTCGACCTGATGCTGCCCAAGGTCGACGGGCTCGAGGTCTGCAAGCGCCTGCGTGCGGACAGCAACGTCCCGATCATCATGCTCACGGCTCGCGGCGAGGAGCTCGACAAGGTCTTGGGGCTCGAGCTCGGAGCGGACGACTACATCACGAAGCCCTTCTCCATTCGCGAGTTTCGTAGCCGAGTGCGGGCGCTCCTGCGCCGGGCCGGCCTCCCTCGCGAGCGCGCGCGCGAGGCCGAGACCATCGAGTCGGGCGAGCTGCGGATCGATCCCGCTCGGCGGACGGTGGAGCTCGCCGGCGAGCCTGTGCAGCTGACCTACGTCGAATTCGAGCTCCTGACGGCCCTCGCCAGTGAGCCGGCGCGAGTCTTCACGCGTGAGATGCTCCTCCGTGCTCTCTGGGGCGACTCGGCCTACCGCGAGCCGCGGACGATCGACGTCCACGTCCGCCACTTGCGTGAGAAGCTCGAACGCGACCCGCGTGAACCGGAGTACATCTTCACGGTCCGGGGCGTCGGGTATCGGTTCCGCGACTGATGAACGCGTTCAGGACGGTAGGCGCACGCCTCAGCCTGGCGCTGCTCGGGGTGGTCGCCTTGGTGCTCGGGCTCGTCTACTTGGTCGTCGTGCCTTCGCTCAAGAGCCGCTTGGTGGACACGCGTCTGAACGATCTTTCGCACGCCAGGAACGCCTTGCTTGCGGAGTACGAGCAGCAACCGAACGACCCTGACTTCTTCTCGAATGCCGCGGCGAGCACGAATGCCCGCGTCGTCTTGCTGACCGTCGTGTCGCAGTCGCCGCCTCTGCTGTCAGTGGCTCAGTGGTCGCTACCCGGCCGGAATGCGAGCGCCTTCACCAACGATCCAATCGCGACGCTTTCGGCCAAGACATCTCACCTCGAGCGGGGCACCGTTTCGCGGAGCGACGGCGAGTTCGCGGAGGTCGCGATCCCAATTTCGCAAAGCGGAGACGTCCTCTTGCTGGCTGCCCCGCTGCACGACGCCCTGGCCGACGTGGACGCCGTTCAGAACCGGATGCTTCTCGCCGGTGGGCTGGCGCTACTCCTGGCACTGCTGGTCGGTTACGCCGCCGCGCGCCTGTTCGCGCGACGCATTCGCCGGCTCGAGCGGGCCGCCGATCGGATCGCGGGCGGCCGCTTCGACCAGCAGGTTGCGGATCGCAGCGCGGATGAGCTCGGCGAACTGGCGCGGGCGTTCGACCGGATGCGCATCCGGCTCGCGGGTCTGGATCATGCGCGGCGCGAGTTCGTCGCGAACGCCTCGCACGAGCTGCGGACACCGCTCTTCTCGCTCGGCGGCTTCCTCGAGCTGCTGGAGGACGAAGAGCTCGACGAGCCGACACGACGCGAGTTCCTCGACACCATGAGCGGCCAGGTCCGTCGGTTGACGAAGCTCGCCGACGATCTGCTCGACCTGTCGAAGCTCGACGCCGGCCGATTGCACATGGAGACGCAGCCCGTCGATCTTGCGAGCCTCGCCGGGGCGGCCGTCGGCGAATTTGCCGGTGTCGCACGGGCCTCTGAGCATCCGCTCGAATATGCCGGCGACGGTGATGTGGCGGGCCGCGGCGATCCGCAGCGAGTCCTCCAGATCGTGCGGATCCTGCTCGAGAACGCGCTCGTGCACACGCCTCCCGGCACGCCGGTCGAGGTTTCTGTGCGCGGCGCCCACGGGCGGGCCGAAATCGCCGTCACCGACGGGGGCCCCGGCATCAGCGTCGAGGACCGAGCCGAGCTGTTCGAGCGCTTTTACCGTGGCGACAGCACGAAAGCCTCCGGCAGCGGGCTGGGACTGGCGATTGCGAAGGAGCTAGCGGAGCTGATGGGGGGCAGGATCGAGCTGGAGTCGAAGCCCGGCCGCACAGTCTTCTCGCTGGTGCTGCCGGCCGAAGAGCTCACTCGAGAGGCGGAGCCCGAGCGCGAGCCCGTCACCGTCTGATTGTTGATCGACGTGCTCCTCTTCGTTCACGCGTGAACCAAGGCGCCCCGACCTCCTCCCCGGGGCGAGCGTAGCGTCGAAACTGTTACGGGCGGGTCACGCCGGCGTGTCGAAAGTGAGTTTCTTCCCACTCGTGAGGGGGATGAGAAGCGGCTCAAAAGGCGGACCTTTTTACGTGAAAAGGGCCATAAAGGACACGTCTGCAGGGACTTTCACGTCCGCAGGTTCAGCCATTCTGAAACAGTGATTGCGTGTTGCGCTGCGCATGACGAATGAGGAACCCGTTCGCCAATTTGCGGCTGCCGTGGGATGCGGAACCGTTTACGGGCCTTACCAGCCTCGAGACGACATTCGAAAGCCAGTTTGGATGTGGGTCGCCGAGGGTGAGGACGCTTACGACGCAGCCAACTCGTTGCGACCCTGGCTCAGCGCTGTACGTCGCGTCCAGCTCGAGCGAGTTTTCCGCGCCGAGGCCTAGAACACACGCAGCTACAGTGCGAGCAGTGCGCGAGCGCCCCGTTCCAATAGCGATCGTCGCGATCGTTGCCGCCGTGATCGGCGGCATTTCTGTCCTCGTGGTCGGGAAAGCCGCTGGTTGGCTCTCGACCGGGACGAAGAAGACGGTCGTCGTGCAGACCCCGGCGGTTGCGCAGGCGGTCGCCACGCCCAAGGCCGCGGTCTCGTCGAATGCAAAGCCGCTCGTGGGTAACGGCTTCAATCCGAGCCGGATCTACAGAACCCGCGCGCCGGGGGTGGTCACCATCTATGCGATCTATGGCAGCGACAGCGCTTCCGCCCAAGAAGCACAGGGCTCGGGCTTCGTCGTCTCGGCGAAGGGCTACATCCTTACGAACTCCCATGTGATCACGAACGCGGGCGAGGGAAGCGGCAAGGTCGGCGCCGCGGACCAGTTGTTCGTCGAGTTCCAGGACCGGGATCGCGTCGCGGCGAAGGTCGTGGGCTGGGACATCTACGACGACGTCGGGCTGATCAAGGTGAATCCGGCCGACCATCAGCTGAACCCGGTGCCGCTCGGGGATTCCGCGCAGGTGAAGGTCGGCGAACCGGTCGCGGCAATCGGAAGTCCGTTCGGGAACGTCAACTCGCTCAGCGTGGGCGTGGTGTCAGCAACAGAGCGCTCAATCGACTCGCTGACCTCGCAGTACAGCCTCGTCGACGCCATCCAGACCGACGCCGCGATCAATCACGGAAACTCGGGCGGGCCGCTCTTCGACGCACGCGGCCGGGTGATTGGAATCAACGCCCAGATTCGCAGCGACTCGGGCAACGCCGAGGGCGTCGGCTTTGCCGTGCCGATCGACTCAGCGCGGCGGTCGATGACGCAGCTGATCGCGGCCGGCCGTGTCTCCTATGCCTACGTTGGGATCGAGACGGAAGACCTGATCCCGACGATCGCGAAGCGGCTCCACTACCCGGTTTCGCACGGCGCCGTCGTTACGAAGGTCAATCCGGGCACACCGGGCGCCGAGGCCGGCCTGCAGGCCGGAACCGTCAGCAGGCAGCTGCTCGGTGCGCCATTCATCAGCGGCGGGGACGTGATCGTCTCGATTGCCGGCCACCCGGTCGGGAGTGCGGAAGACGTCGTCCGTGTTGTGACGGAGCAGCTCTTCCCGGGGCAGTCCGTCCCTGTCACCTTCTTCCGCGCAGGGCGACGGCATCAGGTCACCCTCAAGCTGGCGCAGCGGCCGGCGAGCCCCGGCTGATCCGGCGTGGCGAGAGGTTAGGGCCGTTGCGGAGAGGGAAGAGGGCCTCGATGGGCTCCCCAGACCGAATGGTCCGGCTGACGATCCCGGCGAAGGCCGAGTACATCACGCTCGGCCGGCTCGCCCTGACCGCGATTGCGCGGGTTCGGCCGCTCTCGGAGGAGACGCTCAGCGACCTGAAGCTCGCACTGACCGAGGCCTGCACCAATTCCGTGCGCCACGCCTACCGTGAAGGCCGCGCCGGCACGGTCGAGATCGTCTACCAGATCGAGCCCGACCGGCTGGTCGTCGAGGTCGCCGACGATGGTCAGGGTTTCGAGCCCGCGGACCTCGGCGGCGGGGGCAACGGCGACCTGAGCGAAGGGGGCCTTGGGATCGCAATCATCCGGGCGGTGGCCGACGAAGTCGAGATCGACGAGCGCGAGTCGGGAGGATCACGGCTCCGCTTCGTGAAGTTCCTCGGCGAGTAGCCACTATTCTCCGCGCTCTCGCCACCTGAAGACACCCCCGAGTCCCCACATGCTCCAGCTCATCAACGTCGGAAACAAGTCGCTGCTGGACTACGGCACGATCGCGTCGCGCGGCCTGATGGAGGAAATCCGCAGGCTCGCAGCCCAGCTGGAAGGCAAACGCGTGCTGCACCTCTCAGCGACTGCGTTCGGAGGCGGAGTTGCCGAGATCCTCTACGCCCTCGTTCCCTTGATGCGCGACGCCGGGCTCGACGCCGAATGGCGAATCATCCGCGGCGCCGACGAGTTTTTCGCGGCGACGAAGACGATCCACAACGCCCTGCAGGGCTCACCCCAGGGGCTGACGCCTGAACAGGAGGAGGTCTTCCGCCGCTACAACGAGGAGAACGCCCAGGAGTTCGAGGACGAGTACGACTTCGTGATCGTCCACGACCCGCAGCCTGCATTCATGATCGAGCGCTTCCCCTCCTCGCCGGCGCGCTGGATCTGGCGCTGCCACATCGACCTCTCGTCGCCGAATCAGAGTGTGCTCGACTTCCTGCTGCCGGCTCTCGGCCGCTACGACGCGGCGATCTTCCACATGAACGAGTACGTCCCCGCGGCGCCGGGCCTGCCTCCCTCGTACATCTGGCCGCCGGCGATCGACCCACTGACGCCGAAGAACATGGCGCTATCGCCCGAGGACGCGGCGTACATCGTCGACCAGTTCGGAATCGATGTCGAGCGCCCGCTGCTGACGCAGGTCTCGCGTTTCGATCCCTGGAAGGACCCGCTCGGCGTGATCGACGCCTACCGAGAGGTGAAGGAGCGCTTCCCAGAGGTGCAGCTCGCGCTCGTCGGCTCGATGGCCCACGACGACCCCGAGGGGTGGGACTACTACAACCAGACCGTCGGCTACGCGCAGGGCGATCCCGACATCTACATCCTTTCGAACCTGAACAACATCGGCGGCGTCGAGGTAAACGCGTTCCAGGTGCACTCCCATGCGGTGATCCAGAAGTCGATCAAGGAGGGGTTCGGACTGACCGTCACCGAAGGGCTCTGGAAGACCCGGCCGACCGTAGCCGGGCGAGTGGGTGGGATCGTCCGCCAGATTCAGGACGGAGAGACGGGCTGGCTCGTCGACTCGTCCGCCCAGTGCGCGGATGCCTGCATCGAGATCCTGCGGGACCCGGCCGAAGCTCGGCTGCGGGCGCTGAAGGGCAAGGAGTACGTGCGGCGGAACTTCCTGATGCCGCGGCTGCTTCGCGATTGGCTTGTGCTCTTCAATCGGCTGCTCGGCAACGACACCGCCGGCGCCGAGGTCGCTGTCGTCGGAGCGGCCTAACAGAGCCAGGGGGTTACCCTTCGCCTGATGGCGGAGCGGCGCAAGCTCATCGTCGTCTCGAACCGCGGGCCGGTCTCCTACTCGCGCCAGAACGGCGAGCGGGTCGCCAAGCGCGGCGGGGGCGGTCTGGTCACGGCCCTGCGCGGCCTGGTCTCGTACCACGACGTGACCTGGATCGCGAGCGCGATCTCGGATGAGGACCGAGTTGCCGCCGACGAGACGATCGACGAGACGGCGCGCGACGGCTCGTCGTTCCGCCTCCGCCTAGTCGCCCACGACGAAGCGGCCTACGACTGGTTCTACAACGTGGTCGCGAATCCGATGCTGTGGTTCCTCCAGCACTACCTCTGGGAGCTCGCCTACACCCCCGCACTCGACCACGGCTTCCGCCACGCCTGGGAGCAGGGGTATGTCCGCGTCAACGAAGGCTTCGCCGCCGCCGTTCTCGAAGAGCTCGAGGCCGAACCCGACGCCGCGGTGCTCTTCCACGACTACCACCTCTATCTGGCGCCGCGGCTCGTCCGAGAAGAGGCGCCGGACGCGACGCTCTCGCACTTCGTCCACATCCCGTGGCCCCAGCCGGACTACTGGCGGATCCTGCCGGCGGAGATGCGCCACGCAATCCACGACGGGTTGCTGGCGAATGACGTCGTCGGCTTCCACTCGAGTCGTTGGCGGCTCGCCTTCCTGCGCTGCGCCGTCGACATTACGGGTGCAGCGGGGAACTTCAGCGACTGGACTGCGGACTACCGGGGTCGCCGCACTTGGGTGAACGCCTCGCCGATCTCGATCGACCCGGAGGAGTTCGACGAGCTCGCCGAAAGCCCGGAGGTGCTCGCGGCGGAGCAGGAGATCGTCGAGCGGCGGCCGGAGCGCCTCATCGTGCGCGTGGACCGAACCGATCCGTCCAAGAACGTCGTACGCGGCTTTCGTGCCTTCGAGCTCTACCTCGAGGCACATCCGGAGGTATACGGGAAGGTGGCGCTGCTCGCGCTGCTCGACCCCTCGCGGCAGGACATTCCCGAATACGCCGAGTACCTCGGTGCCATCCAGCGCGAGGCCCGCCGTGTCAACGATCGCTTCCAGTCCGAGAACTGGCTACCGATCGACCTCCGCATCGAGGACAACTTTCCGCGCTCGGTCGCCGCTTACAAGCAGTTCGACGTCCTGTTCGTGAACGCGCTCTTCGACGGACTCAACCTGGTCGCGAAGGAGGCGCCGCTCGTCAACACGCAGGACGGGGTTGTTGTCTTATCGGAAAACGCAGGTGTGTGCGAGGAGATCGGGTCGTGGACGCTGACGATCAATCCGTTCGATGTCGCCGCACAGGCCGAGGCGCTTCACGAGGCGCTGGAAATGCGGGTGGACGAGCGGCGCGGCCGGCTCGATGCGATCGGGGCCCATGTGCGAGAGCACGACCTGGGACGCTGGCTGGCGTCTCAGCTCGAGGAGCTCGATCGCGCCTCGGCTCGCGTTTCCTAGCCCGCGGTACGGTTCACCGCATGAGCGAGCTCTCGCACGTCGACGAAACGGGGGCGGTGCGGATGGTCGACATCGGCGGCAAGGAGCCCTTGCGGCGGCGGGCAGTCGCGCGCGCCGAGGTGCGGATGGCGCCCGAGACGGCCCGCCGCCTGCGCGAGCTGCCGAAAGGCGACGCGCTCGCGACGGCCCAAGTGGCCGGAATCATGGCCGCCAAGCGCACGGCCGAGCTGATCCCACTCTGTCACCCGCTGCCGCTGTCACACGTTCGCGTCGAGCTCGAAGTGGGCGAGGGTGAGGTCACGATTCTCGCCAGCGCCGAGACGACCGCTCAGACCGGCGTCGAGATGGAGGCGCTGACGGCCGCATCGGTCGCGGCTCTGACGGTCTACGACATGGCCAAGGCGGTCGACAAGGAGCTCGAGATCACGGGCGTGCGGCTGGTCGAGAAGACGAAAGAGCCGGCGTGAAGGCCGCTGTTTTGACCGTCTCCGACGGCGCTGCAGCGGGCGAGCGCGACGACGCGAGCGGCGACCTCCTGGTCGAGCTGCTTGGAGCCGAGGGCTACGAGGTCGAGCGGCGCGTCGTTCCCGACGACCGTGAGACGATCGCCGATGCGATCGTCGAGCTGGCCGAGGATGCGGCGCTGGTGTTGACGACGGGAGGCACGGGGCTCGGCCCGCGCGACGTGACGCCCGAGGCGAGCGCCGAGGTGATCGACCGGCCGGCGCCCGGGATCGCCGAGGCTATCCGCGCCGACTCGATCGCGAAGACGCCGCACGGCCTGCTCTCGCGCGGGATCGCCGGGGTTCGCGACCGCACACTTGTCGTCAACCTGCCCGGCTCTCCCGGCGGCTGCCGCGACGGCTTCGCCGTGCTCCAACCTGCGCTCCGGCACGCGCTCGAGCTGCTCGCCGGCGAGCAGACTGCGCACCGGCAGACATGAGCACGACCGCTGTTTCGTACCCGCGGCGCTTCGCCTCGCTAGTCAAGATCGAGCACACCGTCTTCGCGCTGCCGTTCGCCTACGTCGGCGCGCTGCTCTGCGTGAACGCGATCCCTTCGGCGCACGACCTCGTCTGGATCACGCTGGCGATGATCGGGGCACGCTCGCTTGCGATGGGCCTGAACCGGTTGATCGACGCCGCGATCGACGCCCGCAATCCCCGCACGGCGGGCCGCGAGCTGCCGAGCGGGCTGCTGAGCCGTGCCCAGGTCGTCGTCTTCTGCCTGGCCTCGCTGGCGCTCTTCCTTGTCGCCGTCTTCCAGCTTGATCCGATCGTGCGCTGGCTCTGGCCGATCCCGGTCGCCGCGTTCGTCATCTACCCGTACCTGAAGCGCTGGACCTGGCTCTCGCATCTCTGGCTCGGCGCGGTCGACGGTCTCGCGCCTGTTGGCGCCTGGGTTGCGATCACGGGGCATCTGCCGTGGCCGGCCTGGGCGCTCGGCGCCGCAGTCGCCCTCTGGGTGGCGGGCTTCGACCTCTTCTACTCGCTGTTCGATCTCGAGTTCGACCGCGAGCAGGGGCTGCACTCGTTTGCGACGCAATTCGGAGAGCGGCGCCTCTTCTGGGGCGCGCGCCTCGCCCACGGGGCAACCGTTGCCTTGCTCGCCGCGGTCGGCTTCGGGCTCCATCTCGGCTCCCTCTACTGGGTCGGCGTCGCCGCCGTGGCGGGACTGCTCGCCTACGAGCACGCACTCGTCCGGCCCGGCGATCTGCGCCGGCTCAACGCCGCGTTCTTCACCATGAACGGGATCATCAGCGTCGTCTTCTTCGGCTTCGTGCTCGCGGAAGCAGCCGCATGAGGCGTCGCTTGCGATGCCGACCTGGAGGCCGTGGCGGCTTTGCCGCTGTGGCCGTCCAAACCCGGCTCATGGGTTCATGCGCGTGGAGCGCAGAGGATGGCGCCCTATGAGAGTCGCGGCGCTCTATGACGTTCACGGCAATCTGCCGGCCTTGGAGGCGGTGCTCGCCGAGGTGCCCGAGGACGCGGTGATCGTGAGCGGCGGCGACGTGTTCTCCGGGCCGATGCCGGCGGAGACGCTTGCGCGACTTCGCGGCCTCGGCTCGCGGGTCCATTTCATCAGAGGGAACGCCGACCGCGACCTTGGCCCCTACGAGGAGCGTTGGCGAGCCCGATACGAGTGGCTGATGGCGCAGTTGACGCCGGAGGAGCATGCGCTCGCCGAGGCCTGGCCCCCGACGGCCACACTCGAGGTCGACGGGCTCGGCCGCACGCTCTTCTGCCACGGCACCCCGCGCAGCGACCTCGAGGCGATCACCGCCGTCACCTCGGACGAGCGCCTGCGGGAGATCCTGTCCGAGGTCTCGGAGCGCACCGTCGTCTGCGGTCACACGCACCATCAGTTCGATCGCGTGATCGACAACATCAGGGTCGTCAACGCGGGCAGCGTCGGCATGCCGTACGAAGGACAGCCGGGTGCGTACTGGGCGCTGCTCGGGCCCGACGTCGAGTTCCGGCGAACGGAGTACGACCTCTCTGCCGCGGCCGACGCGATCCGTGCGACGTCGTATCCCGATCCGGAGGAGAAGATCGAGCTCCTGACGAGCCCTCACTCCGCCGAGGAAGCGGCCGAGGTTCTGGAACAGCGGGCGCTGGAGGGGGTGCCGTGATCCGGGCGCGCGGGCTGGCCAGGCGCTTCGGCGACAAGCGCGCGCTCGAGCCGGTCGACTTCGAGCTTGCGCGCGGCGGCTTCCTCGTCGTCACCGGCCCGAACGGCTCTGGCAAGACGACGCTGCTGCGCCTCTGCGCCGGCCTGCTGATCCCGACCGCGGGCGAGCTCGAGGTCGACGCCGAGCGCGGCCAGGTTGGCTACCTCGCGCACGAGCCGCTCGTCTACCGGGAGCTGACGGCGATCGAGAATCTCGATCTCTATGGCCGCCTCTACCGCGTGCCCGAGCGGCGCGAGCGGATCGGGATGCTGCTCGAGCGCTTCGGGCTGTGGGAGGCTCGCGCGGAGCGGACGGGCGCCTATTCGCGCGGAATGCTGCAGCGCCTGGCGCTCTGCCGTGCGCTCCTGCACGACCCGGAGCTGCTGATTCTCGACGAGCCGGGCAACGCGCTCGACGAGGCGGGCGAGGAGCTGCTCGAGCGGGAGCTCGACGAGCTTCGGCGTGAGCGGACGCTGCTCGTCGCCAGCCACGCGCCCGAGCCGCTCGAGCGCTTCGCCACCGGACGGCTGGCCTTGGCATGAGGCGGTATCTCGCGGACGCGGGGGCGCTGGCCCGCAAGGACCTGCTGCTCGAGCTGCGGGCGCGGGACACGCTGCCCGCGATGCTGCTCTTCGTCATCGCTGTGCTCGTCGTCTTCCACTTCGCGCTGCCGACGAACGCCTCGTCGGACGCGTCGCTCGGCCTGCTCTGGGTGGCGATTCTCTTCACGGCGCTGCTCGGGCTCGGCCGTTCCTTCGTCGCCGAGCGCGAGCAGGGGGTGCTGGACGGGCTCGTGCTGGCGCCGTCCGATCGCAGCGCGATCTGGGTCGGCAAGGTCGTCGCCACGCTCGCCTTCCTCGTCGTCGCCGAGGTCGTGGCGCTGCCGGCATTCGCGCTCTTCTTCACCTCGATCGACGCCTCGACGATCGCCGGCGTCGCGCTCGCCGATGTGGGGATCTGCGCGGTCGGCACCGTGCTCGCGGCGATGGCGGCGGCCGGACGCGCCCGCGAGCTCCTGTTGCCGCTGCTCTTCCTGCCGCTCGCGATCCCGATCGTCGTCGGCGGCGTCGGCTCCAGCCTCGCCGACTCCAGCGGCAAGTACCTGGCGTTCCTGGCGCTCTACGACGCGATCTTCGTGCTCGTCGCCTGGGCGGCGTTCGAGTACGTCGTTACGGAGTAACTGCCGCCGGTCCAGGTTCGGTACGCGCCGCCAGGCGCCGCTGCTCGCGGGCGTCGGGCCAGAGCGTGATCACGGAGCCGAGCAGGAAGACGAAGCCCGCGAGCCAGATCAGGTTGACGAGCGGTTTCACGAGCACCTTGAGGTAGACCGCCGTGACCGCGTTCTTCTTGAACTTGAACTCGTCGCCAATCACGAACAGATCCTGGGCGCGCAGCCAGTCGTGCTTGATCGCGACCTCGTTCGACGTTTGCTGCTCTGCGAAGTACGAGTTCTTGCCGGGCGTGATCGTGCCGACTGACTTGCCGTTCTCGGTCACGGCTACGCGCGCGCGCAGCTCGTCGTGATTCGCCGAGTGCCGCTCGACGCTGTTGAGATAGGTCAGCGTGTAGCCGCGGATCTTCATCATGTCCCCAGGGCGGAAGCGCTGGATCTTCGTCGCCCCGTAGGCGCTCGAGCCGGCGACGCCGATCGCGAGCAGGACGACGGCGGCATGGACGACGTAGCCGCCGTAGCGGCGGCGATTTCGCGCGACGAGGCCGGAGAAGGCCGACCACCAACTCGGGGCGCCGAGCGCCTTCCGGGCGCGCGTTCCCCGCGTGAACTCGAGCACGATCGCGGCGAGCGCGAAGACCGAGAAGGTGTAGGCGAGCAGACCGGCGGGGCTCGAGCCGGCGCCGAGGGCGATCAGGATGACGCCGACCGCGAGCGCGGCGAGCGCCGGCCCGAGCACGGTCTCTCCGAGCGCCCGGAGTGATGTTCGCCGCCAGGCAACGAGGGGCCCGATCCCCATGAGCAGCAGCAGGGGCAGACCGAAGACCTTGAGGAAGAAGTCGTAGTACGGCGGACCGACCGTGACAGCCTCCCCGCGGACCGCGTCCGACAGCAGCGGGAACGCAACGCCCCAGAGGACCGTCAGCGTGAAGGCGACGAGCAGCAGGTTGTTGTAGAGGAAAGCGGCCTCGCGCGAGGCGAGCGACTCGAGCTTCGTCCGCGCCCGCAGCAGCGGCAGCCGCCAGATGATGAGCACAGTCGAGAAGGTCGCCGCGAGCGCGATGAAGCCGAGGAACCAGGCGCCGATCGGGGACTGCGCAAAGGAGTGGATCGAGTTGATCAGCCCGCTCCGTGTCAGAAAGGTGCCGAAGATCGAGAGGCAGAACGCTCCGGTGACGAGCGTCGCGTTCCAGACCCGGAGCATGTTCTTCTTCTCCTGCACCATCACGGAGTGGAGGTAGGCGGTCGCGGCGAGCCACGGCATCAGCGCCGCGTTCTCGACCGGGTCCCAGGCGTAGTAGCCGCCCCAGCCCACCTCCTCGTAGGCCCACTTCGCGCCGAGCAGAATCCCGATCCCAAGCGCCGTCCAGGCGAGGATCGTCCATCGCCGCGTCGCGACGATCCAGCGCTCGTCGAAGCGTCCGGACAGCAGCGCGCCGGCGGCGAAGGCGAACGGGATCGTCAGCCCGACGTAGCCGAGATAGAGCAGCGGCGGGTGGATCATCATGTACGGGTTCTGCAGGCTCGGATTGAGCCCGGCGCCGTCGGCGGGCGCGACCTGGGTCGCGAACGGGCTCGCCACGAAGACGAGCAGCAGCGTGAAGAAGGTTGCGACCCCGCCCAGCACCGGCACCGTCCAGGGCAGCACCTCCGTGGTCAGGCGACGGTTGAAGGCGACAGCGGCCGAACCGATCCCCGTCAGCACGAGCAGCCAGAGCAGCAGCGAGCCTTCCTGGCCGCCCCAGAACGCCGTGTAGACGTAGGGGAACGGCAGCGCCTTGCTCGAGTGCTCGGCAACGTAGGCAAATGAGAAATCACGCGTGCGGAACGCGTTCAGCAGCACGATCGACGCGACTGCGGTGGCGCCGAACGAGGCGAAGAGGGAGTTTCGCGCAGAGGCGACGAGCCGCCGCCGGCGCGTGTAGGCGCCTAGGCCGCCGCCGATCGCCGCGTAGACGACGAGCCCGAACGCGAGCACGAGTGCTGCACGGCCGAGGTCCTGCATTAGCGCACTAGCTCTTAGCCGGCGCGTACTTGGACGGGCACTTCGTCGTGATCGACGTCGCGGCGAGGCTCGCGCCGTTGTAGCTGCCGACGACGTATACATGGCGGCCTGCCCTGAAGAGATCCGGCTCGGAGCCGTGGAAGACGACGGGAACGTGAATGTTCTTGTGCGGCCCGTCGATGTCGCGGAGGTTGAAGCGGAGTCCACCGGCCGCATGCGGGTCGCCTTTGACCGGCCCGAGGACGTAGCCGCTGACGCTGAGCGTGCCCTTGTGTCCGGCGAGCTGGCTCGGCTTCAGGGAGGGGGTCGCCCCGCCCGCGAAGCTGGTGTAGAGCAGAAAAACGGCGAGCGCGGCTGCCACCGAAAGCGCAATCACGAGCCGCACCGGATTCCCCCGCCGCTGCACGGGTTCGAGTCTACCGCCGCCTCTCAGGGACTGTCCCCGAGAGGGGACTGTCCCTAAAGCGGTGTCGCAGCCCAACTCGTTGCAGGGACAGTCCCCGTTCGGGGACAGTCCCTGGTCGCCTCGGTACCGCAGTTTTGCGAAGATGCAGGCGTTTCCGTGCGCCTTCGAACGAGTGAAAATCCGCTGGCGGCGCTCGCCGCTCTCGCCGGGGTGCTGATCGCGGCCTCGGTTGCGCTGATCTTTTTCTACGTGCCGACCGACGCCGATCAGGGGTTCTCGCAGCGGATCTTCTACATCCACGTTCCGATCGCCCTGACCGCGTACGCCTTCTTCGGCTGGGGTGCGTGGAAGGCGCTCCGTCACCTCTGGAAGCGAGAGCCGGGCGCCGACCTCGAGAGCTACGTCGCGATCCACCAGGGCGTCATCTTCGGCGCGCTGACGCTGCTGACGGGCTCGCTCTGGGCCAAGATCTCGTGGGGGCACTGGTGGCTCTGGAGCGAGAGCCAGCTCGTGCTCTTCCTCGTTCTCTTCCTCTTCTACGGCGCCTACTTCATGCTGCGTTACTCGATCGAGCCCGGCCCGGCGCGGGCCAACATCTGCGCCGTGTACGCGCTCTTCGGCGTCGTCCTGATCCCGATCAGCTTCCTGGCGATCAGGTTGGCGAACCAGCTGATCCACCCGGTGGTCTTCACGCTGCAGGGGCCGCAGATGGCGGGGTCGATGTTCCTCACCTTCTGCGTCTCGCTGGCGGCGATGCTGACCCTGGCCGCGACGCTCTTCCACGTCGAGCTGGCCGGGAAGCGGATCGACTCGCGCCTACGGGAGCTGCGGGAGCTGCTCGCATGATCCTCGGTGTGACCACTGCCGAGAAGTACGTTGCAGCCGCCTATGGAATTGTCTTCCTCATCGTGCTCGTCTACGTCCTGATCATCGCCCTCAAGCTCGGGCGGCTCGAGCGCGAGCTCGACGAGTTGACCGGACAGGTTCGCGAACGGCGTGAGGCCGAGCGGGAGCAGCGCGAGCAGGTGCCCGTTGGCTGAGCTGTCGCTCGTTGGCATCTCCCATCACGGCTCCTCGCTCGAGGTGCGCGAGCGCGTCGCCCTCGACCCCGACGAAGCGTCCGAGCTCGCGCGCGAGCTTGCTGGTGACGAGGGCGAGGCCGTTTGCCTCTCGACCTGCAACCGGACCGAGCTCTACGTCGCCGGGCCGGGTGCGGAGGACCGGGCCGCGGGAGCTCTCAGAATGATGAATGGCCGCGCGAGTGAGTCGCGCGACCTTTCAAGCGACATCGCGAGCGATGTCGCGGTCGCCGGAGCGCTGTATCGGCGCGCGGACGACGAGGCCGCCCGACATCTCTTTCGGGTCGCCGCCGGACTCGACTCGCGCGTTCGAGGCGAGACGGAGATCCTGGGGCAGGTTCGCGCCGCCTACGCGCTCGGGACGCCCGGCCCGCTGCTCGACCGCCTCTTCCGCGAGGCGCTGCGCGTCGGCCGCAAGGTGCGAGCGCAGGCTCCGGTCGGCGATCCGGCCGCGTCCGCGGCCTCCGCCGCCGCGGTGCTGGCCGAGCGCGTGCTGGGCGACCTGACCGACCGGCAGGTGCTGTTGGTCGGCGCCGGCGAGATCGGCGAGGCGACCGCGGGCAGGCTGCTCGCCCGCGGGGCACAGATCGCGTTCGTCGCGAATCGCGGCGAAGAGCGGCGGGCCCGTGTGGCGCGGCGGCTCGAGGCGGAACCGCTCGCACTCGCCGAGATCGCGCCGGCCCTTGGCGAAGCCGACGTCGTCGTCGCCTCGACGAACTCCCGCAACCTGCTCGTTTCGCGGGACGACGTCGAGCAGGCACTCGCGACGCGGGAGCGCCGGCCGCTGCTCTTGATCGACCTCGCCGTCCCGCGAGACCTCGATCCTGAGATCGCCACCCTTCCCTACGCTTTCCTCTACGACGTCGACGACCTCGACGAGGCGGTGGGAACCGGCACTGTCGAGGGCGCCGCCGCCCGCGCGGAGGCGATCGTGGCGGAGGAGGCGGAGCGCTTCCGTGCCTGGCAGGCCTCCCGCGGCGTCGTACCGGCAATCGCCTCGCTGCGCGCACACGCCGAGGAGATTCGCCTCGCAGAGCTGCAGCGGGCGGGCCGACGGCTCGCCGATCTCTCTCCGGACGAGCGAAAGGCCGTCGAGGCGGTGACGGTGCAGATCGTTAACAAGCTGCTGCACGACCCGACGGTGCGGCTGAAGGAGGCGGCCGCCGGCGCCGACGGCGCGACCTACGCCGACGCGGTTCGCCATCTCTTCGGCCTTGACACTGATCAGGATCGGCAGTCGGGGTAGCCGCCTCGCGCTGACGCAGGCCGAGCTCGCGGCCGAGCGGCTGCGCGGCGACGGCGTCGAGATCGCGCTCGTCCCGATCACGACCGCGGGCGACAAGGACCGGACGAAACCCTTCGGCGAGATCGGCTCGCGCGGCGTCTTCGTCAAGGAGATCGAGGAAGCGCTGCTCGCGGGGAGGATCGACGTCGCGGTCCACTCCGCCAAGGACATGACCTCCTCCGACACCGACGGCCTGGTCGTCGGCGCCTACCCGGACCGCGAGGACCCACGCGACGCACTCTGCGGCGCCTCTGAGCTTCGGCCGCGGATGCGGGTCGGCACGGCGTCGGTCCGGCGCAGGGCTCAGCTGCTGGCGCTCGAGCCCGAGCTCTCGATCGAGCCGCTGCGCGGCAACATCGACACGCGTTTGCGCAAGCGCCGCGAGCGAGGGCTCGACGCGGTCGTCTTGGCGGCCTGCGGTCTCGACCGCCTCGGTCTGGACGCCGAGATCGGCCACCGCTTCGAGGCGGATGAGCTCTTGCCAGAGGCCGGCCAGGGCGCGCTCGCGCTGCAGGTGCGCGCAGGCGAGGAGGAGCTGGTTGCCCGCGTCGACCACCCCGAGACGCGCCGCCGCGTCGAGGCCGAGCGCGCGTGTGTCTTCGCGATCGGCGGTGGCTGCCTAGCACCCGTCGCGGCGCACCACGACGGCGAGAAGCTGACCGCGCTCGTCGCTGCGGAAGACGGATCGTGGCTCGAGCGGCGAAGCGGCGAGGATCCTGCCGAGCTGGCCCGGGAGCTCCTCCAATTCGCCGCGGGCTGACCGTTGTCCTGACGCGCCCGGCGGAGCGGTCGGCCAAGCTCGCCGGGAGGCTCGAATCGCTTGGCTTCGACGTCGCCGTCGCCCCGCTGATCGAGCTCGAGCCGATCGAGACCGGGCCGATTGACCTCTCACCCTATGACTGGCTGCTCCTGACAAGCATCACCGGGGCGCGCGAGCTTCGCTGCCGGGCCGAAGGCGAAGCGCGGCGGACGGCCGCGATCGGGAAGGCGACCGCCGAGGCTTGGGGCCGCAAGGTCGACCTCGTCCCGGCTGTCTCGACACAGGAGGGCCTGCTGGCGGAGCTTCCTCGTCCGGCCGGGCGCGTTCTCTTCGCGGGCGCCGAGGACGCCCGACGGTTGCTCGTCGACGAGCTCGGCGCCGACTTCATCGCCCTCTACCGAACACGGACGGTTCGGCCGGCCCAGCCGCCGGAAGGCGACTTCGTTGTGCTCGCCTCGGCGTCTGCCGCGCGGGGGTACGCGGAGCTCGGGCTCTCGATTCCCGTGGTCTCGATCGGGCCGGAAACGACTGCGGCAGCTCGAGAGGCCGGCGTGAACGTCCTGCAGGAGGCCCGCACGCACGATCTGGAGGGTCTGGTCGAAGCCGTCCTCGCTGCCAGCGCTTAAAGTCGGCGCGTGTTCGTCACCTTTCTGAGCGACTTCGGGCTCCAGGACGACTTCGTCGGTACCTGCCATGGCGTGATCAAGTCGATCGCGCCGGAGGTCGAGATCATCGACGTCACGCACGGGATCTCGCCGCAGCACGTCCTCCAGGGCGCACTCGTGCTCGCGAACACGACGCCGTACATGCCCGCCGGCGTTCACCTTGCGGTGGTCGATCCGGGCGTCGGCAGCTCTCGCCGCCCGCTGGCGCTGCGAAGCGGCGACGGCCGGCTCTTCGTCGGCCCCGACAACGGCCTGCTCGTGCCGGCGGCCGAGCGGCTCGGCGGCATCGCGGCCGTCCACGAGCTCGCGAATGCCGACTACGCGCTCGACATCGTCTCGCGCACCTTTCACGGCCGGGATCTCTTCGCGCCGGCGGCAGCGCACCTAGCGTCCGGTGTCGAGCTGGAGCTACTGGGCCCACCGGTCGCGGTTGACGCGCTGGCGCGACTCGACCTGCCGGAGCCCGAGATCGGCGAGAACCGAATCCACGCCACCGTCCTCTACATCGACCGCTTCGGCAACGTACAGCTGAACCTCACCCGCGAGCACCTGCAGCGGGCCGAGGTTCCGCCGGGAACCGTGATCGAGATCGAGCTCGGCCTCGATCGCTACTACGCGGTCGTCGCACGCACCTTCGCCGATGCCCGCAAGGGCGACGTGATCCTCTACGAGGACTCCTACCGGAACATCGCGCTGGCGATCAGCGGCGGCAACGCGGCCGAGCTGTTCGGCGCAGCACCGGGGCAGGAGGTCAGGATCCGCCTCCAGGCTGTATGAACTTTCAGAGCCTGACGCGGCGGTTTGCCCGGCTGACGACGGACATCGTCGTGCGCTGGCCTCGGCTCTGGTTCTTGTTGCGGCCGGTGCTTCGGTTCCAGTTCGACCGCCTCGCGCCGCAGTGGGACGCGATCCGCGATTCGGAGACGGCCTACGCGCCCTACGAGGCGGCACTCGAACGGGTTGAGCCTCCGCCTAAGCGGGCTCTCGATCTGGGCACGGGTACTGGGGGAGCGGCCTTCGCACTCGCCCGACGCTTCCCGGACGCCGAGGTCGTCGGCGCTGACGTTGCCGAGCGGATGATCGAGCAGGCGCGCCGCAATTCGCCGGACGACCTTGGTGATCGGGTGCGCTTCGAGGTCGCCGACGCCTCGAAACTTTCTTACGGAGACGCCTCGTTCGACCTCATCGGGCTTAGCAACATGATTCCGTTCTTCGACGAGCTCGACCGTGTGCTCGTGCCGGGCGGCTTCCTGATCTTTGCGTTCTCGGGCGGTGCCGAGACGCCGATCTACGTTCCGCCCGAGCGGCTGCGCGCCGAGCTCGAGCGCCGCAGCTTCACGGATTTTGCGGAGTTTTCGACTAACCCCGGGACGGCGCTTATTGCCCGCAAGCCCGACGATCCCTAGGATTTGGCCTACAAGGGCGTTCGCGGCACGGTAGTACCGGCCCGGACGTCCTTTTTTTTCGCTTTGCGCCCCGAGGGCGCTTGCTTTTACGGGGGAAACCCGGTTTCCCCCGTGGGCCCCCTCGTTGGGGTCCACAAGTGCAACGAGGCCGGCAAAGCCGGCCTCTCTTAATAGCCTCTTCCTATGCGGATCAAGTCGTTGGAAGCTGCCGCGGCGTTCGTTGATCGGGTTGGGATCGCGGTTGCGTGGGGGAAAGCGGACCTCGTTCTGCCTTCGCTCTGGCGGGGAATCGCGGGGCTGGATGCCGACTGGGCGATCCGCGACGAGGACGGCAAGCCGACTGGGTTCACGCCGGAGTTCGACCGGCTTTGGCGCTGGAAGGACGAGCTGCCGGAACGGCGGCTCGCCTGCGCCGGGAAGCACTTCGGCAGTGCGGCACTCCTGATCGCGCCACGGTTGCTCGCTGCGGCCTACGCCTTGACGGGACGGTTCGGTGCAGCCGGCGACTTTCGCGAGGACGAGCTCGAGCCGCTCGAGCGCGAGATCGCCGAGGTCGTGCTCGACAACGAGCCGCTGACCGGTCCGGAGATTCGGCGGCTGCTCGGGACGACCGACCGGAAGGCGGTCGACCGTGCCGTTGCCCGCCTCCAGCGCCGGCTCGTGCTGACGAATGCCGGCGCGGCCGAGCAAGCGCAGGGGTGGCGTGCGATCCGGCAGGACCTGTTCGCCCGCCGCTGGCGCAAGAACCTGCGGCGCCTACCGGCTGAGGAGGAAGCGCGCCGCGAGCTGGCTGTCGCTGTCGCCGCGGCGACGGATGAGGTCTCGGCGGCCGACGTCGCCGGTGCTTTGGGATGGCGTCGGAAGCAGGCGGAGTCGGTTCTGACGGAGCTCTCGTCCGCTGGACGGCTGACGCTGCGACAGGCAGAAGGACTCCAGCTGTGGTCGACCTAACCGCTTTCAAGCGCCGCTAGACTCGAGTGGCCGCGGCGAGGTAGCTCAGTTGGTAGAGCACACGGCTGAAAACCGTGGTGTCGCCGGTTCGATTCCGGCCCTCGCCACCTCTTGAGCAAGCGGTCAAGAGAGGCCGGCTTTGCCGGCCTCGCTGCCCTCGTGGATCCCAGCGAGGGGGCACACGGGGGAAACCGGGTTTCCCCCGTGAAGCGAGCGCCATTCGGCGCGAAGCGGTCTTGACCGCTACGCGGTGGCCGTGCCCGCGATCAGTGGACGGTCCCACGGCGGAACCTTCTTTAGCGATGTGTGCTGTACATCGGTGACCTCGAATCCCTCCGCCGTGATCGAATCGAGCGTCCTGCGGTTGCAGTCGCAGCATGCGACCAACCGGATCAGGCCGTTCAGGCGGTCCTGCCAGCGGGCCAGGCCGGGCTCGTCCGAGCGAACGTGCTCGATAAAAATCAGGCGGCCGCCGGGACGGAGGACCCGCCGTAGCTCACCCAGCGCCCGGGCTTGGTCGTCCACTCCGCAGAGCACGAGCGTCGAGACGGCGACGTCGAACGTGTTGTCCTCGAATGGGAGATCCTCGGCCGGCGCTCGCAGAACCTTCGTGTCGGGAGACTGCTCGCGCACCCGTCGCTCCAGGCGCCGGAGCATCGACGGCTCCGGCTCCGTGATCGTCAGCGAGTCGACGTCTGGGCCATAGAACGAGAGGTTCGCTCCGGTACCGCCGCCGACCTCGAGTACCCGTCCGCTCGCGTCGGCCAGCAACGTTTGCCGCAATTCCCCTAGCCCGGCTTGCTCGACCTTCGCTAGCTGGCGATCGTAGGTCAGCGCGAAAAACCTGCGCCGCAGGCCCATAACTCGGATCAGCCTGCCGGACGAACGCTTGCGAGCCGCTCGACGAGGCCTTCGACGAGCTCGCTCTTGAGCAGGACGCCGTCGGCGCCCGCATCCTTGACCGCGTCGTGGAGCTTCGGCGCGTCGTCCCCGGTCAGGGCGATCAGGCAGAGCGAAGGATGGTCGCGGCGAAGCCGCGCCACCGCTGTGACGCCGTCGACCAGCGGCATATGCAGGTCGATCACAACCGCGTCGGGATCGAGATCGTCCGCCTGCTCAATCGCTTCGAGGCCGTTTTCGGCGAGGCCGACGACACCCAGCTCGGGTTGCCGGTCGATCAGCTCCCGGAGCGCGTCGAGGAAGGCACGGTCGTCATCTGCGAGTAGGACACGGATTCCTTGACGCTCTGCCACCTCCACCATGCGAGGGTAGTTTCCGAAGCGTGAGCACGCAAACGGACGGACGGCCCGTCGCCCTGATCGGCGCGAGCCTCGACCTCGGAGCAGGGCGCCGCGGCGTCGACATGGGACCTTCGGCGATCCGCTATGCCGGCCTCGCGCCTCGGATCGAGCGCCTGGGCAGGCCGGTTTTCGACTGGGGCAATGTCGAGGGTGCGGTTCCGGAGGCGACGGAGATGGGCAGCGAGCGCGTCCGCTTCCTGACGCCGATCAAGCAGGCATGCGAGCGGGTGGCGCACCTCGTGGCGCGCTCGGTCGAAGAGGGCCTGCACCCGCTCGTGCTCGGCGGTGACCACTCCGTTGCGATCGGGACGCTGGGTGGGCTCTCGCGTGCGCACGGGCCGGGCGGCGTGCTCTGGATCGACGCGCACGGCGACGTGAACCGGCCGGAGACCTCGCCGACCGGCAACGTCCACGGGATGCCGCTGGCGGTGGCGCTCGGGCTTGCCGGCCCGGAGTTCGAGAGCGAGGCGTGGACGCTGCCCGCCGTGACGCCGGAGCGGGTCGCGCTCGTCGGGGTTCGCTCGCTCGACTCCGCGGAGGCGAGCCTTCTCTCGGAGCTGGATGTCGCGGTCTACACGATGAGCGACGTCGACAGGTTGGGGCTCGAGCGCGTGATTCGCCAGTCGCTCAGGCACATCGGAGGCTCGGGCTTCGTGCACGTGAGCCTGGACATGGACGCGCTCGAGCCGGACATCGCGCCGGGCGTCGGCACACCGGTGCGTGGCGGACTTTCCTATCGCGAGGCGCATCTGGCGATGGAGCTCGTGGCGGAATCCGGCCTCGCGGGCTCGCTGGAGGTCGTCGAGGTGAATCCGATTCTCGACAGCGAGAACGAGACCGCGAAGCTCGCGGTCGAGCTGGTCGCGAGCGCGCTTGGCGCGCGGATCTTTTAAGCGAGAGCTTCGAGAAGCGCAGGCGCGAGCTCACGCCAGTCGCCAGTGAGACCGACGTCGGCCGCAGCGAGCAACGGGGAGTTCGGGTCTGCCGCGATCGCGGCGATCACGCCGGCCTTGACCGCTCCGGTCAGGTGCTCGAAGCCGGCGTCGGTCTCGATCGCGAGATAGACGCGGGGAGCGACGGAGCGGCCCTGCAGACCGATCTCGGAGCCCCAGGGAACGCGCCCCGCCGCGCAGGCTGCTCGGTCGCCGCCGATCGCCGCGCCGGCCAGCTCGAGCGCCGACGGGTCGACACCGGCACCGACGGCTACGACGAGGTCGGCCTCGTCGAGGCGCCTCGGCCGCGGGTCTGTGTCGCTCCTCTCCAGAACGCTGGTCGTCACTTCGGGAAGGGCGCCGACGTCGATCTGCCGGACCTCGGCCTCGGCGTCTCGAGGCTCGAGCGGCTCGAACATCCGCGGGCGAACGGTCGCGAGCTGTGGCGTCGTCCTGCCCATGATCACCGAGACGATGTTGCCGCCGTAGGCCGGCTTGTGCTGGACCAGCCGGCCGCCCCGGTCGATGCCGAGATCGACGCAGTCCGCAGTCATCCCGTACTCGAGCTCTCCTGCGACCCGCGGGCCGAGGTCGCGCCCCCGCAAGGTCGCCGGGAACAGCAGCACGTGCGGCCGCTCGCGCTCGACGATCGAGCGCACCGCGGCGACCCACTGTTCGGGCTCGTAGTCGCTCAGCGCCTCGTGCTCGCCGACGTTGACGATCTCCGCGCCGTGGCGGGAGACGTCTTCTACTGCCGCGGCGACGTCGTGGCCGAGCACGAGCGCGACATTTGAGCCGCCGAGTTTCCCCGAGAGCTCCCGGCCCTTCGCGAGCAGCTCGAGCGACGGGCGCGTTGCGCGCCCCTCCGACACCTCGACGAGTGTCCAGCAGTCGTAGAAATTGCCGGGCTCCTTGGCCAGGTGCTCCGGTTTCTCCCACGCGGTCGCTCCGGCCGGCCGCTCCGCCGCGAGCTCACGGATCCGCGCGGCAGCGTCCTCGACGGAGTCGAAGCGCTCGCCGGCCCGCTCCGGGGTCACGTCGTGGACGGCGAGGACACGCGTCGGCGAGCCGGTCTGTCCGAAGCGCTTGTCGTGCTCCCGCACGTCGCCGACGAGATCGGACGCGGCCCAGACGTCGATTCGGCCCTCTCCCGGTTCCACCTTGTCCGGCTCACGCTCGGCCCGCGCAACAGAGATGACGGCCGGAAGCGGGACCTCGACCGTTTCCTCGCCGTCGTCCGTCTCACGCCTCACGCGCAGGAGGTCGCCCTCGACCGCGAGCCCGACCGAGTTCGTCACGTGCGGGCGGCCGAGAAACGCGGCCACCTCGGGCGGCACCTGCCAGGTCTCGGCATCGAGCGTCTTGACCCCGCAGAGGACGAGGTCGCACCCTTCCTTCCCGAGCGCCAGCGCCAGCGTCCGGGAGGTGCCGATCGTGTCCGCGAGTGCGAACGCCCGGTCGGAGAGGTGAATGCAACGGTCGGCGCCGAGCGCCAGGCACTCGCGCAGCGCCTCCTCGGCTTGCGGCGGCCCCATGGTCATCGCGACTACCTCGCCGCCGACGGCCTCGCGTAGCCGCACTGCTTCGGCGACGGCGCGCGCGTCGAAGGGATTCAGGATCAGAGGCACGCCCTCTCGCTTGAGCGACTTCGTCTCCTGATCGAACTCGATCTCGTCGGGCCGCGGGATCTGTTTGACGAGGCAGACGATCTTCATCGGCGGGAGACTAATAGGGGTGCTTGGGATCCTCTACGACATCCACGGGAATCTGATCGCGCTCGACGCGGTTCTTGCCGAGGCCGCCGGAGTCGACCGCTGGTTGCTCGGCGGCGACTACGCCGTCGGGAGCCCGTGGCCGCACGAGACACTCGAGCGCCTGCGTGGACTGCCGAACGCGACGTGGATCCGCGGCAACGGCGAGCGGTGGCTGTTCGAACCGCCGGAGGATCGCCCTGAGGTGAGGGAGGGATACAACCACTTCAAGGACGAGCTGTCGCCGGAGGAGCAGCAGTGGCTTTTCGACCTGCCGCCGCAGGCTGAGATCGAGGGCGTCCTCTACGTCCATGGCTCGCCGCTCGCGGACGACGAGAGCTTCGACATCGAGCCTCGCGAGGACGACGAGCGCCTGCTCGCGGGCGAGCACGACCGGACGATCGTCTTCGGGCACAGCCATCTCCAGTTCCAGCGGCCAGGGCCGAACGGAACCTTTCTCGTCAATCCCGGCAGCGTCGGTTCTCCGCGGCACGGCGAGCCGAACGCGGCCTGGGCGGTTCGCCGGGACGGAGGCGACTTCGAGCTCCGCGGGACGGACTACGACACGGCGCGCGCGGCCGCCGCCTACCGTGCGCTCGGAGCCCCGGTCGGGGAGCTGTTCGCCCATCGAATCGAGACGGGAGGGGATTAGGAATGCTTGGGATCCTCTACGACGTGCACGGCAACCTCACGGCGCTCGAGGCCGTCCTCGCCGAGGCCGAGGGAGTCGACGAGTGGCTGCTCGGCGGCGACTACAGCACCTTCGGGCCTTGGCCGGTCGAGACGCTGGCGAGGCTGCGCGAGCTGCCGAACGCGACCTGGCTGCGCGGAAACGGCGAGCGCTGGCTCGTCGACCCGCCGCTGAACCTGCCGGCGGAGCAGAGCGAGATGGTGTTCGCGGCGCTGGCCTCGGCGATCGCCGAGCTCCCTACGGCTGAGGTCAACGCACTCGTCGGCCTGCCGACGCTCGCCGAGCGCGAGGACGCGTTCTATTGCCACGGCTCGCCGCTCTCGGACGTCGACAGCTTTCCGCCTGAGCCCGGCGACGACGACGTTCGGCTGCTCGCCGGCGTGAAGGAACGGCAGGTGGTCTTCGGTCATAGCCATATCCAGTTCCGGCGCCCGGGGCCGAACGACACCGACCTCGTCAATCCCGGCAGCGTCGGCATGCCGCTCGACGGCGACACGCGGGCCGCTTGGGCGGTCCGACGCGACAACGGCGAGCTGGAGTTTCGGCGCACCTCGTATGACGTCGGACCCGCCGTCGCGAAGATGCGTGGGTACGACTGGGGCGAGCAGGTCGCCCAGCGGCTGCTGAACGGCCGCGACCTGTAGCCGGTGGCGCCACGCTCTTCAGGGACTGTCCCCGCAGGGGACTGTCCCCATAGCGGCCGGAAGTGAGCTGTCGGTTCCCAGTTCGGAGCCGTTTCAGGGACAGTCCCCTTTGGGGACAGTCCCTACGCGAGCGAAGCGTCGAGCGTGATTTCAGGCACAGCGGCCAGCGCCTTCGAGACGGGGCAGTTCGCCTTCGCCTCCTGCGCGGCCTGCTCGAACCCGGCCTCGTCGAGGCCGTCGACCTCGCCGCGGACGGTCAGGTGGATCGCGGTGATCGCGCCGTCGTCGAGCCTCACCCGAGCGTCGGTCTCCAGCTTCGTCGGGGAGTGGCCCGCCCGGGCGAGGCCGCCAGAGAGCGCCATCGAGAAGCAGGTCGCGTGGGCTGCGGCGATCAGCTCTTCCGGGCTCGTCTTCCCGCCCGGCTGCTCGAACCGCGAGGCGAACGTCACCTGCTCGTGCTCGACGGCGTGACTCGACTCGAGGTCGAACTCGCCTTGGCCGCCCCTGAGATCGCCCGTCCAGGTTGCCTTTGCCTCTCGCTCAATCGCCATCCTCAGCCTCCTCTTCGCCTGCGCCGCTCGGTCGGTAGTAGCTTCGGCCCCGCAGTTCCTCCGGTAGGTAGTCCACCTCGAAACCGGCAGGGTCGCTGTGAGGATAGATGTAGCCCTGCCCCCGCCCGAGCTTCTTCGCCCCGTAGTAGCTCGCATCGCGAAGCTCGTCGGGCGGCCGCAGGTGCCCGTGCTCGCGGACGTCCTGCGTCGCTTCCTTGATCGCCACGTAGCTCGCGTTCGACTTCGGCGCCCGGGCGAGGTAGATCGCGGCCTGCGACAGGTTGAGCCGCGCCTCGGGCAGGCCGACGTGCTCGACCGCGTGTGCCGCCGCGACCGCGACCTGCAGGGCGCGCGGATCGGCGTTGCCGATGTCCTCGGAGGCGAGGACGATCATCCGCCGGGCGATGAAGCGCGGGTCCTCGCCGCCCTCGATCATCGCGGCGAGGTAGTAGACCGAGGCGTCGGGATCGGAGCCGCGCATCGACTTGATGAAGGCGGAGATGAAGTCGTAGTGGGCGTCCCCGCCCTTGTCGTAGACGAGCGGGCGCTTGCGCGCCGCGTCCTCGATCTGTTCTGCAGTCGGGACCTGGTCCCGAGCGACGGCCGTTTGAGCCGCCAACTCGAGGATGTTGAGCGCGTTGCGTGCGTCGCCCCCGGCCCGTTGGGCCACCAGCTGGACCAGGTCAGGGGACAAGTCGATTCCGAGCTCGGCCGCGCCGCGCTCGACCACCGTCGCCAGCTCCTCTTCGGACAGTGGCTCGAGCTCGTAGATCTGCGTCCGCGAGAGCAGGGCCGAGTTGACCTCGAAGTACGGGTTCTCCGTGGTCGCGCCGATCAGGGTCACGAGCCCCTCCTCGACCGCGGGCAGGAGCGCGTCCTGCTGCGCCTTGTTGAAGCGATGGATCTCGTCGAGGAAGAGGATTGTTCGCCGGCCCTCCGCGCCCAGCCGCTCCCTAGCGGCGGCGAGCACCTCGCGAACGTCCTTTACCGTTGCCGAGACGGCCGAGAGCTCCTCGAACTGAGCGCCGGTCGTGTGGGCGACGATCCGCGCGAGCGTCGTCTTGCCGCTGCCCGGCGGGCCGTAGAGGATCATCGAGCCGACCCGGTCGGCCGCGATCGACAGCCGGAGCGCAGAGCCCTCGCCGAGCACCTGCTCCTGTCCGACGAACTCGTCGAGCGACGACGGCCGCAGGCGTATGGCCAGCGGCGCCACGTCCGATAGCCGTGCCTCGGCTGCGTCCGAAAAAAGGTCGCTCACGCCCAGAAGTATGCTGCCCGCGTGGCAGTCGACGACTTGACCGAGCCGATTCTTCCGGGCCCCGGCGCGAGCGACTACGAGCGCTATCTCCGGACTGACGAGCTGCTCTCGCTGCAGCCGGACCCCGAGAACTCGGCCCATCGCGACGAGTTGCTCTTCACGACCGTCCATCAATCCTCCGAGCTTTGGCTGAAGCTCGCCTGGAACGAGGTCGAGCAGGCGACTCGATTGTTGGCGGGGGACGAAGTCGACCCCGCGATCCGACTGCTGCGACGCGCGGCGCTCTGCGTTCAGTACGTGACGGGTCAGCTCGACATGCTGGAGCAGATGTCGCCCTGGGAATACCAGGTGATCCGGAAGAAGCTCGGCCACGGCAGCGGCTTCGACTCGCCCGGCTTCCGGGAGATCCGGCGGATCACGCCGGCGCTCGGGCAGGAGCTTTCGAGGCTGCTCCGAGCACGAGGCCTCAGCGTCGTCGACCTCTACGTCCAGGGGCGCGAGCACGAGCAGCTCTATCAGCTCGCGGAGTGCCTGATCGACTGGGACGAGCGGCTGACGCTCTGGCGCATGCGGCACTACAAGGTCGTTTCGCGGATCATCGGCGACGAGGTGATCGGTACCCAGGGCACGCCGGTCGAGCTGCTGGGAGGACTGATCAAGCAGAAGTTCTTCCCCGAGCTCTGGGACGCCCGGAACAAGCTGACCGAGCTCGCGAACGAGGAATGAGCTCCGCAGAGCTCTGGAACGGCGGCCAGTACGAGCTCGTCGCCGCCCGATTCGCGGAGATCCACAACGCCCTGGTCGAGAGTCTCGCTCCGCGAGCGGGTGAGCGCTGGCTGGACGTCGCGACCGGAACTGGCGAGGTCGCGTTGCGCGCGGCCCGCGCCGGCGCCGAAGTGACCGGCCTGGACATCGCGCCGAGGCTGCTCGAGCAGGCGCGGTCGAGGAGCTCCGACGTCGACTGGGTCGAAGGCGACGCCCAGGCGCTTCCGTTCCCCGACGGCGCCTTCGACGTCGTCAGTTCGAGCTTCGGCCTCATCTTCGCGCCCGATCAAGAGCTCGCCGCCCAAGAGGTGGCGCGCGTCTGTCGCGGCCGCCTCGGCCTGACGGTCTGGCGCCCGAATGAGGGGCCGCATGCGGTCTACGCAGCCTTCTCCGGCGAACAGCCCGTCTGGCCTTCCCCCGACGACTGGGGCCGCGAGGAGCGGCTTCAGGAGCTGCTCGGCGACGCGTTCGAGCTTGAGCTCGAGGAGCGGGTCTGGTGGCTCGAAGGGGATTCGCTCGAGGACGTCTGGGAGCTGATGTCCAACGGCGCGCCGCCGGTCCGGGCACTGCTCGATTCGCTCGAGCCCGACCGAGCCGCGGCCTTTCGGGCCGCCATGCTCGAGCACTGGTCGCAGTTCGAGACCCCGGAGGGCGTGCGCGAGCCGCGCCGCTATCTGCTCGTGCTCGGAGAGCGCCGCTGATGGCGACGATGACGCTCCGCGAGGAGGCGACCGAGCTCCTCCAGCGGTTGATCCGTCTCGACACGGTCAATCCGCCCGGGAACGAAACGCTCGCGGCGGAGCTGCTGCGCGACTATCTCGCCGAGAGCGGCGTCGCGGCCGAGCTCTACGCCAAGGTGCCGGAGCGCGCAAACCTGGTCGCCCGGATCCCGGGACGCGGCGAGGGGCCGCGGTTGCTGCTGCTCTCACACACGGACACGGTGCTCGCCGACGCGGCCGAGTGGCAGCTCGACCCCTGGTCGGGAGAGCTGCGAGACGGCGAGATCTGGGGGCGCGGTGCGCTCGACATGAAGGGACAGGTTGCGGCGAACGCCGTCGCGATCGCGTCACTCGCCCGCGAAGGGTTCGAGCCGAGTGGCGATCTGATCTTCGCCGCCACCGCCGACGAGGAGGTCGGCGAGGACTTCGGCCTCTCCTGGCTCTGCCGCGAGCATCCCGACGCGGTCGGCGCGGAGTACTGCGTCAACGAAGGCGCCGGCGACCGGATCGACTTCGGCGGCGGCCGCATCTTCTACCTCTGCTCAGCGGCCGAGAAGATGAGCTCGCCCTTCCGGCTGATCGTTCGCGGCCGCAGCGGCCATGCCTCGATGCCGGGCATCGCCGACAACGCCCTCGTCAAGGCGGCAACCCTGATCGTGCGGCTCGCAGAGCTTCGGCCCGAGCCGCGTTTGGAGCCTGAGGTGGCCGCTTTCCTGCACCTGCTCACCGGTCGCGAGGTCGGCGCCGACGAGGCGCTCGACGTGGCACGCGGTGTCCATCCGCTGGCCGCGGAGCTGGTCGAGCCGCTGCTCACGCTGACGGTCTCGCCGACGATCGTCTCCGCCTCGCAGAAGCGCAACGTGATTCCGGCTCTCTGCGACCTGATCTGCGACTGTCGGCTGTTGCCCAGCGAGACGCAACAGGAAGCGGAGACCCTCCTGCGCGAGACGCTCGGCCGCGGCGACTACGACTTCGAATGGCTCGAGGGCCAAGGAGGCACGCGCTCGCCGCTCGAGACGCCGCTGTGGGAGGCGATCGAGAGCTTCGTGGCTGTAGAGGAGCCGGAGGCGAAGGTCGCGCCCGTCTGCCTCGCAGGCTTCACGGACAGCCACTGGCTGCGCGAGGCCTTCGGCACCGTCGCGTACGGCTTCTTCCCGATGCGAACGATGGATCCGGAGGTCGCCGCACGGCTGATTCACTCTGCGGACGAGCGGATCGCGGTCGAAGACCTCGAGCTCGGCGTCCGGTTCCTACGACACGTCGCCCAACAGATCGGAGGTTGAAGCATGGTTCCGGAGGCACCGCTCGAGCAGACGGAGTTCGGCCGCGTCCCGAAGGGGGAGGGCTGGTTCGTCGTCAACGCCAAGGAGTCGCGCTGGCTCGAGCACGAGAAATTCGGCTCGGGCACGACCTTCGAGGGCGAGCCCGAGTTCGCGCAGCTGGGAATCAACATCGGCGTCCTCCAGCCCGGCCAGCCCGCGTGCATGTACCACCGCGAGAGCGCACAGGAAGACTTTCTCGTTCTCTGGGGCGAGTGCCTCCTGCTCGTCGAGGGCGAGGAGCGGCGCCTGAAGGCCTGGGATTTCGTCCACTGCCCCCCGTGGACCGACCACGTCTTCGTCGGGGCGGGCGACGGGCCTTGCGGGCTCCTCGCGGTCGGGTCTAGGGAACACCAGGACATCGTCTATCCGGTCTCCGAGCTCGCTCAAAAGTACGAGGCGGGTGTCGAGAAGGAGACGCCGGATCCAAAGGAAGCCTACGCGCCGTACGGGAGGTCCGACCAGGCTTCGTATCGCGGCCAGCTCGACGGGAGCTAGTCTCTTCCCATGGCTGAAGACAAGATCCGGCTCGGCGGCATGGCGCTCGCCAACGGCGTGCTCGTGCACGGGCCGACGGCGTGGGCGTGCGCGATCCGGACGCCCGAGGGCGAGCTGAAGGTCGAGTCCGCGCCGAAGAGCTTCCGCGCGTCGGAGGTCGAGCAGCCATTCCTGCGGGGGCCGGCCCGCCTGGCCGAGGTGATGCTGCTGCTGCCGCAGGTCCGCCGCGCGCTCCCCGAGGCGCGCTTGCCGTTCGAGCGGCCACGGGTGCTCGCCACGATGCTCGGCAGCGCGGTCGCCGCACGCCTGGTCAAGACGTCGCGGCTGAGGCCGCTCGCGCAGGAGCTTCTCGCCGGGGGCTTGTCGCTTGCGCCTGCCGCCTTGGCGGTGCGCGGCTCGGAGGTCGCCGCCTACCACGGCGCCGAGCACATCTCGATCGGCAGCTACGAGCACGGGGAAACCCGGGCGAAGGAGCACGAGCGTTGCGGTTCTCACATTGTCGGTCCGCTGCTGATCAGTTCCGCGATCGGCGGCGCACTCGCCGCGCGTGCGCCCGAGCGACTGCGCGGGCCCGCCCGAGCAGCGGCGCAGCTCGGCGCAGTCGGTGTCGCCACGGAGCTGTTCAGCTGGATGGTCCGGAACCCGGACCGCGCGCTCTCCCGGGCGCTCGCGAAGCCGGGTCACGAGCTGCAGCACCGGCTTGCGACCGAGGATCCAACTCCCGAGCAGCTCGAGGTCGCCGAGGCCGCGCTCGCCGCCTGCCTGAAGCTGGAACATGGAGCTGCGCGAGCGAGCTCCTAAAAAGCGGCTGCCGCCGGAGATCTTCGAGCTCCCCGTCGAGAAGATGCGGGAGGGTTACTACACCGACGCGTACTTCAACCACGCGCGGGCGACGCTGCTCGAGGACGGCCGCAGGCCACGTGTCGTCATGCAGGTCTTCCAGAAGCACGCTGCGTACCTCGGGGGGATGGACGAGGCGATCGCGATTCTCAAGCTCTGCTCGGAGGACTGGGACGAGCTGACCGTCCACGCCCTCTACGACGGCGATCGCGTCGAGCCCTACGAGTCGGTGATGACGATCGAGGGCGACTACACATCCTTTGCGCCTCTGGAGACGCTCTACCTCGGCGTGCTCGCGCGCCGGACGCTGATCACCACGAACGTTGTGCGCGTCCTCGAGGCGGCGAACCGCAAGCCGATCATCTTCATGCCCGCGCGTCACGATCACCATCGCGTGCAGACCGGCGACGGCTATGCGGCGCACGTCGCCGGCCAGGTGGTCGGGGCGCCGATCGGCGTCACCTCCGACGCCCAGGCGTCGTGGTGGGGAGGCCGGGGCGTCGGCACGGTGCCGCATGCGCTGATCTCAGCCTACGGCGGCAACACCGTGCTCGCGGCGACGAAGTTCGCCGAATGGGCTCCCGAGGACCTGAACGTGACTGTGCTCGTCGACTTCGAGAACGACTCGGTCTCGACCGCGCTCGAGGTGGCCCGTGCGCTCGGGCCGAGGCTTTGGGGCGTGCGGCTCGACACCTCCGAGTCGCTCGTCGACCGCTCACTCTGGAATGAGCTGGGCGACTTCAAGCCCACCGGCGTCAACGAGCGGCTCGTCCGCAAGGTCCGCGAGGCTCTCGACCGCGACGGATTCGAGCGGATCAAGATCGTCGTCTCCGGGGGCTTCACCGTCGAGAAGATCCGCGAGTTCGAGGAGCGAGGCGTTCCCGTCGACTCCTACGGCGTCGGCTCCTCGCTGATCCGCGGCTCGAACGACTTCACCGCCGACGTCGTGCTGACCGACGGCCGCCCATCCGCGAAAGCGGGCCGCGGTTTTCGGCCGAACTCAAGGCTCGAGCTCGTCGAGTGAGGCGTCACACAATCGTCACGCTCGCGTCGCCCACGCGCGCGGTTTTCGCGCTTAACGTTCCGGTAGGGGGCCTTTGCGCCCCCCGGGGGGCTGGACCTGGGGCGAGTGGCCAAGCCGAATCTGTTCGCTGTTCATGGTGATTGCGAAACTTCGGAGCTCGCATGCGTGAGCTTCCGCTTCCGGCGCACTTCGACCCGGATCGCGTTGGCGAGGTCTGGCGGGTTCCGTACGAGGACCGGGCCCGCGAGGCCTCCGCGTGGGCGGACGAGCACAGCCTCGGCCGCGCCGCCGACGACTCCTTTCGCCTCTGCGTCCTCGCCGTCGACATTCAGAACACGTTCTGCATCCCGGACTTCGAGCTCTTCGTCGCGGGACGCTCCGGGACGGGCGCGGTTGACGACAACCGCCGTCTGTGCGAGTTCCTCTATCGCAACCTTGGCGAGATCACGCAGATCTTTCCGAGCCTCGACACCCATCATGCGATGCAGGTTTTCCACGCGATCTGGCTGGTCGACGAGCGCGGCGATCACCCGGCTCCCTACACGCTCGTCTCGGCCGAGGACGTCGCGACGGGCCGCTGGCGGCTGAACAGCGCGGTCGCCGAGGCGCTCGGGATCGACATCGACTACGCGGAGCGACATCTCGCCTACTACACGCGGCGGTTGGCCGAGGGCGGAAAGTACGACCTGACCATCTGGCCGTATCACGCGATGCTGGGCGGCATCGGTCATGCGCTCGTCTCGGCAGTCGAGGAGGCGTTCTTCTTCCACGGCCTTGCTCGGTACAGCAACCCCGAGTTCCAGGTCAAGGGCGACAAGCCACTCACCGAGCATTACTCGATGCTCGGGCCTGAGGTGACCGAGGGACCGGACGGCGATCGCCTCGGCGGCAAGAACACTGAGCTGATCGAAAAGCTGCTCACATTCGATGCCGTCGTGGTGGCCGGGCAGGCCAAGAGTCACTGCCTGGCCTGGACGATCGATGACTTGCTGGACGACGAGGACGTCCAGGAGCGGCTCGCCGAGCGGACGTACCTGCTCGAGGACTGCACGTCTCCGGTCGTCGTACCGGGTGTCGTCGACTACACAGATGAAGCGGATGCCGCGTTCGAGCGTTACGCGGCCGCCGGCATGCACGTCGTTCGCTCAACCGAGCCAATCACCAGTTGGCCGGGCCTGGCGATGCGCGCCTCTTCCTAGGCGTTAACCATTGACGAATCACCGCGCTGCACCGATAACGAGATGGGGATGCACTGGCTGATCACTTTCCGGGACGGCGCCTCCGACTGGCTGCCGCTCCTGCTCGCATTGCTGCTGATCGTGATGGTCTACGTCCTCTGGCGGACCCTGCAGGTGATGCCGCGGGTGACCGCCGCGAAGGTGGTCACGTCGAACACCAAGGTCACCTGGGCCGATGTCGCGGGGCTGGAAGAGGCCAAGCAAGAGCTCAACGAGGTAGTCGATTTCCTGCGCGATCCGCGCCGGTTCGAGCGGCTCGGCGCTCGCGTTCCGAAGGGGATCCTCCTCCACGGGCCACCGGGCACGGGCAAGACGCTGCTCGCGAAGGCGATCGCGGGCGAGGCGGGAGCGAGCTTCTACATGCAGAGCGCTTCGGCCTTCATCGAGATGTTCGCCGGGCTCGGCGCCGCGCGAATCCGAAAGCTGTTCGAAGAGGCGCGCCGCAACGCGCCGGCGATCGTCTTCATCGACGAGCTCGACGCCGTCGGCGCCTCGCGCACCGGCCACGGCTTCAACCGCGAGCAGGACCAGACGCTGAACCAGCTGCTCGTCGAGCTCGACGGCTTCGAGGAACGCGACCAGGTCGTCGTCATGGGCGCCTCGAACCGGCTACAGGACCTCGACTCGGCTCTGCTTCGGCCCGGCCGCTTCGACCGCCAGGTGCTGATCGACGCCCCGGATCTTGTCGGGCGCGAGGAGATCCTTGCGGTCCATACCCGAGGCAAGCCACTTGCAGCCGATGTCGACGTGAAGCTGATCGCCCGCCAGACCTCCGGACTGACCGGCGCCGAGCTCGAGAACATCGCCAACGAGGCCGCGATCTTCGCCGGCCGCGAGAAGCAGCAATTCGTTCACCAAGAGCACTTCGAAGCTGCCATGGAACGAGTCGTCGCCGGGCTGCAGAAGCGCCGGGTCGTCACCGAGAAGGAGAAGCGAATCCTCGCCTACCACGAGGGCGGGCACGCCCTGATGTCCCACCTCGTCGGCGATCTGATCCCGGTTCAGAAGGTGACGATCATCTCTCGCGGGCAGGCGCTCGGCTACACCCTGAACCTGCCGAGCGAGGAGCGCTACCTGCACACGACCGAGGAGTTCCAGGATCTGCTGAAGATCTACCTCGCCGGCCGCGCCGCGGAGCAGGTTGTCTTCGGCCGCGTCACCAACGGCGCCGCCAACGATCTCGAGAAGGTGACTGCGCTCGCCCGCGCGATGGTCTTCGAGTACGGGATGTCGACGGTCGTCTCTTCGCGGACGATGCGGGCCGACAACTACGCGCTGTCCGAAGAGACGAAGAGGGTGCGAGACCAGCAACAGGCGCAATTGACCGACGCGGCCTACGAGGACGCCCAGCGGCTGCTGCGCAAGCATCGCCCGGCGCTCGACCGCGTCGCCAACGCCCTGCTCGAGAAAGAGACGCTCGACCGCGACGAGCTGGACGCGCTGCTCTCCGACGTCGAGCCGGATTCACGCTCGAGCGAGACGGTCGGCACTGTCCGGGTGGTGCCATTGCCTGCGGACTCGCGGGCTGCTGACTAGCCGCGTGTAGCATCGCCCGCGTGCAAGCTCGCGGGATCCATCACCTCGGCGTTGCGGTCGAAGACCTCGACGAGGCGGTGACGACGTACGAGCGGATCTTCGGCGCTCGGCTCGAGCATCGGGAGACGGTTCCCGACCAGGGTGTCGAAGCCGCGTCCCTGAAGGTCGGCGACGGCCGCGTCGAGCTGCTGGCGTCGCTCGGCGAGGAGACGCCGGTGGGCAAGTTCCTGACCGAGCGTGGACCGGGGATGCACCACGTCGCCTACGAGGTCGCCGACGTCCGGGCCGCGATCGGCGAGCTCGCGGAGCAGGGCGTCGAGCTCGTCGACGAGGAGCCGCGGCAGGGCCTGTTCGGGCTCGAGGTCGCGTTCCTGCATCCAAACGCGGTCAACGGTGTCCTCTCGGAGCTGGTACATGATGGCTAGCGACGAACGGGTCGTGGTCGAGATCGCCTTCGACGGCGGCCAGATCATGGGCGCCCGTCTGACGAGCACGTCCGCCGACGAGCTCGAGCAGGCCCTCGCGGCCCGCAACGATGGCGCGCTGACCCTCGATGCAGACGATGGGCGCTACACGATCCCGCTCGGGCGGGTCGTCTACGTAAAGCGGTTCGCCCGCGAGGCCAGACTCGGCTTCTCGAGCGGTTCGTAGCCTCAAGGGGTTACGGGAGCGGCGCCACAGGGCATCTCAGGCTCGATGTCCTCTGAGGCTGCCAGCACGACCGGGCTGAGCCGCGGCGTTTCGTCCCAGGACTTGGCGCGACTCGTCGAGCAAGCTCAGCAGGGCAAGCGTGAGGCGCTCGAGGAGCTCTACCTGCTCCACTTCGATCGCATCTACAGCTACCTGCACATGAACGTCGGCAACCGCCACGACGCGGAAGACCTGACGACGCAGGTGTTCGTGAAGATGCTCGAGTCGATCGGCAAGTTCCGCTGGCGCTCCGCGCCGTTCTCTGCCTGGCTGTTCCGGATCGCGCACAACCTGGCGATGGATCACTTTCGCGCGAACAAGCGGTGGCAGCCCGAGGAGGAGGTGCCCGAGCCCGATCCCGGCGAGGGGAGTGCGGCCGAGCAGGAAGCGCTCGAGTCGATCGGCCGGCAGAGCATGCTGGAGCTGATCCAGAAGCTCTCGCACGAGCAGCAGCAGGTGCTGACGCTGAAGTTCGTCTTCAACTTCTCGAACGCCGAGGCGGCGACGATCCTCGACAAGACCGAGGGTGCGATCAAGTCGCTCCAGCACCGCGCGCTGGCCTCTCTGCAGAGGCAGATCGCAACGTCGCCCGAATCGCCACCCCAGGAGCCGTAGGCTGGCCCTCTCGGTCGGGATTGTCGGCCTGCCGAACTCCGGCAAGACGACGCTCTTCAAGGCGCTCACCCGGACTGGGGCATCCGTCCCCGGCAGGGAGAACATCGGCATGGCGACGATTCCCGACGAGCGCCTCGAGCCCGTCGCGGCTGTCGAGAAGGCGAAGAAGATCACCCCCGCGGCCCTGCGGGTCATCGACGTCCCCGGCACCGGAGCCCAGCTGCTCGGAAACCTGCGGCAGGTGGACGCGCTGCTCGTTGTTCTCGATGCCTGGTCAGGAGGGCGGAATCCGGACGACGACCTCGTTACGCTGCAGCTCGAGCTCCTGATCGCCGATCGCGACCACGTCGAGCGGCGGCTCGAACGGGTTCGCAAGCAGGCGAAGTCCGGCGATCCGCAACAGCGCGACGAGGTGGTGCAGCTCGAGGCCGTGCTCGCTCACCTCGAGGCCGAGCGGCTGCTTTCCGAGTGGCCGGGAGAGTTGCCACCGGGGCTCGAGCCGCTGACGACGAAGCCGATCATCGAGGTCCGCAACGGCCCGGGCGGCCTCGATGCGAAGCTCGAGGCCGAGCTCGCGGAGCTGCCGGAGGAGGAAGCCGCGGCCTTCAGGGAGGGTGCGGCCGGGGCCGTCGGCGAGATCGCACGCCGCCTGTTCGAGGCCGTCGATCTGATCTCGTTCTTCACCGCCGCCGAGAACGAGACGCGCGCGTGGCCGCTGCGCCGCGGGGAGACCGCGCTCGACGCCGCGGCGACGATCCACACCGATATCGCGCGCGGGTTCATCCGCTGCGAGGTGATCCGCTGGAACGACCTCGTCGAGGCGGGTTCGCGAGCGGAGGTGGTGCGGCGGGGCCAGCAGCGCCTCGAAGGGAAGAACTACGTGGTCGAGGACGGCGACGTGCTGAACATCCGCTTCAACGTCTAGCTGTGAGCTTTGTAGGGACTGGCACCCGATGGGTGCCAGTCCCTGAAGACGTCAGCAGCAACAACCACCGCTGCAGTCGCAGTCACAGCCACAGCCACACTCGCATCGGGCCATTGGCGCCTCCTTCCATCGATCGATGTCGATGAACGTCAATGTGGCGGAACGTACCTGATACATTGATGAACGTCAATGAAGAAGCTACGCGTGCTCGAGCAGCCGTGTTGCGCCCCAGGCGCGCCGCCGCTCCCGAAGCGGTCGGCCGAGGCGCTCGCAGAGCGGTTCAAGGCGCTCGCCGATCCGGCGCGGGTGGCGATCGTGAACCAGCTCGCAGGCCGGGGCGAGGTGTGCACCTGCAACCTGACCGGCTTCCTCGGGCTGTCGCAGCCGACCGTCTCCCACCACCTGCGCGTCTTGAGGGAAGCGGGCTTGATCGAGATTGCCAGCAAGCGAGGGACCTTCACCTTCTACCGCCTGGTGCCCGAGGCGATGGAGCAGCTCGCCTTCGCGATCGGCGGCAGCCCGGCGCCCGAAGGAGTACTCGTCACCCGCGAACGGGCCGTCGCCTGGTAAAGCGCGCCTTTCCCACGGCCAAATAGGCCGAACGGCCCATTGCGCTCCACCCCTCCGATGACGAAAGCTGAAGCATGGACCGGAACGTCGCGTTCATCTGGATCGTCGTTCTCTTCGTCCTCGAGATCAATCACTTCAAGTGGATCTGGTGGACGTACTGGGATTGCCGCCGTTGTGGACGCAAAAACCACGAGTGCCGAGCCTGTGGCCGCAGCTGGCTGATGATGCTCTGAGGGCGCAGGTCCGGGGCGCAGCGGCCCCGGACCTCAACGAGCCCAGCGATCTAGGTCAGAAGCAGTTCCGGACCTACCACCAGGCTCGACGCGACCTGCCGCCCGCTCCCCCGAGGAAGAAGCTGATCACGAAGACGAGTGCGGCGATGATGGCGACGATGAAGAGCCAGTGAATCGTGAAGCCCACGCCGAACAGGATGATCGCCAGCAGCGCGAGCACGATGAGAAGAAGCACGTTCAGACCTCCCTTCTTGTAAGTACCACAACGAAAAAGGTTCCCGATCCGTTGCGCGTTAACCAAGGGGCCAGAGGCGGGCTTTCAACGGCATCGCAAGCGACGCCTCAGCCGGCGGAGATAAGGACGATCCCAGCCAGCGCGAGGACGATTCCGAGCTCCTGCGAGCGATGCACCCGCTCGTGCAGGACTGCCCGCGCGAGCAGCACCGTGACGACCGGGTAGAGCGAGGCGAGGATCGAGACGACGCTGACGAGGCCCTTTGCCGACGCCGCGGCGAAGAACACATTGCCGCCGGTGTCGAGGATTCCGATCGAGGCGAGAACCGGGAGATCGGCACGGCGCGCACTTGGAGGTCGCAGCACCAGCCAGGCGGCTGCGATCAGCGTCGTCGACGTGAGGCGAAAAACGAACGCGGCCCAGAGAAAGTCTCCGTGGCTCGCCTCGTGCATCGGGATGTAGTAGGCGCCGAAGGCGACCATCGCGATCGCCGCCCAGCCGACTCCTGCGGCAAGCCGCGCGGCTTCCGGCCTGCGTTCGAAGGAAGCAAGCACGACTCCGATCAGTGCCGCCGCGAAGCCGAGCTCCTGGTAGCCGCTCGGGTGATCGCCGTGCGCCAGTCCCCAGATGACCGGGATCGCCGCACCCGCGCCGGCGATCGGGGCGACGATGCTGAGCGCGCCCGCCGCCATCCCTTTGTAGAACGCGATCAGGCCCGTTGTCCCGAGCACTGCGGCCAGGCACGCCCAGAGGACTGACGAGCCGGGTGGTCCCTGACCACGGACTGCGACCCAGATTCCGAGCAGCGCGAGGCCGATCGGCTGGGCGACGATCAGGACGGCGACGGGATTCAGCGATCTGCTCTTGAGGCCGCCGAAGAAGTCTCCGACGCCCCACGACGCTGCGGCCGCGAGGGCGAGCGCGGCTGCGAACAACTTACGAACCCGTCCTGGAAGAACTCACTCGTAGCACCATTGCCAACGGGGATTAGACGGACGCCCCGGCAAAGCCGGGACGTCCTCCAGGCGGCGTCGCAAGCGAGCGCCTTAGTCCACGGGCCTGGTGGCCGCGACCGCGTCGAGCTGGTTTGCGTGGTAGAGAACCGCCGCCTCGGCGGTCTTGGCCGAGCGCAGGTCGTGATGCACAGCGATCGCGTGCAAGAGCTCGGCCCGAACATCAGCTTCGAGCGCCGCCGCCCGGTCCTCGATCAGCCGGAGACCGAGGTGGACGTGGCCGAGCAGGCGGCCCTCGTCGGTTTGCCGGAAGCTCGGTGCCGGGCCGAGCTCGCGGGCTCGGCCGAGGTCGTGCAGCAGGGCCGCTGCGAGCAGAAGATCGGTGCGCAGCCGCGGATGCATCTGCGTGGTCTCGCGGCAGATCGTCGCGACCCCGACCGTGTGCTCGAGCAGGCCGCCTGCATACCCGTGGTGGCCGTCCGGGGCCGCCGGGAGCGAACGCAGCGAGGCTCGCAGCGCGTCATCTGCTAGCAGCCGGCCGACCGTCGCTTTCAATCCGGGATGGGCGATCTCGCCGGCCAGGAACTCGAGAAACCCGTCGAGCTCGTCTGCGTCGCGTCGCAAGGCGGGCGTCAGCGCAGCGGGATCGGCATCGGGAGCCGCCTCCAGCGACCGTACCTCGAGCTGCAGCTTGTCGCGGAACTTCTCGACCCGGCCGAGCACGCGTACCGCGTCGCCTTCGGCGAAGCGGGCGTCGAGCAGGTCGACGTCGTTCCAGACGCGTGCCTCGATCCGCCCGCTGGGGTCGACGAGCTCGAGTGCGAGGTACGAGGAGCCGTTACGCGTGCGCAGGCGCTGCTTCCTCGCGACCGCGTAAGTGCCCTCGACGACCCGTTCCTCAGCCAGCTGCGCGATCGCGCTCACAACGGAAGTCTAGGTCCACAGGCGGCTGGTAGCGTCCGGCGTGATGGCCCAGGTTCGGCCCTTTCGGGCGCTTCGCTACTCGCCCGCGGCGGGGCCGCTCAGGCGGCTCGTCGCGCCGCCGTACGACGTGATCTCGGCCCAGGAGCGAGAGCACTACCTGGCGCTCGACCCGCACAACGTCGTCCATCTGACTCTGCCGGAGTCCGAGGAACAGGCCGCGCGCGAGCTCTCGGATTGGCAGGCTGACGGCGTGCTCGAGCGCGAGACCGAACCGGCGGTCTGGGCGCTGTCGCAGTCCTACACCGGCCCGGACGGGGTGGCGCGGATCCGCAACGGACTCGTGGTCACCCTGCGACTCGAGCCCTACGAGAACCGAGTCGTCCTGCCTCACGAACGAACGCACGCCGGGCCGAAGGAGGGGCGCCTGCGGCTCCTGCGGGCGACGCGGACCCAGCTCGAGCCGATCTTCCTGCTGCACGACGGCGACCCGGTCGAGATTCCCCAGCGCGAGCCGGACCTCGCCGCGGGGGGCGACCGGCTCTGGCGCGTCGAGGACGATCCAGGCGAGCGCTTCGCCGACGCGCAGCTCCTGATCGCCGACGGCCACCACCGCTACGAGACCGCACTCGCCTTCCACGATGAGGACGGCACGGAGGCAAGTGCCTGGATGATGGTCGTGCTCGTCTCGACCCGCGAGCAGGGATTGACGATCTTCCCGACCCACCGGCTTGCTCAGTCGGTCGACGGCGTCCGCGGGACACCGATCGACGAGCCGGGCGACGAGCTCCCGGGGGTCGTCCTCTACAGGCGCGGCGGCTATGAGCTGCTCGAGGGCGACGGGCTCGACGTCGAGGTCGTCGACGCCTTGGCGCCTCAGGGCGTCAGCTACACGCCGCAGCGCGGCGAAGCGGTCGCGGCCGTCGACCACGGCGAGGCCGAGGCTGCGTTCCTGCTCCGGCCGACGCGGATCGAGGACGTGTTCACCCGCGCGCGCGAGGGCCAGGTGCTGCCGCAGAAGACGACCTACTTCTATCCCAAGCTGACTTCGGGCCTTCTGTTTCAACCACTTGACTGACTGGCTCGCGACGTGCCGCGCGGCGGTCGAGGACGTGCGGGGCGTGCTCGCCGATCTGCCGACGCGGGTCGAGCGCGAGCCGGTCGTCGGCGCGGGCGAGGGCGGTGACGACACGGTCGCGATCGACGCGGCGGCAGAGGATGCGATCGTTCGCCGGCTCGAGACCACTGGTGCCGACTTCACGCTGATCTCAGAAGAGCTGGGCGAGCGCACGTTCGGCTCCGGCGGCGCGACGCACGTCGTCGTCGACCCGATCGACGGGTCGCTGAACGCCAAGCGTGGGATCCCGTTCTTCGCGCTCTCGCTCGCCGTCGCCGACGGCGCGACCATGGATGACGTCCACTTCGGCTACGTCTACGACTTCGGTACCGGCGAGGAGTGGACGGCGGAGCGCGGCGGCGGGGCATTCCTCGGCGCTGGGCGGCTCGGCGACGTGCGCCCGAAGGACGAAATCGAGATCCTGTCGTTCGAGGCGACCTTGACCTCGTCAGTCGCGGAGAAGGCGGCGCAGATGGTCGGGCTCGCCTACCGGCTGCGGATCATGGGCTCGCTCGCGATCTCGCTCTGCCATCTCGCGGCCGGACGCGTGGACGCGGTCTGCTCGCTCAAGGGCGCGCGGTCGGTCGACATCGCCGCGGCACAGTTGCTCGTGCGCGAGTGCGGGCTCGCGATCGACCTACCCGAGGCGCCGCCGTTCGGCCGGGCGCCGCTCGACACCGCAGGGCGTTCACGGGTCGTCGCTGCGGGCACACCGGAGCTGTGCCGGAAGCTGTTCGCGGCGTTGAGTTGAAGCCTGTCCGAGTCGGCTGTTCGGGCTGGAACTACGAGCACTGGCGGAACGGCGTCTTCTATCCACCGCGCTGCCCGCCGCGGCTCTGGCTCGACTACTACGCGCGCCACTTCGAGACGGTCGAGGTGAACGCGACCTTCTACCGACTGCCGAAGCGCGACGTGGTCGCAAACTGGGTCCGCACGAGCCCGCCGGGATTCCTGTTCGCGGTCAAGATGAGCCGCTACATCACCCACCTCAAGCGCCTGCTCGACCTCGACGCCGGCGTGCGCAGGTTCTACGAGCGGATCGAGCCGCTGGTCCGCTCGCCCAAGCTTGGGCCGGTGCTCTGGCAGCTGCCGGCCAACTTCCGGCGAGACGACGAGCGTCTCGCCGGCGCGCTCGCGAAGCTCCCGCCCGGGCGCCACTGCTTCGAGTTCCGGCACGAGAGCTGGTTCGCACCTCAGGTCTATGTGCTGCTGCGCTCTCACGGCGTCGCGCTCGTGATCGGCGACGACCCGCGACGGCCGTTCCAGACGCACGAGCTGACCGCCGACTGGACATACATCCGCTTTCACGCGGGGTCCCGTGGCCGCCGGGGGAATTACTCAGAGACGGAGCTGGAAGAGTGGGCTCAGCGGATCGAGGAATGGCGCCACGAGCACGACGTCTACGCCTACTTCAACAACGACTGGGAGGGCTTCGCGATCAAGAACGCGCTGTGGTTGAAGCGGCGCTTGGGCGTTTAGCTAGGCTCGTCCCGATGGAGCCTTCGCGCGACGAGATCCTGAAAGCGCTCGAGCAGGTCATCGACCCCGAGCTGCGCCGTCCGGTCACCGAGCTCGACATGGTCCGAGACGTCCGGATCAAGGGCGGCGACGTCGCGGTCACGATCGCGCTGACCGTCGCCGGCTGCCCCCTGCGCTCGAGCTTCGAGCAGCAGGTCGCCGAAGTCCTGGCGCCGGTTGACGGCGTCGAGCGCGTCTCACTCGACTTCGACGTCATGTCGCCGGAGGAGAAGGCCGCGCTGACGACCAAGCTCCGCGGCGGTGTCACCGAGCGTACGAAGGGGATTTCGCTCGACCGCTCCACGCGCGTGATCGCGGTCGCAAGCGGCAAGGGCGGCGTCGGCAAGTCGTCGCTGACGGTCAATCTCGCAGCCGCGTTCAGCGCCCTCGGCCAGCGCGTCGGGGTCCTCGATGCGGACGTCTACGGCCACTCGATCCCGCACCTGCTCGGTATCCGCCAGCGCCCGGTCGTCGTCGAGCGGATGATCGTGCCGCCGGTCAAGGACGACCTGAAGCTGATGTCGATCGGCTTCTTCCTCGAGGACAACTCGCCGGTGATGTGGCGCGGGCCGATGCTGCACCGCGCGCTCGAGCAGTTCCTCTCAGACGTGCACTGGGGCGAGCTCGACACGCTCGTCGTCGACATGCCGCCGGGCACCGGCGACGTCTCGATCTCGCTCGGGCAGCTTTTGCCGCGCGCCGAGGCCGTGATCGTGACGACGCCGCAGCCGCTGGCCCAGGAGATCGCGGCCCGCGCGGCGCTGATGGCGCAGAAGACGAACATGCGCCTGCTCGGCGTGGTCGAGAACATGAGCGGCGAGGTCTTCGGCTTTGGCGGCGGGCAGGAGCTCGCCGATGACCTGCACGTCCCGCTGCTTGGCTCGATTCCGCTCGATCCGAGCCTGCGCGAGGCCGGCGACGCGGGCGAGCCGCTGGTGATCGCGAATCCCGGCACACCGGCCGCCGTGGCGATCTCCGAGGTCGCGGACGCGATCGCGGAGACGCGCCGGGAGCAGGGCGTCGGCTTTGTGAAGTCGCTCCCGGTTCTCTCCTGACCGACGTTCCCGGCAAGCTCCGTGCGCTCGGCTTCTCGGGCGAAGACGCGCAGACACTCGCCGACCATTTCGTCGACGCCGAGCGGCGCGGCCGGACCGGCCACGGGCTCTCGCGCGTCGACTGGCTGGCGACGCTGCCGGATCTCGACCCGTCCGCGAGGCCCGAGGTGGAGATCGCCGAGGGCGGCTTCGAGCGCTGGGATGGTCGTGGGGCGCTCGGCTATCTGACGCTCGCGGCGATTGTCGAGGCGCAGCTCGCGGACCCTCCGGAGCGGGCGCGCGTGATCGTCGCTGCGCACTGCTTCCCGACTGGGATGCTCGGCTATTGGGTCCGCAAGCTCGCCGAGGGCGGCTTCGTCGCGGCGCTGACCGCAACCTCGCCGGCTCGCCTCGGCTCTCCCGCGGGCGGGCCGAAGCTCGCCGGGACGAACCCGCTTGCGATCGCGATCCCGAGCTCCGACGGCGAACCGATCGTCGCCGATGTCTCGATGGGCGCCATCACCTACGGCGATGTGCTGACCGGCGCCGCTACGCCGGAGGAGCTCGTCCCCTTCGGCGGCGAGCAGGCCCACAAGGCGTTCGCGCTCGCGCTGGGGCTGCAGCTCCTCGTCGACTCACTGACAGGCGCCGACGGTTACGGCGCGGTGCTGCTTCTGGCTCGACCGGAGGGCGATCCGGTGCCGGCGGTGCGCGAGCTAGCCGCCGGAGTCCGGCTCCCCGGCGACCAGAGCTGAGAAGCGCGCGTCGTCGCGGATCGAGTTGAAGTCCGAGTCGGTCCCGGCGAACTCGCGCGCTTTCTCCGGCTCGAGCTCGACCGCGCGTTCCAAGTGCTCGAGCGCTCGCTCCTTGTCGCCGACGCGCGCTTCGAGGCAGGCGGCGTTGAAGTGGCCTTGCCAAGCATCTGGATGCTGCTCGAGCAAGGTTGTGAAGAGTCCCCGGGCCTTGTCGAGCTCTCCTTTGTCGGCGTACGCGTTGGCGGCGAACACGTCCTCCCAGAGCGAGGGCTCGAAGACGACTCCCGGCTTGGCGCCGACGGCGAGCACGGCAGTATCGTCCTCGGCTGCAATCGCTCCCCGCCTCGTGTTGGGTCGGACGAACACGATCGTCCCTGCGGGGGCATCGATCTCGTCGTCGTCCAGCATGAACGTCGCCCGGCCACGGAGGACGACGTACATCTCCTGGTGGTTGTCGCGCTCGAAATGCTCCTCGATCACGCGTTGACCGGCGTTCCCCGTGTAGGCGTTCGTGCCGAAGGCCGTGATCCCGAAGCGGCGCCGTACCGGCCGCCAGACGAACTCGCCGTTGTTGATCGGCAGCTCCTCGAGCTCGTCGATGTGCGCGACCTCGTAGCCAGAGCTCATCAGGCAACCTCGTGAGCGTTTCGTTGCACCTCGGACCGGATTCCGACTAGAGGTCTCCAGCCAAACTGGACGCGTAGCGTGCTCACGAAAGCTCCCGCAGCTCTTCCAGGACGATCGGATCGATCTCTGCGGCTCCGTCCACGCGCTCTTCGAGGTTAGCGTTGCCGGCCCACTTGTTGAGGGCATCCTCGAGCTCGCCGTCGTAGCCGAGCTTCGCCAGTCGGTCACGGAGTTCGTTCGCGAGCGCGTCGTCGACCGTCAGCCATTCGTCGCGCGGCGTCTCGCCGAAGAGCGCCTCGTGCAGCCGGTAGAGGCGTCGAAGCTCTTCGAGCGGCAGCTCGTGATCCTCGACCCGGAGCTCAACGATCGTGTCCGAAAGCTTCGCGTAGCCGCCGTCCTGCTCGACGACGAGCAGCGCAGCCGACTGCTGGCCGCGCCGGTCGCCGCCGGCCGCCTGGGCCGCGTCGAGGCAGTCCAGCAGGCGCTCGGCCAGCGTGCCCTTCGAGGACTCAAACGTCTCGGCGATCGCGTCTACCGTCGCCGCCGAAACGAGGATGTTGCCCTGCGCCGCGTAGCAGGGACCCGTTCTGCCGCCCGCCCACTCGAGGCACTCGGCGCCGGTGAAGCTCGCGCTGCGGCCCTCACGGTCGACGACGCCGAGCTGGCGCTGGTCCCGTCCCTCGTCTGCAGCCGTCAGCCGCCCGACGACCTCCTCGGCGGAGAGTCCCTCGCGCAGGAAGCTGAGGCCTTCGGTCCCGTAACGCGGGTTAGCGTAAGCCTGGGTCGCGATCGCTCCGACGTGAGGCTCGGCCCAGGGGACGACCGAGCCGACGGCGAGGAACTTCGACTGCGTCGCGACGCCCCACTGGCCCGAGTCGAGGTCGCAGGCGGCGATCGAGTAGGTCGCGATCGTCCTAGCCATAGGTCAGCTCCCGAAGGTCGAGCTCGAGCAGCTCGGCGTGGCTCTCGGGCACGAGGACGCTCGCCACTTCCGGCCGCCTCAGCGCGGCCACGATCTGCTCGGCCGAGCCGGCGCGCACGACGACGGGCGTCCCCGCCGCGTGCGCCTCGCGCAGCTTGGCGTCGTCGGAGACGTCGTCGAGCACGAGCGCCTCAGCGAGCGGAACGAGCGGGTCTCCCTCGACGGCGAGCTCTGGAACCCGCTTGCCGGTGGCTCCGAACCAGCGTTCTCTCAAACCGTGATCGTCTCCCCAGGTTCGAGCGAGAGGATCTCGACGTCCGACGGCGCTTGCTGCTTCAGCTCTTCCGGCGTGCCCTTGAGCAGCGGGAAGGTGCCGTAGTGGCACGGGATGCACCGCTTCGTCCCCAGCAGCTCGAGCGCGACTCCGGCCTCGCGCGGATCCATCGTGAAGTGACCGCCGATCGGCAGCACCGCGACGTCGGGGCCGTAGATCCGGCCGATCAGCTGCATGTCCCCGAAGACGCAGGTGTCGCCCGCGAAGTAGATCGCCGTGCCGTTCTCGAAGGTGATCACGATCCCGGCCGGCTCGCCGCCGTAGCTTCTGTCGGGAGCCGAGCCGGAGTGGAAAGCATTCACGATGGTGAACTTGATCCCGTCGATCTCGACGGTGCCGCCCTTGTTGGGCCCCGGTACCTCACCGACGTCCGCGCCCTGGTTGCCCAGCCAGCCCTTCAGCTCGACCAGCGCGACGATCTCCGGCGAGAACTCCTTCGCGATCTCGACCGCGCTGCCGACGTGATCGGAGTGGCCATGGGTGACGGCGACGATGTCGGCCCGCTCCGGCTTCTGCTCGTTTTCTGGGCATTTCGGGTTGTCGAGCCACGGGTCGACGTAGATCCGCTTGCCGTTCGGACTGTCGATTCGAAAGGCCGCGTGACCGAGCCAGGTAACGGAAACGTCCGGCATTCACCCTCCTCCTCGTTGACTCCGCGAGCGTAACGCAGGAGACCTGTTCCGTCCGCCGAATCCGCCAGCATCTTCGGTCGACTGTCTCCGATCGCCCTCGTCCTCGGTGCCGCGCTCGCCGATCACTTCGGAGCTCACACGCTGGCCTTCAACGCCCTGCTGCTCGCCGTACCGCTGACGGCGATTGCCGGTCTTCGCTGCGTCGCCGACCGGCTGGACGGCAAAGCAGAGCCGACCCACGCCTTCGCCTGGGCGTTCGTGCTCGCGTTCCTGCTGGTCGCGACCGCCGCGCGGGCCCCGTCGGTTGGCGACCCCTCCGTGCCGGCCGTGGCCCGCTCGGCGCTGATCGCCTGTGTCGTGGTCTTCTGCCTGCAGGCCGTTGCTGCGCTCGCGGCCGAGCTTAGGGACAGTCCCCGATAGGGGTCTGTCCCTGAACCGGTTCTAGGGTCGTGAGCTTTACAGGGACAGTCCCCTGCGGGGACAGTCCCTAGAAGGGCAGCGAGCTTGCGGCCTGTTTTGCGACATGGATCAGCGGCTGCACGGCGACGAACGAGGCGATCGTTCCGCCCATGGCCAGCAGGACTGTCGCCTGCAGCATTGCGTCGCGCGGCGGCGAGCCGCCCGCTGCAATCGCGCCGGCTGGGACCGGAGTCGGCGCCAGTTGCAGTTCTGCGGTCGGCCGCATGTACATCGCCCGTACGACGGCCAGGTAGTAGTAAAGGCTGACTGCGGTCGCGACCACGCCGACGATCACGAGCCACGTCCAGCCGTGCCGGAACGCCGCCGAGAAGGCGTAGAACTTGCCAACGAAGCCGCCCGTCGGCGGCAGGCCGGCGAAGCCGAACATGAACGTGCACATCGCGACGCCGAGCAGCGGTCGCTCCCAGCCCATCCCCGCGAGGTTGTCGAGCGTCACCGGCGCCGCCAGCTCCCGCTCTCGTGCGGTGATGACCGCGAAGGCCCCGACGGACATCACGGAGTACGGAATCAGGTAATAGAGGAGCGCCCGGCCGCCGATCGCGTTGTCCGAGGCGATCGGGATCAGCATGAAGCCGGCCTGCGCGATCGACGAGTAGGCGAGCATCCGCTTGAGGCTTCGCTGGACGAGCGCAGCGAGGTTGCCGACCGCAAGCGACGCGCAGGCGATCGCCGCGATCGCGATCGTCCAGAGGTGGGCCTCCTGCGGGAAAGCCTCGCGCAGCACCCGCAGAGTCAGGACGAGCGCCGCCGTCTTTGTCGCGGCGGCCATGAAGCCCGTCACCGGCGTCGGCGCCCCCTCGTAGACGTCCGGCGTCCACATGTGGAAGGGCGCCGCCGAGGCCTTGAAGCCGAGGCCGACGATGATCATCGCCAGGCCTGCGACGAGCAGCGCGTCGCCGGTCAGGTGCTGGGCGCCGATCGCGTCCGAGATCCGGTTGAAGGCGAGCTCCCCGGTGGCTCCGTAGACGAGCGCCGACCCGAACAGGAGCACGGCCGAGCCGAAGCTGCCGATGATCAGGTACTTGAGCCCCGCCTCGAGCGAGCTCTCCCGCTCGCGGTCGATCGCGCAGAGGATGTAGAGCGAGATCGAGAACCACTCCAGCCCCAGGAAGAGCGTCATCAGGTTGTTCGCCGTGACGAGGAAGCACATGCCGGCGCCCGCCGCGGCCAGGAGGGCGTAGAACTCGGCGATGTGCTCGTCGCGCATCCGGTCGGCGTACGCGACGCCGACCGTCAGCAGGCCCGCGCCCGCAATGATCACTTGCGCGAGCGCGCCCAAGCGGTCGCGGCGGACCGAGTCGGCGATCACGCTTTGCGCCTCCGGCGTGTGGACGTAGATGACGATCGCGTAGACGAACGCGCCGGCGAAGCCGAGGGCCGCCGCGAGCGCGCCGAAGTCGCGGCGGTTCTGGCGTGGCAGCAGCACAGCGCCCATCAGCGCGAAGCCCATGGCGCCGAGCAACATCAGCTCGGGCGCGAGCGCGAACCAGTCGACGTGCGGGCGGGGGATCACGGCGACGCCTCGAATTGCGTGCTCACGTCCGTCCGCGCGCGGTCGTTGGTGAACGACCGCTCCGTGATCGCCGCCGGCCAAACAGACAGCGCGAGCAAGCAGGCGAGCAGCGGCACGATCGCGCCCAGCTCGGCCGGCCTCAGATCCAGCGCGTCAGGCGTGACCGCAGGCCCCGGTTCGCGGTGCAGAACCGCCGAGATCAGCCGCAGCATGTACATGGCCGCGAGCACGATCGCGACCGCGCCGACGACCGAGTACCCCCAGCCGCGGGTGAAGACGCCGGCCAGGATCTCGAACTCGCCCGCGAACGCGGACGAGCCGGGCACCGCCAGCCCGATGATTCCGGTCGTCATCAGGACGGTCGCGAGAATCGGCCGTCCTCGCGCGAAGCCACCGAGCCGCGAGAACTCGCCGGTCGTCGCACGCCGCTCGATTCCGCCGGCGAGCAGGAACAGCGAGGCGGTGATCAGGCCATGGTTGACCATCTGCAGCACGGCGCCGTTCAGCCCCAGGTCGTTGACCGCGAAGACGCCGAACGTGATCAATCCGATCTGAGCCAGCGACGAGTACGCGATCACGCCGCGCACGTCGGGCGCGCGGAACGCCAACAAAGACCCATAGATGAGACCCACCGCCGCCAGCACCAGGATCACCGTCCGGAAGTCCTTCGTCGGTTCCGGGAACTTCGTGATTGCGATCCGGATGAAGCCGTAGATCGCCGCCTTCGAGACGACTCCGCTCAACACGGCCGAGACTTCCGGCGGCGACTCGCGGTAGGCGTCCGGCAGCCAGGCGTGCAACGGGAAGAGCGGCGCTTTGACCGCGAAGGCGGCCACGAATCCCAGGAACAACCAGTCGCTCGAGCTCTGCCAGCTCGCGGTCAGGTCGAACGTTCCCTGCGAGAGCCCGAGCACGATCACGGCGGCGAGCATCAGCAGCGAGCCGGCCATCGTGTAGATGACGAACTTGATCGTCGCGCCGAGCCGCCCCGGGCCACCCCACACGCCGATCAGGACGTACAGCGGCAGCAGCATGGCCTCCCAGAAGACGTAGAAGAGCAGCAGATCCTGGGCGGTGAACACGCCGACGATCGCCGCCGTCAGCAGCAGCATCAGCCCGAAGTACGCGCGGGCGCCCGTGCGGCCGGCCCAGAACGCGTAGATGATCGCCGCCGCCTGGACGACGACCGTCAGGCCGACGAGCCAGAGCGAGAAGCCGTACATGCCGACGTGATAGGAGACGTGCAGGTCGCTGAACCAGTTCGTCCGCTGGTCGAGCTGCAGGCCGCCGCGGTCGAAGTGGAACCGGACCAGCGCCTCGATCCAGATCCCGACCTCGCCAAGGGCGACGAGCAGTGCGATCGAGCCCGCCGTGAACCCGTCCCAGGGGAAGACCCAGACGAGCAGCGCACCACCGAGCGGCAGCAGGATCAGCGCGGTCGTCAGCCAGCCCACGTCAGCGCACCGCCACGAAGACGATCGTGATCACGGCCAGGCTCGCGGCGATCGCGAGCGCGTAGGAGCGGACGAGTCCCGTCTGCAGGCGGCTCGTGCCGACCGCTGCGTCGCGGATGCCCGCGACGAGCTCCCTGACCGACCCGCCGATGATCGGCCCTTCGATCCAGCGGCCGAGCGCCTTCGCCAGCGCGACGCTGGGCCGGTAGAACGCGAAGTCGTACGCCTCGTCGAAGTAGAACTTGTGCTCAAGAAGGCTGCGGCTCCAAAGAGGGACCCGTGACGTGATCCTAGGAGCCGTAGGCTGTCGGGCGCCGTAGATCAGCCAGGCGACGCCGATTCCGGCCAGCCCCAGCAGGACGGCGAACAGGCTCGCCAGCGCCTCCTGTGTGTCGGTCGGAACCGCGAGCGGCGGGGCCACGGGGTCGAGCCAGTTCGAGATCGGATGCCAGAGCGGGGCCCACTGGATCCAGCCGCCGATGATCGAGAGCACCGCGAGCACGAGCACGGGCGCGGTCATCGAGAACGGCCCTTCGCCCGAGTGCTCGTGGGCGCCGTGATCATGGTCGGGGGCGTGCGCCCCCTCCATCCCGGCCGCGTGCGAGCCGCGCATCAGGTGCTCGCGCACGAACGGCGACGGCTCGCCGGGGAACACGATCAGGAACAGGCGGAAGGCATAGAGCCCCGTCAGGAACGTTCCGATCAGCGCAGCCGCGAAGAGGATGTAGCCGTACCAGCCGCGGGTCATCGTGGCGGCGATGATCGGGTCCTTCGAGAAGAAGCCGGCGAACGGCGGGACGCCCACGAGCGCCAGCGAGCCGATCAGGAACGTGATCCGCGTCACCGGCATCAGCCGGCCGACGCCGCCCATCTTGCGGATGTCCTGCTCGCCGGCGAGCGCATGGATCACGAGCCCGGCCGCCAGGAAGAGCAGCGCCTTGAAGAAAGCGTGCGTCAACAGGTGGAACTCCGCGTTTGCGTAGGCCCCAACACCGGCGCCGACGAACATGTAGCCGATCTGCGACATCGTCGAGTACGCGATCACGCGCTTGATGTCCGTCTGCACGAGCGCGATCAGTCCGGCCATCAAGAGCGTCCCGGCGCCGAGCCCGGCGGCCAGCTCCTGGACGTGCGGCGCCTGCTCGAAGACGGCGTGCGTGCGGACGATCAGGTAGACGCCTGCGGTCACCATCGTCGCCGCGTGGATCAGGGCGCTGACCGGTGTGGGACCCTCCATCGCGTCCGGCAACCAGGTCTGGAGCGGCAGCTGCGCCGACTTCGCGACCGCGCCTCCGAGCAGCCCGAGCGCGACGAGGTTGACGAGCCAGCCGTGGCCCGGCCCGACCGCGAACGCGTCGGGGAAGTTCAGCGTCTGCTTGTGCTGGATCAGCAGGAAGAAGGCGAGCGCCATCGTCGCGTCGCCGACGGCGTTCATGATGAACGCCTTCTTCGCGGCTGCGACTGCCGCCGGCCGGTCGTGCCAGAAGCCGATCAGCAGGTAGGAGCTGAGGCCGACGAGGCCCCACCCGGCGAGCAGGATCACCAGGTTCCCCGCCTGGACGAGCAGCAGCATCGAGAAGACGAACAGCGCCATGTAGGCGAAGTAGCGCCGTTCCTCCTCGTCCCCCTCCATGTAGCCGATCGAGTAGGCGACGATCAGGAATCCGACGCCGGTGACGATCAGCATCATGAAGACGCTGAGCGGGTCGACCAGGATGCGCAGGCCGACGTGGAAGCTGCCCGCGGTCAGCCACTCCCAGGCGGTCGACGGGTGCGAGCGCGCGGACGGCGCCTCGCTCCAGAGCTTCGCGAAGACCACGACCGCGGCGGCGAAGGCGCCGAGCACCGATGTCGTCGAGACGTAGGCGGCCGCGCGTCGCGAGATGCGCGTTCCCAGCAGCGTGATCAGCAGCGCCGCGGCGAGCGGCGCGACGAGGCAGATCCAGGCGGCGACGATCACCCGCGCAGGAAGCTGAGCTTGTCGACGTCGAGGTCGAGCCGCTTCTGCGCGATGGCGACGATCAGGCCGAGGCCGACCACGACCTCCGAGGCGGCGACTGCCATCACCGCGAGCGCGAAGATCTGGCCGCTCGACTCTCCGTGCAGGCGCGAGAACGCGATCAGGGCGAGGTTCGCGCCGTTGAGCATGATCTCGAGCGAGAGCAGCACGATCAGCGGGCTACGGCGCAGCAGCACGCCGAGGACGCCGGTCGCGAACAGGAACGCGGCGACCGCGAGGTACCAGGCGATATCAGGGCCCCGCACGGACCTCTCCTTCGTGGATCCGCTCGCCGGTCGTCGGCGGGCGGCGCGAATGCGCGCCGAGGATGACCGAGCCGACCGCCGCCACGAGCAGCACGATCGAGGTGATCTCGAACGCGAGCAGGTGGTCGGTCAGGAACACGCGCCCGATCCGGTGCGGCGAGCCGAAGCCGGCGTCGATCCTGGCCTCGTGCGAGAGCCGCCCGCCTGCCTTGAGCCCGATCACGACGATCACCTCGACGAGGATCGCCCCGGCTGCGAACACCGCGCCAAACTGCTGCCAGCTCGGCCCGCCGGCCCAAGGCGCATCGGCGCGTCCCCCGAGGTAGGCGGTCACGAACAGGAACATCACCATCACGGCGCCGGCGTAGACGAGCACCTGGCCCGCGGCGACGAACTCGGCCGAGAGCAGCAGGTAGAGGACCGCGAGCGAGGCGAGATTGCCGATCAGCGCGAGGGCCGAGTAAAAGGGGTTGGTGAAGGTGACGACCGCGATGCCCGAGGCGAGGCAGCTGAAGGCCGCGACGATCCAGACTGCCCAGACGACCACGTTCGCCATTACGAGTACGTCCTGTAGTAGGGGATCGGGGTGTCGTAGAGGTCGGCGTCCGCGACCGGCACCCGCTTGATCGGCTCGGCGAGCAGCATGTCCTTCGTGTAGATCTGGTCGTCACGGTTGTGCTCCGAGAGCTCGAACTCGTTGCCGAGCGTGATCGCGTCGAACGGGCACGCGAGCTCGCAGTAGCCGCAGAAGATGCAGCGGCTCATGTTGATCTCGTAGATGCGCGCGTAGCGCTCGCCCGGGGAGACGCGGTTCTCCGGCGTGTTTTCCTCCGCCACCACACGAATGCAGTCGGCGGGGCAGGCCGCCGCGCAGAGCGAGCAGCCGACGCACTTCTCGAGCCCGTTCTCGTGCAGGTGCAGGCGGTGGCGTCCTCGAAAGCGCGGGTAGACCGGACGCTTGTACTCCGGGTACTGCTGCGTGATCGGCTTCTTGAAGAGCTGGCGGAAGGTGACCGCGAAGCCCCTGACGCTGTCGAGGGGTTGCGGGCTCATCGGCTGCTCTTCGGCCGCTGAGCGGTGGAAGGGGCGTAAGGGGAAACCGGGAGGTTTCCCCGCTCTCTCTCCTCAGCGTTTGGGGCGGCGGTCGCCACGCAGCGGGCGCTGAGGCGATCCCTGAAGAAGGGAGCGAGCCGAAGGCGAGCGACGCTCATGAGATCCAGACCACCAAGAGGGCGGTTATGACGGCGTTGATCGTTGCCACGGGCAGCAGGATCTTCCAGCCGAAGCGCATCAGCTGGTCGTAGCGGAGCCGCGGCACCGAGGCGCGGATCCAGATGAAGACCGAGAT
>Ga0137403_10000084_pt1 | contig 104202 bp, 81 predicted proteins | sample CZOMad2_1_16fung_FD_122057 | JGI IMG/M metagenome (GOLD analysis project Ga0137403, IMG submission 122057) | Vadose zone soil fungal communities from Angelo Coast Range Reserve, California, USA - CZOMad2_1_16fungal (Hybrid Assembly) | ecosystem: Environmental > Terrestrial > Soil > Vadose zone... | reverse complement strand
TCCGGCGCCAGCCTCCTTCATCGCCAGGCTTTGCGAGGAAAAAAGGCAGGGCACACGGCTCTGACAAAGGGCTTCACCGGAAGACTTGCGCGGGGAATCCACAACCGTTTGCTGCAGGAGCTGAACCAGGAAGGAACGGCGGTTCTACCGTATCCCTTGCAACGAAGCCTCGTCAGAAACCTCGCGATCCCGGCAGAGGCGGCGGGCCGATCGGATCTCCTGCCCCTATGGGCTGGGCAAAGTGCCAATCTTTCTACTTGCACGGACGTATCGGGTTTTTTGACCTCATTGGTCGAAGAGATTTCTGAAATCGCAGGGCCGATCATTCAGTGGAGTGCAGCTAGGCGTGAAAAGCAAATTCTTAAATAAGGAAAAGAGAATGGAAATGTCAAATATCACCGACAAAGTCGTAGTAATCACCGGAGCCAGCAGCGGCATTGGGGAAAGCACCGCGAAGCTTCTCGCAGAACAAGGAGCAAAAGTTGTGCTAGGAGCGCGGCGTTCGAACCGAATCGACGCAGTGGTTCAAGAAATCTCGGCTTCCGGCGGCAAGGCCATCGGATTTGCCACCGATGTGACGAAGCGCGCAGAAGTGGAAGCGCTCATCCAAGGGGCCGTCGACGGTTTCGGCCGTGTCGATGTGCTCCTCAATAACGCCGGTATTATGCCCATCGCACCGATCGAGGCCCTTAAGGTAGATGAATGGGATCGGCAGATTGACGTCGCTCTTGATACCAGAGCAGATGAAATTGCGGCGCTCGTAGGTCAGTTCACGAAGAGGCAGAAATGAGTACGACCATTCGCGAAGCAATGGCCGGTTCACAGTGGTCAAGGAGGCAAGATTTTATGGGCAGGAAACTCGCACTACTTGCAATTCGTTTGTTGGTGTCGGTGAACCTTCTCTATGCTGCGGTCTTTCTCAAGTTTGCAGGGGTGCCAGGTTCGGTGACCCTGTTCACGCAGATGTCGCAAACGGTCCACGGGTTGATATCTCAGCCAGTATTCCGGCTAGGGTCAGGAGTGTTCGAGACGGTGATGGCGGCTCTGCTCCTGATCCCGAAGACAGCAAGATTGGGAGCGCGATTGACGGTTATGTGGATGACATCCGTAATTCTCAGCCACATTTTCGTGTTGGGATATGGCTGGTTCTTTATCGATGCTCTCGTGGTGATGTTGCTGGCTGTCATTTATCTCTTGCTGACACGCGGCCAATCCCATCGGGGTGAACCCGAAAGTGTGGGGACGATGGCTGCCGTATAGACGCACAACAAATAGTCGGGCAACCTGCAGCTCATCTGCCCAATTAGTACCAAACTAGCGACGATACCTTCGTCTCTAAAAACTTACCTCGACGCTACTGGTTTGTTCGTTTATGTATTGAATCTCATAAAGGAGAGATCGTATGACCCTCAAGAAAGTGTTGTACCCCACCAGAGTCAACATCACCGGTGGTTGGAAGAAAGCCTTCATGATGCGTCCTCTATTGCGCATCGTATTCATCTCTTTGCTGGCCGCGCAGACAATTCCGAATACCATCTTGGCCCAGGTGAAAGCTGTCGCCCCACTTTCCGGTGTAATTGGAAAAGTCCAGTCAGTTACGGACAGTTCCATCGACGTTCAGACGGGTTCAGGAGTGGTCCACGTCAACATCACGCAGCCACTCACCACCTATAAGCAGATACCATCGGATTTGAGCCATGTCGCATCGACGTCCTACGTCGGCGTTGCGTCGACGGAGCAAGCGGATGGAAAAGAAGTAGCGAAGCAGATCATCATATTTCCGGAGGAACTCCGTGGAGCTGCAGAAGGCAGTGTTCTGACAGACCCGCCAGGTGCAACTACTCATAGCAGAATGACCAACGGCGCCGTCTCTCGCCCTGCCGCATCGCATTCACGAATGACAAACGGCACGGTCCAGAAAGGCAGCGGCACCACCTTGGTGGTTCAATATCAGGACGGCTCTAAGACGATCTCCGTGCCTGCAAACGTCGCCGTCACGCAAGTCGCACCAGAAAAAGTGACACTAGCTGCCGGCGACACCATCTATTTAACGACGGACAAGCTGCCGAACGGAACGCTTACCACGAACAAGATCCTTGTGATCGCTCCAGCGGTGTCCCCCAACACCAAGCAGTAGGAATTCCAGCCAATGAGCGATTCAACACTTCCTGCCAGTGAACCGAACTCCACGAGCGCGTTGGTGGAAAAGCCCGGCGTGCTCGTGGCCAGGAAGCACCATCTCTTGGTGCGCTGGAGTCACTGGTTGAATGTGCCGATCCTTCTCGGCCTCATTGTCAGTGGCATTTCGATTTACTGGGCTTCGCCCGTCTATCAACACAAACCAGATCTGAATACGGGAAGCGTCGATGTGGCGGCGGATATCGGAATCTGGATATGCAGCCACGTGCCCGGACTGCATCACTACAGCAGTCCACCCGACTGGCTTTACAACCACATGAGCCTCGGGCCGGGCATGTTGGCGGTAGCTCTGCGCCTGCATTGGTTATGCGCTTACTCATTCATGCTGAACGGCATGGTGTACCTCGCAGGGTTGATTATGGGAGGAGGGTGGCGCTCCTTGCTGCCCCGCCGGACAGATCTATTTGACGCGCTCAGGATGCTTCGATACTACGTCGGCGTTCCCTTCGCAAAATTAATACGGCTCAAATGGCCGCATCCCCGTTTCAACACAAAGTACAACGCCCTCCAGCGAGCAGCATACTTCTCTGTTCCAGTCGCCGGATGCCTTTCGGTCGCTACGGGGTGGGCGATTCACAAGCCCATGCAGCTCCATTGGCTGGCTGCAATTGTCGGAGGGTATAACGCAGCGCGTGTCTGGCATTTCTGGGTTATGTGGGTCTACATCCTCTTCGTTGTGCCGCATGTGATTCTGGTTTTCGCCGACGGGTGGGATACGTTGCGCAGCATGATCGTGGGTTGGTCAACACGAGTGAAACGCTCGGAGTTCAACGCGAATGAACAATAAGGTAAAGATCGATTGCGTGGACCGCGAATCGAGAACCAACGAAACGGCTCCATCCGTTGCCGTCGAATCTGTCTCCGCGGAAAAACGGCAAGGTCTCTTTGACGAGCGACCTCCGCCGGTAATTGAGATCGCTCCTCGGGCTCTGCGTTATCGAACGCGGCGCGACTTTCTGTTCTTTGGAGCTGGCGCGATGGCAACGTTGGCAGGCAGCGGATTTCTCCTGCCACAGGATACACTCCGTCGCATAGGTGTGCGTCGAACTGAGAACTCTCCCGCGAAGGAGTGGTTTCTCAATAGAGCACTGCGTATCGACGATGATGTGGCAGAAGCGCTCTACTCGGGAAATCGTAGAGTGCCCACATACACCAAATCGCAGATTACCCCGCTCAAGAACAACTACAACGGAGCTACCCCTGATCCTGGCTATATTTCAGGATGGAATCTCACTATAGACGGGCTCGATTCCGGCTTGAGCATCTCTCTCGATATTCGGAATCTGATGACCCGCTTCTCAGTGCACGAGCAAATTACGCGACTGGTGTGCGTCGAAGGATGGAGTGCGATCGCTGGGTGGGCTGGCTTAAGATTCGGTGATCTGCTTCGTGCTTACCCACCGATGTCGCAGGCTAAATGGGCGCGCGTGGAGTCATCAGTCAACCTTGATAACTCGGGAAATCCTGATCCTTACTTTATGTCAATCGACTTGGCGACGGCCCGCCATCCGCAGACACTGCTCGCCACACACTTCAACGGCCAGCCCCTTACCGTGGATCATGGAGCACCACTCCGCCTACTGGTTCCAGTGAAGCTTGGTTTGAAGAATGTGAAAGCCATTACCAAGATTACCTATTCTGCGGAAGAGCCAAGAGACTATTGGGCCGAACGTGGGTATTCGCGCTACGACGGAATCTAGCATCCCTCCATGCACAACTGCATTCTAGTGACTTCCTAGCACGTGATCCATCGCCGTGTCTTTGACCAGAATGTTGAACGAAAAGTGCATAAGGTCCCCCCAGTTTTCCCCTCACCCGCCCAATGAGCTCTTTTTATGTTGCGTCAATTCAATAATTTCTGAATGGCACTCCTGCCTCGGCGTGTTTTTGAAAATTTGTCACGCGGTGAACTCTTTGGCATTAAACGAGTTGCGGATTGAGACCTCCTGCCTGCCAGAATTCCACAGATGGGGGTTGGGGTGAACGGCGATTTCAATAAGCTAATGAAAACACGCGAGATGTTTTTGGTCGGGGCGCCCGGATTTGAACCGGGGGCCTCCTGCGCCCAAGGCAGGCGCGCTACCAGGCTGCGCTACGCCCCGACATGAAGTGCTTTGTTCATTCTAAAGTACTTTCCAACATTACTCCAAATCCATAGCACCGTTTTTAGCCCCGACTGTGCACGAACTGTGCACGAATGGGCTATTGCAGCATGGGTGTGCACAATCCCGGCGTGCCCTGCGCCGGCATCTCGCTGGTCTGACGGTTCATTTTCTCCAGAGCTTCGCGCTTCATCTGCAACTTCATCTGAGAATACTTCTTTGACTTGCGCGTCTCCCTGGCGAAGCATTTGCGTTACCCACTCGTCGGCTACTCCTCCGGCACTCAAGCGTGTTGCGTAGGTTGAGCGGAGGTCATAGATTCGGAAGTAAGGCACTTTGGCGCGAGCCAATGTTCTTTGCCAAGTTCTCCGCAGATTCTTGTGGTGTCCCGTGGAGTTTCGTTCACTTGGAAAAAGGAATGATTACGACCGCTTCGGCAACCGGTGGCACCAGACCGGACCTTACACCATGAATCTCACATTCAGCGGAGCTAACAACCGCATCGACGGCTACAGCTATGATGCTGCCGGAAACCTGCTTAGTGATGGAAATCATGTGTTTACCTATGACGCCGAAAACCGCATCATCCAGGTGAATATGCCTGGCCCCGGCGGTGCGCTAGTTGCTAACTACTTCTACGACGGCGACGGTCGGCGAATTCGCAAAGCAGTGAGCGGCACCTCTACAGATTTTCTCTACGATCTTGGAGACCACGTGATTGCGGAAATGAGTTCCACGGGAAGTTGGAACCGAGGAGAAATCTTTGGCGGGGGACTCCATATCGCCACTTACGCGAACAGCACAACCTACTTCACACATGCCGACTGGTTGGGCACCGAACGCGCCCGAACGCAGGTGAGCGGAAGCGTCTGCGAAGCCACCGCCAGCTCGCCGTTTGGGGATGGCAATTTTACGAGCGGCTCCTGCCAACCGTCGCCCAACTTCTTTACCGGCAAGGAGAGAGACTCGGAGAGCGGGCTGGACAATTTTGGCGCTCGCTATGATGCATCCATCCTCGGCCGGTTCATGTCCCCCGATCGACCTTTTGCGGATCAACTTATAAATGCTCCTCAGAGTTGGAACCTGTATAGCTACGTGGGGAATAACCCGTTGCGATACCTGGACCAAGATGGTGAATCGACGCAAACTGCGGCTAACGGCGATGTCCTCGCTGTGTATGATGACGGTGACCTTGGTGTATATCAACACACCGACATTGACGATCGAGCTGACCGGGATGGCTCAAAGTTAGACTGGGACGACGAGGGGAGCAATTACATGGGCGAAACAGCCCATTGGGATGAGTTCAGAGACCACGACGACCGAACTGGAGCCATCTTGGGGAATGTTGCTCCCGGAGCGAGAATCCTGTTCGGCCAGAGTTTTGACGCTGTGTTGAAGTCTCTTGCAAAAAAAGCGGGGCAGATGAACTTGGCAGACATTTCTGCTCAAGAGACACCGGGCGGACAGTTCGACATCAAGAACGATAAAACCGTCGCAACATATGGACCTAATACTGGTGAGCTTCTCGACGGCACCTATGCGACTGCGCGTTCAGCCGGAAACTACCTCGCTGGCTATAATGCAGCGATCGGGACGTTGGTGGGGCTCATATCTCGTGGGAGACATTCCAGAAAATGGCTGGTGCTCTTCACGCCCTTGGCCACGTCAGTAAAGCTCAACTGACAGGAATTCTGGTTTTCGGAAAGTCATATGGACCGGCCCCATGGTATGGCGAAATCGAGTACCAAGGGCGAATGTCGAAGGTCGGTTTTGACCAAGGGAGGTCAAACCCATGGTAGCCAAAGGGAGCTGGACAATGTACTTGATGGTGTCTATCGCGCTTCTTGTTTTGGCAACAGCGATCGCTGTCGGAGTGCGTTGGTCGCAGCAAGAGTTCAGTCCGCATAGGTATGGCTTGAAGCCGATCGTTTTGGCAGACGGGCAAAAGCTTTATCTGAAAAGAGAAGTGGGACTTCATTATGATCGGACCGCCCTGTCTCTAAACAGCGACCGATGTATCGGTCCAAACGATGCGACCGACTATGTGTTCTCAAGCTCGGGTGCAGGTGAGTTCCCTTTGTATTGTCAGCCTGGCAAAAATGAAGTAATCGTGTACGACTCCCGCTTAAACTTGCCGAGTCGCACTACTTGGACGATCTCGATCAGACAGGAAAGGCTCCGCAATGAGCCGCATTTTGGTGGGAGGGAGGAAGACTACAAAGCGAAGGGCATCTCGAGAGTCGAGATCCCCTTGAGTGAACTTTCCGTCTGTGGCCGGAACTGATTCGGTGATGGACCATCAAGGCGTTGCTTTGTGACCTTTGCGTGTACATGTTCACCGGCAAAGAACACGACACCGAGTCTAACCTCGATAACTTCCTCGCGCGCTACAACGCATCCAACTTTGGACGCTTCATGTCGCCAGACTGGTCATCAACGCCCGAGCCAGTTCCATTAGAGACGTGCGCGCCTCCCGTGGTATGACGCGGTAACGCAAGGCAAAGGGGAGGTAGGTCGAGCGGTTGGCGGCGGCCACGATCAGGAATCAATTAAGGTTCCATCGAATCGAAACGCGCGACAAAAACGCGACGAAAGGGAATTGAAACCCCACGATATTCAGGCGATTCACACCCAGTTTCACGGGATTTTTCATGCTGCCTGTGATTGCGTACAAGCGTCCGCCGAAAAGCAGCTCAAAAATTGCGGCGGTACTCAAACAATCCGACTGGCACATCGGGGCCAGCATTAGCCCAGAAGAGACGGAGGGCTTCGGTGCTTTCAATTGGGACACCGCGCAACACCGCGTCCGCTACATCACTGACAAGTTTCTCGCCAACATCCACGCCAACCGCAAGATTCACGACATAAGAGACCTGTTCGTCTTTGGCGAAGGCGATTGGGTTAGTGGCGACATACACGCCGAACTTCGCAGCACGACAAAAGAAGAAAACAGAACGCGAGAAAGGGAGCAGACTCTGCCCGGGCGAATCCCAAGGGTGGGTAGTTCTGTGATGCATACTTTGGGTTTGCAATTTGCAAAGCTCTACGCGCCGAATGCAATCGAAAATCAGTCGTCCAATTTTCACAGTCTGTGCGGGAATGCATCGTTTTCAACAGATTGGAGTTAGCTTTGAGCGAAAAGCAGACTCCCCGATTTGTTGGAAACGTTAGTAGTTAGAAGTGGTGGATGGAGTTGTTGGAGTCGAGGGGTGTGCGCCCAAGGCAGGCGCGCTACCAGGCTGCGCTACGCCCCGACATGAAGTGCACTAGTAATTCTAAGGCACTTTCCGAATTTGCTCCAATACGAACCGTCACAAGAAGATTTGTAGGGTAAATCCTATTTTGAAACAATGCAACGAAGCCTGAAAAATGGCAAAAAACGGGTAAGGCAGTATCTGATCCGCTCAGCCCTAGTATCCGCCGCGCGGTCACTGGTTGACGTTCACAGTAGAGGAATTCCGTCCGCAGTGCTATTAGGTCTGCGCGGGTGGGACGCGTTCGCGGCCGTCTTGGAATTGCTCATTACATTTTTGAAAGCAGCTTGGAACGCTTCCATTTCATCCTGTGTCCCCACAGTGATCCGTGCGTAGGTCGGCCAAACTGGCCAAATCCGGCCAATGTAGATATTTCTCGCGGCAAGGGCGTCAATCACCTCTTGGGCAGGCCGCTTTGTGTCTAGCATGAAACAGTTCGAGCTCGAAGGCACATAGGAGTAGCCATTGCGGTCGAGCCAGTCGAATGTGCGCTGACGAATCGTAGTATTGATGCTCTTGCGCTCGCCGCAAAGTTGCGGCTCTTTCAGCGAAGCCATTGCACCCGCCAACGCTGTAATGGGCATTGCACTCCATCCGCCCAGCGCACTGAGCTTTGCAAGCAGGTCGGGCCGCGCAATCGCCAATCCGCAGCGAAGTCCCGCCATGCCGTAGATCTTGGAGAATGTGCGCAGTACGATCACATCTTGATCGGCTTTCACCAAATCAATGGCGGTAGTTGCGTCCGAAAAATGGATATAAGCCTCATCCACAAGCACGACCGAGCCTTTTGGTTTTTCATTAACCAGCCTCTCGATCTCTGAGTGTGGCGTCAACGTGCCTGTCGGATTATTCGGCGTACAAATGTAAAAGAGCCCAGCGTCCGCTGCGGCTTTGACCATCGCCGCAGTATCGTGAGCATAAGTCTTCGTTAGCGGAACCTTCACCACGCGTGCGCCGGAAACTTGTGCAGCGCGCATGCCGGCTTCGTAGCCGGGATCGGCAGTGACATAGCTCTTCGATGGCGACGTGAACGCGAGAACGGAAAAGTGCAAAGGCTCGCTCGATCCAGGATAAATACGCAGGTAGTCCGGCTTCAACCCTTGGGATTCAGTGAAGGCTTTCGCTAAATCGCGGGTCATCCAATCCGAATAGCGCCCTCCTTGAGGCGCAATGTCAGCGACGGCTTTCCTCGCAACCTCGCACGGTCCCAATGGATTTTCGTTGGCATCGAGTACCACTGCGCCGGGATGAAGGACTTTTTCCTTTCGTTGAGCGGCGGCCAAGGCGGGCTCGGAAGCAATTCGCAATGCCATCGCCGCCGAAGCCAATGCCGACACTTGCAAAAATGTTCGCCGCGACCCATGAGAAAGTTGGTCAGCAATACTCTTGCGATCTTCCTGAGTCATGTTTCCTCCGCAGGTCCTTCCATGCTAGCCAGTGGCGCTGCTGCCGGCAGCAATCATAGCTCTAGATTCTCCCGGCGGTCTGCTACAAATTATTACTTCAATGAAGTTGATTGGTGAGGTTTGCCAATTCGTTCTGTCGCGACGGCAACTGACGCAGCGGCTTCCGCCATAGCCTGGTTCTCGACTTGAACAAACGCCATGTCTGTAAGTCCAAAGAAGCCCAGAATGTGTCGCAGATAAGAAAACGCGGAAGGCCGCAGCAATGGCTCAGAGAAGCCATGAGCTCTCTCGAGGTTCGCAAAGTCCTCTGGCCACAATTCCGATACAGCTTTCAGCAGATTTTTATCCGGGTACTCCGCCAAGTGCCTTATACATGGCAATGACTGCAACGTAGACGTCTCTCTCGCTTTGTGCGACGGCGTCCTCAGCTTGCAGTTGCGTTCGTTCAGCATCGAGCAGCGAGAGAAAATCGATAACGCCTTCCCGGTACCGGAGGCGCGCAATGTCCGCAGCACGCTTACTCTCGCGGGCTTGGTCGTTCAGTTTTATTAGTCGAGCTTGTTCAGCGCGATAGCTTGCAAACGAACTCTCCGTTTCTTCAAGCGCTCGTAGAACGGTCTCCTCATACACGGCTAGCGCTTCGTCCGTCGCGGCGTTTGACCCGCGAACTCGGGCGCGGGCTCGGCCCAGATCAAACGCCGACCACGATAGGCCTGGAGAAACGGAATAGGCTCTCGAGTTCCCGGTAAAAAAAGTGCTGCCTCTGCCGGCAAGAAAACCAACAAATCCGGAAACGCTAACTTGCGGAAACAGGCTCGCGGAAGCAATGCCTTGGCGTTCCGTTGCCGCAGCAAGCCTGCGTTCGGCTGCTCGGACATCGGGCCGGCGCTGGAGCAATTCGCCCGGGTTGCCGATCGGCAGAACCTTTGCGATCGCAGGATAGGTGCGCGGGCTGAGGTCGGCGTTGAGCTCACCAGGGCGAGTCCCAGTCAGCACCGCCACGTGATACTCCGCGCGTGAAACCTCGTATTCAATGGATGGAATGCTGGCTTCGATTGCGGCCACGCGAGCGGCGGCGCTGGCAACATCCTGCTCCTCACCAACGCCGGCATCTCGCCGGAGCTGCGTCAGGCGCAAGGTCTCACGCTGGTTATTCAAACTGCGCTCTGCAACCGCGAGACGCCATTGAGCGCCCCGCAGTTCAAAATAATTGCGGGCGAGTTCGGCAACGACACTAACCTGGACGTCACGAAGATCAGCCTCGACGGCTTGGTTATCGGCTCGAGCTGCAGCTACTCCGTGGCGGACTCTGCCAAAAAGATCCACTTCCCAAAAGGCGTCAAAGCCTGATCGAAACGTGTTAACAACTTGCCTCTGATCGCCGAATCCCGGAATTTGCTCCTTGCTGTATTCGTAGGAACCATTAACCGGTACGGTCGGCACGCGATCCAGTTTCCGTTCATCGAAGACGGCGCGAGATTCCGCAAGACGTGCCCTCGCAGTGCGAATGCTATTATTCGCAGCGAGAGCACGATCCATTAGGGAATCGAGCACAGGGTCTTCAAATTGATTCCACCAGCGTGCATCAAGGGGCGCCTCGGAAAGCAGTTTCGGATCCGCCGCGTGAAATTGCGCGGCGGCCGGTTGCGGCGCTTTGTAGTGCGGCCCAACTGCGCAGCCTGCAAGAGACAGGGGCGCCAAGAGCACGAGTATTTGGAGACGAGTTCGCACGGCTTACGCTCCCACCGATGTGGCGGAAGGTAGCTGCGAATCCAGAGCCACCTTCTTGTTTTCGCGTGCTTCCACCAATCTGCGGATCACGACGTAAAACACGGGAGTGAGCACCAAGCCGAACGCCGTAACACCAAGCATCCCGAAGAAAACGGCAATTCCGATCGCCTGGCGCATTTCCGAACCCGCTCCCGAAGAAAGCATTAGGGGAATAACGCCCATCGTAAAAGCGAGAGAGGTCATCAGAATAGGTCGCAAACGCAGACGGCAAGCTTCCAGAACAGCTTCCACGCGGCCCAAGCCTTCCTTTTGTTTTTCGCGCGCAAACTCCACGATGAGAATTGCATTCTTGCACGCAAGGCCGACAAGCACGATCAAACTGATTTGTGTGAAGACGTTGTTATCGCCGTGCAGGAGCCAAACGCCGGCGATCGCAGAAAACAAAGTCATCGGAACAATCAAGATGACGACAAGAGGAAGCGACCAGCTCTCATATTGAGCGGCAAGGACCAAATAGACCAAGAAAACGGAAAGCGGGAAGATATAGACCATCGTGTTGCCGGCAAGAATCTTCTGATACGTGAGTTCCGTCCATTCGAACTTCATGCCGTTTGGCAATTGCCCATTCAAAAGCTCGCCCATGGCTTCTTCAGACTGTCCGGAGCTGTAACCCGGCGCGGAAGCGCCGTTGATTTCGGCGGCAGGGAAGCCGTTGTAATGCATCACGCGATCGGGACCATAGCTCGGCTTGACGCTGACCACCGCACCGAGAGGGATCATTTGGCCCGCAGCGTTTCTCGTTTTCAGTTGAACGATATCCTCCGGATGCAGTCGGTAGGGCGACTCCGCCTGAACGTTCACCTGATATGTGCGCCCGAAGCGATTGAAGTCGTTGACGTACAGCGAACCGAGATACACCTGCATAGTCTCGAAAACGTTGTTCAGATCAATTCCGTACGTTTTCGCTTTTTCCCGGTCCACGTGGGAATCGATTTGCGGCACGTTGACGTCAAAGCTTGAGAAAAGACCCGCAAGAGCGGGCGTCTGATTGCCTTTTTGCAACGCAGATTTGGTTTCGCCGTAAAGCGACTCAAGCCCAAGTCCGCCGCGATCCTCGATGTAGAGTTTGAATCCACCCACAGTGCCGAGACCCTGAACGGGAGGCGGCGGAAAGATGGCGATGAACGCTTCTTGTATCGAACCGTATTCCCGATTGAGGTCGGCGGCAATCGCGTTCGCGGACTCATCCTTTGAGCGGCGTTCTTCGGAGGGTTTAAGCGTGACGAAGACGATTCCCGAGTTTGGGCTGTTGGTGAAGCCGTTGATGGAAAGCCCCGGAAACGCGACCGAGCTCTGAACGCCCGGATGCTTAAGCGCGATGTCGGACATCTTGCGAATTACATCCTCCGTGCGATCCAAAGTGGCTCCGTTAGGCAGCTGCGCGAACGAAACGAGGTAGCCCTTGTCCTGTGTCGGCACGAAGCCTGTGGGGACGCGAGAAAACCCGATGCCCGTGACTGCGATGAGCACTCCATAGATCACGAGTGCAATCGCGCTTGCGCGGACTGTGTGAGTAACAAATTTTCCGTAGCCCCCCGAGGCCCGGCCGAAGAAGCGATTGAATATCCTGAAAAACCAGCCGAACACAAAATCAATGGCGCGCGTCAGCCTGTCCTTCGGCGCTCCGTGCGGTTTGAGAAGCAGAGCGGCCAGCGCGGGACTGAGAGTGAGGGAATTAAAGGCCGAGATCACGGTGGAAATCGCAATTGTCAGCGCAAATTGTTTATAGAACTGGCCCGAAAGACCAACGATGAAAGCCGTCGGAATGAATACGGCGGAAAGAACCAGGGCTATAGCGATGATCGGGCCGCTAACTTCTTCCATGGCGCGCTCGGTGGCTTCTCTCGGTGCGAGCCCAAGTGCGATGTTTCGCTCCACGTTTTCCACGACAACAATGGCATCGTCCACCACGATGCCGATGGCCAGGACGAGCCCGAATAGCGAAAGCGTGTTCAACGAAAAGCCCAGCGCCAGCATGATAGAGAAAGTACCGACGAGCGACACCGGCAGTGCGAGAAGAGGAATGATGGAAGCGCGCCACGTCTGCAAGAAAACCAAAACCACGATTACGACCAAAATTAGCGCTTCGACAAAAGTGTGGCCCACGGCCTGAATTGATTCGCGCACAAAAACTGTGGGGTCGTAAACAATGCTGTAATCCACGCCGTCAGGAAAACTCTTCTTTAGACGCTCCATTGTTTCCCTGACCTGGCGGGACGTTTCCAAAGCATTCGAACCGGGCCGCTGGGAAATCGGAATGGCCGCCGCGGATTTATTGTCCAACAGACTGCGCAGGGCATACGTACTCGATCCAAGTTCAACGCGGCCAACGTCGCGAACGCGAGTGATCTCACCGTCCTTCGCCGCACGCACGATGATGTTGCCAAACTCTTCCTCCGTGGTGAGCCGTCCCTGCGTGTTGACAAGAAGCTGGAAAGCCGTGCTGCCGGTATTAGTCGGTGGCGCGCCAAGCACGCCCGCGGCAACCTGGACATTTTGTTCGCGGATAGCTTGAACAACGTCTGTGGCCGTCAGATTGTGGGATGCCAACTGGTTTGGATTCAGCCAGACGCGCATGCTGAAATCACCCGCGCCAAAGACTTGTACATTTCCCACGCCGGGAATGCGATTCAGCTCATCCTTCACCTGAAGAATGGCAAGGTTCGCCAGGTACAACATGTCGTAACGGTTGCTCGGGGATTCGAGGTGGACAACCATCAGCAAATCGGGAGAAGTTTTTTCCGTGGTGACGCCGAGACGCTGCACATCCTGAGGCAAGCGCGGAAGTGCTTGGGAGACGCGGTTTTGCACTTGCACCTGCGCCTTGTCGAGATCGGTGCCGAGGCCAAACGTGATCGTCAGAGTCATCACGCCGTCGGCCGTGGCCTGCGAGAACATATACAGCATGCCTTCGACGCCGTTGATCTGTTGTTCCAACGGCGATGCCACAGTGTCAGCGATAACCGTCGGATTGGCGCCGGGATACGTTGTCCGCACGACGACCGTCGGCGGAACAACTTCGGGATATTCGCTCAGTGGCAGCCGAAAATAAGCCAGCGCTCCGATCACGAAGATCACGATCGAAACGACCGCCGCAAAAATGGGGCGTTCGATAAAGAAATTGGAAATCTTCACTTTTTGTCCCTTTAGTTCCGAGTCTTCGTCTTGCCGGAAGACTCCGGAGTGACAACGTCTGCGGTTTTCTTTTCAATGGGATCGTTATTGACTCCGCCAATGGCCATGGAAGTCCGAACAGGGGTAACCACCGCTCCAGGCCGAACACGTTGCAATCCATTCACAACAATAGAGTCGCCGGGCTGCAATCCTTCGCGCACCACGCGCAATCCTTCCACGATTGGGCCCAGTTTGACGGCCCGGTATTCCAGCGTGTTGTTCTTGCCAAGTGCGAGGATGTATTTTTGATTCAGGTCTGTCGCGACAGCTTCATCCTTCGCGAGGCAGCCCGAATACTTGCCCGCACCTTGCAGCTTGATTCGTGCAAACAACCCCGGTGTCAAAGTCAAATTCTTATTCGGAAAAGTTCCTCTGACGCGAATCGTGCCAGTCGAGCTGCTCACCTGGTTGTCCACGAAATTCACCTGGCCGACGTGCGGGAAATCGGTTTCATCGGCAAGGCCGAGAGAAACACTGTTCCGAATCTCGCGCGAATCTTTGGATCGCGTTTGCGCCAGTCGCGAGTATTTCAAGTAGGTTTGTTCATCAACATCAAAAAAAGCGTAGATCGGATCGAGAGAGACCACTGTGGTCAGAGGTTTGACCTGCGCCGCGCCGCTCTCGACCAGATTTCCAGCGGTAATTTCCGCCCGGCTTACACGCCCCGTGATCGGAGCCGTAACACGAGTGAATTCTAAATTGAGCTCAGCGCCACGAAGCGCTGCGGCTGTTGACGCGATTCGAGCATCGGTTTCATTGCGAACGGCAGCACGCCGGTCATATTCTTCCTCGGACATCCCGTCGTTGTTGTGAAGCCGCTCTGCGCGCTGGAAATCACTTTGGGCCCGTGCAAGTTGCGCTTTCGCCTGAGCCAGTTCACCCCTTAGTCGGTCAACTTCCGCCTGAAAAGGACGCGGATCAATCTGGAACAAGAGATCGCCCTGATGAACGATGGCGCCCTCTTGGAAATGCACGCTCTGCAGATAACCGGAAACGCGCGGGCGCACTTCGACCGTGTTGACCGCTTCGAGGCGCCCGGTGAACTCATCTGTATCGCCAAGCTGTTTGCAAATGACCTCTGCAACGCTGACTTGAGGCGGCGCCGGTGCCGTTGGTTTGGCTTCTCCAGAGCATCCGGCGATTATGCCAGCGAGAATCAACGATGCCGCTCCAAACAGCACTCTGTGAGATTTCTGTTTTGGCTCTTCATTCTTGCGAAAACCGCGAAAGTGCCTGTGATCTACCATGGTTAGATTCCCCGGAACGTGATGCCTTCGGTCTTGCCCACAATCTCTGCGATTGATGCAACCCAATCACAATCTGTGACTCAAATAGATGTATCGCCTGGGTTGGTGGTTACTTCCCAATACGTGCCGCTGAAATCGAAGGTGGTATACAATATGGAACCAAGTAACAGATGAAGAAGCGTCAAGAGCTTTGCCCTGTAGAAACTACGGCTCGCATTGTCGGCGGACGTTGGAAAGCCGCGGTTCTGGAGCAACTCTTCCTGGGAGCAAAACGTTTTTCGGAGCTTAAGCGCGGCGTTACAGGCATGACGCAACGATCGTTGGCGCAGCAACTTCGCGAATTGCAGGTTGCTGGAATCGTTGAACGCACCGTTTATCCTGATGCGCCACCCCGAGTCGTGTATGCAGTTACACCGCTCGGTCGCTCTCTGCGGCCATTGCTGGACGCGATGTGCCACTGGGGAAAGTCACACTCTGCCGCGATGGCGCTGAAAAAGCTTCGCGCTTCCGATCGTGAGCTCTAGGCCGAATGCACTAGTCGTTGTTTCTGCTTCGAACCGCCGGCCTCGCCCTTCATGGGTGTTCTCCACTTTCCATCTTTCTCGACGCTCTCTTGAACCCGAAAGGCCGTGATTTTTCTTATCAGAGCCAGCGGCAAGGGCTTGTCCAGCGGGAACTGAATCGACGCACTCGCCGTCGTAAATTTCGCAAGCTCTTTCGCAAACGCGCTGACCGCCGGTGGCGTGGGGTAAAACCCAATGTGCTTCTTAAACACGGCAAATGTGACCAGGATCCTGTCGTAGGAAAAAGCGGGCATCCCCCATTTCAAGCTTTCTTCGGCCCCCGGCGCGGCCTTACGAATGCACGCATGAATCTCGCGCAACTTTTTCCGTGCTTCTTTCGGAGCTGCATGGATGTACTCAGCGATATTCTTCGGGCGTATCTTTTTATCGGCCATGGGCGCATTCTATCGGTGTCCGTCCAAACGTCGCAATCAATTTTGCTAACTCCTTTCGGTTTTATCTTCATTGAGTTTTTTCACGATGACATTACGCTCATCGTCGCTCACTTGGGCGGCGAACAGCCATATTAAGCAACTAGATGAGTACATCCTGTTTTGCGCGCAGCCTTGCCGGCCCTCCGCTGTTGCATTTCCTACAAGTAGCCAACAGTGTCCCAAATTTTTTGCTGGTTTCATTTCTTTCGTCTTCTTACACTTGGGGCGGGTGGTCCGCTGCACACGGACATACGCTGGAAATTGCGTCCTTTAGGGATACGATTTGCCAAGTGTTTCCGTCGATTTGTTGCGGGGTGAGGAAGAGGCGGACGAGGGATCCGGGCTCGCCGAGTCCGGAGTTTGGCGGGACCTCCCAGGCCCGCGAGGCGCGGCTATAGCCGCGTCGCCCACGTGTCGGTATGCCTCCCTAGAAAATGCAATTGTATTGTCCCAGGAGGAGATATGAAGTCCCTGCCACGTCTTTTCGCGATTGTGTTTTTCCCTCTATTTGTTTTGGGCGTCCTCTTTGGGTGCAGCGGCCCGGCTACTCCCTCGACAAAAACTCTCACCTCGATCGCAGTCGCGCCGGCATCGCCGCCCCACCTAAAGGTTGGCGCGACTCAGCAATTTACCGCTACTGGCACGTATAGCGACAATTCAACCGCGGATATCACTTCGACTGTCACCTGGACGTCCGGTACCACCGCTACCGCCACGATTTCTACGGCTGGCCTTGCAACCGGCGTCGCTGCGGGCACCACGCAAATTACCGCCTCGCAAGGTGGCGTCACTTCGCCCCCGGTCACGCTGACAGTAATCGTACTTAGTTCGATCGCAGTGACGCCGGGCGCTCCGTCGATTGTCGTTGGCGCGACCCAACAATTCGCAGCTAGGGGCACCTACAGCGATAGCTCATTTGCGGACATCACATCCACCGTTACTTGGGTTTCCGGCACCCCCGCAACCGCCACGATTTCTGCGGCTGGCCTAGCGACTGGCGTCGCCCAGGGCACAACGCAAATCACGGCGTCCCTGAGCGGCGTTACTTCTCCCGGCGTCACGCTCACGGTCATCTCGCTCACCTCCATTGCAATTACGCCTAACCCCGCTTCCGTGGCGGTAGCCGCCACGGTTCAATTCACCGCAACAGGAACATTCAGTGACGCAAGCACGGCTAACATCACAACGTTAGTTACGTGGAGTTCTGTGCCTACTTCCACAGCTACCATTGGTGCGGCCACTGGTCTTGCAACTGGTGTTGCCAATGGCACAGCGCAGATCTCCGCGCAATTGGGCAGCATCCTAGCTCCCAGCGTCACCCTTACCGTCGGCACAGGAGGAACGCCCGTTCCTATCGCCGTCAAGATCGTTCAAGTGAACCCGACCATTGCGGTGGGCAACGTTGAGGACTTTACGGCCAAATTCCTCATGAGCGATGCGACCTTAGTTAATCCCACTGCGGCTGTTACCTGGAGCTCGGGCACCACCGCAACCGCGACAATTATTTCGACCGCCTCCAATACCGGTATCGCTTCTGGTGTCGCGCCGGGAACTTCCACAATCACCGCCGCAAGCACCGGCCTCACTTCCGGCACGACCTTGCTTACCGTCGTACCGGCGGCAGGAAAGTTTGCATTCGTCGCTGGCTGGCTGGCGGCGGCAAGCTATGCAACTAACGCAGGGGCGTCCACCCTTACTTCGACAGGAGTTGTTCGGGACACTACCATACCGACCCAAATTATCCCTACTCCGTCGGGACAGTTTGCATACGGGATAGGCGCCAACGGAGCCGGTTTGCTTTCCTTGTATCAGGTAGATCAGAAAACGGGCGTTCTAGCGCTTTCAGGGATATTCAACTCGGGCGTATCTTCACTCTCCCCGTTCCAGAGCATTATCGATCCGACTGGCCGGTTCCTCTACATTGTGAACATCGGATCACCGGGCAGCGTCGCTGCCTTGGCCACTAACACCTCTTCTTTCGACGGCAGTCTGACGCCTATTACAGGCTCGCCTTTCGGCACTGGTAATACCCCACTGGGCATTGCCGAGGACCCCGCAGGCAAGTACGTTTATGTGACCAACAGTGGTGATGGAACCATAAGCGGGTTTTCAGTCGGATCCGATGGCTCTCTGGCTCCGCTCTCCCCAACGGCAACGTTTCCGACCGGCAGCGGTGCCGCTAGTGGACCGTTCATACCTGCGATCGACCCGACCGGGAGTTTTCTATACGTACCGAACTCAGCCGACGGAACGATTTCCATTTTCTCCATTGCATCTGACGGTTCGCTTACAGCCGTCGGCAGCCCGGTATCCACAGGTGCCGGCTCTTCTCCATCGATGATCGCGATTACACTGTCGAACAAGTTTCTCTACGTTACAGACGCTGGGCACAATACGATCGTCGGTTTTGTGATTGGCGCTGGCGGAACGCTTTCCGGCCCGACGACGGATTCGCCATATTCCACTGGGAACTTTCCGCAAGGCCTCGCGATTGACGTCAGAGGATCGTCACTGGCTGTAGTCAACCAGAACGACAACACGTTGACCTATTATTCGATTGATTCCACCACGGGCAAATTGACGACAGGGCAGACCGTAGAGACGCGAAGTTTGCCGGAGTTCGTCAATCTCTCGGCTGGGATTGCAGCTCCGGTGATTGCACCTGCTACCGCTGAGGCGGCAAACACCGGCAGCGCGACTCTAGGCACCGGGTCTGTAAGCTCATACACCGTGAATCCAGCAACGGGAGCCCTTACTACCGCCGCGTCTTCGCCAATAACGACCCTGGATGGCAACGATCAGGTCGCCACAAGCGCATCTGGAAAATTCTTCTACACGGCGAGCAGCAGCGGCAAAAAGCTCGACGCGTTTTCGGTCGACTCAACCGCCGCTTTGTCGGGCTTTACGACGAATGCGACAGATCTCGGCACCGCGGTGCCCTCAGGACTCTACGCTGAACTGGAAGATAAATATTTGTATGTTGCCGATTCGGTTGGGGCGGACGTGATTACCTTCAACACTAGCTCGAGTACTGGACTGACGCCAAATTCTACGTCCTCCGCTATTGCAAGCATAAACACGATTGCTGGCGACGCGCAGGGCGTTTTCCTCGTAGCGCTCGGTTCAAACCAGCTTCAATCGCTCCTCATCGATCAGGCAACAGGGGCCGCCGGTACCGGACCGGCCACTGCGCAGACCGGAAATTGGACCGCGGGTGCCGTTGACCCAAGCGGCCGCTTCCTGGTGGCTGCAGATTCGACCGGCCATCAAATCTCCACCTTCGCAGTCACGCCAATCGGCCTCGGCAATGGCGGCACGGACTGCGTCACGCCGCCGTTTTTTGCCGACGGCTGTCTCACCCTTGTCCCATCGAGCACCGTTGCCATTGGTACGGGCTTGAATGGCCCTTATGCGGTCACGTTCGACGCCCTCGGACGTTTCGTCTTTGTTGCGGACAAAGCGACTGGAAACGTCGCTGTGTTTACCTTCGATTCCTCAACGGGCCTCGCAGCCGCTTCGGGAACTCCCGTATTAGTTTCCGCTCAGGGGATAACCAACGTCGCTGTCGAAGCCAACGGTAAATTCCTCTACGTCGGAACAAAAGGCAATGGCTCTACCACAGCGGGCACTGTCGCGGTTTACAGCATCGGCGCTACGACCGGTGCTTTGACTGCAATTGGCACTCCCGTCAATGCGGGAATTGGAACCGCCGCCCTCTCCGTCACCAACAGCGTTAACTAGCTCACCCGCGAATCGCGGCGTGGCGAAAAAAGGGCGGCCCTGCCGGCCCCTTTTCGTTTTAGGTCTCTAAAGCTCAAACCGTTTTATCTTTTGACGTGCAAAGCGTTTCCAGATTGCACTCCACGCACTTGGGATTGCGGGCAAAGCACACGCGCCGCCCATGCCAAATCATCTGGTGCGAAAATGAAATCCATCTTTCTTGCGGCAGGATCTTCATCAAATCTTGCTCAATCTTTTTTGGATCTTCGTTGTGCGACAAGTCCAATCGATTGGACAGCCGCTGCACATGCGTATCCACGACCACGCCGCTCGCAATTCCGTAAGCCGTGCCAAGCACAACGTTCGATGTCTTCCGCGCCGCGCCCGGAATCGTCAACATTTCCTCCATCGTTCGCGGCACGTTCCCGCCGAATCGCTCAAGGATCGCCTTGCTCGCTCCCATTACAGATTTTGTTTTGTTTCGAAAAAATCCCGTCGGCCGGATATCCTGCTCCAGCTCGCTCGGATTCGCGTGTGCAAACGCTTCCGGCGTCCGATACTTCTTAAACAGAGTCGCCGTCACCTGATTCACACGAACATCCGTGCACTGCGCGGACAGAATCGTCGCAATCAGCAATTGAAACGCATTCTCATGATTCAGTTCACAAAGCGCATTCGGATAAGCCTCATCCAATTTTCTTAGTATCGCCGCCATTCGTTTTGGATCCGTTTTCAATCCCGACGCGGACTTTGCGGCTGTCTTGTTTGTTTTCGGCTTCGCGGAGTTCTGTTTTGTCTTTTTCTTTTTCGCGGGCATAATTCGGAGACTATAGCATGTCCGCCAACACCGTTAGTAATCGCCGGAACGCTTTGCCCCGATGGCTGTGTTGATTTTTTTCTTCTGCGGTAAGCTCCGCAAATGTTTTGGCAAGGGGAAGGAAGAAGAGAATTGGATCATAGCCAAATCCACCAGCCCCGCGTTGCGCTTCCAGAATCTCTCCATCCGCTCGCGCACTAACCACAGCCAGCGCGCGATTCTGCCGCGCCGCAGACAGCACGCACACGAAGTGTGCCGCGCGTTCACTCCCGTGTTTTCCTTTCATCTCGCCGAGCAGCTTTTCCATTTTCTGCGCGCTCGTCGCATTTTCGCCGGCGTATCGCGCCGAGTGAACTCCCGGCCGCCCATCCAAACTCGGCACCACAAGTCCCGAATCATCCGCCAACACCAGTGCTTCCGTGTGTCGCGAATAATGGAGCGCCTTGCCCAACGAATTTTCCGCAAAGGTCGGCGCGGATTCTTCAAAGGCGGGAATTAGCTCAAAGTTCGGAAATAATTCAAGCTCAGGGGAAAAAGCTGAACCTTTCAACAGCGCGCGAAACTCCGCCAGCTTCCCTGCGTTCGACGATGCCAGCAGAATCTTAGCGGCCACGAGCAACCGATTTGGCCGGCAGCACCAGCCGTTGCGCTTCATTCAGGCGGCGGATCCCTGCCGCGGCCAACGCCAGCAAATCCTGCATCTCGCTGCCGGAAAACGGCCGTCCCTCCGCCGTCGCCTGTATCTCCACGAAATGCCCGCCGCCCGTCATTACCACGTTCATATCAACTTCTGCGCGCGAGTCTTCTTCGTACGCAAGGTCCAGCAGCGCGCGATCATCCACAATCCCCACGCTCGTTGCCGCAACCGTATCAATTAACGGCGAACTCTTCAGAATCCCAGCCGCAACCATCCGCTCCATCGCAAGCGCCAGCGCTACAAATGCGCCTGTGATTGAAGCCGTGCGCGTCCCGCCGTCTGCCTGAATCACATCGCAATCCAAATAAACGGTTCGCTCGCCGAGGGCTTCCTGATCCGTAATCGCGCGCAGCGACCGTCCTATCAGTCGCTGAATCTCCAGCGTCCGCCCGGACTGTTTTCCTCTCGCTGCTTCGCGGGCCGTGCGCTCTTCCGTTGCGCGCGGCAACATTCCATATTCGCTCGTCACCCAACCCTTGCCCGAGCCTTTCAGAAATCCCGGAACGCCATCATCCACGGACGCAGTGCAAATCACGCGCGTCTTCCCCAGTTCGATCAACACGCTGCCTTCTGCCGTGGAAATAAAGTCTGGCGTTATTTTTACGGGCCGCAGTTGATCGGGGCCTCGTCCGTCGCTTCTCACTTTGCTGCCCTCGCAGACGGCAAAAGTAACACGGAACGCAACACTTTGCCCGCTCGATTACTTTTTGGGAGGCGCGCTCGCGCCGGCTACCGGCGCCACAGGCGCGTTTGTATTCACCGGAAACGTTCCCGTCAAATCCAGGTGGCCCGCCAAAGTTTCCGCTTCCTGGCCATGAATCAAAATCTTCAAACGCCGCACACGCGGCACATTCGCTTCTAGCGTTTTCGTGATCGAATCCACCGCCAACTGTTCGCTTTGCACTCCGGATGGAATCGAGTTCGCCATCGCTTCGGAAAAATCTGCGATTGCCGTCCCGTCGGGAAGAATATAAAACGCGAGTAGCGCTGCGTCAGGCGGCAGCGTTCGTAACTCCGCATCCACGGGCCCGGCCAGCAAAGTATTTAGCACTTGCTTCGCTCGCAGCACGGGATCGTTCGAAAGCGGCAGCTCAACCGTTGTCGCCGCAAGTTCGGAACCATCCGGCTCCGACGCCCAGAACAGTCTTGCTTTGGCCAGCGGCTCGTTTGTTGCCGCCGTCAGGCTCTGCACCAATTCTCGCCGCGCCTGCTCTTCGCTTTGTTGCTGCACCTGCGCCTGCCGTTTTACGCGCCGCTTCAAAATAGGAAAATAAATCGCCGCCGCAAGCACCGCGACCGCGAGCCCAATCAAAATGCGCGTGCGCCATTGAGAATTCACGGCTTCGCCCCCGGCGCAACACCCGGCACCGTAGGTGTCGCGTACGACGGCCGGAACGCAACAACCCCGCGCACAATCGCCTCGGCAACACTTGGGAGCATGCGATCCAAATCCGCCTTGTCCTGAATCGTCACGCTCGAAATCTCCACCGCAATCGCTGGCGCTGCCGTCGTACGCAATTGCCGCACAAACGCAGTCTGTACATTCGCAGGCGATCCTTTGAATCTCTGCGTCAACTCACCTTGAACCGCGTCTCCCAGCTTCCGGCTGAGCGACAAGTACGCAGCCTGCGCTTGCTCCCACGGAATCAACCCGCCGTTTGCCGGCGGTAAAGGCATGTCCGGCATGGTGTACACGCGCACAGTTCCCGGAAGCCCGGTCGAGGAAATATGCAGCGTCAAGAAAATCGCGCCGCTCTGCGCATTGGCGCGCGCCGAACGATCGTCAAACGAAGGATTTTCATTTGTCGAGCGCGTCTGCATCACCTGGAATCCCTGCGCCTCCAGCCCGTGCCGCAACTGCCCAGCTAAATCCAACACGATGTCGCTCTCTCGAACGCCGCCCACCCCACGCGCGCCCGGATCCGTGCCGCCGTGCGCAGGGTCAATCACAACAATGTTCAATCCGCGCGAAGCTCCGGCATTCGCCTGCGGTGTTACGGCCCCCGGTGATTGCATCGAGCTTGTTGCGGAATTCTGCGAATGCGCGGCGAACGCCCCGAGCAGCGTCGCTCCAATCAAAACTGCCGGTATTTTGCGGAAGCCATATTTCATATCAGGCATGAAGAGCAGAATACCAAAACTCACAGAGCCATCGCGTTCTCAATTGTCCGCGCGCAACGAAAAAGGGACGGATCACCACCGTCCCTTGCACCAAAGTCGCCAAGCCTGCCTAAGCAGTTTCCGTTTTCTCGCGTCCGGCAGGAGCTGCAGCCACGACATTCTTCCGCAGACCGCGCATCGCCCCGTACACCACAAACCCCGCCAATATAAGGATGACGCCGAACAATAGTCCGTTGATTCCCAATACCGTTTCAGACTGGCTTTTCACCATTGCCAGGCTCAAAAGCGCAATCGGAAACACTCCAACCAGCACAACGCCTGTCAATCCGCCCGGTACTTTGAATTCCCGCCTCAAATTGGGTTCGCGAATCCGCAGCACCACCAGCGTCACGAACTCCAGAGACAGGCTCGTGCCATACAGCATGATGTCCAGCGTAATCAGCCTGCTGAACCCAAGCCCGAGGCAAAGCGCCCAGCACGTTGCGCAAACGAGAATCGCCACCCACGGTGCATTCGTACGCTTGCTCGTCTTCCCAAAAACCTTCGGCAACATTCCATCCCACGCCATTGCCAGCGGCAGCCGCGAATAGCTCATCACCAGCGCGTTGAACATTCCGAACGCGCTCATCATTCCGCCGAGCACGATGAGAAAGCGCAGCCATTCGAATCCCAGGATCTTCCCGCCGATTGCTCCTGCAACCGTGGCCCACGACCCTTCGCCGCCGAAAATCGAGGCAGGCATTCCCGTGAAATACACTGCAACGAACGGAAGCACATACGTCAGCGAAACAAGAATCACCGCCGCAATCATTGCCCGCGGATACGTCCTCTGTGGACGCTCCACTTCTTGCGCAATCGTGGAAGCGTTATCCCATCCCATGTAATTCCACATCGCTACCAGCACGCCGCCTAGTAACCCCAGTCCTGCACCCGCTGTGGCTGTGTGTGGCTCCGCAAACGCCCCCACTTTAAATGGCGTGAGCAAAACAACAAACGCAAACGGAGCCGACAGAAGAAAGAACAGCCACAGCGAAGTGATTCCCACCACGCGAATCCCCGCGATATTCAATCCCGCGCAGGTCACGACGACAAATAATCCCGCCAGGATTCCGTGATTATTCTCACCAAACCACGGCGCCATCTGCTTCAAATAAATCACGAACAGAGTCGGGTAGATGGCCATGTCGAAAACGCTGGCCACCAGCGACAGCCACGCTTCCTGGAATCCCCAGAAATTTCCAAGCCCGCGTCGCACCCACGCGTAATATCCGCCTTCTTGGGGCAGTGCGCTTGAGAGTTCGCCGATCATGAACGCTGTCGGCAGGCTCCAAAGCGCCGGCAAAAACAACAGAACCAAAATTCCAAGCCCATACCCCGCGCCGTGAATAATCTCTTCGGTTCCGTATGTGCCGCCGGACACCATGAAAAACGTCGCCGCAACCAGCGGCCAGAGTGTCAGCTTCGCTGCTCTTTTTTTTGGTGTGGAAAGTACTTGGGAAGGAATTTGGGCGGGAACCGATATGCTGCTCAATTTTTACGCTCGTCCTCCTCAGGCGTAGTTTGTTCTCGACGTGCCCCGCAGTAGCCGCTTAGCGCGGAATCGGAGCAAACTCGCATCGGTAAGAATACAGGGTCTGCACCCGCGCGCGAGAAAAAAATGAATTTGCCGATCAATTTCTCCGCCCAATGCTGCTGCCGCGAGCGGCGCCCCGCTCGCATCCAGCGCGGGTTTTCCTGTGATAGACTCGCCCGCGCACTCTTTTGTTCTTCGAATTTTTCTGGAGCAATCATCCATGAACCGGGTTCTCCTGCTCGCTCTGGTAGTTCTGTGCTTGTTCTCGATGTCCTCCGTCGCCCAGCAGCCTTCCGCGTCCCCTCGCCCTATCACCATCGCAGATTACTTCCAGATCCGCGAGGTCCACGACCCACAGATCAGTCCCGATGCCCGCTGGGTCGCCTACACCGTCACCTCGCCGAACGTGGAAAAAGACAAGAGCGAATCTCGCATCTGGATGGTCGCATCGTCGGGCGGCGAAGCCATCGCCCTCACCAGCGAAAGCGTCAGCTCCTCTCACGCTCGCTGGAGCCCCGACGGAAAATGGCTGGCCTTCTTGTCCGCCCGCGATGAAGGAAAGACGCAGGTCTGGCTCCTGAACCGCCTTGGAGGCGAAGCTCAAAAGCTCACCGATACTCCCCAGGACGTGGACGATTTCGTTTGGTCTCCGGATTCGACCCGGCTCGCCCTCGTGCTCCGCGATCCCACGGATGACGAGCTCGAAGCCGCCAAGAATAATAAGGACAATGACAAAGACAAAGCCGCCGTTCCAGCGGACTCGGACAAAGAGAAGAAGTCCAAAACTCCAAAGCCCTGGGTCATTGACCGCCTGCAATTCAAAGTGGACGAAGTCGGCTATCTCGACCGCCGCCGCAAGCACCTTTACGTCTTCACGCTGGCCGGAAAATCGCTAATGCAAATCACTTCAGGCGACTATGACGACGACGACCCCGCTTGGTCGCCTGACGGCAAGCTCATCGCCTTCTCCAGCAACCGCTCCAAACCCGATCCCGACGCCACCTATAACAAGGACATTTGGACCATCTCCGCCGACAATACCGACAAAGGCGCTCATCCCACACAAGTCACCACAAATCCCGGCGACGATTCATCCCCATCCTGGTCGTCCGACGGCAAGTGGATCGCCTACTCCACCCAGGTCGATCCCAAACTTTTTCAATACGCCACAAAACACATCGCCATCTCGCCCGCTTCCGGCGGTGAAGCAAAAGTCCTCACCCTTCCGCTCGACCGCATGTCGAACGATCCCCGCTTCTCTCCTGACGGCAAATCCATCTACTTCATCGCCGACGATGACGGCGCGCAAATCCTCTGCCACGTGAATCTCGCCGACGGAAAAATCACCCGCCCAATTTCCGGCCGCTTTATCCTTTATTCCTATTCTCTAGCCAAGTCCGGCGAAATCGCCGCTCAAATCGCTTTCGCGGATCGGCCTGACGAAATCTACCTTCCCCAAAGCGGCAAGCTCGACCGAATCACGCACACAAACGACGCCCTCTTCTCCCGGCTCAAGCTTTCGCAACCCGAATACGTCAAATTCAAAAGCAAAGACGGCACGATGGTCGCTGGCTACCTCTATAAGCCGATCGACTACGTCCCCGGAAAGAAATATCCAACCCTGCTTCGTCCTCATGGCGGCCCTGTTTGGGCCTACTACGCCGAATTCGCTCAATTCGCGCAGCTCTTCGCGGCCAACGGCTACGCCGTCCTCTTTCCCAACCCTCGCGGATCAAGCGGCTACGGCCAGGACTTCTGCAAAGCCATTTGGGCCGACTGGGGCAACAAGGACTACCAGGACGACATGGCCATGGTGGACTACGCCATCGAGAAGGGAATTGCCGACCCGGACAAACTCGGCGTCGGTGGCTGGTCTTACGGCGGCATCTCCACCGATTTCATCATCGGCCAGACCACTCGCTTCAAAGCCGCCATCTCCGGCGCTGGCGCCGCCGAATTCACCAGCCTCTACGGCCACGACCAGTATCAAAGAGACTATTTCACCGAGCTCGGCTATCCGTGGGAAAACAAGGCCCTCTGGGAAAAGCTCGCGCCCTTTTACAGAGTAAGGAACATCACCACGCCCGCGCTCTTCATGGGCGGCAACCAAGACTGGAACGTTCCCGTCCTCGGCGGCGAACAAATGTACCAGGCTCTGAAAGCCCTCGGCCGCGAAACCGCCCTCGTCGTCTACCCGGGCGAGTTCCACGAATTCGCCACGCCTTCTCACATCACCGACCGCTACGCCCGCTACCTCGCCTGGTACAACCACTACGTCAAAGGCGATCCCGCCCCCGCAACCTTGCCCCAGGACACCTCCAAATTCTACAAACCCGCCAAATGAACTCTCTTTTTGGCGCGGAGCAAAACTCGATCTGAATTAGCAAGGAACGAATGAATAGCAACAGGGTGGGCCTCTCCGTTGTCTATCCCCTTCGTTTTGATATTCATGCAAAACCATCCTCCCGCAACCCCTTTGTTTTGATAACCATCTGGACTGCCCTGGGGTAGGGGTATCCTCATCAATTGCTTCCGTATTCTTGGTTCACTGTTTTGCACAAGAGCGCAAGTCATCTCCCTTGCTTCCAACAGCTTGCGCACTCTTTGCAAAAGGACCGGGGTGTGCACGCTGGGGTCCCACATATTTTGAGCCCTACCCCTCCAAGTCGGTGTATAAAAGCTACATCTATAACATGCCCTCAGGTCTTCTTCAGGAGGTCCTCATGCTTCAATCCAGACGAAATGTTTTGACCGTTTTCGGAGTGCTGGCAGGAATCAGCGCTGCAGGGCAATTCGTTCCCGTTTTCGCCGAGCAGCATCCGACCCCTCCACCTCCGCAGCCGAAGCCCTCACCGAACGCTCCGCAGAATCAAAATGCTCCTATGGGCCTGGACGGTCCTCAGTTGACGCCGCAACAGCGTCAGGGCGACATCAACCGCCAATTGTCGGCGGCCCTTCGTGCCGAAGTAGACAAACTGTGCGAGATGGCCAACGAACTCAAACAAGATATGCTGCGCGCCAATCCCAGCGAAACGCTCTCCGTTGCCTTTGTGAAAAAAGCCCAGGCGATCGAGAAATTAGCGAAACAAATCAAGGATCAAGCTAAGGGTTGAAAAGAGCTCAGAAGAGATGAAACTTTTTTCATTTAATTCGCAGTCGAAGATGTTTCCAACGCGTCGAGCTCCGCAAGAATCTCCTTGCTGTGCACACTTACATTTACGCTCGTCCACACCTTGCGAACCACGCCTTGCGGATCAATCAAAAAGGTATGTCGCGAAGAAAGTTTCGTCACTGCCAGATTCACCACCGAGCCATACTTCTTCGACACTTCGCCCTTGGTATCCGCCAGCAACCGGAAGTTCAATCCTTCCTTTGTGCAAAACGCCTCGTGTGATTTTTCGTCCTGCGTGCTCACGCCGAGTATCGCCGCATTTCTTTTTTCGTATTCCGCAATGTCCCGCTGAAAATTATGCGCCTCAATCGTGCAGCCACTGGTGAAATCCTTTGGATAAAAGTAAAGGACCACCCATTTGCCGCGAAAATCCCGCAAGCTCACCGATTTTTGTCCCTGCGAATTCAGAGAGAATTCCGGCGCAGCACTTCCCGCACTCGGTCCCTTCTCTGCGCTGTTCAACAAACCCACCGCACCGAAAACAATCAGTACCAGCGCCGCGACTCCAATCAACAACATCAACATGCTCTTCCTCATTCTTTATTCGCCTGCGAGTCGCTTGTATTGCATCGCCGTCAGAGGAACTACAGAAAGTCTTCCAATTCTCACCAGCGGCGAATCTCCAAACAATTTATCCGCTTTTATCTCTCCAAGCGGCACTGGTTTCGCAATCGGTTTTCCCACCTTCACTTTCACTTGAGGTTTTTTCGGATCGGAAACTTTCACATCCACAACGCTCGCCGTTCCGACTGCGCTTTTCCGGTCGCCCGTCTCGTAAATGATCAGTTTCACTCCCGGCTTCATCTCCCGCAGATTTCTTACTGCAACCGGATTGGAAACGCCGTCCCAAATCGTTTCTTTGTCTTTTTGCAAATCTGCAAACGAATACTCCGTCGGTTCCGTCTTCAGCAGATAGTAGTCAGCCATTTGTCACCTCGCCCAGTACAAAAAGTTGCTTCTCTTCACGCCCCGCAAGTATAAAGTGTCTTGCGTACAATTCGGAATGGCGACAATAGGGAGTAAACCATGAATCCTTTTTCTGGACTTTCCAGGCGTGAATTTCTCCGGGCGGGCGCAGGTGGTTTTGCGGCCACCACGATTTTCGGCGCGGGCTTCGCTCCGCTTTCCGCAAATGCTCTCGGCTTGCCCGCCGGCTTGCAGCTTTACACGGTCAAGGATGAGCTCGCCAAGGATTTTGACGGCGCCCTCCGCAAAGTCGCCGCCATCGGTTACAAAGAAGTTGAAGCCGCCGGATTCTACGACAAGAGTGCCGCGGAATTTCGCAAGTCCATCGAGAGCGCCGGCCTTACTCTTCCTTCGGGGCACTATTCGCTCCAGGAATTGCTTCAGGGTCTAGACGCGAAGCTCGCCTTCGCACACGAACTCGGACTGAAATATGTTGTTTGTTCTTTTCCATTCGTTGCGAATCCGGCTCGTTTTCACGCCGACAAATATTACGAAGAGATCAGAGCCGGCATCACGCTCGACGATTGGAAATGGAATGCGGACCAATTCAACAAGGTCGGCGAAAAAGTCAAAAAGGCGGGAATGCAATTCGCCTACCACAATCACAATCTCGAGTTTCGAAAGGAAAAGGGGTTGATCGCATTTGACGAACTACTCCGTCAGACCGATGCAAAACTGGTGAAAATGGAAATGGATATCGGCTGGGTTGCCAGCACGGGCAATGATCCCGCCGCCTATCTCGAAAAATATCCGAACCGGTTCGAACTGCTGCATGTCAAAGACATTCGACCCGGCGCTCCTTCCACGGAAGGGGAGGGGGAGGGTTCAACTGAACTCGGCCGCGGCACAATCGATTGGAAGAAAGTCTTCGCTGCCGCGAGGCGCGCCTCGATCAAGCACTATTTCGTCGAACAAGAAGATCCCTTCCTCAACATGCCCGTGATGGAAGCGATCAAAGTGGACTATGAGTTTGTTTCGAAACAGTGAGCACTACGGAAGTCCGGTCAGGCGGCTCGCTCTTCGGCCGCAATGACGCCCATCGTCTGATACGCAAGGTTCAGGATCGAAATGTATACGATGATTTTTTGTGCGATTACCTGAAACACCAGTCCGTGCAGCGTCAGCAAATCCGGTCCACGAAACAAAACGAAAACGTATGCCGCGAGAACCACGATGTAAATCAGATTCGAGACGATATATCGCGCCAACCATGCGTTCTGTATCTGCATCACGGTCAAGCACACGACAAATCCGAGCAACAACGTGAAGGCACCTTGGACGAAGAGCATGTGCGCGCCCAGGGCCAAATTCCACGGCGTCACGGCGATCCCTACATAACAAATTCCAGAGAGCACCGAAATTATCTGCGCCGCATGGCCAAAAAACATCCCTCGTCCAGGTTTTGCAATCACTCGCCTCCATACTGGTGACGCCACCACCAGGCTGATCCCAATTGGCAGCAGTGCCGCTACAAACAAAATAAGCGAAACCCAATTTGCTTGGCTTCTCCTTGTTAACGTAGCTCCAAGATCGCTGAGGAAATTTTGGAAGAACAAATACCGGTGCGCGTAAGGCTGATACATCGCACCGCCGGGATAAAAGACCATCGCCCCAAAACTCAGCACGACAAATTGTACGGACGAATACAGCAGGAGTCTCGGCCCTAGCGATTTCCGTGGCATTCCGGATTCTCGCAAATAAGGATACACGACAGGAGGACAGTCCCGGATGAAACTGGCGACTGCCTCCGAAACCGTCTGCGCGTTTCGTGTTTCCGTTTTTATCCAAAACGCTATTTACCCTTAGGCCTGAAGTGTCGTTAGCCTGTTCTGGCTCGCTCTTGCCGCAAGTAAACTCATTTCAGGAAAACACGAAGGAACACAGGAAGAACCAGCGATAAACGACCGCGGAAAGTGGTGCCACAAGGAGCGGTGAATCGCGAGATCGAGGTGGGCAAGCATTGAATAACACAGCGACTGGTGGCGCCACGCAAGGCGAGCGGAAACCATTCCTTAGCGTTGCAGTAGTTCTGTTAATCGTTTACGCCGGCATACGCAGTGTTTTTAACGCCTCGATTCACCGTTTGTGGTTCGATGAACTATGCGCATGGTTTGTTGTTCAGCAACCAAATCTTCATTCAGTGTTGCAGGCATTAATGCGGGGAGCAGATAGCCAGCCTCCCCCTTTTTATCTGGTTGAAAAGCTATGCAGGCAAACTATCGCAAACGACGAGGTCGCATTGCGATTGCCAGCCGCAATTGGTTTCTGCTGCATGCTAGGGTGTATTTTTCTCTGGCTCCGACGCCGTTACGACGGGCTTATCGCGCTTGTTGCCGCGTCGATTTTGTTAATCACGCCGTTTTTCACGAGGTACGCCGCGGAGGCGAGGGGCTACGGTCTGCTTGGAGGAGCGCTGGGTCTGGCGCTTCTTGCGTACCAGCGCGCTCCTCAAACTAGGTGGATATATGTGCTGGCGTTCAGCCTGGCAGCCGCCGAATCGTTTCACTACTACGCGTTCATAATGATATCGCCCCTTTTTGCAGCAGAGGGCGTTTTCGCTCTGAAAAAGAAATGTTTTCGATGGCAGGTTTGGACGGCGCTGTTTTGTGGCGTGTTGCCCTTGATTCTGTTTTGGCCAATTGTTGCGCACATGAAAGGCTATTATACGGAACACGCCTGGATGCATCCGGCGTTTTTTAAAACGCTGCGAATCTATGGATGGCTTTTGGGAATCCCTTATGGGACGACCGGAGCGTTTTCCTGGTCGGAGGTAACCTGGATCTCCGTTTCTGCAATTTGCCTTTCCGTTGCCGCATTGCTCATTTATAAAGCTGTGCGGGCGGATCCGAAAAACGAGCCTCATTTCCATGAAAACATCTTGACGAGCGGTTTCTTGCTGTTGCCAATCGTTTTGTTCGTTATGGTGAAGACCACGAGTCACACGCTTATAGCGCCACGATATTTGCTACTGGTCTCATTCGGAATTGTGATGGCGGCAGCCAAAGGGCTGGATTGTTTGAACCGAAGAACGCTGAAGCTGATCGGCGTACTCCTGTTCGCTACGATTGCATTACAGGAAGCGGGATTCTGGCTTTCGTACTATGGTGCGTACCAATTGGGATTTCGGCAGCCCCAGCCTGTGCAAGAGCTGGTGTCGAAAGCGGGATACACCGAATTGCCATTTGTCCTCTCGGATGGACATGATTATCTCGAAACCGAGCACTACGCCACGCCGGAATGGAAGCAGCGTCTAGTGTTTGTCGAGGACTACCGAGGGGCGCTTGCGCACGGCCGATCGGATTACAATGACAAACAACTTCTTGCCCTTCGCACTCTTGCACCCTTGCGAGTCATCGAATATCCCACCTTCAAGGATCGTCAGAGTGAGTTCCTGCTGTATTCCGATCCAACGGACGATAACGACCCCGACTGGTTTGTTCTTCGACTGCTCGAAGATCGCTGGTCATTGCAAAAGCTAGTTACCGATGGTCATAGCACGGTGTATCTAGTGAAATTCGCTGGCAAGAAACGGCAAGAGTGAAGAAGGGAAGAGTCGGGACACGGCGAAATGCGTAGCAAGACTCTCATCGGCGTGCTTACGGGTACGTACAGTATTCTACGCAAGACCAGACTCTTCCAGATTCCGTTGCTGCGCCGAGGTTTTCTCGCAGCGTCATTCTGCTACAAGCATTGGTACGAAGATCCGTTTTGGAAGTTGATGCAAAGGACGCCGGAGCTACTTGCGGACGGGGAGGTGCTCGATATCGGAGCGAACATCGGTTACACAGCCTGGGTATTTGCGCAAGGGATAGCGCAAGACGCGAAGGTGTACGCGTTCGAACCGGATCTGGCCTCTTTTGCGTCCCTTGAGGAATTGATTCGGCGGAAGGGCCTGCAAGATCGCGTGAAACCGCTGAACATCGCCATAGGCAGCCAGGAAGGGGAACTGGAGTTTTGGCACAACAAAGACCATTCTGCGGACCACCGCATCGTAACGGACGAGTTTCGAAAAGCATTGCCCGAGAACGAACGAGTCGTGCGGGTGCCCGTAACGACGGTAGATAGATTCGTCGAAAAACAAAGGATCGAAAGACTATCGTTCATCAAGATTGACGTTCAAGGGTACGAGCTTGCGGTTTGTCACGGGATGAGCAAAACGCTGGAGAGATTCCCGCGGCTCATGGTTTGTCTGGAATTCGCTCCCGAGGGCATGCACGATCTAGGATTTGAACCGGATGACGTGCTGCAGTTTTTCCTTTCGCGAGGCTACAAAATGTCAGTGGTTACGCGACAGTCCACGGTGCCGGTATCCGATGGGGACGCTATCCGGCGGATGATGGGACGGGCGGAATATGTTGATCTGCTGTTCCGTCACGAAGCCTAAAGGAGCGCCAACGAGCGCGGATTAGGCGAGTCGCAGAGTACGGCGCTTTGGATGGTTTCGTCAACCAACTGTTTTTCTGCGGGAGTCAGCACAATTTTCCGGTCCTGAACGCATCCTTTTTCATTTCCTTGAAGATAAAATCGGCCCGGATTCCAGCGCAGATGGTTCCGCCCGCTTCCCCTCAACTTCCGGTATTCACCGGACTTTCTTTTCCTGAGTCAACCTGATTTCAAAAAGCGTCTCGGGGCGTATTTTCGCAATGGCCAGAACCGAATGTGGGAATTCGTTCGAAGGGGTGTGAAACGATGCGATATGCAAGACGCTTTTTTCCTGGGGCGGTTGTTACACTTTGCTTGCTCATTTTGTATGCCATGCCGGCCGGGGCCCAGCTTTGGGTATCCACGGCCACCAAAGCGGTTGGTCCTCAACTCCTCAGCGCTGTTCCGCAGGGGCTTCTTGTCCCTTCAACCCCACTTCACATCGTGGTTGGGCTGAAACTCAGGAACCAAAGTTCCCTAGTGCAGTTTGTTCAGGCCGCGAACGATTCGGCCAGTCCTTTCTTCGGAAGTACCCTGACCGTGGATCAATTCGTGGCCTCCTATGCGCCAACGGCGGCGCAAGTCGCTTCCGTCGTCAGCTACCTGACGGCAAACGGATTCAGCAATATTCAAGCCGAGCCGAACAATCTCATGGTTACCGCCGACGGCACACCGGTTCAAGTGCAAAGTGCGTTTAATACTCTGCTGGGAAGCTTCCAGCAGAATGGCCAGACCGTTTACGCGAACTTGTCTGACGCGCAAGTTCCTTCGGCACTGAGTGGTACCGTGGCCGCAGTGCTTGGGCTTACCAACGCGGGCAAGATGTCGCCGCCCATCCACGCACAGCCCGCAGCCACTCCATCCGTGCCCGCCGTACACTTCTACACGCCTCAGAATTTTTGGACCGCTTACGATGTTGCGAGCACCCCTACGGGCGGAGCAACCACAATTGCAATTTTTGCCGAAGGAGATCTCACGCAAGTAATCAAAGACTTGCGCGTAGCGGAGACCGTCAACCAATTGCCGCAGGTACCGGTGCAAATTGTGCAAGTCGGTTTGGCGAGCACCGACACGGCTGGGCAAGACGAATGGGATCTGGACACGCAAATGTCCACTGGAATGGCGGGAACTGTTCGCAAGCTGCTCATTTACGACACAACTTCACTCACCGATTCCGACGTGGCTCTGATGTTCAATAAATTTGCGCACCAAAACACGGCGAAGGCAGGCAGCGCGTCCTTCGGTTTGTGCGAAGCGTTCGCTTTCTTGGACGGTTCGATGCTGGTTGACGACGAAGTATTTCTGGAGGCTGCGGCGCAAGGGCAGACGGTTTTTGCGTCGACCGGTGACAACGGATCGGCTTGCCCGGTTGGCGCTGCGGCCAACGGCGTTCCTCTTTCGGGCGCGCCGGGAACTGTGTTGTATCCTGCCTCCTCGCCTTACGTTGTGGCAGTCGGCGGCACCACACTCTTCACGAACAGCGATTTCACTTACAACACCGAAGTTGGTTGGGTCGCAGGCGGAGGCGGTACAAGCGCATTCGAAATTTCTCCGTTCTGGCAATCGCCCGTTTCTCCGACGAGCGCTGTCGGAAAAGGTGTGCCGGACGTTTCCATGGATGCTGACCTCGCGAGCGGCGCTTTGACTTACATCGGCTGTCAGCCCGGTCAGGATCCGAACAATTGCCAGTTCATCGTGGGCGGAACCAGTTTGTCGTCGCCGCTCACGCTGGGCGTTTGGGCCCGCTTGCAGAGCAGTCACGGCAACAAGCTTGGATTTGCGGCACCAGCTTTCTACAGGAATGCCACTCCCTTACCCAGCGTCTCTTCGGGCCCTGGATTCCACGACATCGTGGGCGGATGCAACGGGCTCTACTGCGCCGTTCCAGGCTACGACTACGTAACGGGACTCGGCACTTTTGATGTGTCGCAAATGAATAGCGTAATCGGGAGCCATTGATACTGATTAGCGGCGGCGCTTTTACAGTGGGAGCTACGTTCCGACGAGCTTGCGCGCATAAGCTGGCGCTTTGCCCGCGTCTTCATGTTTGCAGTAGGCGTAGACGTCGACGCCTTGAGCGGTCCAAGCGTCGAAGCGCTTTTTCCAGGCGGCGAGCTGTTTCGGCGTGTAGTTCTCCAGACGTAAGCGCGCGTAGGTAAATCCCGCCGTAAGCACGTCGGGAGGAGCTTGCTTTTCCGTCTCAGAAAGGCAAAGCGCCGTCTCGTGCTTGCGAAGAACTTCGTAAGTTTCTTCGGTGTACCAGGAGGGATGACGGACCTCGAAAGCGAACAGGAATGCGGGCGGACGAAGAGCAAGAAAATCTTCAAGAAGGGGACGATCGAATTTGAATGTCGGGGGAAGCTGAACAAGAATAGGCCCGAGGTGGTTGCCTTCGTTGAGGACGCTGGCGACTTCCAGAAAACGCTTCAGAGTGCTCTCGCAGCCGCGAAGCCTTTGAATGTGAGTGATTTGCTGATTGGCTTTCAGCGCGAAACGGAAGCCTTCCGGAACGCTCTTCGCCCAATTCAGAAGCACTGATTCCGTGGGCATGCGATAGAAGCTGTGATTGATTTCAACGGTCGAAAATTGCTTGGCGTAAAACGAAAGCATTTCCTTATCTGGAAGTTTTTCCGGGAAAAAATTGCCTTTCCACTCTTTGTAGGAGTAGCCGGAAGTGCCTACGCAAAGCTGGCCGGTTGGAGAAATGGAAATGACTCCTGAAAATCCTGAAAAGGCATTTAATCACACGCATTGCTAATTGGAAAAGACTGGATTGATGAGAATGCGCGGTGGAGTCCGTGGTTTGGTCAGTGTCTTTTCTTCGATTTCAGCGCGACGCGGCTGCTGAGCGCTTCGATGGCCGGCTCCAGGCTTTGGCGGCTCTTCCAAAAGTCGGCCCAGAGGTCTCCTTTTTCTTTGAGTCGGGCAAAAATAGTTTTGATGTTTAAAGTTTCCGGCCGCAGACTGTCGCGCAATTCGCGCGGCTGGAGGGGAGCGGAAACGGGCGCTTTCGGAAATGCGCGCAGGGCGTACGGAGCCGCAAGCGGCCGGCCCAGAGCATTTTGCTGGACGTCAATCAGGACGCGGCCGGCCGGGCGCTTTGCAACAATCCGTTCATTGGTCACAAGATGCGGGTGTTCGGTGGACACTGTCCGCGCCACGATTTCAGCAAAGGTTCGTAGCTGCTCGTATGTGTAGACAGGCTCGACGGGAACGTAGAGGTGGATTCCCGTGGCGCCGGAAGTTTTCAAAAAAGTGGCAAGCTTCAGTTCATGCAATTTTTCGTGCAGAGCGCGGGCGATCGTGACCACCACGGAAAAATCTGTACCGTCGGATGGATCGAGGTCGAAGAAGAAATAGTCAGGATGCTCAAGATCGGAAATTCGGCTGGACCAGGGATTGTGGTCAATGCACCCGAGGCCGCTTAGAAAGAGAAGGGAAGCGCGATCGGCGGCCGTCGCGTAGTGGATTTCTTCACCGCGTTTTTCAGAATCGAGCGCCACGGTTTTAAACCACTCCGGCAAGCCTTCGCGCACGTCCTTCTGAAAAAAAGCCTGACCCTTGATTCCGTCCGGATAGCGGCGCAGCACCAGCGGCCTTTCGCGGAGGAAAGGCAAAAGAAAATCGGCCATGCGGTAGTAGTAGGCAATCAGGTCGCGTTTTGTGTAACCGGATTCGGGAAAATAGATTTTATTGAGATTGCTGAAGCGAATGCGTCTGCCATCGAGTTCAATGGTGAGGGTTTCCAATTTGCCTTTGAACAGTTCATTCTCGATCTCGGCTTTTGCGCTGATCACCCGGCCGACAACCTCAGGCGCGCGAACGATGGCCGGACTTGCCGCGGCAGTCGCTGGAGCCACCTCGTTTTCCCACTGGCAATCTGCCGCACTTGCATCAGCGCGAAGCGCAATGAAAACGGGGTGGCGCAAAGAGCGCTCTTGCGTCCATCCGCTGAACTTGACGCGCGCGACAAGTGCAGGAGTGACCCAGGACGGTTTTTCATTCGTTTCGGGGACGGCCTCGAACGGACAAACGGACGTCGCATGTTCTTTTAACTTGGCGCTAAGGTCTTCGAGTCTCTTTCCATCAAAACCGCTGCCCACATGCCCGATAAAGCGAAGCTTCTTGCTTTGATAGAGGCCGAGCAGCAGTGAGCCGAAAGGAAGCGCTGCGGTTCGGGCAGCGGTCCAGCCACCCACAACAGCGTCCAGCGTTTTCGTGATTTTCAGCTTCAACCAGCTTGAGCTTCGCTCGGAAACGTATCGGCTATCTGCGCGCTTCGCGACAATTCCTTCAAGGCCGGTTTGTCCGGCAAGGTCGAACAGCTCTTTTCCGCGGTCCACTTGATGGTCTGAGAATCGAATCCGCTCGGACGTGTGTAGCAGTCGTTGCAGAAGCTGCTTGCGCTGCAGCAACGGCGCATTGCGAAGGTCGTATCCATCACAGTACAGAAGATCAAAAGCAAAATAGACGGCGGGAATCTGCGTCACTAGCTGTTCGCTGGGCGCGCGCACATGCATGCGCTCTTGCAATCGTTCGAAACTGCTGAGACCGTTCGCGTCGAGGGCTACAATTTCTCCGTCGAGAATCGCTTCACGGGCTGCGAACGCCTCGGGAAGCGGCGCCAGCTCGGGGTAGCGCTTCGTGATATCACCGCCGGAACGCGCGCGCAAGTTTGCCGATCCATCGGAAATCCATGCCATTGCGCGGACTCCGTCCCACTTAATTTCGAAAAGCCAATTGGGATCGGAGAAAGCGCGCTCGCCAATCGTGGCAAGCATTGGTTCAAAGCGAGAAGGCATTGCGCTTTTGCGCGCGCCGTCCAACTCATACGGATAAAGCAGGCTCACGCTCCGCTTCGGTGGCAGCTCCTGGGCAATCTCTTCGATTACGCGCCCCGTCAGCACTGAGCCGTCGTGGGCATCAACGTTCCACGCGGAATCTTCGGAAGCATCCTTGTGCTTGATCATCAACCATTCGTTGCCCTTTTCGCTGTTCTTCAATTTGACGAGAGCGAAGCTCCCCCGCAGTTTCTCTCCATTCAGCGAAAATTTGATCTCACCTTTAGCCAGTTGCTGAAGCGCGTCGCCGTTGCCTTCGAGGAAAAACGTCCCGCGGTCCCACACCATGACGGTTCCTGCGCCATAGTTTCCTTCGGGAATTTTTCCCTCGAAGCCGCCGTACGCAAGTGGATGGTCTTCGGTCTGCACGGCTAGTCGTTTGTCCGAGGAATTGAGTGAGGGCCCCTTTGGTACGGCCCAGGACTTCAACGCTCCATCAATGGCCAAGCGAAAGTCGTAGTGCAAGCGCGTGGCTCTGTGCTTCTGCACAACGAAAGTGTTTCCATGCTCCGTCTGCGTCTGAAGGTGCAGGTTCGGTTTTGGCAGGCGCGTAGCTCTGCCTGCCGGGGCCGCCTTTCCTGATGGCTCAGGCTCGCCAGAGGGCTCCGGTGTCCGGTCGAATTTCCGTTTGCGCTTATACTCGTCAAGCTTGGCCATGGACGGATTCTATCCCAGCCCCCCGCGGGGCCGTAGACTTGCCTCTTTCGCGCCCCGTGGCCTCGGATTCATCTTGCCTCTCACCTTCGCGGACGGCTAATCTTAAGGCTCGCACATGCCCTAGCCTTGTACCGAAGGAGTGCTCCAATGGCCACGACGGTTTGGAAAGGTCACCTTACTTTCGGCCTGATTTCGATGCCAGTCCGCATGTCTACGGCCGCCCGGGGCGAACGAATCAGTTTTAACCAGCTTCACAAAGAATGTCATTCGCGGCTGAAGCAGCCGCTGTTTTGCCCGGTTTGCAATCGCAATGTGGAGCGCTCGGAAATCGTGAAGGGCTACGAGTACGAAAAGGATCAATACGTCCTCTTCAACGAAGAAGAGCTGGACAAGATCGAGCCGCCTTCCGCCAAAGTTATGGAGATTCTGGAGTTTGTGAAGCTCGATGAGATGGATCCGCTCTACTTTGACGCGTCCTATTACGTTTCGCCGGAGGATGCCGGCTTCAAGGCGTATCAACTCCTCATGAAGGCCATGCAGGAATCCGGTTATGGAGCTATCGCAAAACTCACCATGCATCAGCGCGAACACATCGTGATTATTCGCCCGGGCAGCAAAGGCATGACGCTGCACACGATGTTCTATTCGAATGAGATACGCGCCGCCGAGTCTGTTCCGACCGACAACGTCGAGGTGAAAGAGCAAGAGAAGAAACTTGCGCAGCAGCTCATTGAGAGCCTTGCGGCTCCGTTTGACCCGCAAAAGTATCGCGACCAGTATCAGGAAAATGTGCGCGCTTTGATCTCTGCCAAGCTCAAGGGCCAGGAAGTGACCGAGGTGGCCCATCCGCACATGGCGCCCGTGATTGACTTGATGGAAGCCTTGAAAAAGAGCCTTGCAGAAAAACAGGCTCCGGCCGCAGCCTCCGCTTCAGCGACGCCAATTCCTGCAGGTAAGAAGCCACCGGCACGCGCGGTTCAGCCAATCGCGGCGCCGAAAAAGGCTGGAAAAAAGGTAGCCGGTTAATTTTTTGATGGGTGCGACGGACAGGTTCAGCACGGAAGAAGTCCAGCGCATTCTCGGTCTCACAGGGAAACAACTGGACTACTGGGAACGCCTGCGCCTCGTTTCCCCTCACAAAGATGCTGGCGACCGCTTTTACAATTTCCGCGATCTGATCGGCCTGCGTACCGTCAAGCAACTGGTCGAAGAGGGAGTTCCGGCGAGCCGGCTACGTCGCGCCCTCGCGGCGCTTCGCGAGAAACTCGTCCATCCCGAAGCCTCCCTATCCGAACTACGTGTTCTTTCCGATGGAAAAGACATTCTGGTGGAGCGGGGCGGCGCCCGTCTCGAACCGCTTTCGGGCCAATTCGCTTTGAATTTCGAGACGAGCGAACTGGACCAGAAAGTCCGCGTCATGACGAGGCGCGGGCCTAATGCCGACGAATGGCTCGCCACCGCACTTGAGTATGAAGCCGAAGGAGAAGCCAGGGCTCATGCAATCGATGCCTATGAACAGGCTTTGGGCATCGATCCGGAGAAATTAGACGCCCTGCTGAATTGCGGCACGCTTTGCTATGAGGAAGGAAACCTTAAGAAAGCGGCCGAGTATTTTACACGCGCGCTCCGGGTGGATCCCGGGAACGTTCTTGCGCACTTCAATCTAGGGAGCGTTCTGGAAGAAGTCGGCCGCCTCGAAGCTGCCCGTCTTCACCTTCGCGATGCCGTGCGGCTCGACCTGCGCTTTCCTGACGCGCATTACAACCTGGCGTTCGTTTGCGAAAAACTCGGTGCTTACAACGAAGCTCGCCAGCACTGGGAAGCGTACGTCAAACTGGATCCAGCCAGTCCGTGGTGCGGTTATGCGCGCCAGCGCCTTGCCGCTAGTCACACGGCAAAATCGGTTGGCAATTCCAAATAACGCTCCGTCGTCGACTCCCTCCGGCCCTTACCTCAACGCGCACACCCTATTTGCGCACTCCCAGCCACAACACGGCATCCTCGAATAGCTTGTTCTGTTCTACACTCGCGAAAATTTTGTCGCCGTGGCCCATGTTCGCGTAAAGCATCCGGTACTTCGTGTTCGTCCATACCACGGGCACATCCCCGCCAGTAATCGTGTCCTTCAAGCCAATCGGATAATTCTTCGGACTGAGCGTCACGAGCACTCTCACGTCTTTGTTCAATCGAGGGCTCGGCTTCCATGCGTACCACTCATTCGCGGGCGCTTCGAAGGACGCCGGCAGTCTTCTCGTCACGGGATGTTTTTGATCGTCCACGGTTAACTCTCCCGGCAGGGGCGGCCAATTGTTTCCGTAAAAAACCCCGCCACCAAGAAATTCCAGAAACCACGGCCAGTGTGTATCCGCATCGTTGTACGCGGCGACGTGAAACCCGAGCCACGCGCCGCCATGCTTCATGTACGTTTCGAACGCGGCGCGATGTTCCAGCTTCGTCGGAAAATCATTCAGCCACAAAACCAGCTGCACGCTCTTCAGTCTCTCCGCATTCAAATCTTCCCAATGGGTTGTCGATTCGAACGCGAAGTCGTCTTTTTTAGCCAACTCCGCATAGAACGCCAGCGCTTGCTTCGCAAAATCAATGTGATCCGGTTCGCCTTTATCCGTGTAGAACGCAAGCACGCGGAACGATGGCTGTTGGGCGCCGCCTATTGTGGGGAAGAGCAGGCACAAAGTACAAACAAGGATTCGAAGTTGAAAGCGCATGGGCAATTTCCGCGAAGAACAATGCCATTAGCCCAGACACAAGACAAGCATTTGCCTTATAGTCTTTCCGGAGAAATAGGCCTGCCGTGCGTTTTGCCAATCTAATTCGTCCCGGGATTTTTCTGCTCTTTGTGTTGCCGTTTTTGTTTCTTGTCGGCGCAAGTCCGGCAAACGGCCAAGCCGCGGAACCCGCAACAGCCCTGCTCAACGGCCGCGCGATTGCTTTGAATCAGCAAACGGGCAAGATTTACGCCGTTGCTCCGCGCGAGAACGCGGTTGCGGTTTTCGAGCCGGCCACAAGTTCAATTTCGCGCATCTCCGTTGGCGCGGGACCGGTGGCCCTCGCGGTAAGTCCCACCACCAATCGAGTCTATGTCGCAAATTCAGCAGGCGGCACCGTTTCCGTCCTCGATGGCTTTAAGGACACTGTCCTCGCCACCCTCGACGTCGGCCCCAATCCCTACGTGGTCGCCGCGGATCAGATCACCGGCAAAATTTACGTCTCCAACACGTTCAGCGACCTCATCACCGCCATTGATGGCGCCACAAATTCCGTCACGAAGCTGAAAGCCGGTTCCGCTGATGCCATCGCCATCGATTCACTCTCTGGCGGAGTCTATTTGCTTGGCTACGAAGACGAAAACATAAGCGTTCTGGACGAAAAGTCCCACGCCATTACGAAAACAAAAATTGGAATGCATCTCTGGGGAATGGCTTTGAGTCCTGACGGAAGCACAGTCTATGTGACGCGTTCCGGCAACTCCGAACTCGCCGTGCTGGACAAACATTCCGGCAGCGTCACAATGATTCCTACTGGCGCAACTCCTTGCGCAGTAGCCTTGGATTCCAAAACCAACACCATCTACGTCGTCAACCACACCGGCGATTCCGTCACGGCTATTGATGCCGCCAAACACACAGTCATCGCCACAATAAAGGTCGGACACCGCCCGCAAGGTATCGCTATCGATTCCATTCGGAACCGTATCTACATCGCCAACCGGAACGACGATTCCATCAGTGTGATTGATGGCGCGAAGAACGTCGTTGTGCAAACGCTACGCACGGGAAAAAATCCCTTTGCTCTCGCTGTGAGCCCCAACAACGGCCAGCTGTTCGCCACAACCATCGCAGGCCCGCCCCTCGAACTCATCGCCGGGCAATAGTTTCAAAAAGGCTCGGTTCGTGGTTACAACGATACGGCCAGCGTCGCGCTCCTGCTCGTGCCGTTTAGCGAGGCGGTGATCGTGGAAGAAGTTGAGATGAGAACGATGGACGTCCTGACGGGGAAGGAGGCGCTGGTGGCCCCCGCCGGAACGAGCACGCTCGAAGGCACGCTAACGGCTCCGTTGCTGCTGGAAAGAGTGATTATGGCACCGGCTGCAGAAGCAGCACGGTTCAACATCACTGTTCCTGTGGACGATTGCAGGCCGCCCACAACACTGGAAGGACTCAACGTCAATGAAGCGATGCCGAGTGGAGCTAGGACAGGTGTTACGGTGAGCGAGGCCGACCTGGTCACCCCACCGTAGGTCCCGGAGATGGTAACTGTGGTGGACGAAGCCACCGCGCTGGTGGTGACTGTGAACGTCGCGCTTGTGGCTCCCGCTGCGACCATCACACTAGATGGAGTCTGAGCTACGTTGGTGTTGCTGCTGGAAAGCGCGACTGTCGCGCCGCCCGCGGGCGCCGCTCCGCTCAAGGTCACTGTTCCTGTGGACGATTGAAATCCGCCAACGACGCTTGTCGGATTCAGCGTGAGCGAGGAAAGCGTCGGAGGAGGTGGAGCCCCCGGTGTTACAGTGAGAGAAGCCGATCTGGTCGTGCCACTGTAAGTTCCGGAGATTGTAACTGCGGTTGAAGCAGTCACAGCGCTGGTGGTGACCGTGAAAGTTGCGCTTGTAGCTCCGGCTGCAATGACCACGCTAGCTGGAGTCCTAGCCACGTTGGTGTTGTCGCTGGAGAGTGCAACTGCCGCGCCGCCTGCCGGTGCCGCTGCGCTCAGAGTGACCGTGCCTGTCGAAGAATTCCCGCCGGTAACGGTCGTCGGGTTCAGCGTCAGCGATGAAAGGGTTGCAGTCGCCGCAGCCGAAGGGGCTACCTCGAAGTCCAGAACTGCGGGATTCGGATCGCTCTGTGAAATCGCCACAAACTTCGTGGGAGAAACCATATAGAGGACGATGTTGCCGCCCGTGCCGGAACTCACCGTCATCGTTCCCCGGCCATTTGTGGGCGAGGATGAAACAGAATAGGTTGCGTTGAAGGCTACGCCGGACCTCGGTCCGCTTGGTGCGCCGATGTCTTCGCTACCAGTCATGGTGCCCGTGGGGCTAACGCCGTTGGCCGAAAACTCCCCGGAGAAAACGTTCACTCCGAATCCCACCGGATTTGTCGAATAGCCCGCATAGTGACCGTTCAACGAGGCGTTGGTGAACGACGTTGCGGTCTGGCGTTCGCCAGTTCCGAACAAAACATTGGAATCGGAGACGAAGAGAAAAATTTGATTCGAATTCACCAAGTATCCAACCAGGCTGTAGCCGCCGATGGTGATGGCTGCTCGGCCGCTAGTGGACATGCTGTATGATCCCGGCGCATTAGTTACGGAATTCGGCGCGCTGCAGAAATTCTCGTCGTACGTCAGCGAAAGGCCACCGCTGCCGTTGGTAGTGAGCAGCCCCACGACCGCTTTGGGCACCCCAGATAAGCTTCCGCATTGCGAGTGCCCCGTGAAGGAAGTCACAAAATTGCCGTTCAGCGAGGCGTTGGTGAATCCCCCCGCCGGGACTTGCTGCTGTACCACAACGCCGTTTAGCAATGGAGTAGCCGTCGTGACTTGATCGCTCTCCATCACAAAGAGCTTTCCGGAATTCACGACGTAAAAAACAAAATTCAGGCTCGCGGGCGATCCGCCGAACGTGAAGGTGAAATTCATGGTGCCGCGGCCCGTTGCTGCGTTTGCGACTGCATAACGCGCGGCGCTAAAGACCATCGCGTAATCCGTGCCGTAGCCGTTGAGATCTCCCGCGGCATTGGTAAGGGTTCCTGTCCCGTTCGAAGTGAATCGCCCTTCGATCGCCGCGCGATTATTTGCGTTATCAGGACCAGCCGCGCCAAACGCGTAGTCGCCCGCGATTCTTGCGGTGCTGAACGCGGTCGAATCGGACTTTTCCATGGTTCCCGAGCCGATTGTTCCTGACCCGCCGGAAGCGTCGAACTCGATAAATTGCGCGTTGCCATTGGCGAGCATCGCGAAGGCCAGCCTCGCCGAGCTGCCGGAAAAGTTAAATGTCATCGTGCCGCGATGGTCGGCGCCGATCGAATACGTTCCCGTGAAAGACTGTGCGGCTCCTCCTCCACTAACGGCGTTGGTGTCCAGCTGGCCGTTCGTAAGATTGCCGGCACCATCCGCCGTGAATCTCCCCACGGCGCCGAACGTGGACGCAAAATTCCCGTTCCCACTCATCCCACTGAACGTAAATGCATAATTGCCATTCAACTCGGCGTTGTTCACGCCGGTCTGGCCATAGACTGACGACATAAAAATCGACGCAAAGAACACCGCCAACACGACATTCCACTTACGCATCATTCCTCCACTTTGGGCTGGGTGACGGGGACAACCACCCTTGTTTGTTTCGAACATACTGTCCAACATCGCGGCGCGCGGGAGGGCAGGGCCAATCCTCAAGCCAGAGTCAAGTTCACGCTAGGCATCAAGAACACACGCAGAATTCGCACTGGTGGGCAGTGCGTTTTCAAATGTTTAGGACACTAAGCAAAATCTCAAATTTTCTTTCACACCCTGGGACTTGCCGCAATCACTTCTGTCGCGCCTAGCTGTGGCAGGTCGCCACGTAAAATATGCTTTAGGGGCGGCGGAGGAACAATCAGGTGAATGCCGCAAAGTCTAAGGGAGGAGACACCTTACGCGTTGGGCAGCGCGGACCAGCATCGTGCTCAAGATGCGATTATGTCCGTTGATTGAGTGGCACTTTGTGTTTAGAAATGAATGAATTAATCTTATCCGAACGAACAAATGGGCGGGCGAACGTCACTACTGCACGTTTCGGCCCTCCCAAACGTGCCTTCCTCTATGGTCGATATAAGCCACCATTCCATTCTTCCAAATGCCCACGTACGCTAGTCCGTCGTGGAACGGATTTGCGTCTTCCCACTCCGGTTTAACCGCCCATTTCCCGTTCCTGTCCACATAGCCGAACTTCCTGACTGGTTGCGCATTCGACGTCGCGAGTGCGAGGCCGTCGGAAAGCGGCTCGGCAAAGATGACGTCTGGCGGGAGTTGCGCTGTTGTCGTTCCCGATTTGTCTATGAACATCCAGTGGCCGCCGGACTCAACGGCCGCAAGTCCCTCCGAAAACTCTCCGCCCTCGTCGTATCGCGCCTCAATCGTAATATTTCCGTCAACGTCCATATAGCCGAGTTTGCGGTCGCGCCGGACGGGAATCAGTCCCTCGGAGAAGCGGATGCCCTCGAGAGCGACGGGCTGTTTCGCGATGAAATTTCCCGTGGAATCTATGATCCATTCCCCGCTTTGGGATTTAACACGCGCGCGCCCTAGCGCAAAAGAAAAAGCGAGAGAGTACGGACCCAGAACGAGATTTCCGCTCCGGTCGTAGAAGCTGAGGCCGTCTCCCGCTTCCTTTTGTCCGAGCAGGAGTCCTCCCGGCCCATCCGCCGCCGACAAACTTCGAAACATAGGCTGGGTAACCCACGCCCCGCTCGGATCAATGACGCCGATGGGATGTTCAGGCAAACCCGTGTCCACGATGGCGACGCCGCCGTGAAAGCTCTGCACTAAGCGATACTGAAAAGGAATTACTTCCGCGCCGCTTTTATTGATGAAGCCCCACCGGCCCTCGTGTTTGGCGGCCGCGAGGCCTTCCGAAAAGGGAAGTACCGATTCGAAGCGCGGCTTGATTGCGGTTTTTCCACGGTCGTCAATAAACCCCCAGACGCCATTCGCCGGCGCTGGAAACAACGGCCTTGCCTCGTTTGTCTCCGAAGTCGAGTGGCCGCACCCAGCTCCAACTATTGTCAAAAAAGCACAAAGCGCGATCCATCGTCCAACTTTTCCAACGCTAGAATCGCGTAAGCTATGTTCACGTAAGCTATGCCCACGTAAGCCATGCATTGAGGTGCAGGTCATGAAAAGCCACTCCTTGGCGATAGTTGTGCTCATTCTCGTCCTACCTGTTATCTCCTGCTCGCGCGGTCCTAAATATGAATTTCCTTTGGTCCAGAAATATACCACTCAGGCCGGAGATGTTTTTTATTTCAGGCCGCGCGATGGCCAATTCGTTCTGGTTGAACGTCGCAAGGCGTTGGCCGTAGCTATCGCACCAGAGCCAATCATTGAAGCCTTCTCCTACGACGACGAAATTAGGGTGAGTCGGCCACAGCCAGAGGGCGCGATGCTCGAAAACAGAACCTTCCTCGAGAAAACCGGACCTCAGGAAGTTCTCGCCATTAGCGTGGACGGACACTTCCTGGCCGGAGGCGATGCGAATGGTGTGGTTAACATTTGGAATACCGCGACGGGAGACATTGAACTTCAGTTGAATAAGGCGAGCGCCGTTCGCAGTCTGGCCTTTTCTCCAGACCGCAACCTCCTGGCGATTGGGCTCGCCAAATCGGGCAGCGAACCTTCAGATACCGTATGGCTTTATGACGTCCGCGCCCACAGCGCGAAACGGAGCTTCGGCAGCAACTCCGTCCTCGCGCTTGCCTGGTCACCGGACGGACACTGGTGCGCTGCGGGGCTTGGTGACGGCTCTGTACTACTGGCGGAAGCTGCCACGTATAGCGAACCGCAGCGAATCGTTTTGTCTACGTCTCCGATTGCTGCGCTGGCGTTTCATCCCTCTGGACAATTTCTGGCCTCGGCTCACATGGATAAGCGAGTCCTGCTTTCCAAACTGCCGAAGGGCGAGCCGCTCTTCACATTCGAGCCGGCTCTGCCGCCCGTTCCGTTCTTCCCCCGAATCATTGAAAGTGTCGAGTTTGATGGGAGCGGCGGACGCCTGGCAATCGACTACGCCGATGGCGACATGAGAATTTGGGACACGTCCGCTCTCGCCAAATCTCTGGCCAAATAACCAATGACCGTTCAGCTGGCCACGCAAACTCTGGTGTTTGCACAAATTGCAAGATCGTTTGGTTTTGCGCTCCGTTTTCTAGAAACGGAACTTTCCGGAAACTTGCAAGATGCGCGGATCGTGCGCGCTGATCACCTGCCCAAACAAGCTCGAGTCGATGCTGCCGCTCGGGTTTTCAAACTGAGCGTGATTGAATGTGTTGAACGACTCAAGGCGCAACTGCAGTTGCTTCGTTTCCGTGAAGCTGATGTCCTTCAGCAGAGCGATGTCCCAGTTGTTCAACCCCGGGCCGTGGAAGAAGCGTCTGGCTGAATTTCCAATCACGCCGAGCGTTTCTTTGGAAAAGAGCGAGGTATTGAAATAGGTGCCTCCGTTTCTCGGATCGGTAGTATCCAGAATTTTGCCGGGCGTAAAATTGGGAACGTCTGTTCCACTCGACCCGGCCAGGGATACGTCTCTGCCCTCGGAAATGGAAATTGGCAAGCCGGTTGCGAATGTAGTGATGCCGGAAATCTGCCATCCGTCTGCGATGCGGCGAGACCAACTCCCTGTTGCGTGAAAGAGCTTATCGAAGGGCAGCGGCACGCTATAGCTAGCGACGAAATTATGCTGCACGTCGAACAAGCAGAGTCCTCTGCTCTTTCGTGGATTGAATGGATTTACGGAATCTTCCAGACCGGAAGAATTGCTCAGGCACTTTCCATACGTGTAGCCGATCAGGAACTCTCCGTGAGTGCTCGTGTGCCGCAGCGAGGCCTGAAACGAGTGGTAGGCGGAGTTGGCCATCGTTTTCTCCGCTGCATTTCTACCGAAGGCAACTAGCGTATCGCTGGCACTGTTCAGACCAGAGAGCAGCCGGGTCGTCGCAAACGAAGTGATTCCCGGATAGCCCGGAGCGGAAACTCCAGGAGCAAGGACAAAAGGTCCACTGTCCTCGTTGTTTCGATCGCAGGTGTTGCTGCCGGGAGCTAAATTTGCGGGATCGTTCAGGAACAAGCAAAGATTATTGTCGCTGGGATTGTAGTTCACAAATGCGATGAGCTTATGTCCAGTCGTTCCGACGTAACCGAGGCTGAGTATCGTGTTCGCCCCAAACTGCCGCTGAATAGAAAAGTCGAAGTGCTCCGCATAGGGCAAACGGTTCGTATGCCAGAACGCCACCTCCGCGTTTCCGTCGAGAGGCTGGAACGGCGTGAAATCAAACGTCGTATTGGGCTTCGCCTTCGTAGCATTGCTCGGAACAATGAATGGAAACACTTGTCCATCGCTGCCGTTCACCCGGTCAAAGAACGGCGCTTCAAAGAATTTCTGCCCTCCTGGTGACCAGAAGAGCCCGAACGGGATGTCGCCTACTTCCTGGAATTGGCTTAGATCTTCAAACGCGGTATGGAAAATTCCGCCGCCGGCACGGATGCTGGTTTTTCCCGGCCCGCCGGTTAGCTTTGCAATGAACCCGTCAGAAGCTCGCGGCGAATACGCAATGCCAACGCGAGGCGAAAATGCGTTGTATTGCGTCGGCGCCAGCGTCTTGGGAATTCCGGGATCTCCGGGAAAAAGCAAACCCTTCGGGGCCTGCGTGAAAATGATGGACTGCTGACCGGGAACAACGGTGCTGATCTTATTCTGCGTGTCATACCACGGCTGGCTGAATTCCCAACGCAGGCCAAAGTTAAAGGTCAATCCCGAGTTCACGCGCCAGCTGTCCTGGCCAAAAAGGCCGAAGTATTTGCTGCGCGAATCAAGCAATTGCTTGCTGGCTTGTGTGAAACCTCCGCCTCCGACAGCGCCGAGCAGGAAATCAACCCAATCCACGCCCGTTTCACTCCCGTCGAATGTGAATGTGCCGTCTTGGCCGAAAAGATTTCGTTCGTTGATTTGATCGTAATGGAATTGTCCACCGAACTTCAGGGTGTGCGTACCCCAAACCTTCGTGAAATTGTCCTGAACCTGGTAGGTGTTGTTGAACTGACCGGTGGTTACGGACGGAACTCCAATCACCGTTCCAATGGTTCCGAGATTGATAGACGGTACGCCATCCAAAGATGGTTCGACTGGGGCAATTCCGCCGTTGAAGACTCCGGCAACGGTGGCAGGGGTTACGAAGCCAAGCGAACTTAAGGTGTTGTTTCCTCCAATCGCTTGCGTTGGAGTCCCGAAATGCGCGGCGGCTCTCGTGAAGCTAAGATGAAACTCATTGACTGACGTTGGAGTGAGCGTCTTTGTGACTCCGACACTTGCAAGTTGTGCTCGCCCGATGTTTGAGTCCGCAAATCCGGGAACATTGGCGCCGATGTCCGCCGGCGTCGGATTGGCCAAGTCAAAATCATCCATGAAGAAGTAGCCCGAAATTGTCCCGAATCGCGTATTGGCATCGACTCGAACCGCGCCTTTGTCGTCTCTTAAATGCGCCCCACGCGCTGAAGTGAATGTATCGCTTCCGGTCTGGGTCGCAGTGGTCGAGCTAACAGCGGGGAAAGATGAAAGCAGCTTGCTGGAAATCGTGTTGATTCCATTTTTGGGAATGATGCCACCTGGGAAGACGCACTGTGAAGTCGTTGCGCAAGTGGATGTCCAATAGGGCTCGCCGTCATTCACTGTGTATCCGAGACGACCCGTCAAGGCGTTCGCCCAAGGAACGCCGTTTACGACAAACGAACCGTCGCTGTTGGCATTGAAGAGGCTTGATGCATCAACATTTCCACTGGCACCAGGAAAAACCGTCGCTGAAGGCGCGCCTGTCGTCACCACGTTGCCTCTGACTTCCCTCGTTCCCTGATAATCCACAAAGAAGAACAGCTTGTTGCGACGGATCGGCCCCCCCAACGTGCCTCCGAACTGGTTTCGCTTGAAATCATCCTTGGGTCCGACAGTGGATGGATTAAAAAAATTGCGCGCATCAAGTGCCGTATTTCGTAGAAATTCAAACACGCTTCCGTGAAGCGAGTTCGTTCCCGCTTTCGTCGCGACATTGATCTGCCCGCCGCTATAATTCCCATACTCGGCATCAAAGTTGTTCGTAATGATGCGAAACTCTTCGATGGAATCGAGGTTAGGAACGATCGCGGCCCCGTTGTTCTTCCCTTCCACCACGTTTGCCCCGTTCACCATGAACCCATTGGAACTTTCTCTTTGCCCGTTGATGGATTGATTCCCGGGGTTTAAGGCGCCCGAGGGCGCGCGGTCTTGAGTGTCAGGAGCCTGATTTCCGTAAGCCGAGGGAACCACTCCAGGTTGCAGTGCCAGCAAGTCGGTGTAAGCGCGCCCGTTCAAGGGGACTGCCAGAATCTTCTTGCTGTCAATCACTTCGCCGTTCTGCGTGCTCTCCAGGTCGACGTGCACAGCATCGCTGTTAACGACGATGTTTTCCGTTTTTTGCCCGATTTGGAGAGTCGCATCCACGCGCAGCGCGGAATTCGCGTCGACTACCAGGCTGGTTTGCTTGTACGTCTTGAATCCGTTGGCCTCGATCTCGACGTCGTATTTGCCAATCGGCAATTCGGGAAAGCTGTAGAAGCCTTTGGAATCCGTCACGGTTTCTGACTTCGCGCCAGTCTGCGTTTCCGTGGCTGTCACTGTTGCGCCGGCAATCGCTGAGCCGCTAGGGTCAAGAACGACGCCGGAGATGCTGCCGTGGATGCTTGCAAAAACAACCGCCGAAGCGAATAAAACTATTACAAGCCCAAGCCAAGTACGCTTGATGAAAAAACGCATGAACACACCCCCAATGAATTTGCCGCCCGCGAACCACTCGCAGACCACTCACTTCCACCCAGTGAAAATAAAGAGCACGTACTCTGAAACGCCGCTTGAAACGGTTTAATACAGCAGTAATTTTATGAAGTCAATGCTTTTCAGTGCGATGAGTTCATTGTCATTTCGAATCGCGAGAACAAGAGAGCCAAACAGAAGTGCGCTGATTACGAACCTGTAGTGTCCAAACGTTTGCGAGGATCGACAAATAACCAGGCCATGGCACCACAAAGGCACAACGCTGCTGCCACCAGGAAAGCCGCAGTCCAACTGAGACGCGAGGCAATCCACGGCGTGAGTGAAGCAGTGATCATTCCGCCGATCTGATTGCCCATGTTCATGAAGCCGGAGACGCTGCCCGAGGACTGGCCGCCGATTTCCGCGGTTACCGACCAGAAGGAACTTTGCGAGAGGTAGAGGGCCCCGGCTCCTCCTGCAAGGACGAAGATGGCAAGGTGCGTGTCCTCTGCGCGCGAGCCGATAACCAGAAAAACAGCAGCCAGAATCATTGCAAAGACGGCGACACCGCTTCTTCCCAACCGTGGGCCTTTGCTCTTCGTGAGCGCATCACTGATCAGACCGCCGAGCGGTGAGCACAATGCCATTGCAATGAATGGGAGCATGGAATAGAGGGCACTGGATTTCAGATTCAGTCCGCGAACATCCGCCAAATAAATGTAAAACCAGCTGAAGAATATCCACGCAACGTAACCGAACGAAAAGTAGCTTAGCGTGACCGCAAGTACTTCCTTGCTTTCCAGCATGCGGCCCCAGGGAACGAGGTTTGATTTTTCCGCCGATGTTGAACTCGGAAGACCTGCTTTGATTTTCGAAAGTTCAGCCGGAGAAACCAGCGAATGCTCTTCCGGCGAATTGCGCGCGATCAGATACCAGACAAACCCCACGATCAGTCCAAGAACTGCACAGACAAGAAACGAAGCTCGCCAACCGTGGCGGAGCATGAGGTAGGTGATCAAGGGCGGAGTGAATCCGGCGCCGACTCCGACGCCCGAAAAAATCAGACCGTTCGCTAGGCCGCGCTCCGCACTGGGAATCCAGCGTGAAACGAATTGATTGGAGGCGGGATAAATGACCGCTTCCCCCGCACCGAGCGCAAACCGCACGCAGATGAATGCACTCAGCGCAAAACTGAGTCCGGAGGGAACTGCTGCCGTCAGAGCGGTAAAGAGCCCCCACCACAAAACTCCCAACGCAAGAATCCGCCGCGCGCCGAGCTTGTCCGCGAGCCTGCCGCCAGGCGTTTGAAACAACGCATAGCCCGCAAGAAAAGCGCTGAAGATCCAGCCGAGTTGAATTTTTGACAGATGAAATTCGTCGGCCAAAAGGCCGCCGGCGATCGAAATGTTCACACGGTCGAGATACGCGACAGCGCTCAGAACGAACAGCCAAAAAATGAGCAGCCAGCGAATTTGACTTGTTTTTTCGACGGCCAAGCGGGTTCCCGCTTTCTTGTGTTTTGTCATCCCTAACTGAATGCAGTGTCAGGACAAATGGGCTTTGAGAACTTTAGCGAGCTCAGTCGCAATGATCTTTTCCTCGCCCGGTTGTAGCATGAACGAATTCATGGAAAGCGCTTCGCCATGCTCACCCGTGGAAAGCACGATGGAAGGTTTGCCGGCACGCAGCGTTTTTCCGACTTCCCGAGGTGTCAGGGGGATTCGCTTGGAGTCCCATTTGATTCGCATATGCGGAACGTGGTTCGCGATTTCCATCGGCGGATACGACGTTGTAACGGTCGGAATTTTACTGACCTGCGAAGAAATATATTCCAGCCGCCGCTGCCATTCCTTGTTCAATGCTTCATGGTCGTCTTTTAGATAGAGCTCTATCGCTTTCACCATGCCGACGATTTCTTCTTTCCCGACTTTCTGGCTTCTTCCGATCGTGTCTTCGTGCGGGCTGTTGTTTAGCAGCGCGTTCGCCACAAGATCTCTCTTTCCAATGAGCAGGCCCGCGCACTGCGGTCCACGAATGGCCTTGCCGCCGCTGAAGGCGATCAAGTCGTAGCCCATGTTGGCGTAGTCCCAAAGATGCGACACGGGCGGCGTATCGGCGGCTGCGTCAATGAACGCGGGAATATTGTTTTCATGCGCCAGCTTGACCCACTCTTCCACTTTGATCTGGCCTTCGTCGTTCGCAAAGTTGGAAAAGTGCATCATCGCCGTTTGCGGATTGATGGCCTTCTTTACGTCCTCACCGGTTTCTACAACGATGAGCTTGGCGCCGGTGTTGCGAAGCTGATGGTCGAAAGGGTTTCGATGTGACTTCTGAATGATGACTTCACTCTTCATGCCGGTGAGATCCGGAATCTGTTCGATGAACTTCGGGTTGTCGCCCGTTAAGATTCCAGCGAGCCCCGACTGCATGGCCGCAGCGGCTCCGCTCGTTACAAGTGCGGTGTAGCCTTCAGGCAGCTTCAACATTTCCGCAATGCGTTTGCCCGCGGCGACTTCGAGGTCTGGAATGCTGCAGAAATGTTTGCCGCCAAGCGCCATTACTTCTTCGACTTCGGGACGTGGCAAGGAGCCACCGAGCACCGTCATGGTCCCCTGCCCGTTGATGACCGTCGTGACGCCCAGCTCTTCATAGACATTTCCCGTTGAACCAAATCCCGTAAGTTTCTTGCCCGTCGCGGGCGCTGAAGAGGCAGGCGAAGCGAACGATTTCCACGGGCTCAGCAGCGCAGCCGGAACTGCACTGAGCATGCCGAGAAACGTTCTGCGATTCGATTTATCCGCGAATGCCATTGAACTTACGCTCCCTTCTTTACGACTGCCGCGATGCAGTTGATCTCCACAAGCGATTCACCGGGAAGTCCTGCGACCGCGACTGTCGTGCGGGCCGGGCCGCCGTTCGGGAAATAGGTCTTGAAAACGGAGTTCATGCCGTCGTAGTAGTCCAGTTTCGCAAGGAAAACAGTGAGTTGAAGAATGCTGTCCATCGTTCCACCGCCTGCTTCCACGACGGCCTTCACGCCGTCCATAACCATCTTTGTGTGCATTTCAATGGTCGGAGTCTTTCCCGCATCTGATTTGTCGCCGCGCGAATGTGCACCTTGCCCGGCGATGTAAATCAGGCCGTTGTGAATGATGAGTGGTGTGATGAAACCTTTCCCGTCGGAAGGCTTCCCGTTGCCATCCAGCTTCTGTACTCCTCCTTGCCCCTGCTCTGCCGGGGCCGGAGAGGCAGAAACGATTCCGGCGAACCCGAAGCTAGGTAGAAGCGCGGCCAGTTTGGCGGCAAAACCGCGCCGCGTCGTTAGATTGGAAAACATATTTTCTTTCCTCCTTTTTGCTGATCAGCACGAACAAAAGTTAGTTTCCTAAGGCAAAGCAAAACTAAAAACGTCACTTCCTGCGGCGATGGCAACATACTGTTTGCCATTCACGGCGTAGCTCATCGGCGAAGCGCGGAGCGACTGCCCGGTGTTAAAGTGCCACAAGGGCTTGCCGGTATTCGCATCAACCGCTTCAAACGCTTCCGTATCGTCACCGAAAAAAACAAGTCCGGAAGCTGTGGTCATGGTTCCGGCGGCGCTGCGGCCGGCGGCTTGCGGATAGCGCCAACGAAATGTGGCCGAATCAAGGTCATAAGCCAGCAAAATCTTTTGACCGCGTTCGCCAGGCGCATGCCGCACACCCGTTCCATAATATGTCTTGCCTTCTTCTGGTTTCTCCTCGCCGGAGGAGTAAATTGAGCAGGCTTCCAGCGCCATGAAGTAGAGAGCGCGTGTTGCCGGATTGTAAGACGGTGAATACCAGTTTGTGGCTCCGGAAAAACCAGGGCATACGAGCGAGCCTCCTGGAGTGGGTTTGGCACTCTTTTCGCTCAGAATCGGCCTGCCTTTCGAATCTATCCCGTCAGCCCAGTTCATTTTTTCTACGAATCGCGTTGCGGAAAGAAACTCTCCGGTGACGCGATCGAGCACATAGACAAAGCCGTTTCGATTGGCTTCCAAAAGGAGCTTTCTAGGTTTGCCTTTGTACTCGGCATCCACCAGGACTGCGGTCTCAGTAGCGTCGTAGTCGTATAGGTCGTGCGGTGTGAATTGAAAATGCCATTTCAATTTCCCGGTATCCGGATCGAGTGCAACGACGCTGCTTGTGTACAAATCGTCGCCGGGCCGCGTCTCGCCATTGAAGTCCGGCGAAGGGTTGCTGGTGCCCCAATAGAGCGTGTTAAGCTCCGGGTCGTACGTTCCCGGCATCCAAGTTGTGCCGCCGCCATGCAGGTAACTGTCACCCGGCCAGCTCTCCGAGCCAAATTCCCCGGGACCCGGAATTGTCCAGAACCGCCAGGCCAGTTTGCCGGTGATGGCGTCGTACGCCGCTACAAAGCCGCGGATGCCGCTATCCCCTCCAGCAGTTCCGACAATCACTTTTCCTTTCACTACAAGAGGCGCACTTGTGGCGCCATAGTTTCTGTTCCAATCGGCGTATGCAACGTCCCAAAGCAAGTGTCCTGAGCGTGCATCGAGACAAAGCAAATGCGCGTTGTCGGTGTTCATATAGACGCGCGAGCCCCACACGCCGATGCCACGATTGAGGTGACCCGCGGCGTCATCCACTAATCCTTCCGTGACGGGCCGCGTCGCATGCCAAATCGTCCGCCCCGTTTGTGCGTCCAAGGCGTACGCGTCATTGGCGGCCGTTACAAACATCACTCCGTTTACAACGACGGGCGTCACTTCAAGCGAATCCGAATTTCGCGCATGAAAAACCCATTGCCCCCGCAGCTGTTGCACATTGGCCGGAGTGATTTGATTCAAACTAGAGAACCGTCTTCCCGTGTAGTCGCCATTGTAGGAAGGCCAATTGGCCGAGGGAGGCGCCACACTGAGTTGTGCATGCGAAACATCAATCGTGGCTGCCACTGAAGAGCCTTCTGCTTGTGCGTTTGCGCCACAATTCAAGAGTCCCAACGCGAACGCGAAAGCTAGCAACAAAAAAAAGATGCATCGCCGGTGATTCACGCGCCTCCTCCCGGCGCAACGGAAATTTCGTCCAGGATCCCACGCTCCCGACCCTGAGAGTCGATCAGGTAAAGTGCCACTCGGCTCGCTTTCTTCGGAAGTCTGATCTTTTCTTCGAGCTTCACGGGCTCCTCAGGAGTAACGCTCCTCAATTTCAATTCGGAGATTCGCTTGCCATGTTCGTCCACAAATTTGGCGACGACCTTTCCTGGGAAGAAAACGCCAAACCGGCCCGTAAGTTTCCGTGCTTCTGGCCCGCCAGAAATGACTAGATGCTCGACAATCACTCCTGCGTCCGTTACAGCGAGGAAATCTTTGCCAGCCCGCGTCGGATACCACTCTGTATCCATGGCGCAGGTCTCGCCGGGTTCGAGGCGAGCCATTGGGCTATTAACTTCCGCCTCCATGTAATAGAGAGAGTTCCCGCTCGCGTCATTTCCATCATTCATGTAGAAAATAATTGTCGCTTGCCCGGGATAGTCTTTTCCTTTTTCGATTTGAAAACGCTCAACCATTGCATATTGAGCGGCGGAATCGGCGATTGCTAACCATCCGCCTTGCGTATCAAACCAGAGTTCACATTCGGTGCTGCTGTAGTTCAGTTGCACCAGCCCGTCCTTCACATTGAGGCCGCGCGGAGCGCTTCCCGATCGAACAAAGTATCGGCCGTTGTATGAGCTATGCTCGTTCGCCGCGGCAAACGCCCAAATATCCGAACTCGCCTTTTGCCCGGAGGCATCGGCGGTGTTGTACTGCGTGACGGACTGCATGGACCATTCAATCGCATGCTCGGAAGCATTTTTCATTACCGCGTGAAAGGAAATCTTCGGAGAATCGGCAGACAAGCTGATTTCCCGCGAATATTGAAGGCCCGTTCTCGCGTCAGATGGGCCGTCCAGCCTCACTTTGCAAACGTCCCCCTGCTGTAGGATTGTGAACACATAGTCTCCATCATCGAGCGCGTCTGCAATAGGTCCTGGCCAATGTTTGTCATCATTTCTCCCTTCGGGAAGCGGCCAAATTTTGTCACCGCCGTAGTTGTACCAGATTGGGGAATCGTTGGGCCCAAGCGGTGGCAAATACTTCCCCTCGTAGCGCTTATTCACGAACAAATATTGGTGCGGCCCAAAAGTGACCTGCATGAGTCGCCCGCCGAGTTTTGGCACAAGCGTGAGCCCAACCCACTCGTTTCGAATCTCCTGAGCATTCCACCCCTTGTAATCCACGGGTCGGATGCTGCAATGCTTCTCTTTGGCCCCAGCCGACGTGGCGGAGAGGAGTACGAGTGCGGGAATCACGGCCCGCAGCCCGCTCAATAGACCGTTACCCAAAGGTTGATCTCCATCTAACGAAGAACAGCCTCGGCGGCTGGGTTTGCCGCGCAAGATTGAACAATACTCGCAAGACGCTCCGAGTCGCCTGGATTTCGAGATCGCGTCGCTCCTTGATAGCCCAGGTCCTGCGATATCCGCAGTCCCGCCTCCTGAACAAGCGACGCAAGTTTGCGCAGGCGAAGCATGGGCACTCGCAGGACCGGTGCGGTCAAACTCAAACTCGCGTTTACAACGCCTGCCATGTCCCAGATAGGGGCTGCAATGCAGCGAATGTGTTCTTCATGTTCTTCAAGATCGTACGCATACCCATTCTTGCGCACGCGTTGCAAATGCTGTTCAAGCTCCTGTCGATTCGTGATCGTGTTTGGAGTCATCCGGCGAAGCTCGATCTGCCCAAGCGTTGTTTCGAGTTCTTTCTTATGCATGTAGGCAAGCATGATCTTCCCGACCGCCGTGCAATAGAGCGGAACCAGAGCTCCGATATGCGAGAAAATTCGCAGCCTTTCTGGAGAGTCCAGCTTTTCCACGTAAACCGCGGAAAGACCATGCCGCACTGTCAAGTGAATCGTTTCCCGCGTCTTTGCGTTCAGTGTTTGCAGATGTGGGAAGCTAAGCTTTCGTATATCAAGCTGAGCGATTGCGGCGTGCCCGACGGAAAAACTGGAAATCCCAAGGTGATATTTGCCGGATCGGCTATAAGCCAGGAATCCGGCTTCCTCCAAATTCACGAGAAATCGATGAACCGTGCTTGCAGGCAAGCCTGCCTCCTTGGCCACCTCGCTCGCGGAGAGGCCGCCCGGCTTTTGCGCGAACAGGCTCAGCAAGCGCAAGCAACGCTGGACGGAGGTGATGTTATACGAGCGCTTCGCGGAAACGGTCATGGCGTGCTTGCCTTTCCTAGATTCTTCCAAATTTCTTGACGGCTTCCTGCAACGAATGAAACTTCTCAATGAAGGGATACATCGAGTGCTCTTTGAAATCCATTTGTTGCGCGAGCGTAAGAATTTCTTCTGCTTTACCGCGAGGCACAACAACAACACCATCCGCATCTGCCGTCACAATGTCACCCGGCTGAACCTGAACGCCGTCGCAGACCATTGGAATGTTAGATCCGGCGAATTTGTAGTGTCCCACGGAAGTGGAGGGCACCGGGCCCAAGGCATAAACGGGAAAGCCGATGCGTCGAAGCTGCGCCACATCCCGCACGCCCCCGTCCACAACAGCTCCCGCGTATCCCCGCGAGTACATCGTCGTGCCCATCAATCCGCCCATGCCGGCGATGTCAGCTCCGTCTTCCACGGTCATCACGTATACGGAATCCTTCGGTCCGGCATCGATTGCGGCAATCATTCCGGCCAAAGCGTTGGCGTCCTTATTACCTTCGTCTTTTTTCAGAAGGACCGTGACGGCGTATCCTGCAAACTTTGCTGGAAAAATAGACTGCATGCGGTGCGACATGTACATCTTGCGCCCAAGAATCTGCTCTGTCGCGTCAGAAACGGAAGCAACTTCCACATGCCGAAAACCTTCCAACAACGAATCTGCTCCTGCACCGGCCGGCTGCGGGGAATTGTTCTGGGCAAGAACTTGTGAACCGATCCAGAACAGAGCCAACACCCCCGCCATTACGAGACTCAACAGCGTTGTGGGCAAGAGATAGCGTTTGCCGCGAGGAGTGTGATTCATGTTTATCCTCCGGAAATGAATTTGCGGCAGCACTCTACCATTAGTCTTAAATCGATTGAAAGAACAGATTTCGACGTGAGTAGAATTCTGCGAATGGATTGACTTCGTTTTCCCCAAGATTGTCACAGGTTCTTGACTCGAACTGTATTCCCCTCAGTGTTCGTCGCCCGGCAAGAAAGGAATTGACTTGGATCCGCTTACCTCGGGTATAGACTAGCTGGAGCTTCTTCTGGTCGTGCCTGAATGACTTATTTTTGATTTTCATCAGGCAAAAGTTGTGGACACTCTCTTAGAAAGTTGAATGCTCATTCGGAACTGGCGCATTTTTGTCGGAGCACTGGGCGTCGCACTCGTTTCGTGCCTGATTTTCGGCGCAATCGCCGTCAGTCAGAACAGGAAGACCTCCGACTCAGCCAAGGCTGGGGTCAAGCCAAATAGCGTAGCTGCCCAACAAGCATTCACCGCAAATTGCGCCGGCTGCCATGGCCTGGACGGAAAAGGCGGCGAACGTGCACCGGACATTGTCACGCCGCCAAACGTGCGCGGGCTCTCCGATTCCGCACTTCTTCAAATTCTCAAAAATGGCATACCGCGAAAAGCCATGCCTTCCTTTAACCATCTGGGTGATTCGACTCTTCGCTCCATCGCTTCCTATTTGCGGGTACTCCAGGGAAATTCCATTGCTGCAACGCTCACCGGAAATCCGAAGCGCGGCATGGATCTCTTCTTTGGCAAGGGTGACTGTTCGCGCTGCCACATGATTCGTGGTGAAGGTGGATTCTTCGCTTCTGACCTTTCGGGATATTCACGCGGGCGCACGCCCGAAGCAATTCGCGATGCAATCGTATTCCCCAATCGGAATCTCGACCCGCGCAAAAGGACGGTCGTCGCCACTCTTCCCAGCGGCAAAAAGATCGAGGGAATCGCGCGCAGCGAAGATAATTTTTCAATTCAATTGCTGGCGCAGGACGGCACGTTTTACCTTCTCAATAAATCAGAGCTCGCTAACTTAAGCTACCGGGACGAATCGCCCATGCCTACGGACTACGCGACGCGTCTTTCTTCCACCGAATTGGATGACCTTGTGAACTATCTGTATTCCATTTCGAAGAGTGAAGCGAAACAGAGCGAAAACCGCGAGGAGCCTGATGAGGACTAGCCCTGTTTTCGGCTGGCTTTTGTGCGCTGGTTTCTTTCTGCAGGCCGAAGCAAGTCCGCAAGCGCCGGCAAGAGAATTCGCGCTCAAAGCGGAGTCTCCAAAATTCTGGGACCTGATTGACCACGATGCGCGCCTGCACAAGGTAGCAACTGGCTTTGGATTTACCGAGGGTCCTGTTTGGGACGAGCGCGGCTTCCTTTACGTTAGCGATGAAGACCAGAACAAGATTTTCAGGGTATATGAAGATGGCCGCAAAGAAGAGGCCATCTCCTTGGGCGACCCCGACGGAAATACCTACGATCGCGCTCGACGCTTGATCGATTGCGCGAGCGTGCTTCGCGCGATTATCGCCGTTACGCCGGAAGGGAAGTACACGGTTCTTGCCGATAAATTTGAAGGAAAGAAGTTCAACAGCCCGAACGATGTCATCGTTGGTCCCGATGGTGCACTCTACTTTACCGACCCCACGCTTGACCTCGTCAAAGGGGAAACTCAAGAGATTCCGTTCCAGGGTGTCTATCGGCTAGACGACAAAGGCGACGTCCGCTTGCTCACCAAGGATCTGTCGCAGCCAAACGGACTCGCTTTTTCTCCAGACGGGAAGCGCTTTTACGTGGATGACAGCAAGCAGCGTAATGTTCGGGTTTACGACGTGAAATCCGACGGCTCTCTTACTGACGGCCGCATCTTCGCGACGGAAGTTGGCGGCCCGCACGAAGGCGTTCCAGATGGTATGCGCGTGGACCAAGCGGGCAACCTGTATGTCACTGGGCCGAAAGGCATCTGGGTTTGGGGTCCGGAGGGCCATCATCTCGGAACCATTGAAATGCCTGAACAGCCTGCAAACCTTACATGGGGCGATCCGGGCTATCAGACGCTTTACATCACCGCCACAACTTCTATCTATGCGCTACAAACCAAAGCCCATGGTTTTGTCCCCTACCTCGCGCACAAGCACTGAAAGAAAAATCACACGAATTTATTCGATGCCCAGTCTGGCTTGCAGTCGCTCCAGCGTTATCTGTTTTGTTTCCGGATAGAGGTACAACACGACCACAAATTGAAGAGCCATCATCGCTGCGAAGAATAGGAAAGGAAAGCCACCGGAAGAGTTTGCCCAAAGAGGGAAAGCGCCGGAGATGAGCCCATTCATGATCCAATGTGTGGAACTGCCCAGACTCTGGCCCTTCGCACGAACACGCGTGGGAAAAACTTCGCTTAGATATACCCAGATGACAGCGCCCTGAGAGATCGCAAAGAATCCGATGTAAAGCAGCAAGAGCCACAAAAGGTAGTCCTGGTGACGGTTGGTGAAGAAGATGAACGATACACCGCCAAGGCAGACTGCAGTTCCCACCGAACCGATCAGCAGGAGCGTTTTGCGGCCTAACTTATCAATAAGAGTCATCGCGAACAGAGTAGCCGCGAGATTCATGCAGCCAACTGCAACCGCCTGAAGCTCTCCGGAAACTTTGCTGAAGCCAGCCGCGGCGAAAATATCGTTGAGGTAATACAGAATGGCGTTAATCCCAGAGAGCTGATTAAACATGCCGATTGTGATCGCGAGGAAAATCGGATACCGGTACTTATACGAAAAAACGGGTTCCGAAGCCTGCGATTTCTCCAGATCGATCGATTCCACAATTTCCTGGAGCTCCGTGTCGGGATAACGGGAACCTGTCATTTCCAAAACGCGTCGCGCTTCTTCGAGGCGGCCCTTGGTGGCGAGCCAGCGCGGACTGCGGGGGATTCCAAACAGCAGGAACAGAAAAAGAAGAGCTGGTGCGCTTGCAATGCCAAGCTGCCAGCGCCACTCGTCATTGCCGAGCCCCATTCTCGCAATACAGTAATTTGAGAAGTAGGCCAGCAAAATTCCGACGACAATATTGATTTGAAAGAGGCCTACCAACCTGCCGCGTCTCGGCGCGGGCGAGACTTCCGCGATATATACGGGGCCCAGGACCGAAGAACCGCCAATCGCCAAGCCGCCGATAAAGCGGGGAACGAGCAACGCATACCAACTCCACGCGAACGCGCAACCGAGCGAGGAGACGAGATAGAGCACAGCCATCAGCCGCAGGGTCTCTCGGCCGCCTAGATGCTGCCCAACAACGCCAGCGCAACTTGCGCCGACAACGGTTCCCCAAAGCGCCATCGAGACAGTGAGGCCGAGCGTTGCCGGTGACAGGGAAAACTGCAGCGTAAGCGAATGCGTGGTGCCCGCGATGACGGCCGTATCAAAGCCGAACAGCAGGCCACCGAGCGCCCCAACAATCGCGCATCTCCATAGGTAAGTGTTCAGAGCTGTATGCCTTTCCCGCGCTTGTTACCTACTGCCTGTTTTCTTGCCGTGCTAAATGAACCTGCAAGGTTCGAATCTCGTAAGGCTTGGTTGGTACGATGACTTCGTTGCCTTTCACGCTAAGTGAACCAGCAGGTTTCTCCATCAGGTTCGCTTCCAATGCGGACTGAACGGGAACCGAAAATTGCAGATGGACATCTCGCGGTTTTCCAGCCCATTCATAGAAACGAACGATGTAATCCTCGCCGTCCTCGGCCTTTTTAAATGCAGTCACGACAACATTGTCCTGTCCAACACTCAGGAAGGAATGCGCATCAGGAAGGATTCCGGTGTGCTTGTCCGCTTGATGCACCAGAAGTGGATGGTTCAGGTCGTAGCCTTGGCGAACGCTCAATGCCTCCCGCCAAGTTCCTGCATGGGGATAAATAGAATATGTAAATTCGTGATGGCCTTCGTCCGCGTGAGGATCGGGCCATTCCGGAGAACGCAACAAGGAAAGTCGAAGCACGTTTCCCTTTGCGTCGTAGCCGTACTTGCAGTCATTCAGTAGGCTAAGCCCGTGTTTCGCGTCGGAAAGATCGGCCCATTGGAGTGCGGGCACTTCAAATTTGGCCTGCTCTGCGGGCGTATTGCGGGTGGTCGGACGTTCAATGGAGCCGTAGGGGATTTCAAAAGTCGCCTTGTCATTGTGCGCGCTGAGAGGAAAGCCGACCTTGAGCAAAACATGCTTTTCATTCCACTCGACGGAAGTCTTCACGTCTACGCGCGGGGAACCAGCGGTGACAATGATGTCGCGCACGAAAGTCGATTTTTGGAATTGCTGCTTCACACGAAGGATGGCACGGAGCGGCCCGGATTCAACCAGCTTGACTTCGTCGGCTTTAGCAATATCCCAGTGAACTTTTTCGAAATCGGCGTCAATGTTCCACGCGTCCCATGCTTTCGGTTTGTCTTGAAATGCCTGGAGCAAGTTTCCACAAATCATTGATTTCGGCCCGCCCGTGTCGGTCTCGGGCAGGGCAAGAGCCTCGCTCATTGCTTTTTTGTCGAAAAGGCTAGTCATGCATCCCGTTGCGGGATCTATTTTCAGGCGCAGAAACTCATTTTCCAGAGCGACAGAAGAGCTCTTTACTCGCGCTGCTGTGGTGGTAGCTTGCTTTGCTGCGCGGACAAAATAAGTCTTGTATCCGAGGGGAGGGACGTTCGCTAGAACCAAGATGCCAACACGGTTTGTCTCCTTGTCCAGCGAAATGAGTTGCGAAGGAATCGGTTTTCCGGTTTCATCCACCACCTCCACCGACTTTGCGGGTGAAGTAAGTTGCGCCTTAAGCTCGGTGACTTCGGATCGCTCCCATGACAGAGGGTTGAAAACTAAGACCGGTACACCCGGACCTGTCGTGCGGACATGGGCCGCCAACTCACTCAGCGAACCGCGAAGAATTTCGTTTCCAGTTCGCCCAACATCTTCAAGGTTTCGCCTCGCATCAAGATAATTCACGGCGATGCCCGAACCGGGAAAGATGTCGTGAAAATCGTCGAAGAGAAGCTTCTTCCAGGATTGATCAAGATTCTCGGAGGGGTAGGGGCGGCCGTAGAGAGAGGCGAGCGAAGAGAATTTCTCTGCGTTCAGCAATAACTCTTCTGTGGTTCGGATGCGGCGCTTTGTTTCAGCCTGAGTGGTCAGCACTCCGCGGTGGTATTCGAAATAGAGTTCGTCTTTCCAGACCGGGACTTTCAACGTAGGTAGTTTCGCTTCCAGTTCCTTGAAAAAGCTCGCCGCCGTGCTGAACTCGAGCTTCGGATAAACCACGTCAGGCTTCATCAAACGAACTGCATTGTCGAGCATCGTACGCGTAGGGCCACCGCCATGATCACCGACGCCGTAAAGATGCAGCATGGTCGGATGATTGGAAGTATCGTCGCCGTAAATCGACTCGGACCAAAACGCAAGGTCTCGCGCCATGTACTGCGCATCCGTGTCTGCGGCATAGTTGTGCGGGAAGTAAGTGAGGATGCGGCTGCCGTCCGGTGATTCCCACCAGAACAGACGGTACGGAAATTTTGTGAATTCATCTGCCCAAAGAAGCTTTTGCGTCAGGAAATAATCGATGCCCGACCTCTTATATATCTGCGGGAGTTGCCAGTTGTAGCCAAAGGAGTCCGGGTTCCAGCCGATGTTCACGTCCACGCCGAATTTCTTGTGAAAGTAGGTCTTGCCGGTGAGCAATTGTCTGACGAGCGACTCGCCGCCGGGCATGTTGAGATCAGGTTCGACCCACATGCCGCCCACGATTTCCCAGCGGCCCTCTCTGACGCGCTGCTCGATCTCCTGAAAGAGATCAGGATATTTTTCTTCCATCCAGGAGTACGCCTGTGCGGCGGAGACGCTGAATTTAAAGTCAGGGTATTCGCGCATGAGATCCAGCGCGCTGCGGAAAGTATTGCGTACGACTTCGACCGTTTCCGTCCATGGCCAGAGCCAAGCCATGTCAATATGTGAATTGCCGTCCGCGCGAATCACAAATTGTTGCAGCCACGGTCTCAATTCCTCAAGTTTTGACTGTGCGCGGCGAAGGCTTTGGTCGAAACCGGCCTGGTCACCCTTTTCGAGGGGAGCAAAATCGATTGCCGTCACTGCGTTGTCGAGTTTCTCCTCGCGCTCCCTGCGTCCGTCCGCGTACGCTTCGATTAGAACGCGCGCGGCAAGAATTTCTGTGCGCACCAAGCCCGGATCCGGGCGGTTTGCGGCGGGGAGAATTCGCAACTTGCTCTCCGCAAGACGCGTGTTTACGGCATTGGCGTCAACTCTAACCGCCACCAGGAATTTCTCGCCCGGAACGGCTGATTCGGTCAGAGGAATCGGTTGTTGCAAATCTTCATCGGTGCGCGCGACTTGCGAGCGATTGGAGAATACAGTGATGATGATCGCGTCCTGGCTCTCGAAACGCAGGTCTAATTCCACGCGAGCACCGCGCACATCATAGCCATTAATAGTTTGAGGGATTTCAATCCAGCGCCGCAGGGCGCGGGCGCCGGTTTTCCACGCATCACCTTCCTTCATCTGTTCCCAGTCGGAATCGCTAAGAGATGGATCTTCGGGGTGCGCAACGTCTGTGTGGTACCTCCATTCCGCTTCGGGATAAACCGTAAGGTCTTGCAGGCGGGTCAACGCCGCCTTGTACGCCTCGGGCAAAGTCGATTTTTCTTGCGCCCCAGCGGGTACAGCGAGCAGAGCCAGAAGCAAGACACAGCTGGGTGCGGTGCATTTCATTTGATTTTTCACCTTAAGGGCGTTCCCGAGTTGTCCATTCTCCGGCCAGCCCAGTGTCTGTCAATGCATTAAGGTGTCATCTCTGTGTTCCCAGCTAACTGGTTCATTTCATTAAACCTCTGAGACTTTCTTCCCGTAAATCCAAAAGATAACTTGTCGCCCCGGCGGGAATTTAATCCCCAGGGAATTGACAGTTCAATCTGGCCGGGATAAGACTGCTCAACTTCACTCCGACATGCGAGCACGAATCAATAGATTGTTGCTGGCTGGTCTGACTTGGCTAATTCTGCCTGGATTAGTCGCGGTTGTTTATGCACAGGCGCCTCCACAAAGCTCAAATCAATCTGGCGTGCGTACGGGCGGAGTCTATGCGCCAGTCCGGGACTCCAAGAATCGCCCGATCACTGCAGGAGGATTCGTGGACGGTGCGCCGATTGTTTTTGAGGACATTACCAAGTCGGCCGGGCTCGACAAGTTTCATCACGTTTCCGGCACCCCGGCCAAGAGTACGATTCTGGAAGCGCCGGGCTCTGGCGTTGCCTTAATTGATTATGACAACGACGGCTGGCTTGATATCTACCTCTTGAACGGGTCGACGTTTGAAGCGCTGAAGGGCAAGGAAAAGCCGCCGCGCGCCATGCTGCTGCACAACAATCACGATGGCACCTTCACAGACGTGACCGACAAAGCTGGCGTGGCAAACGAGCGATGGGGATTTGGCGTTGCTGTCGCCGACTACGACAACGACGGCTGGCCGGACATTTACGTCTCGAACTTTGGGAAAAATCGTCTCTATCACAACAATCACGACGGAACATTCACCGACGTCGCTGAAAAGGCAGGAATTGCGCTCGGCGGTTGGTCCACAGGCGCAACTTGGGGGGACTACGACCGAGACGGCCGCCTCGATTTATTTGTTCCTGGCTATGTTCAGATCGATCCGAACAATCCTCCTATTGCCGGGCATCGTCCGATTCCAGAGGGCGCATGCAAATTTCGCGGCGTTGATGTTTTCTGCGGCCCGATAGGGCTGGTCGGGGAGCACGACCATCTTTTTCACAACAATGGCGACGGAACCTTTACAGATGTCAGCGTAAAAGCAGGAGTTTCCGACCCGAACGGCGCATACGGCTTTGCATCCTTGTTTGTTGATGTGGATGACGACGGCTGGCCCGATTTAATCGTCGCTAACGATTCCGTTCCGAATTTTCTTTATCGCAACCGTCATGATGGAACATTTGAAGACCAAAGCTATCTTTCCGGATTTGCCGTGGACGGGGAGGGCCGGGCCCATGCGAGCATGGGCATTGCGGCCGGAGACTACAATCGCGACGGCAAACTGGATTTCTACATTTCGGCTTTCTCCGACGATTACAACATCTTGTTTCGCAATGACGGCGGCGTTGGATTTACGGATGTCACCGCCAAGGCCGCGGTTTTGCGTCCGACGATTCCCTTTCTTGGTTGGGGCGTAGGATTTTTGGATTTTGACAATGACGGGTTGCTCGATCTTTTTGTGGCGAATGGCCACGTTTATCCCGTGGCAGACAGTTTGGATTGGGGTACAACGTGGGCGCAGCGCCCGCAGCTCTTTCGAAACATAGACGGCGCGAAATTTGAAGAGGTGCCGCCCGCAACGGGAAGCGGCTTGGCCGCTGTAATCTCAGCGCGCGGTGCTGCGTTCGGTGATCTCTTCAACGATGGCAAGATTGACGTGGTTTTGAACAACATAGATTCCACGCCGACTCTTCTGCGCAACGTCGTGAAAAACTCCAATCATTGGATTGAGCTTAAGCTCATCGGTGGACCGAAGAGCCCGCGCGACGCCGTTGGAGCCAAGGTTTTTCTGACGGCAGCAGGTGTCCGTCAGCGAGCCGATATGTTGAGTGGCGGAAGCTACGGCTCAACGTCCGATCCACGCGTACATTTTGGGCTCGGCTCCGCGACCAAAATAGAAAAGCTGGAAATTGATTGGCCGGATGGTTTCCGCCAAATGGTTGATCCACCTGGAGTTGATTCCATTTATCGAATCACAGAAGGCGAGACGGCGAAGCCTTTTTGAAACCGATTCTTGAAGCTTGCGAGGTTTGCGTTCTCCGAAGCCCGCCGCATTTCGTTAAAGTTCCGCCTCAATTCCAACTGTTTCATCCATGTGACATTGGCCGGCCGTTCCCAGCCGCTGGGAGCATTCCGTCTTATCCGCTTGAAATTCAGCGGCTTAGACGGGAATGGACAGATGACACCTGAGTGTATTGACGGGCACAGCGTTCTGCACAAAATTGGGCGGCATTGGGGTGCTTTAGCTTCGTTCTGAATCGTTAAAGTCGAGCAGGGGGGCGTGATGAATCTTCGGGTTGAGTTTGTGGGGCAAGGGCTTCGCTTAGGTAGGGTTTTCATTTTTGGTTTTATGGCAGTCGTGTGGGCAACACTGTTGCTGCCGCACGCCGGCGCACAGGCTCTCAGCGGCATTCAGGGCACCGTTACAGACTCCACTGGCGCCGTAGTTCCTGACGCCACGGTGACCGTTACGAATGACGCCACGAACGTTGCAAGCCACGCAGTCACCAGTTCGGCGGGCACTTACACGGTCACCGACCTTATTCCAGGTACTTACACCGTGAAGGTCGAAAAGGGCGGTTTCACGACATGGCTGTCGAAAGGCGTTGTCGTGGACGCTGGCGGAAAGCAGTCCAATGCCGACGCGACCCTTAAAACTGGCAGTGCCACCGAGACGGTGGAAGTCATAGCGAGCCCCATCAGCCTGGAAACCAGCCAACCGGAACTCGGCGCCGTGGTGGAGACCAAGGTTCTGGAAGAGCTGCCAAACCAGATCGGCGGCCTCGGGCGCCAGATTGACAATTTCCTGTTCCTTACCCCAGGCACGACGGGAGGGAGCTTTAGCCACCGAATCAATGGGGGTCTGGACTTTCAAAACGAAGTTGTCTTCAATGGCGTCGTTGCGAATCAATCTGAAACGCAAGGCTTTCAGACGATCATAAACCCACCCTATGAGTTGGTTAGCGAATTCCGTGTGCTCACCTCGGTCTTCTCCGCGCAATATGGCCTTGCTCAAGGTGTCGCTTCTTATCAGTTTGCTTCCGGAACGAATACGTTGCACGGAGATGGGTTCGAGATCCTGCGCAACAGCTATTTCGACGCGCGAGATGCCGCTACCGCCGCCGCTGGTAATCCTGTTAACGTGGACCGCGAAAACAACTACGGGTTTTCCCTTGGTGGGCCGGTGTATCTGCCCAAGGTTTATGATGGAAAAAACAAGACTTTCTTCCACGTAAGCTTTGAGAAGTACAAGTTAGACTCCGGTACAACCACTACACTGACCGTTCCTACCCCAGCGTTAATCGGGGGTGACTTCAGCACCTTCCCGAACCCAATTTTCGTTCCTGGCGGCTTTGTGGCGCCCTCTGGCTGCCTTAACAATGGCGCGACTCCCGTATCTGGACAACAGTGGTTTCAAAATAAGATCCCAACAGCCTGCTTTAGTAAGAATTCGCAGAGTCTTCTGTCCCTTATTCCCGCGCCAAACGTTTCGGGAGCCACCTTCAATTCAAATTTCTTTGCATCGGCCGCCACACCGACCACGCAAACCGCCTGGGGATTCTCGATCGATCACAATCTCACCGACCGGCAGAAGCTCCACGGCACTTTTTATCGTGAGAAGCACACTTCGATTACGTTCAGCCGTCTCTTCTCAAACATACTGGGGAACCCGCAAACGCAGCCGCAGACAGGTACAGGCCTTTTCTTGACTTACTCCAACGCGATTTCGAACAATCTAGTGATGACGGCCGGGTTCGGTTGGCTGGGAGAACTCAACAATGAGTTCACCGTACATACCAATAGCAATCCAGCCGGATTCACGGCCGCCGCGGAAGCGAGTGTTCTTCCAACGATTAATTTCAGCAACGATTCGTTTACGCCAACTTCATGGGGGCCGAACAACAATGGCGAGACCTCCTCGATCAACCGTAAGCTCGGCATCAGCTTTGACAATAACTGGCTCTGGACGCGCGGGCGTCACACGGTAAACTTTGGCTTTGAGATTCGCCGCTCCTACCAGGATGACCACGAATGCCAGGATTGCGGTGGCAGTTTCACTTTCAGCGCTCATTCGACCAGCGACGGAGTCAACTTCAACAACACGGGCAGCTCATTTGCCAGCTTTTTGCTGGGAACGCCAGACTCCGCCTTCCGCCATTTTGCATTTGAAACTAAGCTCCGTAATTTCTACATTGCCCCATATATCCAGGACAACATCAAGATCACGCCAAAGCTGACAGTCGATATCGGCCTTCGGTGGGATATCGCGAAGCCTTTTACTACGGATGCCGTCAAAGGTCAGACAGCGAATCAAATCGTCTTCTTTGACCCCAAGGCACCCAATCCCGGCGCCATCAGCAACAGCACCGGGCAGCCTTTGCTGGGTGCTGCAAACGTGCTCGGGAATTGCTCCGGTTGCGCCGGATACAGCGCAGCCGACACCAGTTGGCGCCACTTCAGCCCACGCCTCGGCTTTGCATACAAGTTGAACAACAAATCGGTAATTCTTGGCGGTTACGCCTTGAATTTCCTAGACACTGGGGCGTACGAGTACGGCGTCAACAAAGTTGCCGTCAACTACGGAAACGTGCTCGCTAGTGACTTCACCGCGAACTCGAATGGCCTAAGCACTACACCGGGCTACTGCAGTGTTTCTTCTAATTGCACATACGATGCTACTGCGCTGCCTGTGCCTCCGGCCCTTCCGTTCAGTCCTACTATCGCCAATGCTACTGGCAACTTACACCAGTTTGGCCGCGATCGCGGACTGGCTTCCTATGTCCAGGCTTGGAACATCGGAATACAACATGAGTTGCCAGCAAACCTGTTTCTTTCCGTGTCTTACATCGGCAATAGGGGTACGCATTTGGTTTCCAGGCTGGATGCCCCAAACCAGGTGGACCCTAAGTTCTTAAATCTCGGCTGCGTACTGACCGAGGCATGGACTGCGACCACCAATTCTGGATCGTGTGTTTCCACTGCCACTCCGCAGCAAGCTCTTCAAAGTCTTGGTTTCGGCAAGGACGCCAGCGGCCTCTTCAGCCCTTACGCAAACTTTTTGAACGACGTGGGGCCAAGACAAAGCCTCAATCAGGCCATTCGGCCCTTTCCCCAGTTTTTCGGAATGGTTAACAACTTCGATCTCTCTGGTGTCGATCACTACAACGCCCTGCAAGCCCAGCTTCAGAAGCGTTTCAGCGGCGGTTTGAGCTTCTTGGTCGCGTACACCTTGTCGAAAACCATGTCGAATACGGATAGTGGTTTTTCTACATTCAATGGTCTTCCGATCGATAAATTCAATAAGAAGCAGAATTGGTCTATCGCCGGAGACGATCAGACCCACATACTAAACGTCAGCGGTGTTTACGAACTGCCTATCGGGCCCGGTAAGCGTTTCTTGAACCATGGCGGCCTTGTGGCGAAGAATTTGCTCAGTGGCTGGCAGGTCAGCGGCGTTTTGCAGTACGCGAGCGGTACGCCATTGCAGATACTCGCCAATGGCAGCCCGCTTCGGACTGGCAACTTTGCCAATCTCGTACAAGGCCAAAGCTTCAAAGTCGATTACAACAATTATTACAAGGGGCTGCCCGTTTTCAATCTGGCCGCCTTTTCTTCGCCTGGAAACTTTGCATTGGGTGATGCGCCGCGCCGAATTGAGGGCCTGCGTCGTCCCTTCAACAGCAATGAGAACCTTGCGCTGGCAAAGCACTTCTATTTTGGTGAACGGGTCAGTGCAGAACTAAGAATGGAATTCGCTAATATCCTTAACCGTTTTCAGGTCTGCAATCCCGACTTTAATGGCGCGAACAATGTCGATGACGCGAATTTTGGCATCATCAATGGTGGTTCGGTTTGCCAGGGGAATTCACCACGAACCGGACAAGCCTTCTTCAAAGTCAGTTTCTGAACCTGCGCGATCGAGCAGTCGCGCAGACACCCCCTGGGACCGGGGCTGAATAAGCCCCGGTTCTTGCATTTGTCACTGGCGAGCGGATAATTCACCTGTCGCTGAGAGCTAGGGAAATTCCTTGCAACGTCGTGATTTCATCTTCGAAGCTTTAGCCGCTGCGGGGCTCTTCGTTAAACCTTCTCCGTTCTTCGATCTCACGCTAGCTGCGGGCGGTTGCTGTATTCAGGAACATTTGCTCCCGGCTCAGCTCCGCTTTCCCGACCTCGCCCAGTATGAGGAATCGCAACATCCTCTTCTTGCTGGGCGCTTCGAAGAAGGCCTCAAAGTCCTAACGCCGGCCATAAAAGAACGGCCGGGAATTGTTCCGTACACCATTGCAACAATCTATCTGCGCCTGGAACGGTATTTGGAGGGCATTCCTTACGCGTTGCAAGCCTGCCGTGATACGCCGACTGATGTGCGCTTTCGTTGGCTTTTGCGGACTCTCACGCTGCATGCAGGGCAGCCGGAAAACAAAATCCCCGCCGAATTCCGCCTGCAAGTCCCATCGGGAGACCACTCCACGTTTCAGTTCGCGGACGTTACGAAAAAATCTGGTGCGGAAAGGCTTGCCTTGGGTCGCGGTACATCTTGGGGAGATTTCGACAACGATGGCAGGGAAGACATTCTCGTTGGCGGAGAGCGTGCGCCGTTCTGTCTGTTTCGCAACCACGGCGACGGCACTTTTGAAAATGTTGCTGAATCCTTAGGACTCCATGATCCCGTTGGCCTTGGCTGCTACGGGTCGCAGTTCATTGACTACGACAATGACGGCTATCAGGACGTCTTCATGACGAGCAACGGCTGGGGCGGAGGCGGGCGGCTCTTCCTCTTCCACAATGAAGGGGGAACACGTTTCACCGACGTGACTGCCAGCGCGGGCCTCGACGCCCCTGTGAACGCCTTTGGCGCTTCCTGGGCGGATTACGACAACGATGGCCGTGTCGATCTCGCAGTGGCTAGCGGAATCGTCGATCCGGAGGGCGGCGATCGCATCCGCCTTTATCACAATGAAGGAAATGGAAAGTTCCGCGAAGTTGGTGTGCAGGCGGGCCTGACGCGAAGAGCGCGATGGATTTCGCTGTGTTGGGGAGACTATGACGGCGACGGCCGCCCGGATCTGCTCGCAGCGAGTTTTGACGCGGGGCCGTTCTTGTTTCGGAACTTGGGCGATGGTCGTTTTGAAGATGTGAGCGTTAAGGCGGGGATTCGCACAGAATGCGCAGCGTACACGCCGGAGTTCTTCGACTACGACAACGACGGTAATCTCGACATTTTCGTTTCCACATATCCGTCAGCCTATCTCAAGGTTGAGGACATGATTCAAGGAAACCTGGGAAGGCCTACTCCGCGCCTGCAACGTCAGCTGTTGTTTCGAAACAACGGCGATGGAACGTTCCGCAACGTTTCGGAGGAAGCGGGCATCACGGGCTGGTACGGCGGCATGTCCTCGCAAGTCGGCGACTTCGATAACGACGGTTTTGATGAAATTACGATCGGAACCGGAAACCCTGCGCTTGATTGGACTGAGCCGAAACCCCTCTTCCACAACAATGGCAAAGGCCAATTCACAGACATCGCCCAGTCTGCCGGGCTCATTCACTTTGGCATGCTGCATGGCACGGCGCTCGCCGACTACGACGATTCAGGGAATCTCAGCTTGTTTGGGTCGTTTGGAGGCTTCTACTGGGGCAGCCGTGAATCCACCAAACTTTATCGCAATTTGGGGTCGGGAAACGCCTCGCTGGAAGTGCGACTTGTCGGCACGCGTTCGAACCGGGATGCCATTGGAGCAAGGATTTCCGCACTTGCAGGCGGGCGCAGGATTCACAAATGGGTCAATGGGGGTAACGGCTTCGGCGTCGCCAATTCGAAAATCGTTCATCTTGGTCTTGGGCGCGAACAAAGAGTCAATCTGCTAGAAGTGCGATGGCCGAGCGGGCTTCGTCAATCGTTCAAGAACATTCCTGCGGGTCAGAGAATCGAAATCGCGGAAGGAAAAGAGAGTCCACGACAATTGACGAAGTTTAGAAGCGGAATTCTCTCGGCGTAGAATGGACTTAAGGGAACCAACAACGTGCAGGTGCAAGTAAAAGGTGTAATTGCTGCACTAATCTCGTTTTCCTTACTTGCTGCGCTCGTTTGGGCGAAAGATGAGCCTTGGAAAGGCAAACCCTACGATCAGTGGGACAAGAAGGACCTTGAACGCATCTTTACGGACTCGCCCTGGGCTCGAATTGTTTCCGTAACCCGATCATGGGCGCCGCTCACCTCAAAAGATCTTCCCGATAAAATTACTTCCGGCGCCGTCCGCCAGCCTCCTACGGAATTGGAAAGATCTTCTGAAAGTTCGGTGGGAGGGGAATTGAACATTAATGTTTATTGGGCTTCGTCGAAGGTAATGCGAGCGGCGTCCGCTCGCAAATCTGTGCTTTTGGATGGCAACAAGGGCGTTGACGTAACCAAGTACGCGGGTGAGCCACAAGAGGAATACCAGATCGTCGTGCAATCAGCAGACATGGCGCCGTTCTTTCGCCATGATGAAAAATATTTTCAGAGCGTGGCTTTTCTGCAGATGAAGAAAAGCAAACTGAAGCTTTCTCCCAGCAAGGTGCACTACGAGCGCGATGCAAACGGCACTCTTGTGACCACGGTCATATTTTATTTTCCAAAAAAGACTCCGTCGGGTGCGCCCACGATTCCAGCCGATGAAAAAGGTGCTGAATTCTCTTGCAAGCTGGAAAGAACGCTTCTACAAGCGAATTTCGACATCCAAAAGATGACGGATTCCTCGGGACCTGATCTGTAAACCTTGTCAGGCTAGGGCGTCGGCGAAGTTTCCTTATTTTCCAGAATCTGTCTCGCGCGATTCGCTTTGGCGGCTTGGGATTGTTCCTGCAGCTTGCTGAAAGTGCGCATCTCCGTTTGCGCTTCTTGCGCACGCCCCAAAGCACGATAAGCCTGCGATAACAGAAAATGCGGCCTCGGTTCTGCAGGATCCGCGGCAGCCGCTTTCTGTAGGGACTTCGCAGCCTCTTCATAGCGCTCAAGCTTCAACAACGCGCGGCCACGATCCTCATGCGCTTCCGCCGAATCCGGGCACAGCGCCAGCGCCTTGTCTATCTCATCCAGAGCGCTCTGCGGCTCCGCCTGCTGTTCAAGAAGAATGTCCCCCAGTTTCCAATGAGCCCTGCAATTCTGCGGATCATTCGCCAGTTCTGCCAAAAACTCCTTCTTCGCCGGCTCCCACATCAGCAACAACCAATACGCATTCCCGAGATGGTAATGCGTGCCATGTCGATCGGGCGCAATCTCCACGGCCTTCTTGTATTCGAGCAGCGCTCCGTCCAGATTGTTCATGCTTTCCATGACTTCGCCGGAGACCTGATGAACCAGGTACGAATTCGGGTCAATTTCATTCAGCTTCGCAAGCGATTCCTGGGAAAGCTGTATGTACACCTTGCCCAGCAGATACCAGACTTCTTGATTCTTCGGCTCACGGCGCGCCAGTGCTTGCAACTGTTCCGCGGCCTTTTCAAATTCGGACAAGTGGATCAAATCATTTGCCAGGTACAGCGCAGCGTTGCCGTCGTTTGCGTTCGCGCGAAGGGCTACCTCCAGACGCGGCTTGGCCGCCGCATATTCCCCCATTTCATAGAGCGCAATACCGAGCAGAGCGGATGCTGAAGGCATGTTCCGGTCAAGCTCTAGCCCTCTCTGCAGAACTTGCGCCGCCTTACGAAATTCCCGCTGCCGTAAATAGATGGAGCCGAGGTTGTTGTAGGCCGCAGCCAGCCGGGGAGCGATTTTCAGAATCGCTTCGTACCGCGCCGCTGCTTCCGGGAGATTCCCAGCCGCCTGTGCGCTCTTTGCTTGTGCGTACAATTCTTGAACGCGCTCATCTTCGCCACCTGCCTGCGCGCGACTCTGCGCGTTAGCGGAAGCCGAAATCAGCAGAAGGGCTCCGACAATGGAAAGCCGCGAAGCCCACTGAGGCGTCACAAGGAAACGAAAGCGTTGGAACATCATGGAGTATTTCATTCTATATTCCCCGTCCTTCGTGTCAACGCGGGCACGTCGACACGAACAACCGCTTGCAAGACAGTCCATTATCCAAATTGTCCCCTTCAAAATTTGGCGTCCAATTTCTTGCTTCGCCCCACCCCGCGTGCTACGCTTTTTTCCACCCCATAGGGAATGGCATGCAATCACTGGAGAGTGCGTCCAGGACTCTGCGGTTCAGCGTGTTTGAAGTAGACCTTCGCGCTGCCGAATTGCGTAAGCATGGGGTCCGCATCAAACTGCAGGACCAGCCTTTTCGCATCCTTTCCCGCCTCCTGGACCATCCTGGGGACATCGTCACGCGGGAGGAGTTGCGCCAAGAGCTTTGGCACGACCACACCTTCGTAGATTTCGATCGTAGCCTGAACAAGGCCATGGCCAAGTTACGCTCCGCACTGGGAGACTCGGCCGAGACGCCTCGCTACATCGAAACGATCCCGCGCCACGGCTACCGTTTGCTTGTCCCCGTCGCTCAGAGCCACGCTCAAGATTCGACTGGCCTCGCTCATCCCCACCCGGATCACGCCTCGGAAGAATTCGGGCCGGACTTTTCTGTTCCGACGGCGGCGCATGACTTCTCGGCCGTAGAAAAACCTGCTCGCCTTTTCTACTCCTTTACGGAAGGTTGGAGCTTTTCCTTTCTCATGGCCGTAATCGTGACTTTGGTCGTCCTCGCCGGCGTGATGTCGTTTCGCCTCAAACAATCCGAAATTTTCTATGGCCAACCACCTTCTGTAAATCCCAGGCAATCCGTGGCAGTGCTCGGTTTTCGCAATCTTTCCGGCGACACGCAGGACGCATGGCTCTCCACGGCTTTTTCGGATTGGCTTGCGACTGAGCTCTCCGCGGGCGATCAACTCCGAACGGTTCCGGCGGAAAATATCGCTCGCATGAAGCTCGAATTGCAATTGCCTGAGCTGGATAGTCTCGGCCGCGACAGCCTCGCCCGAATTCAAAAAGATCTCGGCAGCGATCTGGTTGTCGCGGGTTCGTATGCCATGCTCGGCAAAGAGGGTGCGGGACAGATTCGGCTCGACGTCCGTTTGCTGAACGCGCGCACCGGCGAGACGCTCTTCGCCACCTCCGAAACCGGAAACGAGGCCAATCTTTTTAACCTCGTTTCCCGCGCGGGCGAAAACTTGCGCGGACGATTGGGCATTCGAAGAGTCACGCAGGCGGAAGCCGTAGAGGTTGCGCTCGTTCTGCCTTCCAGCTCCGACGCAGCTCGCCATTACGCAGAGGGTTTGTCGAATTTGCGAGTCTTCAACGCGCTGGATGCGCAGTCCGAGCTGGCAAAGGCCGTTGCGATGGAACCGAATTTTGCATTGGCGCACTCTTCCCTGGCGACGGCTTGGGCGCAACTTGGCTACGACCAAAATGCAGTCAGGGAAGCAAAAAAGTCTTTCGACCTCTCTTCGAATTTGCCGCGTGCGGACCGCTTGCTCGTGGAGGGCCGCTACCGGGAACTCTCTCATGATTGGGATAAGGCCATCGCGATCTATCAGGCGCTCTTCCGGTTCTTTCCTGATAACCCAGATTACGGATTGCAGCTCGCCAACGCCCAGATCAAAGCCGCCCAATGGCGCGACGCACTGGAAACAATTGCTGCCCTTCGAATTCTTCCCGAACCAATGAGAAACGACCCGCGCATCGACATGGCGGAAGGAGACGCAGCCCGTTCACTCGGTGATATGAAGCGCGCCGAGCAAGCCATGGCCGCAGCGGCGGAAAAAGCTCGAGCCTCCGGCGCGTTGCTTCTGTTGGCCAAGGCGCGCCTCGCCCAGGCGTGGCTCTACGAAAATCTCGGCCGGCTGAACGATCTCGAAGCTGCCGTTAAGGAAGCGAAACAGTTGTATGAGTCGGCGCACGATCGCAAAGGCGTCTCCGATGCGACCACCATGCAGGCCATCGCGCTCGAACTCACTGGCGATTACCAGTCCGCTCGCCAAAAATATGTCGAATCGCTTTCCATTCTGAGGGAGACCGGCAACGAACACGGCGCCGCGAATGAAAACGATAATCTTGGCGACGTCTATTTATATTTGGGGGATTTGGACACTGCGACGAAAAGTTACGGTGATGCGCTTGCAATCTATGAAAGCATGCGCGACGAAGACGGCATCGCGCTTGCCAAGATCGGACTCGGAGACGTCGCTCTGGCCCACGGCAAGCACGCGGAGGGGAAGCGCTTGTATCAAGAGGCGTTCGAGATTTGCCGCAGAATTGGTGACCGCGGAAGAGAAGCTTCTGCGCTTTACGGCCTCGGACAAATCCTGCGCATGGAAGGCGATTCCGCGGGAGCTTGGCAAGCCGAATCGAATGCCGGCTCCATTTTTCGCGAACTAGGTGACCGCGTGCCACTGGCGCAAGTCACGCTGAGCCAGGCGAACCTTTTGCTTGATCAGGGCAAGAAAAACGAAGCGGCGGTGGCGGTGCAGGAAGCTTCCCAGCTGTTGACCCAGGCAAATGCTCTTCGAGACCAGGCATTCGCGGACCTGATTTTTGCCAAGACCGCGGTCTTGAATGGAAAGATGAACGCCGCGGCCGCTGCCATTTCGCGTGCAAAATTATTTGCGGAACGCTCCCACGATAGGGAACTGGAAATCGCGGCTGAGCTGGAATCGGCGAAAATGGATGCTGCCGCCGGCGATCTGACTCGGCGCGAATCGGCCATAAAGAGCCTTCGCAATCTGGCGCGGGATGCAAACGCGAGCGGCTACCATTATGCTTCGTTTGAAGCCCGCCTTATTCTCGGAATTCTCGAGATGGATCCGCGTTCAGGCAATTCGGGTCGCGCGCAGTTAACGACGCTGCACTCCGAAGCTTCGACTGCCGGTTTCACGCTAATCGCAGATCGCGCCGCAAGGGAATTGCGCGCTCAATAGCAAGAAAGAATGGTGGAGGCGGGGGGAGTCGGAATTCTGAGACCCGCCTGATAGCACGTAACTTACTGATTTCATTAAGCGTGAAAAAAGGTAAAACAAGCAGATTCGCAGAAGTGAGGTACACCGCAGGTACACGGCGTGCGTACTATCCCATTTGACCAGTTAGGGAGCGGAACGTCGGCGGCTCGGAACTAACCGTCTCCAACCGGAGCCCAAGCGACGTGCTTTGTTCGAGGTCTCGTCGCCTGCTATAGCGAAATGCCAGCCACACGCCAAAAGTCAAACAGCTTACTGGAGGAACGAGCAGCACAAGCACTGCCTTGTTGATGGCTTTTTGTCCTTCCTTCGTGGTGGACTTCGCGGATCCATAGCACATCGCACAGGATTGTCCAAGCACACACGAGGCGCAGAATAAAAGGCCCGTGACAAGAATGGCGGCTCGAAACTTCATTTCACGCCCAGCGAAAGAATCCGAAATGCGTCGGGGAAAAAGATCAGCATCAATGAGAGGCAAGCAACCAGCGCGCACATCGTCAGCCACTTCATTCGCGAAATCTCGTATTTCATATGCATGAAAAATCCAATGATTAACGCGGCCTTGATGAGCGATAATCCCATCAGAATGGTAAGCATGCGGACCGGCTGCATGTTTTGATAAGTAAGGTAGACCTCGATCGCAGTCATCACCAACAGCGCGGCCCACACCCAAAAGAACTGCGCCTTTCCATGATGCCGCTGCTCTTCCGCCACCTGTTCCGCGATTGCCTGCTGATACGGTTCCATGCTCTGCGGCTCCTAAATAATTCTCGCTGACATCAAATAGACGAGTGGGAAGATAAACATCCACACCAAATCCACAAAGTGCCAGTACAACCCTGCCACTTCAACGTCCGAGGAATCATAAACCTTGGGCTTGAGCCACAGAATGATCGAACAAACAACGGCGGCTAACAGCAAAACGTGTGCACCATAGTGAAAAGGGCTTGTCGCCGGCGTGCCTAGCCAGGCCGCCAGCCATAAGAGCAGCAGCACGGGTATAAAGTAGCGCCGCAACGCAACAACGCCAAGATAGACCACTCCAAGCGTAACGTGCAGCATGTGCATTCCAGTAAGACCAAAAAACGTCGCCGGGAATTGCGGCACGGTTTGAGCCACTCCAGCAAACTCGCCATTTGCAGCATGCCCCGCCAGTTTCGGAAACACAGACAGCGTCAAGCCTTCCTCAATCAACTTTGTCCATTCCCGCCCGTGTAGGACCACAAATCCCAGGCCGCACGCCATTGTCGCCAGCAACCACAGCCGCTGAGCCTTCGCATCCTTGTTTACGGCCGCGCGCACTGCCAGCACCATTGTCAACGAACTGGTCAACAAAAATGCCGTCATGATCGTGGCATTCACGATGCTCTCGGAATGAAACGGTGTCGGCCATTGCGGCGTGGAAATGCGCCCGTAGCTGTAAGCAAAAAGTAGCGCCCCGAACGTGAGCGAGTCCGACATCAAAAACAGCCACATTCCAATTTTCTTGGAATACGTTCCGAATAGTGACGGTTCGTATTCAGCGGGCATGTTGTGTGTCAGCGTCGCGTCAGCCATGCGCTCTCCTTGCCGATAAAAAAGCCAGCTCAACGGGCAAACTTCAGCAAACAAAAAATGTAAACCCATAAAACGGTCATGAAATGCCAGTACCATGCTGCAATGTCTACAACGACCGCTCGCGATTCCGGCTCGCGCCGCAACAATGCTGCGCCGCAAGCAAATAAAAGTGCGAAGACTCCTCCCAGCAAATGCACCGCGTGCGTCCCTGTCAAAAGGTAAACAAACGAGCTACTCGGATTCGTCGAGAGGTAAAATCCGCTCGCCGCCAATTTTTGCCAAACCGTCCACTGCCCGACCAAAAAACTCAGCCCGAGCAGAACGGTCAGCGCTAGCCACGGAATTCCGCTTTCGATCTCGCTCCTGAACTCTCGCAACGCCTGGCGCCGCGCCAATTCCATGCTTCCGCCGCTGATGAGCAAAACGACCGTGTTCAAAAACAACAGACTGGGTAGTCGCACGGAGAACCAGTCTCGTACCAGCGTATTCGTGCCAGGATCGAGCGTGGGCAATCCCTGACGCACCACGTACGCGCTGGTAAACGAGATGAAAACCATCACAATTCCCACCAACCCGACTAAAAGCCCCAGGCGCGCGCGTCGCAGCCGGACTTCAAAGGACAGCACAGCGTCCCCATTCGCTCCATTAGGGAACGCGCTGGTGTCAAGAGTTGAGGAGAAGTTGCGCATTGCGAGTTCAGTGGCTGACTTTTTCCATCGCTGGTTCTGTTTGCATCACAAAATCGCGCGGCGCTCCCGGCACGCTGTACTCGTAAGGTCCTTGGTACACAACCGGCGTGCGCCCGGCGAAATTGTCATGAGGCGGCGGCGTCGCGGTCGTCCACTCAAGCGTGGTCGCCTCCCACGGATTGTCGCTGGCCTTCTTCCCGTACTTCATGCTCCAAAATAGGTTGAACAGAAAGACGAACTGGCCGGCGATCGTCACGATCGCCGCAGCCGTGATGAATTGCTGCCAGGGCAGCAGGTCGCGCATGTAAGCAACTTCCGTAGATTGCGAATAGCGCCGCAACGCCGCTGCCATCCCGTAAATGTGCATCGGCATGAATATCGCGTAGGTCCCCACAAAACTCACCCAAAAATGGATCTGTGCCATGCGCTCATTCATCATGCGCCCGAACATTTTCGGGAACCAGTAATACGTCGCGCCAAATATTCCGAAGATGGAAGCCACACCCATAATCAAGTGAAAATGCGCGATGACGAAATACGTCTCGTGCAGCGGAATATCGAGCACTGGCTGCGCAAGGAACGGCCCGCTGATTCCGCCTGAAACAAACAACGAAACGAATCCAATGGCAAACAACATCGGAGGCGTAAAGCGTATCTTTCCGCCCCACAACGTCCCGAGCCAGTTGAATGTCTTAATTGCCGACGGCACGCCGATCGCCATGGTCATTACGGAAAACGCAAACGCCGTGTACGGGCTCATCCCACTCATGAACATGTGATGGCCCCACACCATGAAACCCAGAATGCCGATTGAAAGCATCGCGTAAACCATTGCCTTGTAGCCGAAGATCGGTTTACGCGAAAACACGGATACCAGCTGCGAACACAATCCCATCGCCGGCAAAATCGCGATATACACTTCCGGATGCCCGAAAAACCAGAACAAGTGCTGCCACAAGAGCGGTGAGCCGCCTTTGTGCGCCGCGACTTGTCCGTTCACCACCACTAGCGGCACATAAAAGCTCGTTCCCGCGTTTCGGTCTAGAAGCAAAAGAATTCCCGCAGACAAAAGCACGCCGAACGCAAGCAAGCCAAGAATCGCCGTGATGAACCACGCCCAGCACGTGAGCGGCATGCGCATCAGCGACATCCCTTTCGCCCGCATGTCCAATGTGGTGGTGATGAAATTCAGCGCACTCATCAGCGCTCCAAGACAGAAAAGCGCGATACTGATAACCCATAAGTCCGCTCCCAAGCCTTGCCCGGTGCCCGCAGACTGTAACGCGCTTAGCGGGGGATAACCGGTCCAGCCGTGCAGCGGCGCCCCGCCCGTCACGAAAAACGCGGCGATCAGGACCACAAACGCTAGGAACGTCACCCAGAACGACAACATATTCAGCACGGGAAACGCCATGTCCGCCGCGCCGATTTGTATTGGCAAAAAGTAATTTCCGAAACCGCCCTGCGGCGCCGTCGTCAGTACGAAAAACACCATGATCGTGCCGTGCATGGTTAGCAAGCTAAGGTAAGTTTCCGGCTTGATCTCACCAACCAGGGGCAGCGACGCATTGGGCCAGATCAAGTGAATGCGCATCAACAACGAAAGAAGCATGCCGACGAATACGGCTGTCAGCGCTAGAAAGTAATACTGAAGCCCAATCACTTTGTGATCGAGGCTGAAGACCCACTTGCGAATGAATCCCTGAGGTGCTGCGTGAGCGTGCGGCAGGTGGCCAGCGAATTCCCCGGTAGCCATATTATTGTTTCTCCGCCTCCCGTGCTGCCAGCCATTTATCAAATTCTTCCTGGCTGACAACCTTCAGCATCCCGTGCATCTTGTAGTGCCCCATTCCGCAGAGCTCTGCGCACGCGATTTCGTAATCTCCTGTTGCGATTGGAGTGAAATGCATGTGGATTGCTAGACCAGGTACGGCGTCTTGCTTAAAGCGCATGGCGGGGACAAAGAAGCTGTGAATTACGTCGTGCGCTTTGAGAATCACTTCGACTTCGCGGTTCACCGGCGCGTACATGGTTCCCGTCACGACGTCATCTTTGGAAGCTGGGTCTGTGGTATCGAGGCCCACAGCGCTTTCTCCGCCCGCGGAAGGATCGACCAGTTCTAGCTTAGTCGCGCCGAACTTCCCATCCGGTCCGGCGTAGCGGAAATACCACTGGAACTGCATCCCCGTAACCTCAACTTGCAGCGCACCGGCGTGCGCAGCATCGAAACGCTCCGATGCCCAAAGTGGTTTGCTTGCCCAGTTCAGTCCGATGAACAAAACCGCCGTCAGCACGGTCCACGCAAGTTCGAGTTTGTTGTTGCCGTGCGTGTAGTGCGCCTTCGAAGAAGACCGCTCGCGGTATTTCCACGCGAACCAGCCCAGAGCCACCTGCGCGGCCACAAACACTGTGCCCATCAAAACAAATGAAAGCGTAAAGTGATGATCGATTCCAGCGGCGGCAGCAGAAGCGCCGTGTGGGAGCCACCAGTTTGGTCTGGCAAAGAACAACAACGCGCTGGTGAAAGTGATCAGCCAGATGACGATGAGAAGAACGAGGCCCATTTACCGTGACCTCCGCGCTACCTTTTCCTCTTCCCCACTGCGGCTGCCCGAACAAACCCTCAAGGACGCACAGTGGGGCCGCGAACGGTCGCGAGTCTATCATAGCCCTTTCCGGGTGCAAGGGCGTTCTTGCGCAACAAAGATTCACAGCAACGAAATTTTCGATTGACGCATTGACGTCTTTTTCTCTTTTGAGTAACATCCGTCCCGTTTATTGGGGGTCCAGCGGAATGGTAAGGACCTCGCGATGTTTCAAAATGACGTCTCAATTCGCCAGGCCCGAAGCGCTCTCAATAGCACGGCGCTTCAGGTGTAGTTTGCTTCGAAACATTTCAGTCCGACCGACATTCCGTTTCTTCACATTCAGTTCCAATTCGAATTTCACGATAAATCCATCGGGCCATGGGCTGTTTTCCCACGGGAGGGAGGCGGGGGCAGTTTTTTCTGCCTCTGCGTAATTTTTAGAAAACGATCGCAGGAGGTCTTGCATGGCAGGTCCGGAGTCGGTATCGGACAAGACAAATCGCGCAACGGCCAATCCAGGCGTTGCCGGCACTGAGGATGCAACCAGCTATGTGGGAACTCCCGCTGTCGGAACTTCCAAAGCCGCTCCCGCCGCAGGAATTGCTTCCGTCGGACCGCAAGCCAGCGAAACCAATGAAAGCCGCCGCCGTTTGGTGTGGTGCGCCGTCACCGCTTTCCTCAGCGCATGGTTCATTGCTTTCCTTCGTTTTTTCTTGCCGCGCACTCTTTTCGAGCCGCCCACAATCTTCAAGATTGGCTATCCCTCCGACTATGCGTTAGGAGTGGATACAAAATGGCAGCAGAAATATCGGATCTGGGTTGGCCGCACTCCAGACCGGATCTTTGTCATTTATGCGCGTTGCACTCATTTAGGCTGCACGCCGGACTGGAAGGCGAGCGAGAACAAATTTAAATGTCCGTGTCACGGAAGCGGCTACGACAACGAAGGAGTCAATTTCGAGGGGCCTGCTCCGCGGCCCATGGATCGGGCTCACCTCGAGTTGGCTCCCGACGGTCAAATCGTTGTGGATGTTTCGCGGCTTTATCAATGGCCTAAGGGACAAGCGAGCCATTTTAGCGACTCAGGATCATTTTTGTCGGTCTAGCGGCTCATTTTAGGCACACGGATAGCGGCAAGGAGAGGGACAGAACAAGTTCGAACGGCGCGAAGGCAGGAGATCACGCGATGCCCGAAGAGAAAACCCCAAACGGCAAAAATGGCAAGAACGGGAAGTCTCTAGGCCTGATGGATCGTCTCCGTTCCGGCGTCAAGGAAGACATCACTTCTCTCAAAACAGATTTGCCGGCCAAGGCCAAAGAACAAATAGAAACACTCAAAAAGCCTACCAAAACTCAAGTCTACACATCCATTTTCCGCCACAAGCACGATGATACCCCGCGCAATCGAGCGTTAGGCGTCCTATCAAACGTTTTCTTGCATCTCCATCCCGCCAAAATCAATCGCGACGCCGTGCGCTACAGCTACACCTGGGGAATGGGCGGCATCACCTTCTATTTGTTCATCGTTCTCACCTTTACCGGCGTTTTGTTGATGTTCTACTACCACCCCAGCAAAGTGCAGGCGTTCCGCGACGTACTCTATCTGGAGCATGACGTGCCCTTCGGCAAGCTGCTTCGAAACATGCATCGCTGGGCCGCGCACCTGATGGTGATCGCAGTTGAGTTACACATGCTGCGCGTCTTTCTTACCGGCTCCTACAAAAAACCGCGAGAGTTCAATTGGAATGTCGGCGTCATTTTGCTTGTATTGACTCTGCTCCTTTCTTTCACGGGATATCTGCTGCCGGACGATCAGCTCGGTTTCTGGGCTGTGACTGTTGGTACGAATATGGCGCGTGCAACGCCTTTGCTCGGCCACGAAGGTCCGTTTGGCGCTCAGTTCGGCATGACTCCTTACAACGACGTTCGCTTCGGCCTCCTCGGCGGCTCCATCGTAGATGCGAACGCCTTGCTTCGTTCGTATATCTGGCATTGCATCGGGATTCCCATCATCGCTTCCATTTTCATGATTGTGCACTTCTGGCGGGTTCGAAAGGATGGTGGCATCTCCGGTCCCGCGGCCGTGATTCTCGAATCCGAAGTTAAGGAGGCGCAGAAGTAGGCATGGACTGGAAACAGTTGTGGGAAATTATTTCTGCGGCTGACAACGTGCCAATTGTGGCACTCATTCCTCTGCTCGCCTTCTATCTTTTTCTTGCCTGGCGACAGGCGAAAGCGAATGATTTGCTAGTCGCGCAGCTCGCAGGGGATCCGGCCCTTGCCAAGACTCATCACCGAAAAGCTTGGCCTTTCCAGCCAGGCTGGCAAAAAGAAGTTCACGTCTGGCCCTTCCTCCTACGAATGGAATTCCTGGCAGCCATCATCGTCACGATTATTCTGATGGTGTGGTCCATTACGCTGAATGCGCCTCTGGAGGAACCCGCCAATCCGAACTTGACCATGAACCCGGCGAAGGCGCCGTGGTATTTTCTCGGACTGCAGGAAATGTTGGTCTACTTTGACCCGTGGATAGCCGGAGTGGTTATGCCGACTCTGATCATCATCGGTCTGATGGTGATTCCCTACATTGATACCAACCCGCTCGGCTGCGGCTACTATACCTGGAAGCAGCGCAAGTTTGCGATTGGAACGTTCCTTTTCGGTTTCGTCATCTTGTGGGTCTCGATGATTATCATCGGCACTTTCATTCGTGGACCCGGCTGGCAATGGTTCTGGCCAGGGCAGACCTGGGATCACAATCGCCTGATTTATGAAGTCAATCGCGACCTGCCGGATATTTTCGGCATCACTTCGAATTTGTGGAAAGGCATCTTTGGCGCCGTCGTTGTCGGCGGCTACTATCTCGCTACAGGTCTCTTGGCCCATGCGCTGTTCCGCCGCTATAACGCCAAGAATTACCAGCGCATGAGCTTGCTGCAGTACTCCCTCATGATGTTTTTCCTGCTGACGATGTTTGGTCTCCCGATCAAGATTCTGCTCCGGCACACGCTGCACATTAAATACGTGTGGATCACGCCGTGGTTCAACGTTTAGAAAGGAATAGGAGGATTTGGTGGCCGAAAAACCTGTTCCTGAAAATGACCCGCTAGTCAGCAAAACACTCGCGCCGCACTATGTCATCGCCATCGTTGTCCTGATGGCCACGTTGTTTTGGGCCCTTTGGGACGAGGACTTCGGGCAACGGCCCTGGAAATCCTTCCAGCACGAATGGAAAGATCGCTATCTGACGTTTTTGAACGGCGCCCGTTCCAAGTCAAATGCGTCGCAAGGTGACGTGGAAAACAGTTCGGAGTATCAGAAGCTGAAAAAAACGTACGATTCAATGCTCCAGGAATCTTCTCCGCGAATCCGTGAAATCAACGAGAAGCTTCATGATCTCAGCACAAGAATACTTGCGGTGCAAAATGTTTTCACGGACCGGCGAGCTTACGTCAGCGCCTTGACCTACAGTATCGAAACGGAAACGAGCGCGTCCTCGCGTCAGCGCAAGCAGAAAGAATTCACTCAATACAAGCAAGAAATTGCCAGCGTCGAATTCCCCGATGGGAGCAAGAAGAATTACAACTACGATCAGTTGGAGGAGACTTACAACGAACTGAAAAATGAGCGCACTAGCCTGAGCGCGGAACTCGGTGAGGTGCTCAAGCCACTTAACGGGCAAAAGGAAAAGGTCGACGCCTATCTTTCCGACCGCATGGTGGACCTTACTCCCGAGCAGATCCGTGGACTGCAGAACAAGATCGAAGTCTGGGATCCCAAAATTGTCCAGATCAACGTGGCCGAGGCAAACATCGTGGACCGGTGCGAGTCTTGCCACATGGGCATTCGCGAACCGGTGAAACTTACCGTCGCATCCATGTCCGCCAAAGGGAAACCCGACGAATATGCGCGTGCCTTTACGAGCCATCCCGAACCCGATCTTTTGAAGACTCACGATCCGGAAAGATTCGGATGTTCGCCTTGCCACCAGGGAAATGGCCGCGCGACCACGAGCGTTGAGAAGGCACACGGTACCTACGAACACTGGTTGTGGCCACTGTTCCCCAAAGGAAATGTAGAGGCCGGCTGCCAGACGTGTCACGCTGCCGATATGGTGCTCGTAAGCAACGAAGTCGGCTGGACGTCAAGCGAGGGAAAAGATCTTTTTCGCCAACGTGGCTGTATGGGTTGCCATCGCTACGAAGGTTATGACAAAGAACCCGAGGATTTGCTCTTAATCGCTCAGCAAATTAAGCAGCTCGATCAGGAGATGAAGGACAATTCGAAACAAGCCCTTTCCTTGATGAAACAGGCCGACACCGCCGCTACAAACGAAGAGGCCAATCGTCTGAACAATCGAGCGCTCGGTCTAAGGGTTTCGAACAGCAAGTTGGAGCTGCGCCTTGTTCAGCTGGACCGCACAACCAAAAGCTTGCTGCAAGACATGAAGAAAATCGGCCCGAATCTGAAGGATGTTCGCCTCAAACTGAACAAGAGCTGGATTCCTGTCTGGCTGAAAAAACCGAGCGAGTTCCGGCCCACCACCAAGATGCCAGACTTCCGCCTGAACGACGATCAGATCAAGGCCATCTCAGCGTACTTGTGGCAGTCGGCGTTGACCGATTCTCTGCCCAAGCACAAACCCGGCAACGCGGCACATGGAAAGGAGCTGTTCGAAACGCGCGGCTGTTTGGCGTGCCATTCTATCGGGGAGGGCGACCAGTTGCAGGGCGGGACATTCGCGGCAAATCTCACACGCGTCGGCGAGAAAGACAATTTCGATTATCTGGTGCGCTGGGTTCATAACGCGCGCGAGCGCACTCGCCCTTACTGTTTCTACGAGAAAAAAGACATCGGTCCCGAAGATTATGCGAAGAAGGGGTTGCCTTTCGTTTTTGATCTGGAGCACAGCCGCTGCCCCAACGACGGACACGAACTGCAAGTGCAGAACATGACCGTGATGCCCAGCCTTCGCCTTTCTCAACAGGACGCAGAAGATGTCGCCAGCTATTTGGTCACGCTAAAGAAGCAGGACCCTTCCACTTACCCTCCAGTGACTTTTATGGACGATTCGAACCTTAAGGCCGAAGGCAAGAAGTGGATCCAGCATTTCGGTTGCGCGGGGTGCCATGAAATCTCCGGCTTGGAGGAGGAAGGCCGCATCGGCACAGAACTGACCGTCGAGGGTAGCAAGCCGATCGAGCGCTTGGATTTCGCACTATTGACCGAAACGGCTCAACGCGGAGGTCATGAGCCCATCACCGATCCGAACGACCTGGCGCGCCTGCCGGAAGGACCTGCCAAAGCTCCTTGGTACGACCACAAGGGCTTTTTCGAACACAAGCTCGCGGAACCGGACATTTGGGACCAGGGCAAGATCAAGCCCGAACTTGAAAAACTGCGCATGCCGAATCTCCACTTGACCAAGGACCAGGTACAGGCGCTCACTACTTTTCTGATGGGCAGCCAGGAAAGCTCTTTGCCCGCAAGTTATCAATATCGGCCGTTGGATTACCGAAGGGATATTCAAGAGGGTTGGTGGATCGTCAAGAAATACAACTGCATGAGCTGCCATGAATTCATGCCAGGCCAGCCCACTTCGCCCTTCAGGACCATGAAGCGCTATCAAGACGCGCAAGAGCAATTGCCGCCGAAACTTCTCACCGAGGGTGCGCGTGTTGATCCGGACTGGATGCTGCGCTTCTTGAAAAATCCCGCATTGAGCGACAGGGACACAAACCGAAACGGCGTTCGAACCTATTTGCAAGTTCGCATGCCGACGTTTTCGTTTTCTGACAACGAATTGGGGAAGCTCGTGCGGTTCTTCCAGGCGCTTTCTCGGCAGCCGCTTCCTTACGTTCCGGAGCCAGTTCCGGTCTTGAACACAAAAGAAACCGAAATGGCCCGCAGTCTTTTCAGCAGTCCTGCGGCGCCCTGCTTGAAATGTCATGCCACGGGCGATCCGGCACACGATCGCACTGCCACTGCACCGAACTTCTTGCAGGCCAAGGGACGCTTGAAGGCCGATTGGGTCGAACGCTGGATCATTGACCCTCAGGCAATTAGCCCCGGGACGTCCATGCCTTCCGGCCTTTTCAAGCGCGAGAACGGTCAGTGGGTTTTCTCCGGTCCTACTCCCGCATCGTTCCACGGCTACGACAAAGATCACACCAAGTTGCTGGTGGACTACATTTTGGCGCTCACACCAGAAGAACAAAGACGCGTAAGTGCTGGGTTGGGCAAGAACGCCGCGCAAACCCACGGGGGAGCAACAGTGACGCAAGCCCCGGGCGGCGCAGGCCACGGTGCTCAAAGATAGATTTGCAACTACGAATTCCAAAAAGCTCTTGAGGGGGAAACATGAAAAAGAGAATCTGGACGACAAACGCCGCTCCCGCGATGATGTGTGCGGTGCTCTTGCTCGCGGGATGTGGCAAGAAGGAAACTCCGGAGGAGCCTACCGCTAGTAGCCCCGTGGCGACGCCTGCGGCGGCTACGCCGATTGATCCTGCATCGGCGGCGGCCGTCAGCGGCACGGTCAAGTTAGAAGGTGCTGCGCCAAAGGCCGCTACAATTGACATGAGCCAGGATCCGAACTGCAAGGGCGCAAACAAAGCGGAACTCGTGGTTGCCTCCGACGGTCATCTGGCCAACGTGTTCGTATACGTGAAAGAAGGTTTGGGCAATCGAACCTTCGCGGCTCCCAAGGAGGCGGTTGAACTAGATCAGAGTGGATGCCGGTACCATCCGCACGTGCTTGGGGTGATGGCCGGACAGAGCGTCAAGATCGTCAACAGCGACCCGACGACTCACAACATTCACCCCACCCCACAAAATAACCGAGAGTGGAATGAGTCGCAGCCGCCGCAAGGCGCGCCTCTGGAGAAAACCTTTGCCCGCGAAGAAATCATGCTGCCGGTGAAATGCAACCAGCATCCGTGGATGAAGATGTATGTGAACGTTACGAAGTCTCCGTTCTATGCGGTCAGCGGAATGGACGGAAAATACGAGATCAAGGGATTGCCTCCGGGTGACTATACGTTGGCCTTCGTGCACGAGAAACTCGGCGAGAAAACGCAAAAGGTGACGCTCGCCGCTAAGGACAGCAAGACCGTGGACGTCAGTTTCGCGCCCTGATATATCGCGGGACAAAAATGAAGTCCTCCAGGAGGATTCTTGCTTGCCTTGATGCTGTTGCTCTCCATCGCTCTCGGCACCATACCGCTCCTGGGGATCGCTTGGATACTCGTGCGGGGCGCGATTACCACGGTGGATGGGCTGTTCATGAGCCTGATCCTGTTGAGCCTCTCGGCCGTTTTCTATCTCAACGTCTTCTTGGAGCTTCGGGACCGCGGCGTCTTCCCCTTCGCTCGGAAGACGAAGGCGAACGCTCCCAGTCAGCCGCCTAAGACGGATTAGAATTCACCGTATATATGGCGAGTCCATCTTCACCTTCGAGAGCGAACGCGCCAGCCGGGGCTTCGCTTCATGACTCTGTTGCAGCGGCTGAACACCCCTTTCGTCTGACTGGACGCAATCGCTTGGTCTTTTTCCTTACGGCCTGGCTCATCGTGCTTATGCCGTTCTTGTTCTGGTGGAGCACGTGGTTTGGGCGCCCGCTCTCCGACAAGCAAATCGGCGAATACTTGAACGACGAAAAACATCCGCGCCACATTCAGCATGCTCTTGTGCAACTGGGCGATCGCATGGCGCGGCATGACAACGCGGCAAAATACTGGTATCCGGACGTCGTGCGCCTCGCTTCTCATTCAGTCGAGGAAGTTCGCAACACTGACGCATGGGTCATGGGTCAGGATCCTTCGAGTCAGGCCTTCCACGATACGCTCCTGAAAATGCTGCAGGACCCTGCGATTAGGGTGCGCGGCAACGCCGCGCTGTCCCTGGTGCGCTTCGGCGACGCATCCGGTCGGCCCCAGATCGTGGCTTTGCTCCAGCCCGTTAGGATTACCGCTCTCGGCGCGGGCCGCGTCATTGATATAGATACGATTGGAACTTCCGTGCATCAAGGCGGCTTGATTGCGAGGGTGCAAACGGGGCAAAACATCCAGGAGGCGCGCACCCCCATCGCCGGCCGCATTCATTCTCTTTCGGCGGCGACCGGGACAAACGTCGCCCAAGGCGCGGAGCTGGCGGTTGTTGATCCTTCGGAAGAGCAGGCCTGGGAAGCGCTACGAGCGCTCTACCTCATCGGCCAACTCGAAGATCTGCCCATGATTGGGCCATACGAGCGCGACTTGCCGGACATCTCCAATCGCGTCCGACAACAAGCCGTTCTAACAAAGAAAATGATTCGCGAGAGATCAAACAAACAACCTTAATGAACCATTCGCATTTCTCCTTCTCCTTGTGCGTGAACCAGGCATCCTCGACCTTATCGCCGTTCGCCAGCTCTGGCTAATATGTGGAGCACCTTGTGGGCTTTAAACCAAGGACGCGAAAGGGAAGTGAGGGTAGGTTTGGGAAAGGACGAGTACAGACATTCGTTGTGCGAATCTTGTGCATCGGCACTTGCGTCAGTAAGTCATTGTGCCGACTGCTTTTTCAACTTCGGCGATATCCACCATGACAATCGCGTCCCAAGGGCAGCCATCGAGGAAACAGCCGTCCGGACCTTTGCTCAAGCACTTCTTGCAACCGATGCACAGAATCGGATCCACTTGAATACGGCCGAAAGGAGGATGGTCCTCGTCCGGCACCCAAAACATGCAGTCTTCCACGGGGCAGTATTCGACACAAGCTGGCGATCCAGCACATCCGGTGCAACACTCCGTAATCACCGCGAGTTCTTTGGGTTTTTTCTTGCGAGGCGTGCTGATCCCCTTCGATCGCGGCTCGTGCTTCACCGCTTCGGACACCATTCCTGCAACCTTAACGACTTTGGGATCGCTCGACACGGTTTCTACTTAGGGTCTCGCCCCAGTCAGCAAGTACGCGCATGTGGGAAGCGCGACCGAATTTGCAGGTCGTAATAATTCTCCCGAGAGCGGGCGCGGATAAAGTCATCATAAATTTTCGGAGGTACATTAAAGAACTGATAGACATGACCGTTCTCGAATTCCAGCTCGAGAGTGCCGTGCACATCCGAATCTTCATGATATCCGACTTGGGTTATACCTGTGGTAGAGACGACATTCCGGTGCATTGCTCGAGAGCCCCCTTTCAATAGAGAGACGCCTCTAACGAATCCGTTTGCGGCAACCGGTTTGCAGCTAATCAGTGTCCCAATTCTGACTGCGACGCTGCAACCGATTGGGCGGACGTCGCTCCTTGGTTTGGCCCCACTAAGGGGGATGCTAGCACAGTTTTCGTATAATTCGCACAAAATGGGAGTTTTTCCGGTTACGGAACGTACATCCGGGCGAGCGGCTGTCCCGTTAGCCGTGGCCACCGCTTAACTCACGCACGATGTTACTGACAAACCCCTTGGCGTCACCGAAAAGCATCAGGGTTTTATCCAGGTAGTACAGCGGGTTGTCAATGCCCGCAAATCCTGCGGCCATACTGCGTTTGATAACCATGACCGTGCGTGCGCGGTCCACGTCGAGGATAGGCATGCCGTAAATGGGGCTACCAGTCTCGTTGCGCGCAGCAGGGTTAGTGACATCATTTGCGCCAATCACCAGCGCCACGTCCGTTTGTGGGAAGTCGCCGTTGATGACGTCCATTTCTAGCAGTTTGTCATAAGGAATGTCGGCTTCGGCCAGCAGCACATTCATGTGGCCGGGCATGCGGCCCGCGACGGGATGAATCCCGAAGCGCACGTCAATGCCTCGTTTTGATAGCGCGTCATAGAGCTCGCGAACTTTGTGCTGAGCCTGCGCAACCGCCATCCCGTACCCGGGAACGATGGCGACGCGGCTCGCGGCAGAAAGGATCGCCGCGGCTTCTTCTGGAGTGGCGCTTTTGACAGGTTTGGCTTCCTGCTCGCCGGCTGCAGCGGTTTGAATCTGGCCAAATCCCCCAAAAAGCACATTGGTGAATGAACGATTCATCGCCTTAGACATAATTACGGAAAGGATGAAGCCGGACGAACCGTCCAACGCACCGGCGATGATGAGTAGCTTGCTGTTGAGAACAAAACCCATCGCTGCTGCGGAAAGTCCGGCGTACGAATTCAACAGGGAGATTACGGTGGGCATGTCCGCCCCGCCAATGGGGATGATCAGCATGACGCCAAACACCAGCGGAATGAAAATCAGCATCGGAAAGAGTTTCACCAGGTCCGGATGTACCACGAGGATGACTGCGACGCCGATCGCCAGAGCTAACGTGGCAAGGTTGACGAAGTTTTGTCCCTTATACGTGATCGGCCGTTGCGGCAAAATCTCCTGCAACTTGCCGGCCGCCATCAAGCTTCCCGTGAAGGTGAGCGAGCCAAGAATTACTTCCATCGAGAGAACGGCCATCATGAACGGCGGAATGTCCGGCGCCCTCAGATAGAATTCCGCCGTGCCGACCAAAGTTACGCACAGGGCACCGAATGCGTGACTAAGCGCTGTTCGCTGAGGCACAGCGGTCATCGCTACTCTGCCGAGAGGTACGCCAATGATGGCGCCAAGAACGAGGCCAGTGAAGACTAACTTGTAATCAACGATGCTTTGATAGAGTAGTGTTCCGCAAATAGCCAGGGCCATTCCCAACTCGCCGGCCCACACTCCGCGGCGTGCCGTAGTCGGCGAACTCAGCCATTTCAGCGAAAGAATGAAAAGTGCGGTGGCAATGATGTAGGTAACTTCGATGAAATTCTCGCTGAAGATCATGGCTTCTTCGGCCCGCTGGATTTGAACATGCGGAGCATGCGGTCCGTGATGATAAACCCGCCGACGATATTGCTCGTGGCGGCGATGATGGCGATTGTTCCGAGAACCTTGGCGAGAGTCGCCATGTGTTCATGCTTTTCGCCTGCAAGGATGATCGCACCTACTACGGCGATGGCATCGAGCGCATTCGTGAGCGACATCAGGGGAGTATGAAGCAGCGGCGACACGCGACGGATGACTTCGAATCCTATGAATCCTGCCAACATCAACACGTACAAGCTGGTAAGCAGATCGATCTTCATTGCTGACTCCCTTCTTGTGCCTGGGCCACCAGACCAGGCAGCGAATAAAATTGTCTCAACTTGCCGTTGACGACTTCTCCGTCTTTTGTGATCAAAGTCTCGCGAATGATTTCATCCGCGGTATTCAGATTGAGTTTTCCGTCCCTTATCAAATGAAGTAGGAATGCAGTGACATTGCGCGCATACATTTGGCTAGCATGGTACGGCACCGTACTCGCCAGGTTGTATACGCCGATGATCGTGACACCGTGGTCGACGATGCTCTCTCCGGCGCGCGTGAATTCACAATTTCCGCCGCGCTCGGCCGCCAAGTCCACGATGACAGAACCTGGCGCCATATTAGCCACCATTTCTTTAGTGACGAGAATCGGAGACTTCTTGCCGGGCACAACCGCTGTCGTGATCACCACTTCGCTTTCCGCCACGACTTTGCCCAGAAGGTCCCGCTGCCGTCGGTAAAAGGCTTCGTCCTGAGCGCGTGCGTAACCACCAGCGTCTTGGGCATCCTTGGCTTCCAGCGGAAGCTCTACGAATCGTCCGCCAAGGCTCTGTACTTGCTCTTTCACAACCGGCCTCAAGTCATAGGCTGACACGACCGCGCCTAATCTTCGCGCCGTGGCGATGGCTTGCAGTCCCGCCACCCCAGCCCCAATAACGAGGACTCGCCCTGGAGTGAGCGTTCCTGCGGCGGTGGTGAGCATGGGAAAGAGACGCGGCAGCGTATCCGCGGCAAGGATTACCGCTTTATATCCCGAGATTGTGGCCATCGAAGAAAGAGCATCCATGCTCTGAGCCCGCGTCGTGCGCGGCATCAACTCAATGGAGAAAGAAGTCACTCCTTTTGAAGCAATATCCTCGACGGTTTCTAGAGATCCAAGAGGCCGAAGAAAACCAATTAACACTTGATCGCGACGGAACAGGGCAACGTCATTCTTGCCCGTTTTGTCGTTGGAGCCGTGGCAGAGAACCTGAACAACTATGTCTGCGGTGCTGAAAACATCCCCCCGAGATGGAAGGACTCGCGCGCCTTTTTCCGTATACTCCGTGTCCAGATAACCTGCGTCTTTCCCCGCTCCCGCTTCCAAAACGACTTCTAGCCCAGCCTTCATTAGGCTCGGCACAACGGCCGGCACCAAACTCACGCGGCGTTCTCCTGGATAAATCTCGCGAGGTACACCAACAATCATGAAACGCTCCTCCGCTTCAGAAAACTTGAGTCGAGTTATGCGAAGTGGATTCTCGGCCGGGCTTCATTGCACACCCTTCCATTGGGTGGCTACTCGCCGGCGGCCTCCTCGCAGGGGATAAAATACAAATTCTTCGAACATCGAGCCTTTCTGCGATCCCGCACGCTGCAGGATTCCCCTGTTCGCGTCATCCCAATCCGGCGAAATTGTACACCCTATTGTGTATTCAAACAGAAGGAGCGCTATAGCGAGACGAGAAAGGTGGTTGTGGGGCGGCGGGGATCGAATTGCAACGAATATGGGCTATTCGAGATCGGGCGGAGTCACCTTGGCAATCCAGGAGTCGTAGTCGGAAGTGAGGCCCGCTTTTAACTGCAGGGCATGAACTTGACGCTCCACTGCCGCCATCTGATCGTCTGAAAGCTGTGGGATCACTTCGATTTGCTTCCCAATCGTGTCCATGGCGCTCGCGACTTGCTGTTCAGCACTGCCCGCCCCAGCGAAAGTGTTTCCATCGCCGCTCTTCATGCAATCCACCACGCGTTTAGTCACTTTCTGGCTATGCACCAGCGACACGCGAATGTTCCCCTGTCCAGTGACCACGTTTCCGACCCCGAATACGCGGTCCATAGCTGTGTACCGCGGCACATCCTTGCCGGCGAATGTGTAGTATTCACCATTCATGTTGATCCCGGAAAGTTTCTCCGGCACGGAGCCGATCGAAGAAACGACTAGCGGTGCGCGGAGTTCGTGTTCGGAGCCGGGGATCGGTTCGGCCTTGCGGCCCTCGGTTTTCGTTTCAGCTACTTTCAGCCCGGCGAGCCGTCCATTTTCCACGATAATCCCGGTTGTCAGCCTGCAATCCTGGAAGCGAAAGAGATATTTGTCGCGCGCCAGGCGCAGCATTTTCTGCCGTACTTGTTCCGTTTTGGCGATCTGCTCGGGCGTGGCGTTGTCAGGTGGCTGCGCTAGTGGCATATCCTGTTCGCGTCGGCGATAAATTAAGAGGCATCCCTTTACGCCCAACTCTTCCGGCTTAATGCTGTGCCCTTTGCATACCTCCGGAATACTCTTTTCCAACTCATGCATGCTGGTCCGAATGCCGCGAGCCCCTAAAGCACGTTCGTAATTTTCGAGCTGGAGCACCTTGACCACGTCAAGCGACGCCAGCCCGCCGCCCACCACCACTGCTTCGTCGGGCGTTTCGCAGCGCAGTCCACGGTAGTCCTTCTCGTTCTTGTGGTTGTACCAGTAGATAAACGGATTCTGGTAAATGAGGCCTTTTCCAACGTATTGCTCTGCTTCCGGCACGCCCAATTCTCGGTCGCGCCACGCGCCATTGGCGAGGATCACCGCCGAAAAGCCCCACTTGAAAAGCTGCGGGAGATCAAAATCTCGGCCTAACTTGGTAGACGGGATGAAATACACATTCGGTTTCTTCATACGTGCATCAATTCGCCCGTATTCCTGTTTACGCTGCTCGACATGCCAGCGCGGCAGGCCGTCTTCGATCTTGCCGTACGGCCGAGTGTTCTGCTCGAACACGGCGACTTGAATTCCGTGATCTGCCAGAATCTCCGCTGCCACCGAACCTGAAATCGCACCGCCAATTACCGCCACGAAATGACGCCCAGGATTCGTCATATCTACTACCCCCTGTGCATGCGAGCGCGATTGTACAACGCAATCGCGCAAAGTGTTCCTAACTGCCGAGGGTGATTGTCGAACTCTTCTTGACGTTGAGAGCACTCAAGTTGTTGAACCCACAATCGCTCAGAAACCGCAAAGCCACTGAATCCGCCTAAGCGAGGTACACAAAAGGGAACCGATCACTCAAAAGCACTACGCGCCGTGGGTGCGGGCGCGACAGGAGCAGTTAGAAGCGGATGTACGTCGCACATGGCCAATTGAGAAACCGCCAGAAGAGGTACAAACGGGTACACGGGAGAACCGACACGAATAATTTCTTTAGATTCAAGAAGAAAGAATGGTGGAGGCGGGGAGAGTCGGAATATTCAGGCTTATTAAAAACACGTGGGTTACTGAAAAATCGACGCGCTCAAAAATCGAAAAACGCAGAACTTGCGCTCAACTGGAACGTATCTGGAACGCGAGATTTTCCATTTAGCCCGACGAAATCCGCTTACCGCGTCATGTTTGTTTCCGACCACACGCCAGAAATCTTGCCCTTCGCTTCTCATCCGTGTGCCAGGTGCGAAGGACAGGTGCGAAGGACATGAGTGTCATCTGCTTTTGGATTTGATACAATTTGCGCTTCCAGCGGGTGTAATCGCAAGATTTGCCACCCAACGGAGCTCGCCTTGAAGTCCTCGCACTTTGCAATATATTGCCTTGTTGTTTTGTCCTTTGGTGCTCGGTCTATCGCACAAGAGGGTGAAGAACATCTGCATGCGTCTCCGGCCTCTGAGGAACGTCTGGGCCGCGCGCACATGGACATTTCCTGCTCTCGGTCTGTAAGCGCAAAGTTCGACCGAGCGCTATCCCTGCTGCACAATTTCTGGTATGGCCGCGCACTGGACGGTTTCCAGCAAGTCTCAAACGATGATCCGGAGTGTGCGATGGCCTATTGGGGCGCGGCTATGACGTATAACCATCCCTACTGGGATCCGCCTTCGGCCGCCGACGAGACCGCCGCATGGATTTTGGTGCAAAAGGGGCTTGCGGCGAAGGAAATGTCCCCGCGCGAGAGGCTCTATCTGAACGCAGCCGCTGGTCTGTTCAAGGAGGCAGGCGTGGGGCCGAAAGCCGGACGGGATGAAGGCTACCGAGATGTCATGGCTACAGCCTGTGCCCAGTTTCCGGACGATGAGACCAAGCTCTTCTACGGCCTTGCCATCCTGGGCACAATCAAAGAAGGTACGAAAGGGTTTGAGCGCCAAGAGCAAGCGGCCAAGCTCTTCGAGGAAGTCTACGCCCACAGTCCGGACCATCCCGGTGCCCTGCACTATCTGATCCACGTGTATGACGATCCGGCCCACGCTGAACAAGGGCTTGAAGCAGCACGCAAGTATGCCAAAGCGGCAGCCGCAGTACCGCATGCGTTGCACATGCCTTCGCACATCTTCACTCGTCTCGGATACTGGGATGAGTCGGCGGCAACAAATGAAAGAGCCTGGCAAGTCTCTGAAAATGAGGTTCAGCGTGCGGGCGAATCCGGTGCGTTGCGAGATTTTCACTCGCTCAACTATTTGGAATACGCCTACCTTCAGTTAGGGCGCTATCGCGACGCCAAGCGAACACTCGACATTGCCGCCAGAGAATATGAAGCCTTAACTGACAAGAAGACGGCAGCGGATACTCCGGAGCTGCAATCCCGGCATGTGCGCGGGCGGACCATCTATGCCATACCCGACCGTGTCGTTTATGGATACTTTGACATGCTGACACGGTACGTGGTCGAAACCGGAGACTGGGACGCTGCCGCGAAGATTCCGCTGCTTGTCCCTTCGCGGGATTTCGTCGCAGTGAAATTGCAACTGGAAGCGATGGCCGCGGCAACTCGCAAAGATGCCGCCGGAGCCAGGGTTGCCGCAGATAAACTGGCTCTGCTTGCGCAAGAGTCCGGACAACATCCGTTCGCCCAACAGATCATCACGATGCAGGCGAAAGAGGCAGAAGCCTTCGCAGCCAAAGCCTCGGGGAATGCGGATGAAGCAGTGGCGAAGCTGAAAGAAGCCGTCGCCATTGAAGATTCGATTGACGGCCTCTCACAGCCTCCCTATCCGATTATTCCGGCCAACGAGCTTTTTGGAACACTGCTTATGGAGTTGCATCGGCCCGCTGACGCTAAAGCACGATATCTGCAAACTCTAAAACGGACTCCGGGCCGCGCCAAAGCAATCTATGGGATCGCACTGGCGGCACAAGCAGCCGGCGACAAAATCACGGCCCAACAACGCTATCAACAGTTTTTGGCACTCTGGAAGAACGCGGACATTGATCGACCTGAAGTCACTACCGCAAAGGAATTTCTGGCGAAAACAGGAGTAGCAGCGCAGTGACAGTGCGGACAAATTCAAATCTCGAGGTTGCCTTCAATTTGGAAGGTAACTGGACCGCACGAGAGTGGTTCGGATTACGGGTGATTGGCCGGGAGTACCCGGAACTGACGCTTTCCTTCAATGCGGTACGTTGCGAAGTCTGCATGATCAACGGTAAGAATTACGGAAAGAAATTCACGCTTCGCCAGATACACAAGCGTGCCATCGGCAAAATCCATGGGTCGATCCCAGTAGCGCGACATCAAACCGTGCACTTGCTGCAGCTCCGCATCTTCGATTGTACCGAGGACCAGTGCTCCGGAACGGACGAACCGCCAGGCGGCCTCCATCTCCGAGCGCGTATCGCCGACGAGATGGAATAATTCGGTGAGAACAGCCTCTGAGGTTAGCAAGGGAAGGCGTAGTTGATGGAACGCGTCGACGCAAGAATCGTGCCACCGGTCGGTTCTGTCCAGCAGCGCAAGAATCGCGCCCGTATCGATGAGCGCATTAGCGGGCATAGCGCCGCCTGAGGCGCCTGCGGACCACCTCGCGTGCTGTTTCGGCGCGCCGGGAATCGAGCCCTGTGAGTACGCCCAGGCAACGCGCCGCAGCGGCGCGAAGTTTCCGTTGCGCCTGGTCATCTGGAGCATCCGTATTGCTCCTCTTCAGCCATTCGCGGACGGCCGTTTCGAGGACGGAAGATACCGACACTTTGCGGAGATGCGCTTCCCGCTCCAGATCCGACTTAAGCTCTTCAGATAAACGCCAGCTGTATACTTCTGTCTTCATGCACTACATTGTAGTGCAGAATTGCAGCACATTGCAATACAATTCGTTAATGCGGATTATGGTCCTCACTATATGCAGGGGGAAATTCCCCCGCCTCCAGTACCGGGACGCAATTTGGAACGTATGTGGAACTCGGGCAGGTTACTGTAACCTATTGATTACAAATACGTTATACTTTTGGGGTATCGTTCATTTTGTATGTAGCAAGACTACATAGGGGTGGTTCACGTGTCAAGGCGGCACCGCCAGCCACACTACTGGCTTGCTTCACTCATCCGCCATCGGGTGGCAAATGCTACAACTATTCTGGTAACATACTACAATACTTACAAGAGTTACATATTCAGGAGATCGCCATGAGGACAACCCATTCGATGGTCATAAGCATGCGTCTGCCGCTGGAGAGCGGAAAGCGTCTTAAGCGCATGGCGAATCGGCACGGATGGACTCCCAGCGACGCGAGCGCGCGTCTGGTTGAGGAAGGCTTAAGGCGGTCGGAATTTGCTTTCATCGACTTTCGCGATTCACCCGCTGGCCGACAAGCCTACGTTCAGGGGAGCACGCTCGCGGTGTGGGAGGTGATGCTGCTCGTCCGCAGCTATAAGACAGACACATCGGCTGTGGCCCGACACCTCAGGTGGCCAGAGGTAAGAGTTCATGCAGCCGTCAATTATGCGAAAGCGTTTCCGGAAGAGATCAAGGAGGTCATGGCCGAGAATGATTCGACGGATTTTGGGGTTCTAAAACGTATGTTACCCCAGGCCGCCGACTTCGTTTCCAGGAAAGCGACGAAAAACTGACGTGCTCAAATTTCTTCTCAACGAGCATATCTCGCCGGATGTGGCCGATGGTCTGCGCAGGCGCAATCGGACCATAATAGTTCGCTACATGGTGGAATGGGAAAACGGCGACTTCCTCGGACAAGAAGACTCCGCTTGCCTGCAAGAAGCGGCCACACAAGGGTTGACGTTTGTTACGTATGACCGAAGAACGATTCCGCCGTTGCTCAAAGTCTGGGCGGAAGAAGAGCGAATGCACGGTGGCGTCGTTTTTGTTGACGAAAAGACCATCTCCCTGACGGATATCGGTGGCCTGGTTTGGGCACTCACAAGACTGTTAAAGGAGACGGGGAAATGGGACTGGACCAACCGAGTCTCCCTCCTGCGGCGTTGACGCCGATCACTGTGTGTTGCAGTGCTTAGCACCAAACTAACGCGGCCGGCAGCTGCCTAGCCCGTCTCCAAATTGGAACGTATCTGGAGCTCAGAGAGACTAAAAGTACTGTAATCTTATTATTATAAGTAAGTTATAATGGTGGAGGCGGGGGGAGTCGGAATATTCAGAGGTATTGAAAACACGCAACTTCAGAGCTCCTGACATGGTTGGTCGGAAACCTGTCCGCTTTTTGTTTCGAGGAAGCGCGGGTTTTTCTATCCCTCCCGATTCGAAAAGCGGACAATTCAAGGTTCGCACCCAGTAAAGGAAAAGCCAAGCCAGTTGCGGCTTCCCAGGGATGGGTAGGAGAGGCATTGGGCGATTCCAGTCGAGGAAAGAGAGCAGCCAGAATCGTGTGATTTCCGTCTGCCAATTTAGAAAAAGCGGACAATTTAAAGTTCGCACCCAGTAAAGGAAAAGCCAAGCCAGTTGCGGCTTCCGGGGATGGGCAGGAGAGGCATCGCGCGCTTCCAATCGAAGGAATGGAGCAGCCAAAATCGCGTGATTTCCATCTGCCAATTTAGAAAAAGCGGACAATTTAAAGTTCGCACCCAGGAGAGCAAATAAACGTTCCGATCGCAGTCCCGGAGGGATCAGCGAAAGAAAAAATTGGACACTCGGTCGTTCAGATACGGCAGAATCGGAGACCCGCAACGCGCAATTTCAGACTAAAAAAGCGGACAGTTTTAGGTTCGCACCGCCTGCACAAAAACTACTGCATTGGAAGCGTTTCGTGGGGGTATGTCAGGAGTTCTGAACTTATTGATTTTGCGAGACGCCAAAACCGCAGAAAACGGCAAAAATGCGCCTAACTGGAACGTATCTGGAACGCGGGATTTTCTAGAATCTTCAGTTCCCACGGACCGGTTGTCAGGGTGACGGAGTCGTGATTCCTATTTCTCGTACCGGACGTTGCGAATCTCAATGGTAAACGTCTTTGGTCGCTCCGCCCCAGTTTTTTCCTTATTGAGTCTGACGTCGTTCGAATCCCACGCGATGACCCATCCAAAACCACCGACGATCCTCGTTTTTGATAAGGCTCATCTGAGTGATGAAGATAGCACAAAGAATCAGACGCGCCTTTCTGGCGGCTGGTAAACAGCGTTCACGTCGATGTGGAATCTGTCAGTGATCCTGGCGAACAAATGGCCGAGAACGCCACCGTCCTAATTATTGCTGCACCTCACTTTCTGTTTAACCTCGACTGGCTTGTCGAGCACGAGATAAGGCTTGAAAACCCATTTTCGCACTGCATTTTCGCAGGCTTTGTAGCCCTCCGGAGGACCTGAGACCGCGTGGGCACTGACGACATGTCCATCCTTTCCGACGACAATTTCTACCATCACCGTAAAATGCTGTTCCCTCAACGACGCTGGCCATTGTGGAAGGCTCGACATATTGATTGGGTGCAGACTCACACCCGAGATCCTGTCGCCGAGTGGACCAACCGCGTCCTGCGGCGGTATAAAGTCCGCGTCATCCACATGAGAAATGAACTCAACGGTTTCCACGCGCAACTTCAGGTACGGCTTGCCACCATCCGTGACATCCACTTCCTGCGCGAGGTTACGCCCCTGAAACGGCACGATTCGGTTGTAGACGGT